>Ga0131853_10001311_pt1 | contig 44605 bp, 31 predicted proteins | sample TergutLab28metaG_FD_92764 | JGI IMG/M metagenome (GOLD analysis project Ga0131853, IMG submission 92764) | Labiotermes labralis P1 segment gut microbial communities from Petit-Saut dam, French Guiana - Lab288 P1 (version 2) (version 2) | ecosystem: Host-associated > Arthropoda: Insects >... | reverse complement strand
TTGAAGATGTAAAAATTAAAAAAAAAAAAAAAAGATACAGAAAAGTAAACAAGCAGTGCCCAAAAATTAACACAATACTGCGCCGAAACTAGAAACACAAGATGTAAAAGCACACAATTAGAATGACAGCAGACTACAAGAAAGTAGCTCGATCTCAATACGTATATCAAGCTTTGTTACAGACAAATTCCATCTGTGCACAAAGTATTGTTTAAAGCAGCAGTACTCACTAGAAACCCAGAGGGGGCAGGTACTGTAACACACTTTGAGTGTACTGTGTCTGGCCATAATTTATAGATTTAAAACTTCAAAAGCAAAATTCAACAGAAACTACAAAGTTTATAGTACTATGCAAATTCATGCTGATATTAATTATGTCGTTTATAAAATACACTACTACTCGGGAAAATTGTCTTGCTAATGGAAATAAATTATTTGCTGTATAAAGAAGAAAGCCTGACTTACTGCAAAGAGAATTAATGTCATGTTATAATGACTATTTAAACCTCATGATCTTTTCAAGATATTGTATATGCTTACTGATTGCTTCAGAACAGCAAGTCAAAGCAGTTTACCCAAATGTACAAGTGTCTGTCTGGTCCTGCATTTATGTTTGACATTCTTCAGCTCGTTGAAAGCTACTTCATACATGTAAGTTGATCCACAAATTTATATAGCTACTGCTGCACAAGACCACAACACAGAGTTTTACTGACAACAAGAACATGTTCTAATAAACACTCCAACTGTCACTTCCTCATCCCACACAAAATAATCAGAAGGCAAAGACAGATCTCATACAACAATCATATTTTGAACTGAAAATCCCTGATCTCATGAGGCAAACAATTTTACTGAAATGAAATTCAGTGTTTATTTCAAAGGCCACAGAATAACATAAGGAGGCCATATGTCACTGGTTTAAGGGTTAGCACTAAAGCTCAAACCAATCAAATCAAACTGATCTGTCCTAGAACTGCCCTTAACACAATACAAAATAAGTGATGAAAATTGACGGGAACGTAACGTAATACATTTTCCAAAGAAAGCCAACACAGTGAATGAAAATGTTTCTTCACGCATGTTTATGGGTCCCCAGTTCTGACTAATGTTTTACATTACAAATTATTTCAATGACAATTTCCTGTGCATCAGTTCCATTTAGCTTCTGAATTATGTCCCATAAAAACATCATAATTTTTAAATACAAAGTGTCTGTGGTGTGGTACTAAAATTAATTTTGGCTCATGACACTTAACCAACCTTCTTACTGTTGTAATATTTATCAGTAAAAATTACTCATATTTCATCCTGTGTGAGATGAATTTTCTGACACATGTGATGTAAATGTCATACAATTTTGACATGATTAAATAACAAAACTTTTGCAACCCATATTCATTCATGTCATTTTCACTCTTTCCATTTATTCTACACAACTTCAAACGGAAATAATAGTGCTTGAATTTTTTCTGTCTACAGTTACAAAGACAGTCTAATTTACACAATCTAACAACCTATCAATGCGACATAATTTCTTTGTAAAGTCTTTATATATAATACAGTTCTAGGGGTCTCTGCTGTAAATGTGAGGTTTAAAAAGAAATTGTTGTGCCTAATAACAGTAACAAGCAGTGCCTAGCCAATGTTAAGATCCCAATTTCACAGATTTATGGTCTGCTTTCATTGGAATTGGTTTCAGATTTCACCAATACTACAAATGGATAACTTTATGTCACTGGATGGCAGAAGCCACAAGGAGGATGAACACCCTAAATACTAGAGATGTCAAGAAGCAACAGTATTCAACCCTTCCCTGTGCAGTGTACGTCTCTGTCTCTAGAATTGGTTTTCACTGCATTCTATTCCATCCCCATATCTTTCTTTTTTACTTCTACTGTACCATGCTTCTGACACGGGACACTTATCCTCACACTCACTTAACTGGTACAGTACTGTGATCATTTAGTTTAAGCTGGAGGGTGGGAAACATCTGGATGAACTGTCAGTATTCACTGGAGTCATCCTCCACATCCGAAACTTATCACTACACACAACTACCTTCCTGTTGGTACAGGTGATTAGCAACTGCAAATATGTTTGTCTTGAACAGATTAATTCCAATTAAATATTACATAAAAATAAACACACAAAAGTTATTCAACAGCAATTTCTGGTTTGGTTTTAGGAGAAGACTAGCATATATAAAAGTCTAAAAACAAGAAAACATCATTCAAATCACATTAAATCAATGACCCTGCTAACTATGTGATCTATATGCAAAGAAAGGCCATGTTACCCTGGAATAATAACTGTATAAACTTAAAACCACAATTCCACAGTTTTAAATATTTCCTTCTTCTTATGAACTTCATATTTCAAAAGGCTAACTGTAATTTTGAATTTTTTACAGCAAAATTCCTTTAATGTGATATCCAATAATCCAGAAATCCTAGTAATCCTGTATGTTAAGAGAGTATTCCCATGACCAAAAATTTTGCTTTTTACCACAAAAAAGCTTCATGAGTGAAACAGGCAAATCTCAGAGAAATGTTGAAAAGGCCTCCAAAAGTGTCAATCCATCAAACTTTGTGGAAGTTACTGATCCCACTTTTTCCTATTCCATCAACTTATTCAGCTATGAAGACTCTAGAAAACATGGCAGAGGGCCCTCATGACCCTGAACCAGCAGATGAAGGATATATCGAAATGGAATACTCCTGTGATTAATTTAAGAGCCCAAGTATACGAGCAGTAACAACAAATTACATGTATGGGTAATGGCTAATAATCCAGACTATTCAATATTTCAGCACCTGTCCAGTCCCACACAAGTCACATTAAAGAAAATGCACTATAATTATTTTCACAGTACAGAATCATATCTTAAATATTTTTCATTGGTGAAGTTCAGTTTTAAAAGTTTTTATATGTATCAGTCACTGACAGGCTCACATAAATTTAAAAACATGTTCCTTTCTTTAGACCACAGTTTTAATGTACTGTATTTGCAAATGTAAAATAATGTGGCCACAAAACATAACACACCATAAAACACTAATGCATTTCAACCAGAAGCATCCCACATCTATTTCCAGCAAGATGTTGCGAGTTTTAATTGTGAATGTGCCACAATGATGCACATAATCAATTCAGATCAATTCAACCCTTAGCTTGTGTAGGACCCCATCGATTTAACCTTCCCCATGAAGACACTTGGTTGTCCCATTTATGGACCGTATGCACTACCAGACAGTTATATTAAGGAAAAGGAAGTGCTAAAGAAACATGTATCCTAAGGTTACCATCTTCTGAGATGACACTGCACGATTTCAGTGATACAAAAAATGTTTTAGAGAAAGCAGCTGCCTCTCTGTTCTATCCTTAAGACAAAGTCAGCAGCTTCCTCTGACACACTGATACACATCTATCCAACTACATGGCATCACATCCCAGAACATTGTATTCTTAATATTCACTGCCATGAGAACCTCAAATCTCAGTAATGTGTTGCCAGCTACTGCATTTAGGAAACCAATGGCACAGATGGGAACATATTAACGTGAACCATAAAGAAGTATGGTGTCGGGATATGGCCTAGGATTCATCTTCCTCGGGATAAACTCACTGAAAGAGTGTCAGCACCTCAAGAAAGATTTTTATCCATGGAGAGTTTTTTTCACAGAATATCTCACCCACTGTTATCAGTCATGTTCCTCAGAATTTCTATACCGTTTTTACCAGACTCTCAAGCATCCCGAATGTTGCCACTGAATGTACAGAACTCCTGCTAAACAGCTTAATTGACCTGGTCTCATTCTTTTCCCACCAGACAGTGTTCATGATTTCTTTTGTCTTCATCACTTCCTACAGGAAAATACTAGCCTACCTTAAAATGGTAACAACTGTTTTCATCAATTTCCTCTCTCATTCCTGCACCATTTCTTATGACACCAGACAGTCTACAAGAGTAATAAAATTACATACTTTAATCACATGGCTGAATTATAAAATTCTATGCACGATACTACATATCATACTGTGTGGCTAGTAAGACACACTTTTCGCCTGAGAAACACAGTACAATATACTCCTGCATCCATTGGCCTGAAGGTGCATCGATATGACCTTGAAAGGAATGGACTGTGAGATTTCTACAGCCACTGGAAGGATAACAGTCGTTTTGTCATGTAACTTATTCTTTAGTGGGACAGTAACAGAGCTTCACAATTCTTAACACTAGTTGTTCAGCGGCACATAGTGACAGTGAGTTTACTGGGAGGAGGGGGGAAGTCTTCCTGAAATAATGTCAGAATGTTTAGAAAACTGGAGTCCTGAATTTCAGTGACATAAACTGGTTAAGGAACACAGTAACACAGCAATTGGAAGACAGTTTGTTTTGACTCCAACCAATAAAATATGAGAATGGAAAGAAACAGGGAAGAATTATGACAGTCTTAGAAGAATAAACACCCTAATGGAGAAGTGAGTAAATGGATAACATACCACAGACACAATGAAACTGCTGTGTCCACAAAATGAACATATCAGAAGTGAAAAGATGGGCAGCTGCATATGACACCTGGGTCAGCACACACTAAAACTATAATTTAATAAAAGATGCCACCCAAGGTCAAAATAATGATTTTGCAATTTCAGAAATTTATGAAGGTCGCTAGCAGAAGGAAGGGCCCCCCCCCCCCCCTCTGCTAGCAGCAGTGGTGCGGCTGCCCTGGAAACTAGAGTCCAAGGGGAGAGAGAAAAAAAAGTGACAAATGAATATTTTACATAAAAAAACTTTGATCTCCTGCTCTGAAAAAAAAATTGAAATTATTGAGCCCAATACAAGAAAACAAAAAATAACTGTGACTTTTTTTTAAAGTTCATAATTTGTATTAGGGGCAACTATTGTCATTACCTACCCCAGGCACCAAAATCCTAGCTAAACAACTGGCTGATAAGAAGAATCACGTTTGAGCCTGGTCAGACTGGCAACATGTAGTTCCCTTGACTTTTGACATTCCATCAAACAAACTGCCATTCTGTTAATGACTGTTTTCAAATGAGCTTAAAATGTAAGGAAAATACTTTTCCCTCTAAATTTTCATTCCAAATATTCATGTGTCTTACAGTCCACCAAATACAGTAACTGGCAAGTTGAACATTATTATCACAAGCGCCCTTTTACATTTCCAAGCCAAGCAGAATCCAGCTGAGATGACCTACTCCAGTTTCCACCGAAGCAATTCAATTAAATTCCACAGCCAACCTTAAAACAGCCAATTATCTCACACCATTATTTTCATTTAAACATGACCAAAAGTTAAGATTAGTATGGGACAGATGAACAACTAAAGGTATTAATGAAGGACTCTTATGAAGATATGAACATCTGGTAATGCTAGTTGCTCTGCATTGTACATTAAATTTCTAAGCTCCTAAATGACAAAATCTTTTGCATTATGTGCCATTTAAATACCATACAGACATAAGGAGGTAACACTCTGAACAATCCAGTAAACTAGATAATTACAATATAACTAAACAAAAGTATCTTTGGCCCTTTATGTAAATGGACATACCTACATTATAAACACTACTGGACAACTGGAATTTATTTTAATATAAATAATGATTTAGACCTTTTACTGAAGACACCTCACAGGCAGATATTAGCCTCATAGATCTTTTAAACTAAAAATAAGCCAACACCAAGCGGCCACTAATTATCAATGGTTTAATTTCTGACAGAAATTGGTCAGTTTTTAGAAATGGCCAATCAAATTACAAGAGCAAATACAGCATCTTCTCCTAAGGACCTGCAGCAATAGTGAATAGTTACACAACAGACTAAAGTACTTACTTGTTCCTTGATCAGTACAGCTTGCTGGCGTTTCAATTCTCGTTCCTGAAATATTAAAATAGTTAGAAGTTAGGTACACATGATTAAGTCCGTGGAGCAGGGTCCTTCTTGAGAAGCTAACAATCCCTCAGCCTCTTAAGTGTTTATTAAGATGTACAATACAGTCTGCCACTGCACTCACTTCTGGGCCTAAAGAATCCAGCCCACAACTTGACATCCTCTATTTTTAAGATAATCTTCACATTATCCTACCACCTATGACTAAGGCTCCAAAGTGGTTTCTTCTGTCAGGTTTAAGTACCAAACCTGTGTACACATTTCTCATCTCCCTGAAGTGTGTTACCTTCTGTGCCAATTTCATCCTTCTTTGACTTAGTTATCCTACTAGTTAGGATGAGGTGGCAAAGAGAAAAACAATCCCACTCTCACTGCAAACCAAATCCTGTTAATCCACCCAAGAGGAAGTCATGTAACTGACTCAGCCATATCAGCTGTACACATATTTACCACATTTACCCAAACAAGATAACCTCACTTACAACACCCCCTCACAATCTTCAATTTTCAGTAAAATACCTGTATAGAACAAGAGTAAATTTGTGCATAATTTTTCAGATGATTAAATATTTTTAAAATTTTCATTTTGTATGCCAATCAAAATCAAATTGAGGGTTTATTTATCAACACTCTCAGCAGCTCAGAATATACAGCACAGAACTGAGGCAGATTAGTACATAATGAAATTGGAAAGGACATGCACAGAAGTGTTCATGGCCAACTGCTGGTGGCATGAAACACCACATTAAAACCTCAGTCAGGACATCCAGTGTCCCTGCCCTAGCTGGAACCAGACAATTCCCAAAGTCAAGTCAAAAGAATAAATGTTTGAGCTGACTTGCATGGTGTGGCTGATAGAGACATTTTGTTAAATACTACATGGGTCAATGAATGGTGGCAGCAGCATGCAGTGTTTCATATGACTAAACTTGCAACACATGTGTGGCATTAGTGGCACTACTGCTGCTGTAACAAAGGTGCACTGTCTTTGTGATGTCAGTTGCTGTTCAGCTATGGATCAGGAAAGACTACAAGGAAGATTATCATGGAAGGATGTGAGAATATTACTAAAATTTCATGTTTTGTTGGGTAAAAGTGCACTGGAGTGTTACAAGTTGTTAGAGGAAGGTTTTAGGGCCACATGAAACTGTTTGTTGATGGGTGAATACCATTAAGAATGGCTGGGAAGAGACAGACAATGCCCCTCACAGTGGAACCCCAACATCAGTGACAGATGAATTCCACATGGAACAAGTGAAACCTGTCCTTGAATGTACACCCAGTACCTCATGCACGGGAATTGCTAAAGAAGATGCAATCTCTCCAGCAAGTATTTACCTTACCCTCACCAACAGCTGAGGGAAACAAACAGTATGTGAAAAGTGGATTCCACATACGCTCAACTTTGACCAAGGAGCCATGCACGTTCTTCTTGCCACCAGCCATCTGCAGAGTTGCAGGAATGAAGGCAACATCTTCCTTGATCACATTTTATGGGATGATGTGTCATGGACACATTCATTTGACTCTCAGCTAAAATGAAAGAATGCTGAATTGTGCACCCAAACATTACGAGGAAGAAAATTGCATGTTTCAGTCAGAATGCTCGGAAAGTCATGCACTTTATGTTCTTCAGCTGAAGTGGACTTGTGCGTGACCATCCTGTGCCAGTTGGTACCACAGTCAATGGCCAACAATAGTGCGCACTCTTGCAGGATAAGGTGAGGCCAGATCTTCGCCGTAAATAACCACAATTACCTGAGCATTGTCATTTTGCTCCAGGACAATGCAACACTTCAGTGTCATGATGTGCAAAATCTGCTCGGCTGGGATGTGTTAGCACGTGCTCCCTACTCTCCAGATTTCGCCCCATGTTATTACTGGTTGGTTGCATGGGTGAAATATCATCTTCGGGGTAAACGATTTGAATCAGAAGAAGATAGCAACACTGCTGTCACTGCCTCTTTACATTGTCTGAGCAAGGATGAATACAGAGCTGCTACTGATCATTTACCACATAGATAGGGAAAGTGTGTGACAGTGCTGGTGATAACACTGAGTAGAAGAGTGTGTAAACATTCAGGCATACCAGTAGTGTGGTTATCTTGTATTTTGTTATTACATTAAATCATACACAAACCTTCTGAAATGACCTATGTATTTAATTTATATATATGAGTATTCCTCACAGGAAGCACATAAAATAAAATAAATAAAGTCATGTAGATCTGCCTGACTCACCCTTCTCCATATTTAACATCCAAGATGGATTCCAAAAACATACACTACTGATTATACACACTAAACATTATCATGTAAACTTAATTTCTGTGCATAATGGTCCAACATTATCCAGCTTAATATTAAACTCAAATGTATCACTGACTTCCAAAATATCAAAATACAGAGAAAAATAATTTCTGACATAATGCAGTGTGATTCACTGCACAATAAGATATGCAACGTGATAAGCAACTGGAGAAGTTGTGTAATCCATTGGAAGACATCTTTCCACTTCTGTTAGTCACTTTCTCCTGTATCAGTAAGCATACCTCACCACTGTGCCAATTACCACACAGAGAGACTGACAAATCAAATGCAAAATTACCTGCTGTTTTCTCAACTGCTCCTCCTGCCGTTGTTTCTCCAGCTCCTCCTGGCGCCTGCGCCTGGCCTGAACATGCAACATAAACAACAGAACCACATCCATTCAGTATGCGCAACATTCAGCATGCAGCAATTATCAACGGCTAACACGTCAAAAGAAAAGTCTACAGCAAACTATCTTAACAAACATTTGCGGCAAACATATAAAAAGAAATACAGCATGTCCATAAATCATTTGTAAAATTTTAATCTTGTATTATTCAGAGCACATTTAAGTACTGTTGACACAAACAATCAGCTGGAAAAACACACTCTGTAAATTTAAATCAGTTTCCTAGGTTGCAGGCCACAATACATTCTGGATACCAGGTAGAGCTACAATCAACATTACTGCAAAACAGGATCCAAAACAGAAGGGCAGAAGACACACCAAATCTGATTTACCAACAATGAAACCCACTACACTTCCATTTTCCATTACATTTCCAAAATTAAGTGCAGCACAGCTTAAATATTGGTTTGACAATCATTGAACCATTTGTGGTGCTCACAAGAAATTTTATTAGTCTTCAATAGCAGTTTCTAAATTAGTCCTGCAAACAGTTTAAATTTCTTGACTGTACTTTGAATATGTTTAGAACAATACAATATCAAAATTGTAAATATCATTCATGGACATGCAATACATGATACTAGGTTACTCATGCAGCAACAAGTATGCTTCATAATCAGAAGAGCATAGTCCATTTAAAGAAAATTGTTCTCATAATTTATTGCAAGCCTGAATAATTCCTTAAAGTCAGCTATGTCTGCTCCTGCTACTCCATCATATCTTCTCACCACCCTTTGCCACATAGCAAATGCAGGGTCATTACCAAAGACGTACATGATGGACGACACTGTGCTCATATTATTGTATACTACTTTCAAGACTGATCAAACTGGCCACTACAACAACAGAGAAACAATTCACATCTTTCAAGGACCGTGGTCATGGTCACACAACTACTTACATGCTAACGACATAAATAAAAACTCCCATGGCAACTCAGAACCTAGCATGTAACATAGTGTTACTTTTGCATCACCTCTGTGTACAAGTCAGTGTCGCAGTCTGTGCAGGGTGCAGCAGAACCACAAGATCATTAATGTAAATTTCTAGAGATAAAGTTTTCACTTTGGAAACAATGTTACATCTTAATAGTTTACATGAGGAAACTGGTGAGAAATACAAATAATGACATGAGTAATTAATGATTAGAGCTAGGATGAGTTAAGCTGGCCACACAATGACACAATCACTTCTGAAATTTATATTTATTTAGGCAAAGAAATGAGTACTTGGCAGAACTCACAAAGCCTGCTTTCTTATAGCATGTACTTACAGTCCCACAAACATTGTGTTTGTAATGTTATATTTAGGTTAAGGAAATTTCCAATTAAAGTAAATGCAGCATAAAGGTTAGCATGCTGGACTCATGCACAAATGGACATATCAGTCATACTTGAGTCAGCCATTTCTTCTTGCTTGCAACTGAAAATACTGTATTTCACACATTATCATGGCTGTCATCATAATTATCATTGTTATTGGTCACCATCACTATCATCATCAATGTCAGTATTAGCAAAAAATTTCTTCAAGAAGAAGAAGAAACCTTTACTTTTTAAGAAGATAAATGAAAATCAAATGTACTCAGCAGAACATTATTTTTTACACCCCTATCAGCAGATTAAATTCACCGATTAGCTGAAATCTGTGGACAACAACAGCACAACCCAACCTAATCATTTTTTGAAGTGCTCTACATCGTTACATTCGGTAAGACCAATCAAAGTATTACACAAAATAAAACTGGTAGTAATTGTGTTATGAAGTCACAACTTACTGTGGGAGCTTTTGCTGACTACTTTGGTCTACTTTTATATTTAATGTTTGTCAATATTCCTAAAGTTCCTAATGCTATCTTATCCAACTTTTAAAGTATTTCTTTCATTTATGATAATAATGTCAAGCAGGAAATTCCATTACTTATGGCACTGAAGTCTGCCAAATTAGACAAAATCCCTATTGCTATCACAAAAACTGCTCAGCAATATTTACTGCCATTCTAGAGTATATATTTTTCAGTCTATTCAAAAGGGGGTTTTGCCCTGCAGGAAAAGAGGTAGCATTTATTCCTATCTTCATGAAGGGCAGAAGTGCTCTTGTGACTAACTACAGGCCTACTCTGATTTCTAATAATTTGTCTGAAGTTTCAGAATGTGTTATGCAGGATCAACTACCCTTCTGTTTAAAATTTCAACTCCATCCATCTTGGCATGGATTTACTAAACCAATACCAAATACAATAAGCACTTGAATACAGTCACACCTGCACTCTGCAGACAAGGGTAGACGAAATCCACTTATGCTGATCCCAGTTAAACCTTTCCTAGGTTCCACATACAGGTGGCCCTCAACAGTGTCCTATATAACATTTACTCTTACACTGACAAGTTTTAGTGACCAAAGATTTAATAAACATAGCTCACTCACTAACATTATTCTTTGGAGTTATTACAATTAATTCTTAAGAGAAAAATATTCCATTCTACTTTGTTTTGTTCCATGTTAAATGAGAACTTATTGTAATTTCTCAATATTCTGAAGATTTCTGGCATATCACCAGGATTCACTGCTTAGTTTACTGGTTGTCTACAGGACAGAATTGTATTCTGTCCACTTAATGAGAAGTTCCCTCACCCATGTTATATGCATTTTGGTTTACCACATGATTCCACCCTAGGCCTCTTTTTTATAATACACACACAAATGTCAAAATTCAGCACCCTTTATGTATTATCTGCTTATGACATGAAATTTTATCGCATAAGTTTTCAGGTTTTTGTCACAGGTGTTATGTCTTTTCCTCGTATGACTAATAAATTACCATGTTAGTGATGTTTTATGTCTGTGTGCCAACTCTGTTGAAGACCTTGACATTACACGTTACAGACAACTATGTTTTCATCAAGCAGCCCTGTGTTCTTGAACTGCTTGACCCTGCAAATGGAGGCACTATGCTCCTCTGAAATGTCAGGAACTATTTACCATTTGACATAAAATAACACCCTATAAGGCTTAATTAACTTTGCAATATATGAATTATGTATAATCCCATGCACTAAAACTGCTAGCATTCATTTGTTTCATAAGCCTCAAGGTTTTATACATCAGTCTAATGTAGTCATATTATAAGTACGCCTGGTTGCCTGGCAGATTCCAAAAAATCTAAAAATACATAAAAGAAATTTACATATTTGTTGGTAAAAACTATGAGTGGGACATTTCTCATGGTTAAGGCTTGATTATGAAGTGCTGAAAATGAAGAACTTTACATTCCAGACAATGGTGAACTGATACACTTTATTACTCTGATTCTGAACTAATCACATACAGCACATTTACAAAGTGATGGCACACAGAAATGCAATGAAGAGAAACTGAATGGGAAAGAGCAGAATGGAGTGGATAGTAAGTAACATCCACACAAATGCAAGCAAAGTCTTTTCAGCACTAGTGCATGTACTACACACTGATGCCTACTCCTTGGCTACCAACAGCCGACTTAACAGTCCCCCTGTTGACATACATGGACTGTTGGATGAAATCTAGTTTCTTCACTCGCACCATCACGTAGTAAACGTAGTAAATAACCTCAAAATTTCACGCAACTACCATATGTGCTCAGGTTATTCAGAAAAACACGTATTCAATATGTGGTACACTGGTAATTTTCTACAGTACACATGCACATGGTACATAAATGACAGCTGAGGTTCATGGACAGTTTGTGCGCTTGTAGTCACTGCATGAATACTTCCAGAAACACATCATTCAAGTTTGTGGCTCACTCTAAATGAACCACTTAATCATCATCTATTAATATCTGGGGAGTGTAATTCCTGATGATGGTGTGAAGGGATCAAAACACATGAGAAGAGCCATAAAAAGGGGGTGCTATTAACACATGTGTAGTTGGAAGGTCTGTATTACTACACTGTAACTGAGGTACACAGTGAACCACAAACCAATTTAAGATTACTAAGCTAATTAGGAAAGATCAGGATTTTATATGAGCGTATGATCTGGAATGGGAGTCCAAATGGACTGAAACACATTAGAATAGCAATATATAAATGGGGTGCTATGAACACCCACACAAACTTGAATGGTCTATATTTACAACATTTTGACTACTGAGGATTCCTGACTTCTAAGATGTGACAATGAAGAGGTTCATGGATCATCCTTGAAGATGAAGGCACTGTATTCCTTCAAAACATCAGGCACTCTTCACCCAATAGAACAGTGTCACATCCCAGAATAATGGATTCTTAATAACATCACTGCGGAAAACTGCAAACTTGCACATTAAATTATCACTTTACACTTCTTAAAAGCCCCACCACATGCACTGAACACTTCTGCAGTTCTGTGACAATATGAATCAACCAGACATAACTCACAGGAACTGACAGACTTTAAACAGTTGCATCTCTCTTCAGCAACTAAACAACATTCATACTACACTTCACAGCTGAGCTGAACATCTGGTTGTGGATGAAGTTATTCTGCTCTTTGAAGAAAAAATTATTTCCAAGCAACATATTTCTAAGAAACATAAATGCTTTTGTACAACAATTTACAAAGTGTCAGGCATCACTGGCTATACTTACAATATGAGCACATACATGGGAAAGGCCACACACAATGCAACATGGACAGTGACAGCTACACATGCGACAGTGAGTCAGAGTGTCACTAGGAATTTAGAATGCATAGGCCACTAAGGTTACATGGACAATTTCTTCTCCCTCCCAAATATATTTGGTGACCTGCACAACAGTCATTATCAACTCTTGTGGAACTGTCAGGCACAACTGTAAAGGCATGCCTGGGAGTACTGGCAAACAGTGAAATCAAAATGGGCGTGTTATGATAAGACATACATGCTGATGAATATCTACAAACCAGAAGCACAAGGCCACTTGTGTGATGAACAATGAAAAGCTCAAAAACATGTCACTGCTGAAAACTAGAGTCACAACATGGGCAGCACTGACAGGGAATTTAATGTCTGACAGCTGTTCAGACAATAAGAGAACATGCAGGTGGACAAAAGATTTTATATAAAATATATATCAAAAATTTTGTGTGACTGTACACAAAATCTTTTCAAAATGACAGCACCAGAACCTTGTCCTCAGTCCAAGCTAAGTGGAAACCAAACCCACAGTACAGTCTAATAAACCAACTTGAGGCTCAATACACCAATCTTGTGTGCTTAGGTAATAAGAAATAAATGACTACCAAACTTTACACACAGTGTAATGCTAGCCTGAGTACAGACCCATGTTTCCATATTTACCGTACAAAGGTAAACTTCTAAATCCGAGTTCCACCATAATGTGTGAAAGAAAGCCTTACCATAAATGCAAGTGCAATACATTTGTATTTATGTATGGTACGTAATATTTTCTTTTACTTTTACTTTTACTTTTTGGTGACTTTTTTTTAAGTCACTAGTAACACGAATTTTGCAGTGTATTTTCTTTCAAATCTCTTTCACTGGAACATTACAGCAAAAGCAACTTATCTCCAAAGTCACCTGTCAAAATTCACCAGTTAAAATACACTCCTGGTGTCACATTACAGTATATTTAAATATCCCACTCTTGTATGATAAAAGGGTCGCTAGCCTGTAGGTAACAAGAGTGGGCTGCAACAAGTCACATTTAGACATCATACATTTACTGGAAATATATTCTATTGAATTCTTGTCAGTGCATGAGACATAAGTATGCTGTAAGAATTAAGTGAGGAAAGATACACAAAACAGAGCAGAAGAACAGCTGCCACAAATATGTGAGGAATGTTTAAGGGAGGGCAGAGAAGAATAGAGAAAAATTTAAGAATTTGCTTGAAATGACTCACCTTGGCAGACACATTGAATTATTACTATTTTAAATTTATTCTTGCTTATTAGTTATCAGGTGGCAGTCTTCTGGTAAGTCCAGATCTCAACAAGAGATCTAGGTGATTTACCCCAGCACTTTACAAATAATGTGTGCAGTGCTCAGTAGTGTGATCTTCTGTAGCTCAATGGCCAACAGGAGACCTGGTAGCAACTGAAGGTTCTGATCTAATCCATTCTAAATTGTTTATTATTATTGTTGTTGTTATTGTTGTTGTTGTTGTTGTTGTTGTTGTTGTTGTTGAACATTTTACTTTCTATTACTCAATAAGTTAATTTATTTGTCTGCTTTTTTTTAATGAGTTAAAATCAATTTCCATATTTCCAAACATTAATCTTTAATTGTAAGTGTGAAAGAAAAAACTGATACACAGACACATCTCTATTGCATATGAGATGTTGGAAAGTACTGGCTTCAAAGTATGATACACCAGAGGCTAACTTCTTTCAATTATGCTGTGGACATAATCTCCTGTACAATTAGCATGTTTGCATTGTACTGAAATTCCCCCATTATATACACATAATGTCTTTCCAAGTGTTTCAAACCTGTTAAAATACTTTTGTGGCCCACACAGCATCTGTGAAAATGAACCACTGTGTATGTTAGTAACTCCCACAAATACTTCTACTAAGCATTAGGCTAAAGAAACATACAGAAAAAAATACATATTCCATGCAGGTTAGTTAAGTTCTCTTCTAATAATGTAAGTTTAATAAGACAGTTTCAACCTTGGATTGTAGCTAGTGAAACTACATACAACATTCTATAGTTGTTAGAATCAATAATCTAAGAGAATCAAGGGTCTTTAGAATTACTACAAAATCTCAACGTTATGTAATACAAGACAAGAAATTCACTTGTATGTGGACTGTGCTTGACTTACAGGATAGCAAACTGTTTCAATAAATTTAAATGACTTGAGAAGGTTTGCAATGGCCATTACTCCATGAAAGTTGATGCTGTTCCCCCAGAATTGTAACAGTTACCAAAATGCACATCTTTACACAATCATAGCATTAGTGTACTAAAAAAAAGCCCTTCTGTTAATTAATGGTTGCTGCAGTGAATAGCTTGCAACTGCTAACAAGAAGGTGTAATGTGTGTGTATGTGCATTAAACATCTCAATCTACTAAGCAAGTTAAAATGTTCCTAACAATATGGACCATTCTGACAGTTACAGTCTATTAATGGTTGGCGTCAAATCAGATTTGAACAGGACGTCAGTCAGAAGAATCCATTTGTTGTTTGGTTTTCTCTCAAGCAGATATAATTCAAATACTGTGAAATTGTTTCTTCTATGCTACCAAGCACTTACAAATTTCTATCCCCTACACCCACAGCCTGCAACATTTCAAACTGCCATGCTGGTTTGGGGAAATATCTAGTCTACTATTTTGCCTGCTCATTTAACAGCGAGACCTCGTTTACTCAGTAAACATTTTTATACAATTCTGTAAATTCCACTTCATTTAACTTGCATGGACACAGTCACTACAGCTGCAACTGTGACAAATACAGAAATAAGGCGCTGAAAGTCGGCAGACCAATGTGTGAACCGTTAAACAAGCCCATGATGAACATACAACAGCTAACAATAATCAATCTTAGGAGATACAGCTCCTTCATTCTGCAGGTAAACAGTGAATTTGTTCTAAGAGGTTTAAATATCACAAGCAATATATATGCATACACTTTTAAAACAATTACGTACACTTGAAACATAGCAACAACTTAAAGTAATTTTGGTGTTTTAGATTACTGCACCATGATGGTTTACAAAATCGAAGTAAATTTACACATTAAATGCCAGATATTTTTTAACTGACACGAGGTTTCACTGCAATCGGGCCTACATGAAAACTGGGATGAGAAACGGGGTGGGGCATCAGCTAATGATGATAAAGTCTTACCGTTTCTTGCATCTGCATAAGCAGCATGTCATCTTTATTTGGGGAGGAGGATGGTGTTGCTTCATGACTCAGATTCTCATTCTTCGTCACCACAGGAACGTTGTTTTCATAGGCTGTGAGAACGCCGTCGCGATTTTTCCAAATAGTTGCGACGGTGGAACTCGCTAGCCCTAACTCACGGCTAACGTCCGATTTGCTTTTCCCACTCTCTATTTCACGAATGATGTGCATTTTTTGTTCAAGTGTGAAAGCAAGCCTCTTCCGACCCTGTGGCAGGCAGAAATGCCAGTAACACTAATGTTGTGGCAGCTAAAGTGAGACTTGGCAGAAAGCAGGTGTTGTGTGCCATCAACATTAGCTAACTTCGATCTAAAATCAGTATGTGACTTCCTTCAAAGACAGTCACTGCTGCAAAACACGTTATTCCCATCCTTCATCTCCATGAGTCATATAAAAATCTTATAAATGAAAAGCCATGCAACAAATAAAAATGATTTTGAATTACATCAACAAAAAAATGACTTCCTGTTAATACAGCATTTCAAGTGAGATCAAAAAAATTCTTCCAGAATTAGAACTGACAAATTTTCTCCCATTAGTCTCTACTGAGATTATTCACAGTAATCTTCAATCCAAATATGAATGACAACACAATCCACAACAGATAAATAAATATAACTTAATCCATGAAATAAAAGGTCTGAATTAAACACCTACATAAAATATATTACATCATCTTGATATGTAGTAGAAAGCACATGTAACATTTTCATTCATAAGAACGGAAGTACATACACAGTGCTCTTAACTTTAACACACTTTTCTACTGCTTTCTACACTACCATACCTACAAAAATCATTGTTCCTTGTTAACCCATTTCTAATTTTCAGAAATCAATTTGTGTTTTAATTTATAATGTAGCTAACTGACTAGCGGTAAAATGGAGTAATGGCCTTCAAAAAGTGGATTATTCTTAATCACAATTTTTATAGTAACAATTAGATGATCACAGCCTCCAGAAATTTCACATGTCATAAAATGATGACTAATAAACATAATGTCAAATATGCACTGACAATTTGCTACAGATGCACACACTGCAGCAAACCAGAATCCTGTCCTTATCTGCAGATCACCTGTTGAAAAACACTACTAAACACATATTTCAATAAAAAAAAAAAACCTATTAAGTAATTAGAAAGGAAATATATACAAGGCTTACAGTTCTTGAAGCTGTTCATTTCACATTCAACCACTGTACCTCCATTTGCTACCTGATATGTTGCTGCTGATATCCACAGAAGTGCTTGGTAGAACACCGAACATACATGACAGAAATGTGCAAGAGAGACTGACATGCAATTTCTGATATTGTACCATTCAGTCCCACCTTTGTTTCATTGTTTAACATCGTTACAGTAAGTAAACAGATATGCAATCATTCTGAAGCAAACCTTGTATTCAAAGTTATAACGAGTACATGGCTCAGCCAATGACAAAGGTTTCTATGCTACGTGTAATCAACACAAAACTTTTCACTAATGAGATACACACGAGATGTGAGCTATATGTTAACACTATCAATGGGACAATATAAAGAAGCACTAATATAACAGCAGAAAAAATTTAAGTTATGAATAATATGCCTTGTAGTATTTTCTGATCATCCTTTCCTTGCAGTAACATGCTACAAATTAAATAATTTGAAAAGTTTACATTCTAGCAACAATCCAAGATGAATACATACCACCTAATTACAAAGCTTGCAGAGACATAATTATTAATAAAAGTGATATTTCCCAACATCCTTGTTAATCCAAAATGCAAATGGAAATAATTTGTACAGGACATCCGATATCAAACATAGGAAAACACTCAGTACAAAGTGCTTCAGTAGAAAACCAAGAACTAAAAATATTTACTCTAATTTTTTGGCAACATCACAATTTTGTTTTGAAGTTTCTTCAAAAACAGCAGTACATAAACAAAATATTAAAAATTTATCCGCGTTATCGTCAATGTTTTATAAGCGCAAAATAAAGTATTGTCACAGTGAATTTCTGAAACCACAACAAATCAAATGTCAAGGTAAAGTTGATGAATACATTAATACAGAACCAAAACTATAAACAGGTAAATATAAACATTCAATCATTAAACAAACAAAAAACAAAATCGTATACATCATCCAAAACTGAATTCAGAATGTGACTGACAAACAAAGTTAGAAATTATTATAGCTGAATTACTGGAAAATTGTTATATAATATGTACGGTCCCTTAGAAATGTGGAGGACCACCAACCAAACAAGCAAATACAGTGGCTGCACACCTGTCCTCCACAATTATGCATACCTCAAGATGAGGTAATTCACACTTTCACTAACCTTGTTGTACTAATATCACAAATTCTTTGACCACACAACCCTAAAAACAACAGTCCATTTCCCAACAGCACATTATAATTTATACTTATGCATCATCATAATACCACTACACATACCATGAGACTATGTATTAAATTTATTTCTGGAACGCAGTCATCAGAGAAATGATGCCATGTGATTTGGTATAAATGTCCCAAAGTTTCAGATAAGCTCATTGCCTCCATTTTCAAGGTTGTCAGGGTAGCATGAGTATAGATAACAACAACCTCCTCCAAAATATTTATACCCTAAAACCAATCTTTGTGGCATTACACTATGCAAATTAAATGTAAAATTCTATATGTGTTACACTGTTCACATTAATCTGCTAAACAATATTCCAAATTCTTACACATTCTGCTACTGGACCTGCCATCTTACCATTCTCTGCATGCCAGTCAGCTGCTGGACCAACAAAAATTAATTCTGAATATTCCCTGACTCTCCATCTGACAGTATGTCTATTTTGTTGCAGTGGTGGGACTCTTGTGGTCAAATCATCCTGGGAGCTAGCCGAAAGTAGCGTAGCTGCTGGTAGGGTTGCCCATGCCAGACAGGTCAAAGGTGATGACCCAGACAAAAAGGGATAACCTGGTCCTCCAGTTTGGACATTGGGGCATGAGGCTAGCAACCTCACCTCCACAAAACAAAGCCTCATTGTTCAGAAGCCTTAATAATGGATGCCAGATGGATAATATTGGTAAAAGACCAAGGAAAAGATATAAGGATTAAGATTTTTATACTACTACTTGGAATGTACTCAGTCTATAGAGAGGAGGAATGTTAAAATCAGGTTTAAAAATGTTAAAAAAAACACACAACTGACACTGCAGCAATCCAAGCGATAAGATGGATGGAGTTTCAGATACAGGGAAGTTTACAATGATGTACAGTAGTAATGACAGTAACACTTTTGGAAGCAGCCTTCTTATTAACAAAAAGTATAAAAAGCCATTATGTATTTTGAAGTGGTGGATGAGAGCTTATGCCCCCTGAGGACAAGAAGAGCATTTAATAATTTTACAATAATTTCGGTACACAGACTTACAAAAGAAAAAGACAGGCTAATTAATGACTCCCTTCACAAAAAACTTAATCAGATATATAAAAGAATTCCAACATTTAATTTAAAACTATAGGGGGTGATTTCAATGCCAAAATACCAAAATAGGAAGACAAGAAGTCTTCATGCCAATTACAGGCAAATGGAGCCTGCATGGGATATCAAAAGAAAATAGGTTTACAGCAAATGATTTTGTGACTAATAATAATAGCAATACAATACAAAAAAATATGTTCTTCCCACACAAGAATACATATAAGGAGACTTGGCAATCCCCTGACAGATGAAACAGTAATCACATAGATCGTGTATTGTGGATGGAAGGCATGCTTTTTAAGAAGAAGTTGTAAAGGTGCAGGCTGTGATTTTTATCACCAGTTACATCAGATTAAATACTGACAGAAAATATAAAGGTATAATTATATACATGGTATATAATTATACCTTTATATGACATCAGAAAATTAAAGTATTTGGAAATCATAAATAAATACAAACAAGAGATAAGAAATTGTACTACTGAGGTAATAACCAAATAATCAGAATAAAGAAACAAGAGAAACTAAATGGGAGAATATTAAGCAAGTGGTGACAATGATCACTAGTGAGGCAGTTGGGTATACGGAAAGGACAAACATGAAAGACTGGTACGATGAAGAATGTCAGATAAAGTTTGAAGAATGTCAGATAAAGTTAGAAGAAAGAAATGAAGCCCATGTTAAAATGCTGAATAGGAAGACAAGATTGAATATCGAAAATTTACAAAAATGAACCACATGACACCTAGAAAATCTGTAGAGGGAATTAGAGGGTTCATAAACTTAAAATGTTGGAAGGTATGGAGGGAAGCACACAAAATAAACGAGGCAAAAAAGTTCTGTATATCAGCTTGTGGAATAAAGGTCAGTTTCTGCCTAAGCACATCCCTTTGTGAAGAAACAGTTAATAATTTAACTGGAAATGATCCACTGTTCATGAAAATACAGAAATATTTCTATGTAACCCTTAATAGTAAAGATGATATGGACATAAGGGATGAAGTGATATATCAAGTACCTCATGCTCATGTTCAACTCCCAACAAAAGATGAAGTACAGAAAATAATAAGAACATCAAAGAATAATCAGTCACCAGGAGAAGATAATATTAGTGCAGGACATAAATAATTATCATATGAAATTCATGCACTAACAGAAATAACACAGACATCAGAAAGAATGCCAGAAAACAGCATACTGCAATAATATGCCCCATCCATAAGACAGAAGACAAAACTCCAATGTAACAATTAAATGTATGTTATAAAGTTTCAGCTAATATTCTGCACAGAGGGCTGGTCCCTTAGGCAGAGGAGATTTTAGGTGATTATCAGTGTGGTTTTAGGAAAGGATATCTAATGTTAATTGTTTTTATGTTAAGAAGAATTCTTGAAAAATTTTATGGATTTAACCTTGATTTGCACTTATTGTTTATTGATTTAAACAAGCATATGACACAATAAACAGAATGTATTCATATGAAATTTTAAATTAATTTGGGATTCCAAAGAAATTAGTGAATTTGAATACAATGATATTGTAGAATTCAAATGGCAAACTGCAGCAAGCAGAACCAGATGGAAAGCTCTTTCCCAGTTGCATGCTACACAGGCATATACTTTTAAATGATAAAATACAGCAAACAGTGCTGTAATATATGAAAACTTTAACAGACTAAATATGACCATTCTGATATACAAAGAATTTAACTTTAAAAGACAATCCACATAACATTAAATTTTATTAATTTTTCCAGAATATTTGATTTTCCATGTTGTTTCTGATAACTGTTAATTTTGGCATCATGTTGTATATCCAAAATATTACTAAATGTTTCAGCCAAATGCAAGAAGCATGTGGATGATATTTCATACCATACATTCTTGACTTTGTGGTATCTAATAACATCCATGTACTAGCAGTATCTGTCAAGAAAATTTAGTCCAATGTGACAATGATATAATAACAAGCAATTGGGCTGTGAATCTCAATTTGTACATGGGAAATTCCCCAATTTTAATTGAATCAAGGAATATCTCCATAGTAAAGTCTTTCTCAGTCCCAACAGGTGAACACTGGGACTTAGTTTATAACCATGAACACTTGCACTCAAATATTTTCCAATTCATATTCTCTTACACCATTCAGTGTTTAGATAACCTCTACAGGTACAAAATTTATTACATAATCCACAAACCAACCATCTATAATCAATACTGATAATAAACATGGCAGCTTACATTTGAGTTGAGAATACGAGTAATTACAGAATGGAAAGCCAGGCTCAAGCAACCAGCAAGGAATAGGATTTTTCACTTCATTAACGCTTTTCACTACTCCAGTTTCTACCAGACTCCTGTTCAGGAGCTGAGTCCCTTAACTGTGTGGTGTCAGAGGTCAAATCAATGCACTGTGAGGCTGAAAGCATTGAACATCTACCAACATCATCAGCCAAGAATATGTGAAGTAACAGGCAGTCATCTAAATCCTGAGTCTATTGCAGAGTGCAGTGAGCACTTCATTCCAGCAATGAAGGGTTAAGGCTAAGGAGATGGATCATGAAGCTGATCTCAGCTACTGTCTAGTACTCACAAATATTTTCAGACACTTTTAATCTATGTCCCGTATACGCCTGTGTTGCATGGCGCTCAGGTACAGAAGTAACCAAATCATAACAACCATGACATCACCCTTCTATCTTTATTTTCCTACCTAAGTCATATTGCTTATTCCTAGTAACCCATACTTCCACCAAAATGGTTACTAGTGCCCTTGGTGAATAGAATTAAAAAAAGAGTTCCTGAATCCTCAGAGACAGTAGATGCCCAATCCACAGATTTTGGATTAACAAGGCCAGTGTGTACTTTACCAGCTTCAAACAGCAATCAGCTGAGCAGTCTTAACTTGGGCTGTACAAGAGCTTATTTCACTACTTACTGAATAGTTGATAAATTACAAGCATTGTCACATTACCTCCATCATCTGCTGATTACGCTGCTCACGTTCCCGTCTGATTGCTTCCTGGCGTTCAGTTCGTTCCTGTTCCTTCAGCAGCCTTTAAAAAACAGAAAAGCTCATATTACATGCTATACCAAGTGGTTTAGCACAAAGTGACGGAATATGGAAGAAGCCTGATTCGTATCCTATGAGGGTTGCTCAGAAAGTGAATGCCCCACATTTTTTTTTTCTCACCAGAACAAAGATAGCAATGTGAAAATTGAGAGGTAGCAAACCTGATGTTTATTGCGCACATGTGTGTAAGTACACGGTCATCTGACAGACAGCACCGCTGCAGTAGTCTGTGAAAATGGCGTTTGTGTCTGACACGCATTACAAACAACAAGCTGTAATTGAATTCTTAGTAGCAGAGAAAGAAAGTGTGGGGAACATTCACAAACAGTTGTGTGCTGTGTATGGAAGTTGTGCAGTCAATAGGAGCACTGTTGGACGCTGGTTTCAGAGAGTTAAGGCTTCAGGAGGTGGAGACGCAGAGCTGCATGATCGACCACAGTTCAGGTGTCCTGCCACAGCCACCAGCCCAGACATGTTGCAGTGCGCTGATGGCATTATTCATGCAGATCGGCGCATCACAAGTCAGTAATTGGCCGTACAGCTTTCAGTCAGCAATGGAAGTGCAATGGCAATTATTGACGCTTTAGGATATTCGAAGGTATGTGCGAGATGGGTCCTCGAAGTCTCACAACCAAGCCATCTGTTCTGAATTGTTGGAGTGTTTTGATGCTGGGAAGAGGGGGGGGGGGGCTTTTTGTCCCGGATCATCACAGGTGATGAAACCTGGGCTCACCATTATGAGCCAGAGACGAAAAGGCAGTCAAGCAAGTGCAGCCTAACTGAAATCCAGGAGACATGTTGATTCAGCACGACAATGCCTGCCCTCACACAAGTCTACGAACCCAGGAGGCAATCACCAAATTTGGTTGGAATGTGCTCCCCCATCCTCCTATAGTTCTGATCTGGCACCGCCAGATTTTCATCTTTTTGGGACACTGAAGGATGCACTGTGTGGGACAAGGTTTGAAGATGACGAGAGCATGATTCGTGCAGTGAGGACATGGCTACATGAACAGGAAATGAGCTGGTACAGGGAAGGCATGCATGCCCGTGTTTCGCACTGGTGTAAGGCCGTAGACGTAGATGGAGATTATGTGGAAAAATAACATTTGTAAAGGAAACATCCAGTTATTATGTGCATGAATTTCATACGTACGGAATAAATAGTTCCCGAAAAAAAAAAAAGTGGGGCATTACTTTCTGAGCAACCTTCATATTTTGTAATCATTAATACAGATTGAGGTTTCTCAAAATTCTTCACAAAGCCTCTAAATAAACCCTGAAACACTTCCACAAAACAAAATATAACATTTCTTCCGCATCCGTTAACCTATATTGGCTATGCACTGCACTACTGTAATGGCACGCACACACAATTCAACCAGTCAAATGCTGCTTTCTTTCAATGCTCTTACCATTACCCCACAGTTAAAATTTGGCCACTAGCCACACAGTAGTGATAAAGTTAAAATCCATTACTCCCAGATAATGAGCATTACTTCACCATTGACATTCAAAACTATGTACTGATCAAGCACTGCTAAATAAATCTGTTGTCAAAAAAAAACAAATTTTGAAGCAACTGCATTTAACAACACTGAGCTTCAATTCATAAACAAACACAGGCCTTCACTTGTGGCTAAGACAATTTTCTTGTCAAACACCAACTCAAAACACTGTAACTTAAAACAATCTTGTATGTTTCAAAGCAGCAATATTTATAAAGTGGCTACTACCTCACATGTTCTTTCTGCCTGGCTGCTTCTTCTTTTGCCACCCTTTTGGCCTCTTTGGCAGCCATCGCTGCTTTTTCTCGTTCCAATTGCTGTTGCAGCCTCTGTTCTTGAGCCATCTTAGTTCCTTCTGGCCTAAAATAAATTTACAGCTTTTTTTTAAGTCCATCACAAACCCCAAAATAAACAAATTTCTTGTAAACTATATACAAACTCAAGTGATAACTTTTTTTTGGGGGGGTAAATGAATAATATGCCACATGCAACCAGAATTATCACTAAAATATAACAATTCACCACCAATCATATAAACAATAAAATAATAAATCCCTCCTATCAAAACTGATTATGTACAAATAGTGCATGACTGATATGTATATATTTCAATGGCAATATACAGAGCATTCATTTGAAGGTGAAACCTGCACCAGTAGCTCTCTTATCATGCTGTGTATGTCACATCTCCAGTAGTGTCACACCCACACATTCATTTACACAGCTCTGCATACTTAATAACACATATCAACAAACATTCAGACTGTCTAGGTTGCTAGTGAATATTAAACAAAGCCTAACACAGAGACTTTATGGTGAAATGAAAATTGTTTTCCCTCTTGCTTGTGAATATGATTACGGTGGAATACAAAGGGTTCTCACTGTTGAAACCTATTATGGAAAGAATGGTATAAAATGTGTCATAGCAAACTGACAAGTCAGTTTCCTGGTGTTTTGTACACTGGAATTTTGAAAAATAAAATTTAAAAATTAGCAATATAGAAGGTTTCCTTTTCCAGTTAGTGTTAATTTTCTGTCGGCTCAGAGATTTTGAAGTGGGATTATGTTATTTTACAATTATATTAATGACAATTTTATAACATACTTTTTAAAATCAAATATAAATTACATATGGCTTTGGGATCAGCCTCCACCTCCCACCATGAAACAATCTGGGCATATGCCTGGTTTTTAATATTATATTCAGTAAGTGTCAATCATGACTGCAAGTTGTAGAAAGTCACTTTCAACAGCTGACATTGCAAGTGGTGCATTACCGTATTTATTCGAATGGAAGACAAAATTTTCTACTTAAATCTGGTGTCTGGGTCATCTTAGATCAGACATTCCTTGCATCGGGGTAAATACAGTATATTGTACAATAAAGACTGTAAATGTACATGCTATGAGAATTTTTGCAGATTCCATGAGTGGGTTGTGCTTTAAGATGGCATACATGAGAGCTTTAATGCCATTCTGCATGAAGATCAAAATATTTCAACCCTGATGATGGAAACAATATGCCTCTGAAATGTTGTATTAAACCACATGACTGTGTGGTATCACAACTTATTAGACACTCACTGCTATGTAAGGCTGAAAAATTACATTACTGTCGCAACCTGTTCATCAAGACTATTAAAAACTTCACTGACATACATAACATTATTTTATTACTGCAAAATATATATATATATATGATTGACTTTAACTATTCTCTCTACAGAAATTTTCTTAATTAGCCAGGAAGTGTTCACAAGCTGTTCTGGAAGAGCAACTCCTCACATATGTATCAGCTAAAGTGCTGTCTATTGCTACAAACCTATAAATGTAGCATTTCATCTAAAAAAAAAAAATCTACGTAATTCCACTCTGGGTAGTATTCACATTTGTCTTTTAGTAAGGAACAACCTTCTCTGGAATTAAACACTTATACAAATGACATGATTCCTATATCAATATTTTCAATTTCCCAACGTTTTCAGCAGGCCAGTGTCCTTAATACCGGCATATTTATCTCCTTTCATCTGGCCATCTTAGATTCAGTCTGTCTACACTGAAGTGAATGCACCTCTTCTAACCTGTGTGAACGTGAACGTGATTTGAAACTTCGTGACATTCTCAGCTCCAACAAACGTTTCATAACTTGCTCCTCTGATAATCTGACATATTCTTCACCCACTGATGGTTGCAGAAAGTCACCAAGTAGAACTCTGGAACTGAAGCTGAAGTTTTCCCGGTTCATGTCTACAATGTTATTCTTCTCCAAGAACTAAACAAAAACAAACCCCCCCAAAAAAAAAACAGCTGTCACCAGGAATGCACATTACAATTCCCATTATATGTAACAAACAATGCGCTGTCACCATATTCTTTTCTGTGTTCTGAAGATTCAACTCTCCATAAACTGCAGATCGTGACCATTACAGACTCCTTAGTTTCCTCATCATTTTTCCAAATTAAAATAGCCTAGAATGAGAGGCATGGCATGGAATTTATTTTACATTCTGAAAATGCAAGCTTTGCACCACAAGTATCAATTTTTTTAAACTAACACCTCCAGTATTGTCCACAGATTCATTATTTTAAAGTTTCATTTATGCTCAAAACTTCATAGATCCAACATGACCACTTATGTGATCTCCCCAGCAGGCTACAAATCTATGCAGCTTTACCACCTATCCCCCATATCTCATCACAATATGGTGTTTACGTACAGGAACAACTTCACCTTTTACCTTGTAATAGGGAGCTAGCAGAAGGCACATATAAAGGAATCTCATATGTACAATGACACTCACTCTGACAACATCCGGGTATTGCTTGAAGCGTCGGCCACATGGGGAGTAATATGTCACCTCCCCCTTCACAACACCAGTGCGGCTAACTCCATTTATAATAGTTTCCCTATGCCAACCGTGCTCCAAAGGAATCCTCAATTCACGTTCATCTACTTCCAACTTACGACGCTTTGCAGTTGGACCTGCAAACCAGTATGTGTTAAAAGTTATAAACTGCTTCTTTACTATACTCATTAACACTATTTGAAATGCAAATTACAATGCATCCAATTTCCACTGTGGTATTCTGAGTTGTGACACCATGCAGCCTTCAAGATGGATACCAGGACTCATATGATTAGGGTGAGGATGCAATCAGGTTATGCAGCCAATGGGATGAAAAATGTGGTTATTCAGAACCAAGACAGAGTGAGAAAAGCAACAGCTGACATAAGCTACCTCCATCTTCATCCTGTCATTTCAGTCCTTACGATGGGAGGCAAAAATGTTGGTACCCACCTTCAAGACTATACAGTGTCATAACTCAGCACAACCCAATAACACTACAGCACACTGAGAGTGAATCTACTATTAAAATTAAAATTTATAATGGACAAAATTTTATACTGGTGGTTATTAAAACAACTAAAATATTTTGGGGGGTTAAGTGTAGTACAGTTCAACATTTCCTCTATGTAGGTCATTTCAGAAGGTTTGTGTATGACATCCTTGCAAAATACAAGATAACCACACCATTGGTAGTCCTTAGTATTTACACAAATGTCCTCTACAAAATGTAATCACCAGCACTTTCGACACACTTTCCCTATCTATGTGGTAAACCACCAGTAGCAGCTCTGTATTCATCCTTGCTCAGACAATGTAAAGAGGCAGTGACAGCAGTGTTGCTATCATCATCCAATTCAAATCGTTTACCCTGAAGATGTTCTTTCACGCATGCAAACAACCAGTAATCACATGATGCAAGATCTGGGGAGTAGGGAGCATGTGCCAACACATCCCAGTCCTGACAGTACAGCAGATTTCGCACATCGTGATGGTGGGGAGCTGCACTGTCCTTGAGCAAAACGACACCATGCTCAAGCAGTTCTGCTTGTTAATGGCAAACAGCCAGCCTAAACTTATCCTGCAAGAGTATGCAGTAATACTGGCCATTGACCGTTGCACCAATTGGCATGGGATGGTCATGCACAAGTCCACTTCAGCTGTAGAACATGAAGTGCATAACTTACAATGCTACAGAGGGGTGGTGGCAATAATATGCATGGCTCTTTGGTCATCGTTGAGCATGTGTGGAATCCACTTTACACAAACTTTTTGTTTCCCCAAGCTGTTGGTGGGAATGGTAAACACTTGCTGGAGAAATTCCATCTTCTATAGCAATTGCCTTGCATGAGATACTATGCATATGTTCATGGACAGATTTCACTTGTTCCATGTGGAATTCATCAGTCACCAATGTTGGGCTTCCACTGTGAGGGGCATTGTCTGTCTCTTCCCGGCCATTCTTAATGGAATTCACCCATCGGCAAACAGATTCATGTGGCCCTAAACCTTCCTTCAACAACTTTTAACACTCTAATGCACTTTTACTCAACAAAATGTGAAATTTAATTAATGTTCCCACATCCATCTGTGAGAATCATCCTTGTAGTCTTTCCTGATGCATAGTTAAACAGCAACTGACATCACAAAGACAGTACAACTTAATGACAGAAGCAATAGTGCCACTAGTGCCACACATGGGATTTAAATTCAGCCATATGAGGCACTGCACGGTACAGCCACCATACGCAAAGCATCTGAAATAACCCACATATACACTGAACAGAAGAATATGTACTATGATGGGACAACTTCTTTTATTGCACACTGGTCACAGTCTGACTGCAGATATTAGCCCCATCTTCAGACAAAGGAAATATGTGCCAACTCAGTGGGAATCCACTATACAGAATCTTTCTATAATGAAGTGATGCATATAAAATAATGTAGCATATCGGTTGTGGAATGCATGTGCAAGTTTCGTGAACCTCAGTGAGAGATAGTGGACCGAGATAAGCCATTAACTATGGCAATTCCAAAAAAGTATAAGAAGAGAACAGATATACCAATACTATTACCAGAAAATGAAACTACAGAAGTAACAATCAAGATTACTGTCTTGTGAGATGTGACTCTGTGTAGTTTGGCAGACATGTACGAACGTATCAGAAACACCAGCTGCCTCCATCTTCTCGTTTGAAGATGTAAACAGCAGGTTCATCTCAAACACTGGTACCTACTGACAATTACACACTACCAATTCCCATAAGACCACAATCTTCACATTTACCACTGTTAAAACATCAAATCCAAGTACGTAACAGCTGGAGGAAACCACCACTCTAATAACAAACTAAAGTTTCTAGAAAGAACTTATAATACATTTATGCATGTTCTTCAGCCCATATCATGAGGCTTAAAAAATCTGTAAATTAATACCTATTAGCAGCCACCTGTAGCCACCTGCACTCTACATCCAAAGAACTGAAAATGTTATCTACACAAAATCAGAGACCCGTTTTCTGGCTTGCATACAGAACATTGTTTCCAAACACCTTGTTTGTTAATGCAGGTCTTTGTGTCAATGTCCTGTGATCCTGTTCAAATATCTTCCATATATTGTATGTTCCAAATCCATGCATGAAAGAATATTATTATATTCACGAAATAAACCAACATATGCACATCAATAAAATATGTTTATCATATATGACGGGGGACCCAAAAATAACCAGGATTTAAATGTGGCACGCGAACTAGAAGTAGTTACGCGATGCACCACTAGGTGTCGTGAGTCAACACAATACTCTAGCAGTCTGCCGTGTGGTGTCAATCTAGGTTGTCTGTTATCGTTGTTGTGGCTTTTTTTCTAAGTGCCTCCTAGGAAGTTCGGCGATTTTTATGATGGCTGATAATAAAGACCAAAGAGTGTGCGTGTGAAGTTCTGTTTTCTGTTAGGGAAATGAGCTGCTGAAACTGTTTTAATGCTGCAAGAAGCTTTTAAGGAAGGAGCTTTAAGACTCAAGTGTACTAGTGGTATTCACACTTCAAAGGGGGTGAAATGTCATGTGAGGACCAGCCAAGATTTGGCTGACCTTCGACCTGCCAAAATGATGAAAATCTTGAAAAAAGTCCACAACACAATTAATGCAGATCATCGCCAGACCATTGATGAGATTTCTGAGATAACTGGTTTGTCTTGGAGTTCATGTCAGAAAACGTTAATGGAAGATTTGAATATGAAACGTGTTTCCACAAAATTCGTTCCCTGGTTGTTGACAGAGAATCAAAAAGACAATCGTTTGAATGTTTGTTACGATTTAAGGGAACAAGTTGGAAATGACCCACAGATTCTTTCTAAAGTTGAGACCAGAGATGAGACTTGGTGCTACAGTTACGACCCGGAAACAAAACAAGCATTGAGCCAATGGAAAACTCCTGTTCAACAAAAGCAAAGAAGGCCCAAAGGTTCAATCAAACGTTAAGATCATGTTGATTAGTTTTTTTTATGCTAATGGAATTGTGCACAAGGAATTTGTTCCTCCTGGACACAATGAGAATCAACAGCTTTATTTGAAGGTGTTGAAAAGATTATGCGATAGTGTACGGAAAAAACGACCAGAAATGTGGAGCAGCAGTGATTGGTTCCTTCACCACAATGCCCCTGCCCACACGGCCTTGAGTGTGCAGCAGTTTTTGGCAAAAAACAACATGACGATTATACCTCATCCTCCTTATCCACCCAACCTTGCACCATGTGACTTTTTCCTGTTCCTTCGTACGAAAGGCCAGATGAAAGGGAAACATTTTGCTGATGTCAGCGAAGTGGAAAAGAAAACACTGGAGGTCTTGAACAACATCAGCACTGAAGAGTTCCAGAAATGTTTTCAGCAGTGGGAAAAATGTTGGTACAAGTGTATCAAGTTGAAAGGAGACTGCTTTGAAGGAGACTAAATTGTCATAGTATAAAACCTAATAAACCATGTTAAAAAATTAATTTCGGGTATTTTTGGTCCCCCTTCGTATTATCATTTACCATCATGTTTTTGTCACTTCTGTGACATTCACCAGGGTGTCATACAAGAATACAAACAATATACAAACAGTTGCACACACAATGCCTAATTAAAACCACCAGATGTTACAGTTAATATTCTGAGTGAATTACAACCACCTGAAGTTAGGGTTAAAATTCTAAGCTTATTATTAACTGTAAAATGAGGTTGTTTTAATTAGACGTTTTGTGCAAACATTGTATGTTGTTTGTATCCTTGTATGATGATAAAACTAATTACACGGTCAAGTCTTGAGATCAGAATGTAGGACGAAATCACAGTATAAAGACTGATAATAGTTCCTTTGAAAGGGTGGAAGAGTTCAAATATTTGGGAACCTTAACACATCATAATTCTATTCAGGAAGAAATTAAGAGCAGACTGAAGTCCGGGAATGCTTGCTGTCATTCAGCGCAGAATCTTTTGTTTTCTAGTTTGCTTTCCATAAATATAAAGAGCAAGATATTCAGAACTATAATTTTATCTGTTGTTTTGTATGGGTGTGAAACTTGGTCACTCACATTGAGGGAGGAACGTAGGCTGAGGGTGTTTAAGAATAGTGTTGAGGAGAATATTTGGGTCTAAGAGGGATGAGGTAAAAAGGGAGTAGAGAAAACTACATAATGAAGAGCTTAATGCTCTATACTCCTCACCCAATATTGTTTGGCTGATAAAATCAAGAAGAATGAGATGGGTGGGGCACGTAGTGCATATGAGGGAGACAAGAGGCATATACAGGGCTTTGGTGGGGAAACTTGATTGCATTAGACCACTTGGGAGACCCAGGTTTAGTAGGGAGGATAATATTTTAAGATGGATCTTCAGGAAGTGGTGAGTGGGGATATGGACTGGATCAAGGTGGCTCAGGGTAGGGACAGGTGGAAGGCTCCTGTGAATGCAGTAATGAACCTTCGGGCTCCATAAAATGCGGAGAATTTCGTGACTAGCTGCAAACTGGTTAGCTTCTCAAGAAGGACTCCGCTCCATGGAGTAAGTAAATTAGTAGGTAATCTTTTATGACACCCTTATGATGGTTGCAGAAACAACCAAAACATGTTGGTAAGTAGTAATGCATGATAACATACTTTATTGATGTGCATTTGTTGGTTTGTTACATAAATGTGACAATATCTTTTCATGCATTGTGTTGTTAAAAACTTTCCAAGAGTTCTGTCAAAGTATTCTCTGGACCAATGGCTGGAGAATGCTGGTACACTTTCAGGGGAAAAGACACAAGTTTTGCATTCTTTAGATAACTCAGATAACACACAATCTATCTCCTATGGGAACTCATTATGGCATCTAATGCCCTTAATTAGTCAGCACAATTCACCCTCTTTTATGTTTGTTACACATATTGTGGGCACTTTCTGACCACTTCAAGCAATGAGTGTTTCCACTCTTCTCAGTTACTAATGTGGGAGCTTGTCAGCCCCATCAGAACTGGATGCTAATAAAATCATTATCTGTCTCTGAAATTCTTTCCACCACTGAAGCACTGCCCTTTGAAATTGAATGCTCTGTTATGTAGAAGCAAGAACAGTAGCATTCTCATTAACATTATAATTGTTCTTAGGTTGTAACCCTACATAATTTTGAATGATACTCCCTTCTCCATTCTCCTCAAGTACAGTTTTGTACATAACACTGCACTACTGCTGGATACTATCAGTTCAGCCACTGGAGGCTTTGAATCTTCAGTGCCCAACCTTTTACTGAGGTTTAGAGCCGTTTCTCTCAGCGGCACGCCACTGATTAGTTACTGCATTGCTGGCTCTCATTTGTGTAATCACATGGACAACAAACTTTCTAGTTCTTTCTGTGATGAGAGTTTCTGGCTCAAGAGTTCATAAGAGATCCTGCCACATTTTGTATAACATTTATCAAAGCGTTTCTCATTTTTTAACAAAGCTGTACAATATTAAAGGTGCAATAACTAATCTGGCAGACAATGCAATATGTGTTGCATTATTATCATCATCAACATCACCACCACCACCACCACCACCACCACCATCCACTTTGGTGAGAACACACACCTTTCATGGCCACAGAATGCTTTCCTTGTCTTTGAATCACTTACTGCGATTGGGGGGGGGAGTAAAACAAAACTTTTGGTCATTTTAATTCACAGTAATTCATGAAACAAAACCAACAAAGTAACTGACCAGGAGCATGGAATTTTCACTCACTTACAATTAATCACAACCATGAAATAACACAAAACTGTTTGTCCATGCAGTTCGCAGTAGATTCAACAACTGACATCAACACACTGATTTAAGAGACAGCTGGTACTTATGGTCACTTGCAACTTGCATGAAAAGTCATTTGCAATTACAAAGGCTTGTTATCACTGTTACCAGTAGAAAGAAAAATCTCCTCTGCCTAGTATGACATTGATGCCACAGAATACAGTCACCATAAACAAAGACAGGAAATGTTAACTCAAAATCTTTTTTTTTTTTTTTTTCCAAGTGGAATGGCTTAAAGTGACAGCAGCAGGTCAATTTACTGTCAATTTGAACATAAATGATGAACTGGGTAGAAAGCACAAACATATTATCCAGGTAAATATAACGTTGTTCATATGGAAGTTTTGGCAAGACTGATAAAAACACACACAGAATCAAGGAAACTATACAATGAAGAAATGTAAAATGCATGTTTCAGTGTATTTACTTTCACATTTTAAAAGTTTATGTTTAAAAAAGGTAATACACTTTTCACCAAACAATTATCACAAAGAAGTTGTCTCAAAATCTATTCATACTTTTATACAAAAGCATTTTACTGATTCCTGCCAAATATCCCAAACAACAGTTCATTCATTATGTGGTCCCCTACTGACCTATTATATCTGATGGTGAAAACCATGTGGAACCAACTAGAGAAACCTCCTTAACATGAGGCCCTTAGACTGACTGAAATTTGCAAGCTTGCAAAAAAAAAGTGAACTGCATCTCTGGTGAACATCACTAACATCCTTAGGACCTGCAGAAGCAATTACCTTATGGTATATAGCCTACCAAGTAAGCACTGAAATTTGTATACCCTAACCCCACAGTCAGTTATCATACATACCTGGGCCATCCTCCCCCTCCCTTTTAATGCCCCCTTCAGACATTTCTTCACCATCTTCACTGTCACTGGGAAAACCTTCCTCAGATCCAGAGACTGAGTCACTGCTTATGTCAGGGGCACTGCTGTCCTCACTGAGGCCCTCCACAGCTCGAATCTTCAGCTTGTTGTCACCATCAGACCGACAGCTTACCTTTTATGTGAACAGAAAGTTTTCTGTCAGTTGATTGTCTCCTACATAAACTTTTTAAAAACAGGATGTTCCATCAAGAATAAGCTCACCATACAACATTAGCACAACACAAATGCCCCCCCCCTCGAACGTTTGTTCAGAAAATTAACAAGCTCCAAGGTGAAGTACTCCATTCAATGGTTGACTACCTGGCCAAGAAACGCACCAGTTTCTATGGACTCCGAGAGCTCATGAGCAATTTATTCCACAATCTCACATGGTATGTCTTTAAGTTGCATTTCAAAAACTAACTCCTTAACAGGGTCATAACGATGGCTCACAATGGGTTAACTTCTAACACGTTTTGCAGCTACAACTTTGTATGTGCTTTACATCCCCTCCATGTACTACATGCCCTGCCCATCATATCCACCTTAATTTAACCACCTTAACATAGAAATTCCAATTTTAAAAACCAAACAATAGAACATTTAACAACAGTTATTAATTGTACTAGAACAAGAACACTCAAAATTATCATATAAGGATAAAAAAAATAAAATAAAATAAAATAAAAAGAAGAGGATGAATGAATACCACTCATGCTATCATACTCAGTTCACTTACTGGGTTTTTTTTTACATGTCTGCTCCTCATCCTTTGCAGCATCAGTCAAGACTCTATAATCACCAATTTTCCTACCCCTCTCCTGTTCCTTCTTGTTAGTACCTGGCTGATGGCTACCCAACTCTTACAGATGTTTTCTCCCACCATAGGTAATTTAAAATGTTCATATGCATTGTTAGAAATGTCATATTTTTATCTTGGAAAAAGTTGAGACTTTGGTTTCCCAAATTGAATTTCATAGGATACTGGGCCACAGCCCTTTAAAAGCCATAAAACTTGGACTGCAGCATGAAAATTGGAACGAATGGGATCCTCACCTTAATAATGAATGGTGAAGCGAAACAATTATGAAGTTACTGGCATGTATGATCTCAGGCTTTGGCCGTGAAGTGGCTGAGAACTGTGCTCTTCTGGGTTATTACGCTGTGTAATAACCCAGAAAAGCACAGTTATTTACTGGTACGTAATTTTCACCACCCTCTTTGAGTTTCAAATAGCCCCTCCATAACTTTATTCCCTACCAATCACAACTAAAAAATTCACCAGCCAGAAGAATTTCATAAACATAGGGTGAGATCATAATAAAACCCCTGACATGCCAAAGTATGAACCAGCGACCATAAAAGCCAAGCCCAAAGTAACATGCATTAACCCTATGGCACCTAAATTAAGTGCTCAGTGTACTCTGAGAAGGACTGGGATTTAAATGGCCCACCCACTACTTTGTTATTGGCTGACAACTGCAGTTGCCACTCAGCTTTCTCAGCATTACATTGCACAATGACTGTAGAAGTCCTTTGGCATCCAAGGGTTAATGGTCAGATTTACAGTGAACAGCTGTGACAATTCCTACATTCAACAAACTTTCTGCTAAACAGAACCATTTCCATATATCATTTTCCAAGCATATACATAAATATGCTCCATCACAAATTCATCCCCCAATCTATCATCCATCAATCCATATTCAAAAGTAATATGCAGATTGGTTCAGGAGGAATTTGCTAAGTTGGGTGAACAGAGTTTTAATAAAACACCAGTATGAACAGAAGTCTGTTTCAGGAAGTTTAGAGGTCCTGGTATTTCAGAAGCAAGCTGAAGTCTTACGTAACTAAGTGACTTTGGATAAAAAATTTTGCAGAACTTCAATAATAACCAAATTCTTATTTTTACCCCCTCCCCCCCAATTTAATCCCCCCTGGTAACTGTATCTACAACCTGTTGCAACGCTAAGAAACAATGCATTTTAACAGACACTTCATTTGTTTCATATCATTCCCAAATTGAAAGTAATTACTAACTAAACTGTCAATCTTTATAATCCGGAAACAGTGTGTCTCTGTGAGGCAGGAACTGGCCTTCTATATAATTAGAAATATAATTAAATGGATGTGTCTTCAAATGGTTGACAATGAAACATGTTAAAAAACCAAGTGCCTGTCTGTGACTTGGATGCATATCTGAGCCTATTGGTGGCCAATCATCATGATACTATGATGCTGAAACATATATTCAAATCACTGGCACTCGAACAATTATTGTTACATTTCATTATCAATGAATGGTTATTTTAGTTCTATAGTTAAATTTATTGTGATAATTAAGAACCTTTATTTCTTGTACGTCTGTACTGTATATTCATACCATAATGGCTTAAGCTTTCCAAATTGAGCCTATGGAACTTTCTTACTCACAATTAAGTTGATTAATGTGCCAAAATAATTTATGTACTCCTCCCAAATCACTCCTTACACAACAGAGTACAGAAATTAATCATTAGGTAAAGTTCATACACCACTATACATGTTATATTTTCTCACCAGATGCTTCTTATGTTTATTAGCATCCACTTTACTGTCATCTGAAGGAGCATTTGGAGACACAGGTCTTTCTTTCTCACCATCTTCACTAGTACCAGCTGGACGCTCTTCACCATCTCCTGGTTCCCGTTCTAATGGCAAAAGAATCACTGAAATGTATAGACAACTAGCAAGTCATGACAAGAACTTCTTTCTAGATGTATCTGTACCATGACTTTTTCTGTGACTTACATTTACTGCTGTAGGCCCTTTTTGTTTTTTACAGCAATGAGTGAAGAGGGACCAAGACAGTTCAGGTTACTTGAAATTCCCACTTCAGTATTTGTCTGGATGGTCTCAACAGAAGATCATTTATTCAGTGGATTTTCCAAGCAACAGAAATCATAATGACAAAATTTTTCATTTCTTAATCAGTGGCACTAATAGACTCAATAAAACAAAGAAAACTAAAATAAATACAAGTGCAAGGAGAAACACCATATTAACAGAATGAAAGCTACCAAAAACATTGATAAGATGAAAATGTTAATAACACTAACACTTAGCACTTTAATTTGTGTGTGGGCAAAACTCACCTCACACAAAATCCTTACAATTCCACACAGAATGGAATGGGGTGATATGTAGAACATACACAAACATTGTACAGAGAGGCCTGCAATTTGACTGTCTTGCAGATTAGTTCCATTTTAAAAAAACAACAAAAGCCAGCTGCTGCTATTATCACACACAGAAAAAGAAAATCACAGAAATCAATTTCATGATGAACATGTAAACAAGACAGAAGTGAGTAATTCCCATTTTTTATACACATGGCATTCCTGTAAGCACAATCAGGCATTTTGAGCCTAAAGGAACTTGAGGCAAATGCAACTCATACTTGGTACCGATACCAAGAAACAATATTCCAGTGAAACTGAAATATTATTTCACTGGAATGGACTACAGCACCTAGATGTGTAAACTACAATGAACACAGAAATGAAAAGGAACAAGAAGGAAAGAACTATAACACATGTGGGAAATGGATCAAGAGGTGAAAGAAAAATGTAGTTAATGCCAAACTGTCCCTAAGGAAAAGGTGTTCATGTAAAAGTTATGCAAATATGAATGGTACTGGATCATGCATGTCTATGGGGGCTCAAAGAGAGGATCATCAGTGTTACTGTTACAAACAGAAGTCATTTCTTTTGCAAGAACAAGTTAAGTTGATGAGATGGTGAGCCTGACATCAGCAATCACTATGCTAGGAACTTGCAGCTGCCAATCTGTTTCACATCTGCTATACCTACTGGAAAGGAGGCTATGACAAACCACAATTTTGATGTATATAAAGGATACTGGATTTTAATCCCTTGTTGCACACACAAGGATTGTAAATGCTAAGAAAATTTAAAACTCTGAAGACTGGAATTGATCTAAATTGTATTTAAAAATACATCTCAAATCATGCAGTCAACAAATGCTCCCAGGGTCACAAAAACCACATGTTCATGCTGTAGAAAAATAATCACTGTTTGTCCAGTGAACACATTAATACACTTTGCAAGCAGAAAGCAGAATCATTTTCATGCTTACTGTTGTGGTATATGAACTTACCACTAAACTTTAAAGTGTTAATAATCCAGTTACATTACTTATCTCATTGCATAATGCATAACAGCTCAGAGACAGTAACAGTGAATTGGCAGTTCAGTGCCCATCATGTGCCTCTAATATAATCTACCTCATTTTAAAAGAAAAACAGGCTTCATAAAGCAAGATTTTTGGACCACTTTGCCTTGAAGATGAACACACTATGATACTTTGAAATGTCAGGCACTAATTTCCTTGTGAAATATTATCATATCCAAGAAGATGTGAACCTTATTTCTCAGGCTTCAGAAAGTGTGTGTGTGTGTGTGTGTGTATGTGTGTCGCCACGTAATAATTTTAGTACCATCTGTCACTTCTATGAAATTTAATATGAGCAATATACTATGAAAGGCTACTCCACCTTCACACTTTTGAACTTTCTGCCATCAATAACACATACATGAGGTCCACACAAACTTCTATAATGGGAGAAACAGTATGACCCATGTAATAAGCCTCCGTGTTTACATACCCTTGTTAGTTGCAGGCAGGTGTTGTGACTGGGGTGGAGACTGCTGATTTCCAAGGATGTTGGACTTCAGAAGAGACACCTGGTGGTTGACAGGTGAAACTTCCAGCCCTGCAGAAGGTTTGATCCCAAGTGCTCGACTCTGTGCCAACAAGGAAGCTACTGTATTCTTCTTAGGTTTTGATGTGCCTCGGCCAAGATTACGGGGCCGGCTCTCCTGTTACATGAAGAAGAGAGAGTAGAGAAGGGTTTGATTTCAAAACTTGCAACCCAGCCTTGGTACTTCCAAGTTATCTCCTAGTGGGTTAAAAATAATTTAGACATACCCAAAAGAAGGCACAAACGAATTCAGGAGAAAGTATTTTAAGACTGAAAGGTATAATCCTGCTCTTTCAGAATTATATACGCATAATATAACATCAAATTTATAGAAGTTTAAAAAATTTAAGAGTTCAGGTGCCACATCTCGAATACAGCAAGCACTAAAATCTCTTTGATGAAGTTTCCTTCAAAACACTGCCTTTCAACAGTCACATACTTCTGCCAGCATTTGTACAGTGGTTGAAACATTCCTGACAGCCACAATGCCTGACTTCCTGAAACAGTCTTTGAAATCACTTGAACCAATGCTCTATTCCTGAAAATACGATATTTTTACATGGTACAGGTAAAGATCACACGCTGAAAAATTATTACAGTATGGTACATGAGAAAACACAGCAGTACCACAAGTTTTGGTGATTTAGTTGTTGTATAAGTTGCAACCAGTTTACTGGAACACTGTCAAGGGAACACAAATCATTACCTTCCCATATTTCAAGAGGCTTCAGGTGAACACCTTCTGTATCACTCCTTGTTGAAAACAGCACTCATACTCAGGAAAAAGCTAATGTTATGTGATGCCTTGTCAGTCAACAGACTTTTGAAATTTTTTTCTTTTCAGCAAAAATGTGTGGTTCTCAACAAAAATGGTAATGTTTTCAACATTAGAAGACTCACTTATTCTCATTTCTTAGCCAATGGCCTTACATGCCTTCATTACTGAACCCAATATAGTAATCATGTCATCATATGCGACAAACTTTCCAAGAAATTCTGCATTAATAACAGCTGTGATAAGTACACCATTAATTCAAAAGTGTTTGTCACACTGTTCCAGCATTAGCGACTTTCTTTGCAGTCACCTTTGTCACCTTACAAAGATCAGACCATACCACGTTGTGCACCCATGTTGCTCTATCCCAATTCCAAAAGGTAGGATGTTGTGCCATGGATCATTATTCAGAGATTCACAACTGTCCTTCAAACTGTAAGACCATGTAGATGTCCTCAATTACAACATTATTCACTGAACACATACAACTTTACCCCTGAGTCTGGGAATATGTTAATCATTTACTATCCCATATAACAGTGAACTGGCAACTCATGTGCATAAGAGTGTTCAGTAATTTGGTACATTTTTAAGCAGCTCAGAATGGGTGATATATGGCCCTGCATATATCCAAATGATATTCCAGTTTTCCTTATGTTTCATAGCATGTCAGGTGTAATGTTCTTAAATTCTTCCCTTATATGCAATGTCAGCTCTCCTGCAGCGATGATTCTCAATGTGCATACTTCAGACTTGACCATTCCCCACACATAAACAATTCAAGATGGCAAGACAAGGTAATCAAGAGGTTTATGGAAAAGGACCACTCCTTCTGAGCCATGCAACAACAAATGTTTTTCTTGGTAAGTGAACCACTAGGTGACCAATATGAGATGTAGCAGTCCTCCTGGACTGTGAATGGAAACTATCTCTGGCATGCTTGTTGCCTCATGTCCATTTTAATTTAGACAAATTCACACACTATGATGATACAGCTTACAAGATGTGTGAAATGTCACTTCAATCAAGAACACAATGTCTTCGAAGAATCCTTCATTTTCATCTGCTCTGCTCACCATGTTCATCCTGAATTAATATCTCTGACATCTCTCAACCAGTCTGACTGTGTATAGCAAATGCAGTTTGTACATGAGAAACTTAACTCAAGTGCTTACAGAAAAATTTGTGCACTGTGTTCTTCACTGTGTTAAATTCATGACTTTCTCATCTGAGAGGCTTCCTTTGGCTTCTGGTGAAAAACTTCTGAACTTGGTCAATCCACTCCTGTGATACAGTAGGTTTCTCCTACTTTATACCTCAGATGGAAAACCAGTTACTAATCCAAATTATACCAAGCTTCTCATATAATTGTGTGCACAAAAATATCCTCTGTTCCTCAATGTACGAACTGTTTGTCCATGAAATCCTGCAGTTCATGCTGAGAAACACAGTAATGTTTAAAGCATATGCAGTGCTACCATCACTTTTCTTCCAATTGCTGGCAAAATGTAATACCAAAAATGTGGGGCATGAATAGAGATTGAAGACATCTGTTATACTGGAATAACAGAAGGGAACAAATTGATACATGGCATAAAGTATCTTATTAATTAACTCATTTGTCATGACCGTTTCAAAAGAGATTTCAGATAAAAGTTACAGAACACAATGAAATTAATTTCTCATACCCCACACATTTACTGGGAGTACAATGAATCCCTCTTTAAGAATAAAGAATAGGAAAAAATATTACTATTTGGCCTGAGAGTTCCCTGATCTGGAGATAATTCTTTTAAATTCGAATATTTTCATTATTCCACATTCTTAAACAAACTACATCAACAATGTCACAGCACTTTCGACCCTTCCTTCAATAGCACACAGAAGTCAGAAACTCTAAACAGACAAAAAGATGTATACGATATCTGAAAAAATTATTAAATATAAACAGGAAAACATGTTGCACAACAATGCTTTTATGGCAAATTTATGTTGCAAGCAAAAATAAAATGGGTTTAGGTCTTCATCTACAGTTACCGATGCTGCACTGAACAAAGGAATGTTTGTTTGCTCAAGGCCTTATTCAGATGTACAATTTGGCTAAATGGATCACAATGGCAGGTAAGTCGGTGCACAGATTATCAGTTTTTGTAAGCATGACTGTAAAGTATTTTGTGACATCAGACAGAATTATGAAGCAATAAGTATTAAATATTATGAGTGTGTGACTGTATTCTTCCCTTACTTATCCAGCAGGCACATAGCATCTTTTCTGTGCTGCATTATAATGTCATCTGTGGCCTGTCTGGCTCCACCATATTTTTTCACATTATCTCACAAACGGCATGATTCCCCCCCCCCAAAAAAAAGTTTTCAAACATAAAATGAGTGTTTTGATTTTCTCTACAACATTTGTCTGAAAAGTGTATCATTCTAAGAAGAATTCAGTGAGATACCACAAATATAAATAAGTCAACATGTATGACACGCACTATTCTTGTCAGATTTAATGAAACCTGAATTCTCTAATTTAAACTTTCAAACAATCCTCAAATATCAAATTTAATGAAAATCCGTCAAAAAGCAGCCAACTAACTAATTTATTTACCATGGGATTTTGTAACTCAAATAGAAATTAACATGGAAAAAAACAGGTGGAACATAGTAAGATATCACAAGAAATTACTGTATTTACTCCAATGCACAACAAGGTTTTTTCCTTAAATCTGGCGCTTAAATATGTGAGGTCATTTTAAATTCATGTATGAAGCACTGAACCAGACTACACCAAACCAGACCATGCAGAGCCAAACCAGGGCCTGCATCGCCAAATCATCATGTCAGATCTCCACTCTTCTGAGATATTCTGCAACGTACACTAGTAATTCCTTGCCGACATTTCAGGATAACCTATAAGTCCCAGTCAAGAAATACAAAAGAGAGAACAGAACTTGCTAGAAGTTAACTGATACAATCTTCTTTCTTAGCACTTTGTCAATCATCTCATCTTCTAAAGCATGAAATTTTGGAAGCTGGCTCTCTTTCCATTTTTAGGCAAAGAAGTGCCTAATCTGGTGGACCCTTTGGAATAAGTTATTCGCAATCACTGCGCATCACAGAAACAGTAACCTGTTAAGATATGTACCTGAGAATAGATCTAGTCCAAGCGTAGTTAACAGGAAAATGCCTACTAAAAAATTAACAAGGCTTAAAAATAAAACCTAGACTAATCCACAAATTAAAAACCATAAAAAGAGCCCTGAACTCAGATTGATCACACCACAGACATGACACAAATATCCTAAAACATGTATTTAAATTCTTAGGACAACTAACACCAAATGAGGAGAAAATTGTGGATCTTCATGGGTTCAAGTTACTTTATACACCGAGAAATATAAATGTAGTATTTAGTCAAAGTGGATCATAATGTTATGGCAGCGCTTCTGACCAGAAGTGACTGTGAAGGTTCCAATGTAGTGGATGGGACTGATGGTGATATGTTGTGGAATGACAGTGAAGAGGATGGGGATGTTAGGAGTGAGTCTGACGCACATGAAAGCACTGAATGTAAACATAGAGAAAGTGACACTGATTGGTAAAGGTAGACAGTATATGACATGTTGTTTGTTAAATGTATGAAATTAATAGTACAAATTAATAGCAAAAATAAAATGTCTGCTTAGAAAAGGTATCTTTTCTAAGCAGACATTTTATTTTTAATATTTGGTCAAATCTAAGATGACCCAGCAAAAATAAAATGTCTGCTTAGAAAAGGTATCTTTTCTAAGCAGACATTTTATTTTTGCAGGGTCATCTTAGATTTGGCCAAATATTATTTTTCCTCAGCAGACGTGTTTTTTGGGGGGGATTATCTTAGTTTAGAGTAGTGTTGCACTTGGGTAAATAAGGTATAATTCTATAATGATTCTGTCCAAGTTCTCACACAATGGTCAAATTTATGTGACATAAGAACTATGTGACAAAAGGCAAAATAGGTCTCATATCAAGTAATGTAGAATAATGCCAATATAAACCAAAATCCACCATCTATGGATTTCACCTATTCTGATGTGTGTAGAACACCAAAATGCTTCAAACTATTATAACACTTTGTGACATAAAACAAATAAGTACCTTTGCTTGGGAATCATTTTCTTCACTCCCACTAGATGGTCGAGGAGAATCTGCAGCAGCAAACAGTTGAGCTAACGAAGGACTTGGAGATGCTGGAATTACAGATGATGGACTCTGGATTACTCTTCTTGGTTTTGGGCCTGGTTTCCTTCGAGCTAGAAAAGTTATTAAATATTATTATGGAATAATTCCAAAAGTAACTCCTAAAAGGAGAAGCCAAAAATCAACGACAGTGAATTTCTTGACTAGCTGCAAACCGGTTAGCTTCTCAAGAAGGACTCCGCTCCTTGGAGTAAGAAAGTAAGTAAGTAAGTAAGTA
>Ga0131853_10001310_pt1 | contig 44616 bp, 48 predicted proteins | sample TergutLab28metaG_FD_92764 | JGI IMG/M metagenome (GOLD analysis project Ga0131853, IMG submission 92764) | Labiotermes labralis P1 segment gut microbial communities from Petit-Saut dam, French Guiana - Lab288 P1 (version 2) (version 2) | ecosystem: Host-associated > Arthropoda: Insects >... | reverse complement strand
GTTTGCTACCCATCTTGTCGTAGGAGCGTCCCTCGCAATGACGTAACGTGTTGGTGTTGGTCAACCCTTGCCAAACGGTTGCCGTCATTGCGAGGGCTACTAAATGCATAAAGCAATACATAGTAAAGTCCGAAGCAATCTACGTTTGGGTATTTGAATGGTTTCTATTCAAACATATTAAACGTCGCCGCTTGACGGTTTAATTTTGAAAAATCTAAACGTGCAAATGTCCACGTAGAAAGTGCTAGGAAGATTGCACCAAATATTGTTAGGATGATGACGGAATGATAAAATCCTAGCTGTATCCCCCAAAACTCGAAAGCAAATCCAGCTTCTATTTGTTCTGCCACGGTTAAATGGGTTGCTTCTAAGGAAACAATGCGGAAAAAGTTTACAGCATAGCTTAACGGGTTAAAATACGCAACCCATTGTAAAAACGTCGGCAATTGCATAACAGGAATATATGCACCAGATATAAAGGTCATTGGCATTGTTATTGCCATAGACACGGCTTGGAAGGTTGTCATATTTTTAGATTTTGCCGCCATCATAAGCCCAAAACCTGCAAAAACAATACCGATAAAAAGCATAGCAAGCATTGCCCAAAGCACCGTCATTGGAGTCGTTATGCGATAACCCATAATAAGCGCGCCACCTGCTAGTATAAGCGTACCTTGCACCGCCGAAATAACGGCAGACGACACAAATTGTCCAATAGCTATTTGCATACGGGATACGGGCGAAACCAAAACCTCTTTCATAAAGCCCGAGCTGATGTCTTCTATAGTGCGGGATGATATGCGCAGGCTGGATTCAAACATCATTGTGGCGACAATACCCACAAGCATATATGCCCGTATGTCACCAACGCCGCCAGCTAAAGCAAATATCTCGCCAAAAACAAAGATGAAGAAAAAGGGCACTATTAAATTAAGTATCAAAGCAGGCTTGTTGCGCCAAAAAATCTTTAAATTGCGCAATGCTAATGCATTTATAACGCTCATTATTTTTGTCCCCCTTCATCACGGATTTCTCTGCCCGTTATTTCTAAAAACACGTCGTTAAGCGTGCCTTTGCGCACTTCAAGGTCAATAATATCGCCTTTACAAGCCGAAAGTACCACAAGCAGTTTTGCATTATCATCCACATCCACACGATAGAATTTTTCACGGCGTTCGTAATGCATTGCTTCTTGCTTTAGCATTTGCTCTAAATGTTCGTCATTTGTGGTTGTGATATATGCACGGTCTTTTGTATATTGTTTTTTAAGGTTAAACGGTGTGTCGTGGGCTATTATTTGTCCGTGATCCATAATTGCTACTTGGTCGCAAACCTCTGCCTCGTCCATATAATGTGTTGTTAAAAAGATTGTAATATTTTTTTCTTTTTGTAGCTTTACTACATATTCCCAAATATGCAAGCGAGTTTGCGGGTCAAGACCCGTTGTTGGTTCATCTAAAAACAGCACTTTTGGATAATGTATAAGCCCACGGGCAATTTCTACACGACGCTTCATACCACCTGATAATGCGCCGACCATTTTTTTACGCCAATCGGTAAGCTCTACAAGATGAAGAACAAATTGCATACGTTCTTCAATCTCATTTTTCGGCACTTTGTAAAATACGCAGTGCATCATTAAATTTTCTTCTACCGTCATTTTTGCATCAAGCGTGCTATCTTGAAAAACAACACCAATCGCTTCACGCACGGCATTTTTTTCACGGCTAACGTCTTTGCCGTCAATAATTAGTTCGCCGTCGCTTTTATCAAAGATGGTGCAAAGCGTATTGATTGTAGTAGATTTGCCAGCACCGTTAGGACCTAAAAAAGCAAAGATGGAGCCACGCTCCACCTCAAAGCTAATGTCATTAACCGCTGTAAAATTGCCATAGCGTTTTGTAAAGTTTTTTACTTGAATTATCGAGTTTTCCATACTACCTCCATTTTATTGTCATTACATTTAACGAGCAGTTATTCTTCCTAAACCTGCCACAGAACGGGTTACAGTTGGGTTGCCGTCGTATGTAATGCTACCAACACCAGCAATGCTTGCGTTAAGCGTTTCTGTTGCATATACTTCAACACTTGCCGCACCGGAAACATCTATTGTTGCATTGACCGCACGAAGTCCAAAAAGCTCAAGATTGGACGCTCCAGCCGTCGTTACATAAAGATGTAAAACACTACCCGAAAGCTCTACATTGGCGGCTCCCGCAAGATGTATTGTAAGTTGGTCTAAAATAATATCATCCCAATTGCGGATATTGGCTGCGCCGCCAATTCTAATATCATCTATAAACGGGGCATAAATACGCAAAACAGGTGTGTTTCCGCTTGAAACATTAAAACTTCTATTAGAGTCCAAAATAAGTCTATTGCCAGAAACACGTGCATCAACGTATTCAAAAAGATTGCTTTGTATCTCTAAAGTTACATTAAATGTGTCCGACCGTATCCATTCGATTTCATACAATCCGCCAATTTCAATGCCCGTAAAATTTGCTACATCAATTGTGTAAACTTCCATTGCACCTCTGCCGCGTACACTGCTTGATACACCAACATTACAACCTGCAAATACAAACAACATAGCCAAAGCCGCAATTACAGTTAAAACCACCTTTTTCTTCATTTCAAATCCTCCAAAATTAATTTTTTTGACTTCCGCAAATATATACGCAGACATTATTTATTTGTCTGCGCAGATTTATAAATTATTTTTTATTACCTTATCTTACCGTATATACAAAACAAGCATTGCTCTTTCTGGTTCGTAAATAATGTCCTGCAAATATGCAAACAGTACGTCCGCGGTTTTAGCCCTCTCTCTTTGTACACACACCTCACACGCTCCTTTAAGAAACAGTGGCTCTGAAACGGCAAACTCTATCACCCGTTGCCCAACAATCTATTTCTTTTACATCATATGCTTTTCCTGTATATACAAATAAGATGCCGCCGATAAAACCTTCGTCATACACACAGACAGCGTCACCCGTAATAGGCAAGCCGCTACAATCCAAATCTTCGGATACCGTAAGGACAATTTCGCCTGTATCATCGCAAAAAGATTCCATACACAAAATGCCCATTTTAAGATTTTTAAGCGTTTCTTGCAAATGTGCAATAAATGCGTCAAATCCTAGTGACGTATCCAAAATATTTTTTGCAAATTCTTCACCAGCTAGATAACCCGCTTTTTTTAAAAAATCATTTGCCTTAGAAATACCAAGCTCTTTAGATATAGCATCTACCATAGTATATTGTAATAATCTATACAAAACAACCGGCATTTCTTCGCCTAAATTGCTGCGACCTATTTTGATGTCACCTAAATCATCCCAATTAAAAACACGACGCTTATCAATGTCAAAAATATTCTCCATATTAAGGCCTCCCCTAAAAATGAATTTTGTAGTATTGTAGCATATTTTATACATATCGTCAAGTCTTTTATAGCACTAGGTAGGTCTACAAAAATGCATTAATTGTAAGGAAGTATATCAAAAGCCCTGCAATATCTTTTATGGATGTTATAAATGGTGCAGAGCCTGCCGCTTGGTCCATTTTTAACTTCATTAAAACATAAGGCACCATAAAGCCAAGAAAAGATGCAACCGTCATTGTGGTAACAAGAGCAACGCCAAGAGCCAAGCCCAGCTTTGGCATTCCCTGCCAAACTGACGCAATTATCCCAGTAACGATACCCACAATGATACCCATAGTTAAACCAACACTTGTTTCTTTTAAAAGTCTTTTGAAAAATGTTTTCATTTCGATATGCCCCAAAACTAGACCACGAGCAAAAATTGTAGAAGATTGCATACCAACATCGCCACCCATACCCATTATTAACGGAATAAATACGGCAACGGCAGTAACAGCCATAAGGGCTTCTTCAAAAGTATCAATAATAAAACCAGAAACAAAACTAAATAAAAGCGTTATCATAAGAATTGGCAGACGCACACGCCAAATCTTCCACAAGCTACCATAAACAAGCAGTTCGCTTCTATCGTTTTCGCTACCTGCAATACCGCTTAAACCTGCGTGGTTAAAAATATCTTCTGTTGCTTCGTCCTCTAAAATGTCGATGGCATCATCTATTGTTACAATGCCGACCATTCGTCCTTCACTGTCAACAACAGGAATAGCTAAAAGGTCTAAATCTTGCAAAACTCTTGCAACCTCTTCTTGGTCTGTAGATGTTAAAACACTTCTTGCACGCAAACGCATTATATCTTCGATTTTTTCGTTAGGTTCGGCACAAATAAGCTCTTTAAGGGATAGAACACCCTCTAGCTTTCGCACATTATCAGTTACATACAGCGTATATACAGACTCTTTTTCAGGCGCTTGTCTGCGAACCTTGTCCAAAGCCTGCTCTACCGTCATTTCACGGCGCAACGAAATAAATTCGGTTGTCATAATGCGTCCTGCTGTTTCATCTTCATATCCCATCAAAATGCTTGTTATATCACGTTCTCCAGCCGAAAGACGATTTAGTAGCCTCTTTGCAATTGCCGCTGGCATTTCGTCAAACAAGCGCACCCTATCATCAGGTGCCATTTCATTAACAAACTCGGCGGCGTGTTCGTCAGAAAAAGACTGCAACAAGTTCTGTTGTAAATCTGTATCTAATTGCTCGAAAACATCCATCGCTTTGTCCTTTGATAGAAGTCTAAAAGCAATAACCTGTTCCTCTGCTGAAGTATCGTGGAAAATCTGCAAAATCTCCATTTCTTCAGCTTCAGAAAGCAGTTGCTTTAATTCAATTAATTCCCTATTTCTTATCAAATCCAAAATTTTTGCGATAAATTCATTGTGCCCCATTATTGCACCTCCATATTCGTATTATGTTCATCAAAAATTTTCGTTGCCTACTACTGCCATCTATGTCCATATTATTACCTCCTTATTTGTTAGGCAATCACAAGTCGCTACAACAAAAAACGACCGCAACGTGGGGTCGTTAAAATCGTAAACAAATCAAAGCCAAACCTGCTTTAATAAGCACGTATAACCAAACCCCTCGTATGAGCTTTAGCACTAAAAGACGTAGACTTCAAGAAAAAAATTCTTTTAGACAGCTACATTAAGCAATGCCTTAATCCGACAATGCCTGTTATACCCTATGGCGTCTCTCGACATTTAAGGGCAGCAACCTATGTTCTTTTAGGAGCCTCACCTAACAAGTTATATTTATCCACTACCACTATAACACTATTTTCCTATGATGTCAACGATTTTTTTACATATAGCGAACGAACCTCGAAACAGTGAATGCAAGCCGCAAAAGCTCAAAGGTTCACTGAGTTTTGCGGCGCAGTCATTCACTGATTGAGAGGACGTTAGTTATAAGTTTTGCAAATAAAAACGCCCCTTTTCGGAGCGTTTGTTGGCGTTTAAGATGTTGGCATCCAATGATGACTTAATTGGTTTTTAAGAGCGGTCGTGTGGGAAGAATCTACCTGTGGAGCAGGTGCATAATAGCCCTTTTGATGTGCTACTTTATACAATTCGTATTGAAATTTTTCATCGCCATCGCGCATTTGTTGGAAAGTTTGGCGTAAGGTTGGGTTGTTGCATTCTGCAATAGTTTTTGCATATGTTCCTAACGAAGCCTTAACACCCGATAAAATATCATTTACCATTTCTTTTTCGTGCATATCAACACTCTCCTTTTCTACAGCATATCTGTGAGTTTAACAGCCGATTTTTTAGCTTCTTGCGCCGCCGTGTGAAACATTTGTTTAATAGTAGGGTCAGTGCAATGTTGTGAATATTCGTTCAACTTTGTCGCTGTGGTAATATGTCCACTAGCAATTTCTCTGATGGCATTAAATTCCATCTGACTTAATCCAGCCATACTTTTAATCTCCTTTTTTGCTAAAATTTAACTGCAATAATATCATCCCACCAACCTATCCAAATTATACAAGTTTCGTAAAAATATTTTTACTAAAAATATTATACACGCAACAAATCATTGCCCGAAATTAATTCATAAACCTCATCACACACTTCGTCAAGATATTTTCTGTCGTGCGAAATGCTGATTATAGCCCCGCCAAAATCTCCTAAAGTACGACGTATCTCTGGTGCAGATAGCGGGCTAAAATTGCGTGTCGGCTCATCTAAAACAAGCACATTGGCACCTTTTAATACCATATCAAGAAAAAGCACCTTTGCCTTTTGTCCACCGCTTAACCGCCCAATCTTGCCCATCATCTCATCTTTAGTAAACTTCATACCGCCTAGATATGTTCTGGCGTGTGTAATATCGGTTTTTTCGCCAGTTTGCACCAAAAAATCAAGAACATTTTGGTTATAATCCAAAACTTCGGTATAGTCCTGTGGCATATACGCCGCTTTTATATCTGCCCTATCCTTTAGTTGCATCCAAATCTTTCGCAAAAGCGTGGTTTTGCCGACACCGTTTTTGCCGACAATACCAATACAAACCGCACCTGTTACTGTCAATTGCGGCATATCAAGTATAACCTTCCCATTAGGTATATTAATTTTCGGGTCAAACCCCGCCAAAATCGCCTCTTCCATCTGCGGTATTTCCAAAAAATCTTCGCTTTGTTTACCCAAACGTCTTTCCATTGCCTTTACATTTGCCATTTTTTTCTTCAAAAGCCGCCCACCAGCAGGGTCGCCACGTGAAATGGCGTTTTGCTGGTGTTCCACCTTATCGTGAATTTGTCGCCATCGCTGTATTTGTGCCTTATGGTCTGCACGCTGTTTTTTCGCAACCTGCATTTGCCTATCATATGACAACCCACGTGTTTTTATATAATCCTTATAACCGCCGCGATACACCGTTATTTTGCTTTTCGATTTTTTAACAAGTTGTTCGATGTGAATAATCACATTAGCCGTGTGTTCTATAAGCGTTTCATCGTGCGAAATATACAAAATTGGCTGTGCGGCACTGTTTATAAAATTTTCTAACCAATCCAATGTATCCAAATCCAAATCGTTAGTAGGCTCGTCCAAAAGTAAAATATCAGGTTCGCTCATTAAAATTTTTGCAAGCTGTAATTTAATTTTCTCGCCACCCGAAAGTGTTTCCATTCTGCGGTTTTGCATCAAAAAATCTAAATCCAACCCAAATTGTGCAAGCATTTTTGTATGCCGCCCCAAATTCTCGTCACCAAAAAATTCGTTAATAGGCATCGCAAGCTGCTGAGGCAACAAAAACTGCGGCAAGTAAGCCATCTTGCCCTTTTTAACAATCTGTCCATCCATATGCGCATAACCACTTGCCATATCCTCATCAAAAATCATCTTTATCAGCGTAGATTTTCCATTGCCCTCTTCACCAATGATAACCGCCCTATCGTCACGATTAAGCACAAAATTAAACCCATCAATAATAACACGGTCATTGATATTCATACTTATCGTTACATTTTTTATTTCTAACATAAATCCTCCATCCGTCAAAATAGGTAGAATAAAAGAACACAAAAAAGCTAGGTGCAATCACCAACCCATTTTGACAACAAAAATACACAGTCCTAAAACCGCCCTACTTCAATAGAATTTTGTCATCCAAATTAGTTGTTAATCACGCTCTAGCCTCCAATTTTTCTTTTATAATATCACTATGTAAACAAAAAGTCAACAACAAATTATCTCAAACATTCTAAAACTCTATCCAACAAAGTTTCTCTGGGCATTGTCTTAATTAATCCAATCCCTTTCTCCTTACATTTATCCGCTATCCAATATCCGTATGCAACGCTTATTTCTGCACGATAATTTTGCGGTTTGCCGCCTTCTCTTGATAAATAGTTTTTTATTATCCGGTTTTTTTCGGTTTCTTGCATAAATAAAAACTTAACACCCAAATCATCGAAATATGACAATAGTTCAGGGTGAATAAAATCACCCTCAATAATGACAGGTAGTTTATCCTCGATATGCCTATTCGCAATATTTTTTAATGCAGTCATCATCTCTTTACTCACATCAATCAGCCAATCCACATTTCCCTCAATCCCAACATCTTTCCAATTTATGCCGCTATCCCAATAATGTATTGCAGGGAAATTTTCCTTTGATGTGGCTGATTTTAGCGTCAAATAAATGTCATCCACTTCCAAAACATTTATGCCATAAAGTTTTGCAATCTCGTATGCAAGGCTTGATTTGCCTATACCCGATGCGCCGCCTATGAATAAAATCGTCCAATTTCTATCATTATTCATTTTCTATATCCTCATCGAACGGCAATTGCATTGCGGTATCTTCCAATTCGCCAACGCCTCGTAATTTTCTATGCATTGCATTCATTCTTGTACCACGTATGGATGTCAGCGTTTTGTCCACCGTTTGTATTTGGCTTTGCGCTTTTTCTAACGCTTTTGCAAAGGTTGCAAATTCGGACTGTACGCCACGCAAAATCTCCCAAACCTCCTGCGAGCGTTGCTCGATAGCAAGCGTTTTAAACCCCATTTGTAGCGAGCTTAAATAAGCCGATAAAGTAACAGGTCCTACGACTGTTATGCTAAATTTTTCCCTTATTTCCTCAAAAAGTGTAACATTTTGCACTACTTCGGCATACAGACCTTCTGTAGGCAAAAACATTATTGCAAAATTCGTTGTTTTTGGGGGCGATATATAACTTTTACTAATGCTTTCTGCAAAATCTTTAATGCTCTTTGTAAGCTCGTTGCGTGCGGCATTGATAGATGCTTTATCTTCCGCTTCAAGCAAACGGCTGTAGCTATCCATTGGAAATTTTGAATCAATCGGCAAAAGAACTGGCTCAACGCCATTTCCAGGTAGTTTTACCGCAAAATCTACCCTTGTTCTGCCGTCAATAGCTACTTGCGCTTCATATTGATGCGGTGCTAAAATATCCGACAAAATCCAGTCTAAGCGCACTTCGCCATATGTACCACGTTGTTTTACATTCGTTAAGGCATTTTTTAGGCTCTTTGCGTCTGACGCAAGGCTTTTCATTTCACCCAATCCTAATTGTACACTTTCCAACTGTTTACTAACTAACTCAAATGATTTAGCAAGGCGGGTTTCTAATGTTTGTTGTAATTTTTCATCAACAATGCCTTGCATTTGTTCCAGCCGCTTTTCATTGCTTTCTTGCAAAGCCTTCATTTGCATCTCGATTGTGGCATTAATGCGTCCCAATTGCGTACTAACTTCATCACGATTAGCCTTTGATTGGTCGCTCATTTCTACACGATTAGCCTGTAGGCTACCCGCAATGCTCTCGTTAATCCTCGTCAATTGCCCGCCAACTTCCTCACGGTTTGCCTGCAAAGCACCCTGCAAGCTATTTTGAATAACATCAAAACGAGCAAATTGGTGTGTGGAATTAGTCTCCAACTGCCGTACGATTTCATCACGCTGTGTATCCGTCGCCTGCCTAATCAAATCGGCAATTCGCTCCACACCATCGTCCGCTCTCTCCCTCTTCCGCCCAACAAGCAAAAGCACCACCAAAGTCGCAACCAAAGAAAGTATCACAATCATCGCAATATTCATAATCATCTGCAAATCCATTTCCATATTATCCTCCAAGTAAATACATTTAATAGCATTTTTCATAATATATCATTCAAAATATTCACGCTTGTATCTTGGTAGCAATTTTTTTACTCTCTCCAATATTCCGTTTTTTCCTTCAAGCGTCGACAACATATTTTCAAATGCGCTTGTCGCTTCAGAATTATCAAGTTGCCCTCTTAAAACTGTATATGTAAATGTATATGTTTTTCCACAAATTATTGTAACTGCGTTGTAAAACGACAGTTGGTTACCGAGCATATCTGCATTATATTTGAGGAGAATAAAATAATTGTTTCCTAAAACCTTGCTTTCGATATGTGAGATAGGTCGATAGTTAATATGGCTTGGTAGGTCGTGCATTACATCAAAAATTTCTTTTTGATTACGTGGTATTTTCAAATGGTTTTGTGTAAATCCGTACGAGTTTGACACAATCATATTTATATTTGGAGTAAAATTATTGCGTGTATTGCCCAAATCAAGCCAAACGGTTTTAAATTCGCGTCTATTAAAGTCGATAGGAATTGCTTTATTTATATTTTCTCCTAAATTTACAAGGCGGGCAAAATCGGCTTTGGTTGTATATCTATCAATCATTATCCATTCCGCAGGATAAAATATCTTGATATTATGTTTGTTGTATTCGATTTTACCATTCGAAATGATGAATTTATTTTTGTTTCGTCTATTAGCAAGATAGAATGCAATAAATACGCCTATCAGACCTATAGCTCCGCTTATCAATGCCGCAAAAATTGTATCATTCATCAAATCACCCTAACTATATTTTAAAATTGTATCCATATTTTCTTTAATAGGACATCACTATAACAATATTATACGACAAAAACTTTTAAAAATCAAGCCACAAAAATACCGCCCCACAAGGAAGCGGTATATTTAGTATGCAAAACATTATCTTTTCGAGAATTGTGGTGCACGACGGGCTTTTTTAAGACCGTATTTTTTGCGCTCTTTCATACGTGGGTCACGGGTTAGGTAACCTGCTTTTTTAAGAGCCGGGCGAAGCTCTGCGTCGGCTTCTAGTAAGGCTCTTGTTATGCCGTGGCGGATTGCGCCCGCTTGACCTGTAAAACCACCGCCAACTACATTTGCTTTAACGTCAAATTTTGCCGCCAAGCCCGTTAGTTCTAGGGGTTGTTTTACGATAATTTTTAGCGTTTCAAGACCAAAATATTCGTCCATATCACGCTTATTGATGGTTACTTTACCAGTACCTGGTGTGATGTATACTCTAGCAACAGAGGACTTGCGGCGTCCTGTGCCATAATATTTAGCTGTAGCCATATTTGTCCTCCTTCTTATCTTGCGATACCTTTTTTATCAAACTTTATTTCAGTTGGTTGTTGTGCGTGGTTGTTATGTTCTGAACCTGCATAAACGTGCAGTTTTTTAAACATAGAGCGACCCAAGGCATTTTTTGGCAACATACCTTTTACCGCACGGCTAAAAACTTCTGTTGGTTTTTTTACCATCATAGTGCGGATTGGTGTAATTTTTTCGCCGCCCATATAGCCACTGTGGCTAAAGTAGGTCTTTTGATCCATTTTTTTGCCGCTAAGCACAAATTTGTCAGCGTTGATAACAATAACATAATCGCCCGCATCCATATCAGGCTGATAAGTGGGCTTGTGTTTGCCCCGCAAAACCTTGGCAACCTCTGTAGCCAAACGCCCTAGCGTTTGCCCTTCGGCATCCACCACATACCATTGTCTGTTGACCTCGGCGGGCTTTGTAATAGTAGTTTGTCTCATACTTTAAGTATTCCTCCATAACAAAAACTAGATAAAAATCCATTTGCCAAAGGCGGTTCGGGGCTAGTGAACCAATTTTCGGCTTCAATCAAGGATTGTAACATATTCTAAACCCATTGTCAAGCATAATTTTCAATTTTTTTGATATTTTTTGAAATTGAAAAAATCAATAAAATCATCTTGACTTATATCTTGTATTGTCGTATAATGTCGGCAAAAGTCGTATTTTTAAAGAGGTGCTTATGAATAAAAGGAAATTACTATTTGTGTTGCTGATGACAATTTTTAGCTTATTTACATTTGGCTTGTCGTCTTTTGCTTTTGCTAATGAAAATTTTGAGCCGTTTAACTTTAATCAAGCCGTGGGTACTTTTATGGATTTTAACACTCACGCAAACAACGCTTCTTTGGCAAACGATACAACACTTACTTTGGCTATCCCTATGACGGTACAACCAATGGCTGTTGCAGGCGGTTCTACTGTAGTCATACCCGCTTGGCGTTCTGGCAACACGGCTGTTATTATTAATCGTGCAGCTAATTCTCTTATGTCTCAATTTGCAATTAATGTAAACAATAGTGCAAATGTGCAGGTTGTTGTGTTTGGCGAACTTATTTTAAGTGATGGTGCCGCAGTATCTGCAACCCGCAGAAATATTTGGAATGTTGAATTTGTTGTGCAGGAAGGAGGTAGTTTGACCATTGGGCGCAATAGCGTTATAACACGTGATATTACTGTAGAACACGGCGGATTGTTTCAAACCGACGAAAATGGTTCTTATAGCGGAAATTTAATTGAATTGCCGCCGACAAGCCAGCCCGACCCGCAACCTGATTTAAAATTTTCGCCGCAAGCGGTTGAAATCCCCAATGCTTTAGAAGGGTATAATGCAGATGCTTATGCGGTTGACGTTACAGTTTCAAATATAGGCGATGGAAACTCTGATAAACTTAGTTACGTAATTAACGGAGATTTTGAAATACACAATTTCCCAAATAGTGGTGTGATGGCAAATTCTTCGGAAATATTCACGATTTTACCTAAAGATGATTTGCTCGAGGGTGTTCATACAGGCGAAATTATAATTATGCACAATAGCGAATTTTTTACAATTGACATAACTTTTGAAGTTGAAAAAACTATCGAAGAAATCATTGAACACAGCCTAACGGTCAATTTCCTTATTGATGGTGCTATAGTGCATACACAGTTTAGTATTCGCACATATGGCGAACAAGTAAATATTGCGTCACCTTCTTTTGAGAATGATACAATTTTTTCGCATTGGTCGGGTGATTTGGCTTTTAATACCGAGAATATCACCTTCACAATGCCAAATCACGACGTGGTGCTTAATCAACATCGCAATACCGCTTTGATTATACCACAATCAAATCGTCTTTTTGTGGAAAAGTATCTGTATGATGAATTTGTCTTAAATCTTGAGCCAATAGTGTTTTTAGGAAATGTTCAACAAGAAATTCTTCACGACCAAGACGGCAGGCCTTTTGTCACATTGCCGCAAAATACGGCGTTTCAGCTTCATATAAACCAAATTGCTTTTTATGATTTTATAGGATTGCAAGGCGATGTTGACGATATGTTTTTTATGGGGGATGAAGATATTACACTGAGAGCTGATTTTGTCGAGCTTTATAGGTTTTTGGTTGATGGTTATATGTATGAAGGCAGAGCCAGTGCTATTGTACCGATTGTTGTGCAAAACCGCCCAAATCATATTTTTGGAGGATGGGTGATTGATAACGGCAATATCGTAATTGCCAATCCGCAAGCCCAAAGCACCAGTGTTATTGTACCAAAAGGAACGTATGCAGGGCAAATTATCGCCGAAATTAGGTCGGTTTGGCATACGTCAACGCAAAGCATCGCTATCAATGGCGGTGGTGTGGGTAATTACTTTAGTGGCACGCCAATTGTTGGTGAAACAATCACGATTTTTGCAGGCGTACGCAATGGGTATAATTTTGCAGGCTGGCTTTTAAACGGCATATTTCTTTCTGCAAATACCATAACAACCTTCACAATGCCAAATGGTAATGTTGTATTAACCGCGCAATGGACTCCTATTAACCAAGAAACTGTGCAAATACCGCCAGCCATCACAACCCAAAATCAGACGCCACGTTGGATTGTTCCTGAAATGCCGCAACTTTCAAGCAGGCAGGGTACCGTTACAACGCTACAACCGCCACTTTTAACCGACTTTATCACACAACCAATTTACACAGGTCTTTGGCACGATGACTATTTAAATTTTGCGCTTACAAATGGCATAATAGACTTTCCAACGATTGATGCTTTCTCTCCAAACTCCACACTTACACACGAAGTTTTTGCCTACTTTGCCGCAAATCTTGGTATTACATCCACATTTGACCCCTTTACTTTTGCAACACGTTATGATGTGGCATACACCATCCACATCCACCTGCAAACATTAGGTTTTGACATAAGCGACAACCCAATGTATACAATGTATGAGTACGACATTTATATAAACACAGAAATCGACCCACAAAACACAATGACCCGTGCCGAAGCCCTTGCGGTTTTGGTGCGTTTGTCAAAATTGCTTGCAAACAATCCTAGCTAAATGCCATAATTAAATTATTAATAATTACCGCCCAAAACAATCATTTGGCTAATCCATTGCGGGCGATGCTTATAAGCACAAAGGGAGAAAATATGCCTGATAATCCATCACCCAAAATTAAAGATAATATCCTTGCGATAAAAAACCCCGAACTTGCCAAACAATGGCATCCTACTAAAAATGCAACTCTAACACCTAATAACTTTACAACGCAATCTCACAAAAAAGTTTGGTGGGTATGTGAAAAAGGGCACGAGTGGGAAGCTAGTATTGCCCATAGGACAAACGGCAGGGGATGCCCATACTGTTCAGGTAAACTTGTATGCATTGACAACTGCTTAAAAACCCTAAACCCAGAATTAGCAAGACAATGGCATATCACTAAAAATGGAGATTTGACACCAAATGAGGTTACGATAGGTTCTTCAAAAAAAGTTTGGTGGCAATGCGAGAAAGGTCACGAGTGGGAGGCTATTATTTCTAATAGGTCGAAGGGCTATGGTTGCCCTTATTGCTTAGGCAAATATGCTTGTGATGATAATTGTTTGCAAACAGTAAATCCCAATTTAGCTGAACAATGGCATCCAGATAAAAATGGAGATTTAACACCGAATAACGTTACGAATGGTTCAGGTAAAAAAGTGTGGTGGCGGTGTGAAAAGGGACATGAATGGCAAGCTGTTATTTTGAGCAGAAGCAGTGGCACTGGTTGTCCAGTGTGTAGCAACGAAAGTAAAACATCTTTCCCAGAGCAAGCTATTTATTTTTATTTAAAGGAGATTTTCAACGATACCATAAATCGTTATAGACATAATAGCAAATGGGAAATTGATGTATTCGTACCAAGTTTAAATTTTGGCATTGAGTATGATGGTATTTATTATCATAAAGACAAAAAATCTTCGGAGATTAAAAAGGAAAAGCATATATCTGATGAAGGAATTTTGTTTTTAAGAGTAAAGGAAATTGAAGAAAAAATAATGAATTGCTATTGCAAGGAAAATATCATTTATTGCAATAATGCGCCTACAGAAACACATCTTGATGAAGTTATTACAATGTGTTTCGATTATATAAGCGATAATGCAACAAACAAATCTTGTGTAGTTGATATTAATGTCAAAAGAGATAGGGCAAAAATATATGACCTTTATATAAAAGGCGAAAAAGAAAGGAGTCTTATTGCAAAGTATCCTAATATTGCACGGCAGTGGCATCCTAATAAAAATGAAAATTTAACTCCGAACAATGTTTCTGCAGGTTCACATAAAAATGTTTGGTGGCTTTGTGAAAAGGGGCACGAGTGGACATCAAACATTTATAACAGGATAAAAGGTGTGGGTTGTCCGTATTGTGCTGGTAAACTAGCTTGTAAAGATAATTGTTTACAAGCTCTAAATCCAGAATTAGCAGAACAATGGCATCCTATCAAGAATGGAATTTAACACCTAATAATGTTACAAGTGGCTCCGGAAAAAAGGTGTGGTGGAAGTGTGAAAAGGGGCACGAATGGGATGCGATTATTGGCAATAGAGCAAAAGGTAGAGGTTGCCCATATTGTGCTGGCAAACTTGTCTATGAGGATAATTGCTTGCAAACCTTGAAACCTGATATAGCAAAACAATGGCATCCAACAAAAAATGGAAACTTAACTCCTAAAGATGTTACCATAAAATCTGATAAAAAAGTTTGGTGGCTGTGCGAAAAGGGGCATAAATGGGATGCAAAAATTGGCAATAGGACAAACGGTACAGGTTGTCCTCATTGTCATAAGTTTAAAACAAATAAAGATTTCATCGGTTAATAAATTTTCTTCCATAAAATAGCAAAATAAATAGTCAAATTCTCAACATTATTGTTAATCGCAAACAAACGCAAGGGTTCTATGCCCTTGCGTTTATGGTGTTTTATTTCAATCTGTCGTTGATGGCTTCACGCCATTTGGCTGGGTTGTGCCAAAAACATCCAACGCAACCTATGTTGTTGTCATAGTTTTCTTCTCCTGCATACCAAAATTCAATTGTTTTGTAACCTTTGCCACGTTTGCCTGTTTTTGTACATTGTTCGCATATGCGGGATTTTAGTAGGTTGTTTGGGCGGGTTAGTAGCATAAATTTACTTATAATTTCTACATCGGACATATTTGGGTCGTTTGCGTCCTCATTGTCAGTCCATCTTACTTGTGGTATACGGTGGTCTATTTCAAGCTGTGCGGCGGGTTCTTTTCTAACGCTGTACTCGTCGATGTTTTCAAACAGAGCCTTTGTTCGTTTCACGATGCTTGCAGGTATGGATGTTCTTGCTTTTAGGTTGTCGGTTAAAATTTCGGTTGATTTTAATTTTCTGTGTACCGTCGTACGTTTACAGTTTTCGCAAAATATACGATTATACCATTTTCCTTTTTCGTCGACATCCAATTGTACACCTTTTTCTTGCCGCCATATCTGCCACGTTTTTGCTTGTCCGCTCACAAGCTCGCATTTTGTGCAATGCCATTTTAAATCTGACATCGTGTTAAAATCTATATAATCAGCGCTACCGGTTTTAAATGGGTTCATAAAACACCTCCATAATAAGCAAAGCACATCCTAAAAGAATGTGCTTAATTATTGGTTACTGTACTGTACGCTCGGTTGTACCGACAAAGATAACAGCGGCAACACCTGGGCCCGTGTGCGTACCAACAACGGGTTCTAAGTTAATTACCTCGACCTCTAGCCCTTTATGCTTTTCACGCAAAATATTTGCAGTGTAGTTTGCATCTTCTAATGCGTCGGTATGCACAACCCAGATTTTATTACAGGCTATTGCATCAATGTCTACGACTTTTTCTGCCAAAGTTTCTAAGGCTTTTTTGCGTCCTTTTGCTTTTCCGATTGGGATTAGCTTTCCTCCAAGGCTTACAGTTAGGATGGGCTTGATGTTTAAAGCAGTACCCATAATGGCTTTTACGGCAGAAAGACGACCGCCACGTTTTAGATAAAATAAGTCTTCTACAGTAAAAAAGTGTTGGATTTTTTGCTTATTAGCTTCAACCCAAGCGTGAATTTCTGCGGCATTCTTGCCTTCATCACGCATTTCGCAGGCTTTTATTACCAAAATCCCCTGCCCTACTGTAGCGGCAAGCGAATCTATATGGAAAATTTGGCGGTCGGAATATTGACCTTTAAGCTCGTCAAGAGCCAATGCAACTGCGTTATAAGTTCCCGACAATGCAGACGAAAAACCGATATATACAATATCATTACCCGCTTGCAAAATTGGCTCGCACATTTCTTTGGCTTGGTTTGTAGTTACTTGGCTTGTGCTTGCTGGTACTTTAGATTTAATAACTTGATAAAATGCGTCATAGTCAAAGGCTTCACCTTTAACATAACCTAGTTTTTCTACCCCATCCACTATGTAAGCAAGGCTTAAAATTTCAAGCCCTAATTTATCAATGGTTTCGCGCGAAAGATTGCAACAAGAATCCGTAATTATTTGCAATTTGCTCATAGTTAATTCCCTCCAAAATTATTAACTCAAAATGTCAGGTTCTGGCGTGTCATCTTTTTTCTTTTTGCCTAAAATTGCGCCAAAGTCAATTTTGTTAGTAATCGACGGAATCATATCAATCAATTTGCTTACGCTGTCTTGGTGTTTGATGTTTACCAATTGCACATTGCCGTTGTTTATTACAAGCATAGCGGAGGGCTTGATTTTTGCGCCCAAACCGCCCATAGATTTTGCTTCTTTGTTAAGTTTTTCGCCGCCTCCATCTGCGCCCATAGAGCCGCCGCCCATACCAATAGACACATCCACAAGCGGAATAATGGTCGTTGTACCCGCAACAATAGGTTCTCCAACAACGGTTTTGCTAGAAACAAAGCCATCCAAATGTTCAAACATTTTACCGATATTATTGTTAAATTCTGTTCCCATTTGCAACATCTCCTCGTTTTACACTTTTTGTATTTTTATTCTTGCTTTTTAATAACTTTCTTAAACGCCTGATTTCGGGTTTAAGGACGAAACGCAGTATGGGAAAGATTATCCCCGCCGCATTAAAACGACCTTTTGCGTGTAAATCTAACGTTAATGCCTTTTCCTCAAAATTTCCTTCAAAATTTATATCAAGCCCAAAAGCCGAAACGCCGCTTACAAAAGCAAGTGCAATACCTGTTTGGTCTGGTTCTTCTAACCCAATAATTCCCCTTGCTTTAAACTTTTTCGGCATAATCCTTTTCATTATTCGTTTTAACGCAATTATGGCTTGCACAAAGATTGTTTTTACTCCAACCTCATCATCAATTTCTTTAACAAGCTCCCAATATTCTTTTAACTTATCAATTTGGCGTTTAAAGCGACCTTTGCGTTTTGGCGGTTTGGGTAACTCTTGCTTTTCATACGCTTCCTGTACATCCTTTAATTCCTCATTCCTAACTCCTAATCCCTCATTACCAAATGGCAGTTTGCCTATATGTTTGTCAACATTGATTTTTATACCAAAAACACGGACAATGGGTTTTAGCTTTTCGTCAACATATGCTCTTAAAACAAAACAAAGAAACGATATTTTTGCTTTATATAGCCACGGGGCATTAAGATTTTCTTTACACACTTTTATATCATAGCGCAAGTTTCCAAAAAAAGCAAGTGCAAAAATAATTAGTATGAAGCCGATAATGCATAAAAGTACAATACCAATTATGCGCAATACAGCCAAAACATCAAAAATACTTAGCGATTGCAGTATGCCAAAACCGCTGATGACCACAAGACCTAGACAAATAAACGAAAACAGCGTTGTGCGTTTGGTCATAATTCTTGATACAATTAACATTATCAAGAGTCCTGCCGCAAAAATGCCGCCAATCACGATAGAAATATTCATAAAAAAACTAGCTGTTGTTACATTTATAAGCAAATCTAATTGTGGATTAAGTATCCAATAATCATTATTGAAAAATATGTGATGGAAAACAACCCACGCCGACATCCAATCGATGGATATGATAAATGCCAAAACAGCAACGGCGGCAAAAATACCCGAAGCCACATTTTGCCACGCCGTAAATAGGTATCGTCTAGCAGCTTTCTTACGTTTTACACGTCTTTTTGTATTTTTTTCTTTAACCACAAAGGATATAAAAGGAACAAACGAGATGGTAAATATTACTGCAAAAACATTGCGTAACCAAATGGATACCAGTGACAAATTGCGTACATCTACCATATGGCGTATTTCTAAATCACTAAAAAATGGGCGCACTTCTCCCCAAACAACAGTATCAATTTGTAGATAATCCGCTCTGCCAATCAAATAATCTATCATATGACGGGTTACTTCGTGCAAATCTCTCGAATCCATACCAACCATTCGATATGTGTCATTAACTTCATACTGCCAGTAATAAAACCACATACCAAATGACGGAATATGCACGGCAAGCATTAATATAAAGCCCAATAAAGATAGGGCAGAAACCACCCCGCAAACGATAAGCAAATTTTTGGTTAACTTTGGGTTCATAGTCGCACCTCTTTCACCCAAGCCGCAAATTTGCTAAAATTTGGCTCTTTGCCCTGCTTCCAAAAATCATTGCAAAAATCCAATACAAGCCCTTGCACAGCTTCAAAAGCCTGCACTTCGCTCTTTGTCTCGTCAAAAACAACCAGCCCAACACCAATTTTGGGCAAGTCCTTCTTCATAACTATATGCAACAAATTATTGTCGTTTTCCTTCAAACACAATTTATAGTCCATAAAACTATAATAACACACCAACCAAATAATGTCAACGCAAAAAATAAGCGAGCGTTGCCCGCTTATTTTTGCTACGAAGAAAGCTGTTTTTGCAACTTATCCAACGCCTTTTTTTCTATGCGCGAAACATAGCTTCGACTTATGTTCATCGTCTTGCCTATTTCTCTTTGGGTGGTTTCTTTGCCGCCCGCCAATCCATAGCGTTGCAAAATAATATCCCGCTCTCGCTCGTCAAGCTGTTGCATTGCTTCATATAATTGCTCTACCTGCATCTTTAACGACACAGTGTCAAAAAGCCCACAAGCATCGTCCGCCAACTTATCCTCTAATGTAATGCTGTTGCCTTCTCTATCAGTACCAATTGGGTCTTGTATCGACCAATCTCCATTAGATTTTTTGGTCGAGCGCAAGAACATTCGTATCTCATTTTCAATACATCTTGACGTATATGTTGCGAGCTTCGTACCCTTATCTGGTTTGAACGAACTAATACCTTTAATTAGTCCTATTGTGCCAATTGAGATAAGGTCTTCGGTATCGGGGCGGTTAAATTTTTTTACAATGTGAGCTACTAGGCGAAGGTTGCGTTCTATAAGCGTATCTCTGGCAATTTTCCGCTCACGCTCGCAGTCGCTTGCGTACATTTGCAGATAGTGCTTTTCCTCGTGTGGCTCTAGTGGCAACGGGTATGAATTGCCGATATTTTGCACTTTATCCTTTGTGGCAGGGGTTTGTTTGTCCATTTTGCACCTCTCCCACATAACACATTTTATACGGTGCTATGTAATACTTTTGTGGAAGATGAACGAATTTACCCCATTTTACCCCCTTTATGTGTTTATGTCATTGTATGCAAGGGGACTTTTTTGTGTGCGTGGTCAACAAAAAAATCTCTTGAAATTAATAGGAGATTGATGTATTATATTTGTATGGATATTAAAACAGCAAGCAATATTTTGTACGGTCGTACCGACCATATAATGCGTGATTTGGATATTGACTTTGACAACTTGCATTTGGTTGTGCCTTGTATGGAATATTTTGATAGTTATCGTGATGCGATACACGAATATTTGGCACATCGCGTGGAAGATTTTGCATATCCCGTGTTGTCTACAAAGCGTGATATACGGGCTTTTTTCAAGCACAATGAAGATTTTAGGTGCGGCAAGGTACCGAAGGGGTTTGTGCCTGCATCGGCTTTTTGGCTTGTGGATGGCAAGCATTATTTGGGCAGTGGTGATGTACGACACATATTAAACGACAACCTGCGGCGTATGGGCGGCAATATTGGGTATTCTATCCGCCCTGCGGCTTGGGGCAAAGGTCTTGGTACAGTGCAGTTGATGTTGTTGTTACGTGAAGCCTATTATTTGGGCGTTACAAGCCCCATAATCACTTGTTTTGATAAAAATTACGCTTCTATTAGAGTTATAGAAAAAAACGGCGGCGTTCTAATCAACCGTATTGAAAACAATATAAAAGGCGAGCCACGTATGACCCGCATTTATCAAATAGATTTAAATTAACCCAATAAAATTTTTTGGTAAATATCCCGCATTATTACGGCAATTTCTAGGTATTTTTTGGTATTGCCTAGTTTTTTATAATGACATTCTAATACTTTGCAAAAATCCAGTGCATAAAAATATTCGTGCTTTTGTAGCAAAAATGGGATTGTGATGGTTTCTAGGTGGTTTGCCGCCCCATTATCTTTTAGACTCATTTGGTACTGCAACCCGTTAAAAATCACATTATAACGCTCGTTATCTACTGCATTTTCAATAACTTCCGTAAGCAAATCTTTAGCTTTTGATGTTTGCTTTAGCTCCAAATGGCAACGTATTTTGTAATAACTGTTGTTAAAATAATCCAACCCACCAACCCAAAAAAATTCCTGCGCTCGCTCGAAATACGAAAGGGCGGTTTTTTGTTCGCCTTTTTTGACGTAATAAATACCTAACAAATTTAAAATCATTCCTATATATTTTTTGCGTCCCAGCTTTGCTCCTATAGCTTCAGCTTTTAACAATGCAGGGTCAAGCAAATCTTTTGCGCGTTCTAACTCATTTATCAATAAATACGATTTTGCAAATACGTGGTCAATAAATACACTTAGTATATTCAACGGGCTATCTTTATGCAAATTTCTTGCTTTTTCAAGATATATTAAAGCCTGTATTGGCTTGTTTAGCATAGAATATTCAACGGCAACATTATAATACGCACTTGCTAAATTTCCACGGGCATACTCACTGTAATCTAACGCTTTTAAAGAATATTTCAAGCCTTGTTCATAATCTTCACGCCGAAAGCGCAAAGTTCCTTGATTTCGGTAAAACTGAAACAAATGCTCGCCCTTCATATCTTTCATATTTTTGGCAATAACATCCATCTTTTCCTCGACAACATTATAGTCGCCTATTGTGATTGATAATCCCGCCTCATATATCTTGTAAAGCAATATCATATCGTACTCGTATGGCAAATGTAAAATTACGGCAAGCTCTTTTCCCAAAGTCACAGCGTCATCAATACGTCGCCCACTCATCAACTCTAACCAAACGTGCAATGTTTCACGATAGGTGGCAATTTCGGCTTCTGTAAGCGGCGCATTTGCAACATCCATTGCATTTTTAATGGCGTGTAGCATTTTGCCATCACATTCTGTCAAGCCCCGCTCTATTCTGCTAATAGTGGCAACACCGCAACCCACATCACGAGCTAAATTTTCCTGTGATAAGCCCCTGCCAAGACGTATTTGCCGTATTTTTTCGCCGATAGTCATATATTGCACCCCGTTTTTTTCATTATCCGTAAATTATACCACACTTTTTGCCCAAAAGTCAAATATCGTGAAAAATTTGCTCATTGCGTATTAATATGATTTTATTTATAATGGTGAAAATGAAAGGATGTGGAGAAATGGCAGTAATTGAGGTAAAAGACTTGGTGCGTAACTATACCACAGGCGATGGTTTGTTTAACCGCAACAAGCGCATCATTAATGCTGTAAAGGGCATTAGCTTCGATGTGCAAAAAGGCGAAATTTTCGGGCTTTTGGGGCAAAACGGCGCAGGTAAAACAACGACTATAAAAATGTTAATTACAATGCTTGCGCCAACAAGCGGAACTTGTAAAGTGCTTGGTTATGATAGCTTCGGACAGGAAAAGCATATACGCCATCGTATTAATTTCATTTTTGGCGGCGAATATGGCATTTACCGTCGTTTGTCTGCCCGTGACAATTTAAAATATTTTGCCAATTTATATAAGGTAGATAAAAAAGTTAGGGACAAACGTGTTCAAGAATTACTTGAATTGGTGGGATTATCCGACCGTGCCGACACTAGGGTCGAAACATTTTCAAAAGGAATGTCGCAACGTGTACAAATTGCACGTGGTTTAATAAATAATCCTGAAGTATTATTTTTGGACGAACCAACAATCGGGCTTGACCCGCTAGGTGCAGAAAAATTGCGTGAAATAATAAAAAAACTGCAAGCCGAAGGCACAACAATCCTTTTAACTACGCACAATATGTACGAAGCGGACGAGCTTTGCGACAGAATAGCTATTATCAAAAGCGGCGAATTGTTAAAGCTAGGCACACCGCAAGAAATTAAAGCAAACTTAAAACCACGCCGCATAGAAGCCGTGGCAAGGGATGAAATAACGCTAGAGGATGCATACATACAGCTGGTGAAAGGAAGTGATGACGAATGAAATCCACTTCCGTAATTTGGACAAGTATGGCATTGCAAATGAAACAAACTTTTGCCCGCAATATGTTTAAATTTACACTGTTTGTCGGTCCTTTTTTAACAACAATTATTTTGGGCGAGATGTTTAGGTTTTCAAGTGCAGACAGCTTTGTGGCTTATGTTGTGCTGGGTAGCGGTGTTTGGAACCTTTGGAATTGCATTGCTTTTTCATCTGCAGGCGATATTAATCGAGAACGCTTTACAAACACCCTGTCGATAATCTTTTCTGCACCTGCAGATTTTCGTAAAATCTTACTTGGGAAGATTTTCGGCAACACAATTCTATCAATGGGTAGTTTCTTTTTAAGCATATTTTTCGCAATCGTATTGTACCGTCCGGAGATAACCATAAGCCACCCTATTTTGCTTGTACTTTCGCTAATTCTTACCATCATAGCCTTTATAATTATGTCAATATTTATCGCTTATTTGCTAACATTATCACGTAAAACTCAGCTTTGGATGAACTGTTTAGAAATACCTTTTGCACTTATATGTGGCTTTGTTTTCCCTATCGAAAATTTACCTGTTGGCGTACAATATTTTTCGTGGATTTTTCCACCAACCTGGGCGGTACGCCTAATGCGCTATAGCGTAGTCGAAACAACATATAGCTTTACCGATGCATTGGTGCCGCTGTTAATCACAACAACAGTATTTGCAATATTGGCGGCTTTGTTGTATAAAGCAATTTTTAGACAAGCAAAAATTTCAGGCACATTAGATATGGCTTAAGGGGGGTATAATTAATGATTTCAAGATTTTTTTCACAGGCTTGGCTTTATACAAAGGTACGCTATGCAGGTATGGATGTTGTCGAATTTTTTGCTTATCGTGTCGGCTTATCCATTGCTACGCTATTAATTTATGTATTAATAGCGCAATACACAACAGGCGGCGAGATTGACCTTACCCGTTGGGTTATAGGCAATGCCTTTGTTTTATGCGTTTCCGAATGTGTCAGCACAATGGGTACATATTTTAATGCCGAGCGTTTCAATGGTCGCTTGCGTAGCATTATCGCTGCACCTACAAGCAAAATCGCTGTTATAATGTATTCTACGGTGTCATCTGTTATCGTTTCTTTTTTGACAATTTCTGGTGGTTTTATCGTTGGTGGATTGATTTTTGGTGTGCCTTTTGGTGATTTAAACGTCGCTATGTTTGCCATAGCCATCACCACAGCCGCCTTTGCCTGCATAGGTCTTGGACTGCTACTAGCCGCCATAGCATTGCTATCTGACAGTATGTATCTAATTTTAAACGCAATATCCTTGCTTATAATGATTTTTTCGGGTGCAAACTTCCCTGTATCGCAATTGCCTCAATTTGCACAATTTATTGCAAATGCTTTTCCGTTGTATCGCAGTATTGCCGCTGGTAATTTGGCAATGGGCGGTAACTTCAGCACAGAGTTTGCTCATCTTATAATAGGCGAATTTGTTTTAGGCGCAATATATTTCGCCGCTACAGTATCGTTAATTAAAATTATCGAACGTGCAACAATTAAAAAAGCTAATTTAGATATGTTTTAACATTAACGAACCAAAACAAGCGGCAATTCAGGTTGCCGCTTGTTTTAGAACCCTATGTTTTGTGTATCGTTATACGAACTTACTTCCTGGGCGGCCACCTATTATTGTTTTGCCACGCACATCATCCCAAATAAAGTGTTCGATATTTTCACGAGAAACTAGAAAATTGCCTGCACGTTGGGTTAGCTGTGCAAAAACCATTGCGTGGTCAATGCGTCCTTCGTTATAGACGTATATTGCGGCTTCGGTACCCATTAAGCCAATGTCGGCATCGCCGCTTATAAGTGCTACCATAGAGCGGTCTGCACCTTGCCCTGTTTCTAGGGCGATTTCAAGCCCTTCGTCGGCGAAAAAGCCTTGTTCTATAGCGGCGTAAAATGGGGCGTAAAAGACGGAACGCACAACTTCGTTGACATTAACTACCCTTAACTCGCCGTCGTCTTGTCCATTGCTACCTCCACAGGCGACCATAACCAGCCCTACAAGCAACGCCAAAGCGACCAGTTTAGAATGTTTTAAAATTTTCATACATATCCTCCAAATTAATTTTGCTATGATATTATATTCTTAAAAACGGCGGGGGTTACATTTGCCCAATTCATTTTTCCTTGCGGGATACGGCATCTTTTCGTCCGTTATGCTCGCTTAATATCTGTCATTTGAAAGTACTGCTGCATTGTTTTGATATTGTGATATAATTCCGTCTAAAGGATATATGGAATAATATACCTTATATTTTGTAGTAGAGTGAGCATCAAATGCATTACAAAAATAAAATATTATTAGGGGCGGTATGCTTGAAAGTGGATATTGAGGAAATACTTTTTTACTCAAAGAGGAGTTCTTAATGAGGAAAAGATTTATTATTGTTTTTGTAGCTTTGATTTTGACGCTGGTTGCATCAGGTATGGTCTTTGCATTCACACGTGAACCCGCTGATTATGCAATAGCGGGCTTACGATGTTTTGGGATAGGTTCGGCGTAGATGCAACTTGCAGAACACATCTAGGTTGTATGATTGTTCGTAGATATAGAGTTGAAATTACTTTTGCAGTTGGCTTCAATGTAATTTTATAAGATAAGATATGATTTTGGAGAATGAAGTTTATCTCTTGCCGACCAGATAATCTACCAATAATTGCTTAAATTTTCAAACCAATAAAATGCAGGGATACAATATATTGTATCCCTGCATTTTATATCCGCTTGTAAATGCCGTTTTCACGTTGCATTAGCTTAAACTCTATCATATAGCGGCGGATGGTGGCAAAGTCGTCGTGATAGTTGGCTATTATTAGATTGACTTCTTTTTCGGTGTAGTTTTTATCCTGCTCAAATGATTTTACGATTTCGGATAGGATTATGCTCTTTTTCTTTAGTTGGGCAGGTATAGTTTTTAATTTTCCGTGTTCAAAAAAATTTAATATAACCTTTTGCTTATATTCCTCATCCCTCTCGTCGTCTATGCTTTCGGTTTGAAATTGTATGATAAGCTCCAAAATATTGACGGAAAGCTCGTTGCGGTTAAGTGTGTAGATTGTGTAGTACTGCTCTTTTCGTGAGCTTACCAAACCTATTTCTTCTAGTTTTTTAAGGTGGAAAGATACTGTAGGCGGAGATAAATCCAGCCGCTTTGCCAAACGCTCTACATACATATCCTCTTTTTCAAGAGATTTTATGATTTGCAGGCGAGATTTGTCTGAAAGACATTTGAAGATTTTTATGATGTCTTTTTCCATAGAATTACTCCTTTGCTAAAAATGCTTTAATTTCGGCGATAGCTTGTAGTTTGATTTGCTCTTGGGTTATTTTTATATGGTCGTTTGTGGCTTTTGCTTGTTCTAGCGACTCTTCCCACGGTTTTGGTATAACTTCAAGCAGTTTTTGCACATTATGCCCGCCTTTTGCGGTTGTTTCAAATATCCCAAAAACATTTGCCCTAATTTTTGCCATAATTGCCTCGTCTTGGCGGTTGTCATTTGCTAGGGTTTGCGCTTGCCCTAGACTTTGCATTTTTTCCCGTTGTAAATAATTAATAAAACCTTCCATTTCATTTCACCTCTTATAATATCTTACAAAATCCATATGATGGTTTGCGTTGTTGTTGCCGCCAAACATTGTGTTTGCGCCAATTGCAATATGAACGGTGTTAAGTGCTTTTTCGTCTAAAAGCGTGTAGCCGCACAGCGTGGTTATGTTGGGGTTAATGCCAAAACCAAGCTCGCAGATGGTTTTGGCAGAAGTACCTAGACCTACAAAATGTGCGTTTAGTACGTCGTCACTTGTTTTTACGACGATGCCGCTTTCTACTGTTAGTGTTATATTTTCATAATCTCCCCAATCTTCGGCATAAAGTTTTGGGAAATAGATTGTGCCGTTTGTATCGCTTTCTACAGGCGCAATATATACTTCGCCTGCGGGGATGTCGCCATCGCCTGCGTCAATATGCCATTTTCTTCCCTTAAAATTAAAATGCAAATGGCAATCGTTGTCTGTTGATATTGTCAACCTGTCATTTTTACTTAATTCTTCAATGTGCTTTTCGGCTTCCTGTTGCAACTTATCATAATCTACATCATAAGCCGATAGCATACGTTTGTTGTATTCTTCGTATGGCAAACCTGCATCTTCGGCATTTTGGGCAGATGGTATTCGTATTTGTACGAAGCGTTTTGCGTTTTGCAATGCGCCAAAAAGTGTTGCCATATATTTGCTATACATCATCATCTGCGCATCTTCTAGCTTTACGCCTAGCACAACGGGACGATATGCAAAAACATCCAGCACCACGTCGAAATTTGATAGAGTTTTGAAGTATTTTTCGTCAAACGCATTTTCGTGCAAGGCGGCAAATTTAACGGCGTTTGTTTTGCGTGATTGTTGCATTTCTATAGGTGATGCACCAAGCTCTGCCACCTCCGCTGCAAAATTGTGCATTATTGAAATATCGTCGTCTTCGCCCCACAGTTGCACCAATACTAAATCGCCTGCAGAAACTCCGCTGGCTTTAACAAGTTTCTTAATTATACTTTTATTCATATAAAATCACTCCCTTTAAAATTGATTATACAACTATCAAATCAAATTGTCAAGAGTTATTTTTATAATTATTAAAATAAAAATCCGCAAAACAGAATTGCGGATTTTTTGTGGAAATTATTTAAATTGGTCTAGCTTTTTGCTGAAATGTTGGTAAACGAATGATATGGCAATTAGCACTATACCCATAATAAAATATGATAATATGCGTAGTTCTTGGTCTAGGTGGCGCAAGTCCATTAGAAATAGCTTTGCGACGGAAAACAGCGCAAGCCCCAGCCCAAAACGGCGCAATAACACATAGCGGCGGGCAAAGCCGATTATTGTCCAAATTAGTGCGGTGATGATGTAGATGGATGATATGATGAAGCTACCAAATAGTAGCCCAAAGTCAGTTATTAGGATGACGGTTAGCATTAATACGGCGTAGGACGATGTTAAAAGCGGTAGATGTTGTGGTTTTAAGGCGTTTTTGGTAACGGCTTTGTGTATTAGATTGTAAATAGCAAGGACACCTAAGCCATTTAAGGCGGCAAGGCTTATTGTGGCAATTGCCGCAATATCTGCGGGGTGGTTGGTTATATCGCCGCTGGTCGGACTTAAAAACACGCCTATTAATGATATGGAAATAATACCCATTACAAAATACGCCATACCTATAATCTCTACCCCCAAATCTTTAAGACGTGAGATTTTTGGCAAAAGCCAGCCCAGTGTCAACGTCATTGCGGCAAATAGGGCAAACATCAAATATTCTAATGTTATTGGTGTTTCAGTGAATCTAGGTTCTAAATGGGCGAAAAGGCGCAATATTGCATATATGCCAAATGCCCAAACAACAGCGGTTGTGCAGTATTTAAAGGTTTTGCGGAAAATGCCGTCAAAGTTGTTTTTTATAGTAAAGATTGCGGTTATGATGACGGCGGCGGCTGTGATGGATGCAAATTGTATTGTAAACGGTGCGTAATTTGGCGTGCGCATAAGTAAGAATCGCATAAAATCACCTATAGCAAACCAAACGGTTGCGGTGCCTAAAACAGCAAGCCCCGAAACATAAAAATTGTTTTTGTTGCGCAATAGACCAAAAGTGACCAAAATTACAGACATAATCATCCAAACAGGCGTTATCCATTCTATTCTAAAACCAAATGGCACGAATATGAAGGCAAAGAAAATGCTAATGCCAAATAGGGTTGTTGCCATATTACGCCCGTGCTCCATTTTTTTGACAACAAAAATGCTTGCGGCGGCGAAGATTATTGCTGCTATGATTAACGCAATATCGGTGTAATGATTTATGCGCCATATAAACATCGCCATTACCGCAAGGCTTGCGCCCGTGAACGTGTTTAGCAATATCAAAACATAGTCGCTTATACGAAATTTTGATTTGCTTACAAGTGCTGAAATTACTGGGATTATGTTGTAGATTGCAACGGCAAAGACGACGAACAAAAGACCGATAATATGGTCTGATAATGGCGAGCTATGCCCGATTTGCAGGGCTACAAAACCGATACCAATAAAGTTAAGCCCGTAGCCAACAAAGGTTGCAACCGTCCATTTGTTACGGAATGACAGCAAAAGTGCCAAAAGATTAAACAACACCAAATATGCCATCATACCAAAAACCAAATTACGTTCTATTTGAGAACCGTCTGCATCCCAAATTATGCTAAAAATGGGCAAATAGCCACCTATAAGCGTTATGCCAAGCAATATTTGTGCTTTGTAGCGTGTTGATAAATAAAATGCTAATGCGGTTATTGCTATACAAATTATTAATGCGGGATGCATGCTGATTGTTTCGTGGAAAAAATGCCCTATAGCTGTAGCGGTGTATAAAATGCCAATGCCGCCTGCCGTCATACCTAACGAGAAGATATTGGGTTTGCGACGGTTCATAATCTCGCCGCCTATCAAAAACAATCCGCCCAACACAAAGGTTGCCCAAGTATAGCCAAAACGTGCGGCGGCTATTGCGCCAATAATGATTAGCACAATACCAATTGTGTTTAGGATGTTTAAACCAATATAACGCTCGAAATTGCGCTTGCGTGGCGTTGTAGCGACGATTTGTTCGTGAGTAATTGGTTCTTTTGCAAGCTCGTCAAAAACCACCTTTTCTTGTTCCAAAAGGGCTGCTTCATAGGCTTTTTGCCTTACGTCTATTATTTGTTCATTAATATCCATTTGCAAAGCCTGAATCTTTTCTAAGGAAGATTGATAAATCTCTTGTTCCTGCGAATATGCGTAATTGCGCAGACTTTCTAGTCTTGCCAAAATTTGATGTTGCAATGCCACAAGTCGGTTTGCCTGACCTTCGGCGTAATTTGTAAAATATATCTCGGTTTTATAGCGTGCTTCGGCGACGCTGTTTGTTTTTTCTCCGTAGGTATATTCGTACAGTGCGGTTTTTAACGCCACATTTTCTTGCGATAGCCGCAATATTTCGTTTTGCAATGCCTGCAAGTTATGCTCCATACAATCCCCTCCTACCATTTTTACACCATAATATCACATCTGCGTAAAGATGTCAAAAATTTTATAAATGACAAGATTAAAAAAGTTTCAAAAAACACTTGGCAATATGTATATATATTTATTACAATGGTATTTAGTGGTAACCACTGCAGATGCAAAATGCATTGGTCAAGCATTTTGATAAATGAAGCAATACTATAGAAAAGCAATGATGCTTGTCGTGAAGTTATTGTTGATGAAACGGTAGTTTAACACCTATGATGCTCCGCCTAGCGAAATATTTGTAACTGCTAGTGTTAAGTATGATTGGAGGTGGCTATGAAGTTTTTATTGAGCGTTTTATTTTTTATTGCGTCTATTATTTTGTTCCAAATTACTTAAACGTCAATTGGAGCTTTTGGGAAATGAGAGCTTATTCCGATGCGGGTTCTATGCTGATTATTGCTATTGCGGTCGTTGCAGCAAACCTAGCTAATGGTCAAAAAGGCTTGTTTATTGAGGTGTATACACTCACATTTAGGGCAAGAGAAGAAATTCTCTGCTACAGCATTGTCGCAGGGGTCACTTTTACGGGTCATACTTTGTAAAAAACTTTTCTGACTAAGCAAAGACCTAAAAGCCGTTGATGTATACTGCACACTTTTAAATCTGTGCATCAACCAGTTTTATTCTAATCAATTTCGATTGATGTTGTATTGTTTATATACCCTGCCTGTATATCCAAGGAATTAAATATCTCGTCTGCTGATAGACCTTCGGGGACAAATATATTTACCGCTCCATATGGGTTCGACGAATTTTTACCTATACGAGAGCGACCTCTTTCTTCGTCCATAATAATTAAATGAAAATTGCTTTCATCAAACACATATATCGGGTGCATATAAACGGCGTGGCTTGATAAAAATGCCGTAATTAGGATATCGTCATACTTATGGGTGCGTATTTCTACGCTATTGCCTTCTAAATTTATGTTTAATGATATTCCTGCGGCAAACCTTAATCCTTCTTCAGGGATGCCCAAATCATTTGCTTCATTTCTAGTGGGCGTGCCAGTTGGTATTGTGCAGGACACAAAAATGAATGAAGATGATAATAACAAGCAGAAAGCAATCGCTATTGTTGTACTGCGGCGACCATATTTGCTAATCAAAGATAGGCACAATGCCAATAAAGCAAATCCAATAACTGTGATACCAAACCATATAAATGTCATAAACCAGCCAATTTGCAATGGGTTCATAAAGAAATATGGATAAAAACCTATAGCATCGCCAAAGCCAATAAAAAATAGCCAGTAAGCAATCGGAAGAAACATTCCGACCAGAATATGCCTGAACGTAGATTCATTTTTTTCTTCAAAGCAAAAATGATTTACCAATGCCAAAACAATGACAAGAAAATGTATGATAAAATTGCCAATATCAGAAAAAAATATTGCGGCACTTCCAAATGGCACTAGCACAAAATTATACACCAAAACAGTGATTAAAACGGAGAACAACGCACTTGATAAGAGATATTGTGCAATCACGCTTTTTTTGTTGCATAGTACAAGCCGTGCAATAAATGCTACAGCCATAAGCAGATTGCTTATAATTGAAAAGTACATCAAAGTCGAAAAATCAACAAAGCCATCATAGGTTACGGTTGAGAAAACTCCGTAAAGAATGACTATGACACTTGCAAATAAAAATATCTTATGAAATATTTTCAGTTTTGTGTCAGGCATTATTTCACCTCTTTATTTTTTCGTTTGATAATAAATACCGCTATACTTACTGTAATCACCACGGATGCCATTATCGTAACAACATTTCTGATGGAATTAGATTGGTTGCCCACTCCATATTCTGTCGTGCCGAATCCGTATGGAGGAAGATTTCTTAAGATAAAATCGCCTGCAATTTTATCTATATATGCCCTTATCTGCGTTTCGCCACCAAAGGTGATTGTATGGTAGTCTTGCCACCACGAAGTCTGAGCCTTTATCGTATAGAAATAAACTATGCCTGGCTCTGCGTAAAGGTCAGCAAACTCAAAAAATATACGGTCATTTTCATCAATAATTGTATGGGTGAATATCCTTTCGCCTTCATATCCTTGCACAGTAGAGCGATAGATATGAATATAATCCGTGGCAGACCAAAATGATTGAAAATCAGCGATGTAAGTAAGAAGTATGCCGCCATCTTCAAGTTCTTCAAAGTGGTATCGCCCAGGGTCTATTCTTTTGTCAAGTCTTACCATCTCATTCGGAATACCATCAACATAGTAGGTGATTGTATTTATCGGCGCAAAACTCAAGTCTACGCTTATTCTTCTGTCAATATCTTCTACTGCGATTGTTATTACGCTATCTTCAAAAACTCCATCACAAACGGGTGAAGTATTCGGTCGTGATTCCATATATTAGGTTGACGTGCAGCAAGGGGAATGCCCGTAAACCCAAAATCAACAAACTGTGGGTGATATGTCAATCCAAAAAGACCAATCTCAAATTCGTGCGGCCATACGACTTCTTGGGTGATTACAACACTATCATAAAAACGCCTATCCACCCAATGCCCTGTCAATCGCAAGGATATGTCCAGTAGATACAGCGGTCGAAAGTCCAAAATATATGATAAATATTCAGTCCCTGTAGTAATGTGAAGCTCGTCATCTATAACTTCCAAGCTAAAGCCTAATAGTCCGGATAGCATAAATAAGTCAAAATATACTTGCTCAAGGTCTGCCAGCCACTCTGGTTCATTTACTGGAAAGCCAAAAGATGTAAGCACAGGAACAACAAGGCTATAATCTGGATAAGCTAAACCATCCACGCTCAAAATAACATTTTGCAAAGGAAAATGCTCGACAGCGTAAGCGTGGAAACCGCCTATTTCTCTCCGCTCATCATAATCTTCGTAATGGGGGCCGAGTTCAGTGCCAATAGGCGTATATGGCATATCTCCCGCAATCCAAAAATGCAAATATCCGTCAAGAGGTTCACGTATATCAAATTGGGCGGATGTTAAGTTCAGTATATAGGCAATATCTCTAAGACGATAAAAGCCAAATCCTTCCCAATGACCATATCCCCACAATTCAAAGCGTTGCCCGTTTACATATATCGCTTGCTGTCCATAAATCCAACCATCAGGCGTGGCATAAACGCTTTTTGTCTGTTTTATCAACAACAAGCACAATAAAAAAGCGAAACATATCTGAGCATATTTTATGGCGGTTTTATGGATTTGGAGCATTAGGAAACCTCTCTTTCAACAATTCTTCTTCATCCTCAAAAATTTGTATAAAAGTCTGTGCGAAAATGGGGCTTCCGAACCCTCTTTCGTTCCTCCAAGTTACAAATTGTGTCCGTTCTCTGCCAGTTACAAATATGCCTTCTGCGGCTTGGTCGCCATCTAATTCAGAATTAACTGCTATAAAATTCTCACCGCCTATCGTGATATAGAAAATGCTAAAGCCCAAACCAGGACGAGCAAACAACATATGGCTACCAACTACATCACCATCTTGAAGCACAATAGCATTTATACCCCTTTCACGATACCAGTTTGCCGCTTCACTCACCACTCGACGCTTGTTTTCCCCGGAATCAAGACCGAAAATATTTAGCACAAGTTGCTCTTCGTCCCATATCGCAAAATGACCACGTTCGCTAATGGCTGTAACTACAATATCAACAGGCAACATAACGCAATCATCTACCATTTGCGAGGGCGGATTTGATATATGCCACACAGGATGGATGTACACGGCTTCCTCGCCGATATTAAAGGACACCTCGCCAAGCCCTCTAATTAAAACCCTATAATCTGCACCAATTGTATACAGTTCAACTTCAGCCCCCAGTTGCGCAAACACCGCCTCGATGGGTATCATAATATGTCCATCCACTACCATAGGTTGCTGTCTATCAAAAATCACTTCTGCTCCGTCTACAATTACCTGAATGTTTTCATTTGACTGCATAACTGTTTTGTTAGAGTTATTTGTGCCGTCCACTTCTTGCCCCCTATCCGTAAACTCATTGATGAACAAAGGAAAGAAAAAGTCAGAAAACAAATGCGAGAATCCACGGTCTCCTATGCCATCAAAGCTAATTATGAAATTTCGTCGTATGCCATATTTGTCTAAAAAGCCAATACCAAAGTGGCTACTTGGTTGCCACGGCACAACAATATGTTCGCCACGATACAACACATTCTGATGCCCAAACACTTCATTAACGTAAAAAGGTTGCCATTGGTTTTCTATCCAAGGGTCGCTAGCGATGCCTATAGTAAACAGTTCAGATTCACGCAAGTCTGTTGTAGCAGTAAAGGCAAATCCTCCGTATGCTATAGAGCCTGTGGCAAGCAAATCTTCCTCTACAATAAACATAACTTCTGCACCATTAATTTTGATGTATCTGAAATTTAGTACAGGAATATTCGGAATAAAGGCAATTCCATCATCTGTTTGTGAATCAACATCAGGATAAAACATAACAAAACTCTCGAAGTGCGATAAAAGCTCATCCGTAACATAGGCTATGGTTATTTGGATTTCATTAGTTGCTTGGATTGTTGTGTGATTCAAATTATCCACGGCTGTTTCTGAAGCCCCATTGCCACACGCCGCTAAAATCAAAATGGTAGACAGAAATAGTAATATTATTATTTTACACTTCATATTGAACCCCCTTGTCAAATTAGTTTTGATACTATTCACCGCCATCTTTCATTTCGATTAAAGCGAAAATCAGAGCCAGACCACATATGCGGAACTCTACGAAGCCAGCTTGATGATTCGATTTCGCCATTGTGGATAATAATTTCGAGGGCATCTTCAGCTCCGACTTGAAAAATATATTGTCTTACAGTGCTATCTTGTCTGGAAGAACCAACGAGCCATATAGAAGCATCGCCCTCTATTTGCTCTATGAGATATTGTCGAACTGTGTGGTCGTCTTCCGCTTTGCTCTTGTATAGCGATAGTGAAATTAGGAAAATCACCGCTATACTAATACAAAGGGTAAATATAATCAGTCCAGCAATAATTAGCTTAGACCTTTTAATGTTTTTCATAGCGTTTATCATCCTTTATAATGCCCCATACACCGTAATCAAGCTAATCTTATTACTTACGATTTTCCAACTCGTCTTTTTTCATTACAGCTATCTGAAACAAATCATAGATAATAGGATATGTTAATTTATAAGGCAAAGTATCCATAAAACATATTTTTTCCATTTCACTATATTCAGGGATGCTGGACAAGGTACGAACTGTTGCAAAAAATACTTGTCCATTACCAGATATATCATTTCCATTAAAATAGCCCACGCAAGAATAATCACATAATGGCTCTATATCAAAATCAACCGCCCCTGCTTCTTCAAATAATTCTCTTTTTGCGGTTTCAAGCGGCGTTTCGCCTTCTTCGATATGTCCACCTTGTGTTTCCCATGTATTTCTTTTCTTATGCTTGCTGAATATCCATTTGCCACTATGCACAGAGATAATATCGGCATATTTATATTCGCCTAATGTTCCGAAAGGGTATGTTGTACATTTCACTTTGATAATCTCCTTATATCGCCAGCGACGTGATTATAAATCTTTTAAGAACATTCGCAAAATAATACAAATATCTTTTAAATAGCCACCCATCAGCCGATATGATATTTATCGGATTATCGTATAACTGCTTTATGGCAAGCGACGAATAAGCCTGCTTCAATTAATCATATGTACCGTAATCAAGCCATTCATTAAGTTAGAAATCGGCAAGCATATCTTTATAGCTTTCATTTGGCAAAGTCCTTCTGATTATGTGTAGAAATGAAATGACTTCAATAAATGGATGCGATACCGAACCCCAAAACATATACTGCTTGTCAATTACCCTAATGTTGCCTTGTCTAATATCTCCATAATATATGACGTTTGGAATGACAGTATTGTTCCCGATTTAGAGCAAAGACATAATGCTCATTCTCTCCAACCAACTCTGTGTATAAGGGCAAGTGATTACTGCCTTTGCAGACCAATACACGATTGCTGTCGGCATCAGGCAATTTGAATACTTTTGGTCAAACGAATAATAGGTTAAATTTTTCTGTCCTTATCATTGATAATTCCATTGTAATACGGTTGCTTTTCAAAATATTATCAAAAATAACTTTTTTATTGCGAAGAACGAAAATAGACGATAACATAATTTTATTTTTCGCTGGCAATTACAAGTGGCTTTTGATACAATAAATAGAAAGCTACATCAATCGTATCAAAGTTGTTTTTGATAATACACCACATAACGCCCCTGTTACAATAGAATTATCCGAGAGAGGGGAGAACCGAATGGACATCGAGCAAAGCATCTATGAATCGACCTTGTATATCCACAGTATGTACAACGAACCTATTACCGTGGCTGATATAGCGGCAGATGTGTATTTGTCACCATCATATTTTTCTTTTATGTTCCGCACTTTCACAGGCTACACGGTTAAGAATTATCTAAACCGATACCGTCTTTATTGTGCAGCTATAGACTTGCGTGACAGTAACAAGCAACTGGTTGAGATTAGCTATCTACACGGCTTTTCATCACAACAATCATTTACAAGGAGTTTTTCGCAGATGTATGGGATTACGCCGGCACAATTCCGTTTGCAAAATTCACATATCAACCCATTTCCCCCGGAAAATTTATTGTCTAAAGGGAGGACAACAAGTATGGAACTTATGCATTGCTTTGAAAATGTACGCTTTATGAACAAAGAGGCATTTTATGTGGTTGGTGTCGAGGTTGACATCCATTACAATACCAAGGACGGAACAACGCCAATAGCTGGATTGTGGGAAACGTGGAACAAGGAGAGTATTGCCGAACACATATCAAATCAAGTGTCAGACGGTTTAGTTTACGGCATAACCCACAGTGAAACCATTGACAGCAAGGCGAAGTATTTTATCGGCGTTGAGGTCACAAGCCTTGATGACTTGCCTGTTGGTTTAGTAGGACGCAAGTTTAACCAATCAGAGTATGCCGTATTCAACACCACTTTGTCAATTATCTGGACAGGAGATTTCTGGCGTGCTTTCTATTCTAAATGGTTGCCGACATCGGGGTATACAACCTATGACGCGCCTCACCGTAAGTCTAACGCCACTTTTGATAAATACCCCGCTATCGAAGTGTACGGCAAGGATTTTGAGGGTGAACAGTCAGTTATGCAGATATATGCACCCATTGTAAAGAAGTGAACCAAACTGATATTGGTCACTAAAATTGGTATGTTGTAAGAAAAACCGCCACGAGCAATATTGTGGCGGTTTTTCTGCGTGCGCCTATCGAAAAAACGACCGTTATTCTGCCTCATAACAATTCAAAAACCAACCACGGTGTTCTTGTTATATTGATAAAACCGACCATCCGGAATTATGAATGGTCGGTTTTTCATTTAGATGATGTGGTTGAAATTTCGCTTGACAAAAGCATTCGCCTTGACAGCTATACGCATAGCCAAAAAACACCATAGTTTTACAGCGAGGTGTCAGACAGGATAACTTTTTTTGTTCACAACAGGGGCAAGTATGATGTGATGATTGGGCTTGAAAGAAGCCCTGATTCGATAAGGACTGTTGAAGATGCACAGAAAATATGCGTTAGTCCGGGGCAAACCACAGAAATTGCTCCTTACAAGTTCTCGAAGTTTATAAGACTTACAGCAAGTTCTGAAAACAGGAGGATAAACTGCGAGGTATGGCATCAAGCACAGCTAAGAGCCTAAGAGCCTGTTTAGTATTTCGCTTTAAGACAAGAACCCTTTTGCATAGACAAGCATAGTATGTACTACAGTCAAGTAAAAGGCTGAAAACACAATGCTGCCTAAGAGTCGCGTATCAGTGTTTACGGCTATAACCAAGGCACAAGCTCATTGCAGTTGTTGCAGTTGAATACCGATGGAACAACTTCTACTATTATGGTAGTCGGAATCTTTGCACAGTATGCACAAATCGAATATGACACAGGAGCAGGAGCCACATTTGCCGTGTATTACAATGGATAGGCATAAGGCAGCAACCAACACTTTTTTGGAATTTATCTTGTAAGGAGGTGAAATAAAATGATTGATTTTCAACGTGAAAACAAACACGAACACAGGCATGAGCATGAGCACTTCGCAAAGCACAAAAAAGTTTGCTCTGTAGAAACAGGTGAAAATATAACCATCACAACACCTGTTGCACTTAATGCTTATGTAGATAGCTGCAAAGTTGAAATTGAGTGCAGAGGACACGATATAATAAAAGAGTCTTCTCGCAGACCAAACCACAGCAGATTCAGAATACGCCAAAAAATGTATGTACACATCCCAATTGACTTTGTTGCCGAATGCAATGTGGGTGAAGGCCGAGCGGATTTCGATTTTGACGAGGAGTAAGTTTAAGCAATATGCACAGGCGGGCTGCTGAATGATTTTTAGCGGCTTTTGCCTGTACTAAATAATTATAAATACTTTAAGCTTGTGTATGATAGTTAAGGATGGTCAAAAGTATATTGAGCAATGCATTGAAAGTGTTTTGTCTGCAGTTACGGAAATCATTATTGTTGATACAGGGTCAACAGACAGTACATTGGAAAAAATAAAGCATTTTAATCCGTCTATTTATCATATGCATTGGAACAACAACTTTTCTGATGCAAGGAATTTTTTGCTAAAATATGCAACAGGGGGATTATGTAGTCGTTTTGGACGCTGATGAGGTTGTGTATTCTGAAGATTTACCCAAGCTAATCGAAGTTATTAAAAACACCAGGGCAGACTGCCTTACTGTGCGTTTTCACAATCTTACTGACGAAAATGACGAGAGCGTTTATATTATACACGAAGGCTTGCGAATGGGTTATATCGCTTTGAAGGCGCTATCCACGAGCAACCCGCGTTTAACTTTACTGATAGATTGCCGATAACAGAGCAGTCAGGAATCAGGATAAAGCATTACGGATATTTGAAATCCAATTCAGGCGAAAAGAAATTTAACCGCAATATGACAATCTTAAATAAAAAAGTGCTTGAAAAACCCCCCCAAATGAGCCCTTTCATTTGTTTGATACGGGAAATCAGTACATAAGCACGGGTGATTACAATTCCGCATTAAAATACTATGACAAAGCAGATGAACTCAAAGATATAAATCTTGCATACTCCCCGCATTTGATAGGAGGAAGTCTGAAAAATGCTCCTGCGATATATTGGGCAATGTTTCAAGTAATTGTCTCTTGGACTGCGATACTAAACGCTCCTAATGGGTTGGTGATAATATGTACAATTCCGTTTATTATCTCTCCTCCCACTCTATCTATTGTATCCGTTATGACTTGTAATGGGTTAAAGTTAGAAAACTCACCCCATAGACCTTGGAAAAAGTCTTGTGCGCCAGTAGGAAACTCTAATACCCCAAATATATCCCCAGTCCATAAACTCTAACAACCAAGCAAGGTCTCTAAGACTAAGTTCATCATCTTCGTGGAAGGTTTCGATGCGTCCACCTGCTCCTATTGCAAGTGTACTCAACCATAAAAGTTATCTGATGCTTTATACTCTAAAGGTTGAGGTTAAAAACCCGCCAAAAATGCAGGCAACACGGGCATTTGCGGCATAGCTGGCTTGAGCGTTTTATTTTAGAGGGGCGGTGGTTACATAGGGTCATTGGTTGCTGTTGGTTGTATGTTAATGATTGTGATATGGGCTGGCAAGCGGTTGGCAGTCATGAGTCTGAGGACTGCTTTCAAAAGTAGCATTTTGCGACTTTTGCCTTTAGGCTATAGCATCACTGGGTCATGCGAAATGTATGGTTGAGTGCTATGGAGGCAAATGCAGAGTGTGCTGTCGAGGCTTGTTGTCGAAACTTCTTTCGGTAAATTTCAAAAAAGCTATTGACAACCTATGATTTCCCATGATATATTTATAGATACAATCAAATAGCAACACACTCAATCGTACAAGGTACAGGACTTGCGTATAAGTGAGATTGTCTGCTGTTTCTTCTAGGAAACTGCAACATTTTCCCCACGTCGGAGGCGTGGCGCAAGAACCCTCAATGCTTTGGTAGTCGTATTCTAAGCAGAATAAACCGACCACGAGCGCGTTGAAATCTGAAATGCCCGAATACTAAGGATGTTAGGTTCAATGGGCAGAATAAGACGAGCAATCCTGTTGTTATATCACAGGGGTTGCGGTTACGTAGCTAGGACTGGAGGTCTACGGGTGCATACTGGACAAGGTATCCAGCGGTACAGCTTTTGCATAGCTGTGTCGATCTTAGCTTGCAAGTGCTTTTTGCTTGCCTGTGAGATTATGCAAAATAATACGGTGAAACGCACCCCCGCCAAACAAGGCGATAGAAGACTAGAAATGTCGGGGTGTAGGAGGTAGATGTGAGTGTGCTTTTTTATTGGAGTTTTGACCTCCGCAGGACTCTCAATAGTTGCGTAAAACGCAACAAATGTAATGATTTTATGATTCTTTGAAAACTAAATAAGGAGCTGATAATGTATGCAGACCATCTCAAAAATGGTGGCTAGGATGCAGGGCAATATTGCCAATGCCGAGCCATTAAAACTGACAAAGCGTATTGGCTCCACAACCTACAAAGTAAATGTTTACCAAAGCGTAGGGAGTTATGAGAAACCCGAGGATAAAATCCTTCGCCTAATCAAGCGGGAGGTGGACATAGTTGCCTAACGCTTTGTATGCCGCAGATGCTCGTGATTGCCAGAAAACGGAGGCAGTTATGAGCAAAAATGTGAAGAACAAAAACAACAGCACCAACAGCCAGAGCCAAGGGGTTCTGAATAAGAGCAACATCCAAATCGTTACCCACCAGAGTCTTAGCGGCTCTGGTGGCAAGACTAAGGTCAAGGTCAACTTGCTCTATTCGAGACTCTCGAAAGATGATGAAATGCAGGGGCCATCAAATTCAATCATCAACCAACAGCATCTTCTACAAGAGTATGCCGAAGCCAATGGTCTGATACCCTATGTCCACCTAGCAGACGATGGCTGGTCGGGAACTCGCTGGGATAGGCCTAGTTGGCAGAAGCTCATTGAAATGGTCGAGGTTGATGAAGTATCCTGTGTCTGTATCAAGGATAGCTCCCGCTTGGGTCGAGATTATCTTCGAGTAGGCTTGTACCGTGAAATGTTCAAGGAGCGAGGGGTCAGACTAATTGCCATAAACGATAATCTGGATACAGCTCGTGGTGACGATGATTTTACGCCATTTAGGGAAATTATGGCAGAATGGTATGCGAGGGATGCATCAAAGAAAATAAAATCCGTTTATGCTGCTAAAGCCAAGGCTGGTAAGCCTACATCCAATACCCCGCCAACGGATTCATCAAAGACCCTAACGACAAAGATAAGTGGCTGATAGACCCCGAGGCGGCGGCTGTGGTTAAAAAGATATTCAAGTTGGCTATGGACGGCATAGGAATTTTCAAAATTGCTGGCATCCTTACTGCTGAACAAATTGAACGACCATCATATTACCTCGGCACAAGAGGGCGTGGCAGACGTAAAAATACCTATGACCCCGACTTCCCCCACACTTGGTGTAGTGCATCAGTTGCAAGCATCTTGAACAAGCCAGAGTATGCGGGGCATCTTGTGAATCTTCGCACTACCTCAACCGACTTCAAAAAGGGCAAGCAGAAAAAGAACCCCAAAGAAGAATGGTTGATATTCCCTAATGCTCACGAGGCTATTGTAGACCAAGAGACCTTCGACATCGTTCAAAAACTACGAGAGACACCTCGTCGCATGGACACGATAGGCGAAGCCAATCCGCTGACAGGTCTGCTGTGGTGCGCTGACTTCAATGCCAAGATGTACAACCATCGCAAAGCAAAGCCATCAACGCCCAATCAAAAGAAATTGCTGGATGTGTATCATTGCTCCACTTATAAGCTCGGTGTCACTCGGCATACGACCTCATGCACCTCCCACCATATCAGCTCCGAGGCTGCGAACGAAATTATTCTTGATGCAATTCGTAAAATCTGTGGATATGTTAAAGAACATGAAGCTCTATTCATAGAACAGCTCCGAGAGTCCACAGCTATCAAGCAAGGCGAGACAGCCAAGGCTCACAAAAAGCAAATCACTAAAAACGGGCGGAGGCTTATCGAGATTGACCGCATCTACAAATCCCTCTACGAAGATAAGGCTCTTGGAAAAATTGATGAGAGCATCTTCGAGCAGATGGCGAGTTGCTATCAACAAGAGCGTGACGAGCTTGCTGTAAAAATCAAAGCCATGCAGTCAGAGCTTGATGCTTTCAACGAGGACAGCACTCGTGCTGATAAATTCTTGGAAATTGTCCAACGGTACACAAACTTTGAAACACTAACCCCCGCTATGCTCAAGGTAATACACTGATAAGGAACAGTAAAACCCACTATAACACGAACTTCAAAAATCACCCCAATCTCCCTAGAAAACGATAGTAAACCGCCACTGCCTGCTGTCTATTCTTACCCCAGCCGCTTGCCTCGCCAATCTCAATCCTCTCAACTAAGGAGCGAATTGCATCACGGTCAAGGGCTTCCAGCTTGCAATAGTCCTTTATAGCGTTAATCCATTGCCCTATATCCGAAAGCCGGCGCTCGGCTTTTGCGATATCGCCAAAAAGGAGATCCCTGCCGTTTTGCTTCTGCATTCGCTCATCCTCCGCTTTTGCGGAAAGATTTTTGAAGGTGTCAAGCGATATAATACCCGCAAGGCGATCCTCATATAACTTTGAGCCAAGTGTTTCAAGTTCGGCAAGGCGGGAATCTAACTCATCAAGTCGCAGCTTCGCATCAGATAATGCAGTAGAAGCCGCAGAGTCATGGATTTCACGAAGTACAGACGCCTCATCAATTTTAACACGCTCAAGGTGGTTGTGTATTTCTGCGCTTACAATCTCCAGCAAGACATTCTCGTTGATGGTGTGCCAAGAACATTCTCCGATTTTGCGCTTTGTTGTACATACATAAGATATGGAAATCTGCGTAGAACCGTCTATTCGATTGTTGTGCGTTAGCTGACCCACCATTGCACCACCACAATCCTCACAAATCAGCAATTGCGAAAACAGATAATTATGGGGCTTACGGCGAGGTCTGCTGCCTCCGCAATCTTGGTTCATTTCTTGAACAACATCCCAAATCCCTTGTGAAATTATCGGGGGATGGGTATTCTCAGCACGAATCCACTCATCGGGATGCTTGTCTATGTGCTTCTTGTTTTTGTAAGATACCGTACCCTTTTTGAATCTTATACTGTGTCCGAGATAAACCTCATTGGTCAGGACTTGCTTGACAGTGCGGTAAGTCCACTTGCCCATACTTTTGTAGGGATTAGGCTTGCCGCTGCGTTGATACCAATAATCCCTCGCAGGCAGGATGCCCTCGGAATTAAGCCAAATAGCGATTTTGCGATAGCCGTCACCATTCGCCCTCATGTCATACATACGCTTGACCACATCAGCGGCTTCTTCATCAACAGCAAGCCGCACAGGATTATCGGGGTCTTTTATGAAGCCATATGGCGCAAATGCCCCAACATATGCTCCCGCCTCCGCTTTGGCTCTAAGGACAGACTTTATTTTACGGCTCAGGTCTTTTAAGTGGTAATCATTCAGAATTGAGCGGAACGGCAAAATATCATCGTTGCTTTCGCTGTCGATGTTGTCCATCAAGGCGATGAACCTTGCCCCAAGCGATGGGAAAACCTCATCCGTATATCGGCCTGTTTCAATGTAATCACGGCCCAAACGAGATAAATCCTTCACCAATACAAGATTAATGAGTCCCGCTTTGGCATCCGCAATCATTTCCTTAAACGCAGGACGATCATAGTTGCCGCCTGAGAACCCATCATCAGCATATACCCTGCTTACATTCCACCCGCGCAACTGCACATACTCTTCAAGGATAATCTTTTGATTTTCAACACTCGAAGATTCGTGTTGGAAGGGGTTGCCTTTGCTGCTTTTTTGGGAATTATGCAAATCGTCTACAGAAAGTCTAATATAAAGACCGGCATTGTATTGCTTTTGGGCAACT
>Ga0131853_10001309_pt1 | contig 44662 bp, 36 predicted proteins | sample TergutLab28metaG_FD_92764 | JGI IMG/M metagenome (GOLD analysis project Ga0131853, IMG submission 92764) | Labiotermes labralis P1 segment gut microbial communities from Petit-Saut dam, French Guiana - Lab288 P1 (version 2) (version 2) | ecosystem: Host-associated > Arthropoda: Insects >... | reverse complement strand
TCGGCAACATAATTAAACGGTACCCTAAAGATTGAACCCATTGTTGCACGGATAGTTTTCGGATTATAAATATCAGCACAACCGTTATTTAAGATAATCGCATTAATACCAGCCGCTTCAGCGGTGCGAAATATCGTGCCTAGATTACCCGGGTCATTTAAGTTCTCCAGGATAAGGTACAAACATCTGCTATCGTAGCCGTCGAGAGGGTGCGAACCCGGCATAGCCGAGTTTACGCGTATCTCCTTAAATGGTATGCCCGATTCGCACCCCCACTCCATCTGCCCGAGAACGCAAACTATCCCTTGCGGGGTTTTTGTTTCTGCCATTCGCTCAAATACAATATCACTGACTATTTCATAAGCAGATGACATTAACTTTTCACGAATCCCGCTATTTTCTTCAACAAATTTTTCATGGAAATTTTGCGTGATATAAACTTCTTTAATTAGATGTTGTGGTGCTTCCAAGAATAGTTTAATACCTTCAATTACAAAAGCCCGCTCATCAGTGCGAACTTTAGCTTGTTTTTGCAATTTAATTACCCGTTTAATACGGGAATTGGTTATACTTGTAATCATTATTTGACCCTAGGTTAACAACTTACTAACTTCAAATTGATAATCATTAATCTTCTTCTGCATTGCTAATGCTTCAATTATATCAAGGTCAACAAATTCGCCATGACGATAGGCTATCACTCGGTTTGATGCCCCCTGACACAAAATATCAGCGGCATAAGCCCCCATAATCGAAGCATAATAGCGGTCTTTACAAGACGGCGAGCCGCCCCGTTGCATATAACCCAAAATCGTCGCCCGTGTTTCCATTCCCGTCGCTGCTTCAATCCGCCGCGCCATCGAAGTGGAATGCCCGATACCTTCCGCGTTGATAATCAAGTGATGGGTTTTACCTTTTTTGCGGTTGGCAATAATACTATTAATTATTGTTTGTTCATTATAATCGTAATACTCGGGAATAAGGATATTTTCAGCCCCGTTCGCTACACCGCACCATAAGGCGATATAACCGGCATTACGCCCCATTACTTCGATAATACTGCAACGTTCATGCGAAGATGAGGTATCGCGGATTTTATCAATCGCTTCCATTGCGGTATTTACCGCTGTATCAAAACCAATTGTATATTCGGTACAAGCGATATCAAGGTCGATAGTACCGGGAATGCCGATCGCATTGATACCTTGTTTGACTAAATCCATCGCCCCCCGGTAAGAACCGTCGCCGCCAATAACGACAACGCCGTCAATTTTATGTTTACGGCAGATTTCCGCCGCTTTTTTCTGACCTTCCAATTCACGGTATTCCGGGCAACGGGCAGTACCAAGGACCGTGCCGCCGCGCTGGATGATATCGGCAACGTCCTTTTTGTCCATATCAGCAATTTCTTCGCTTAAAAGCCCTTGGAAGCCTTTTTTGATACCTTTGACCCTGACCCCATTGCTTATCGCTTTTCGTACCACTGCCCGGATGGCTGCGTTCATGCCCGGAGCATCTCCGCCACTGGTAAGAACACCTATCGTTCTTATACCTTCACTGAACTCCCGTTCTACCATAATATCTGATTCCTTTCACTAACTCCCATACGCCGCTTTGGGCGGTCTTTCACATTATCAACTATGACCAGTTTAGCTTAAAATCCTATATTTTTCAATCTTTTTTGAAACCCCTCGGGTAATCCTTTGGGATTTCCCATTTTACTCCTATATTTTCCGCCCCGAAGCTCAAAGCAAGGCTATCAAGCAGCAACCGGTCACAATCTACATTTTTTCCCGGGGGGAGGCGCTTTATTTGTTTCGAATCTTCAATATAAATATTTACCGTATCATTTCCGTCAGACGGCGCAAGAATCGCATACATTTGTTCACTAAGACGATTATATGCTTCTATATCCGGAAATTTAAGCCACAATTTTTTCGGAATTTTATCAAAACCATAAATTTGCTCACAGATAAGCTTTCCGTTTTTGTCCTCTTCAAGGGAAACCCGGCCGCGAACGAAAATTTTGTTATCTTCAGCTAAGTCGCCGGCAAATTTTTCATAACTATTTGGAAATACAATAACTTCACAGACACCGGCTAAATCTTCAATATGCAAAAAGCACATCACCTTGTCGTTGCGGGTGTACTTAATTGTTTTATCAGCAATAATCCCACCGATCACTGCCGTTTTGTTGTCAGCGACAATCGTTGCCCCGCTTTCCAAATCAAGATAAAAATCGGCACAGGTATTCGTAATACACGAACGCCACATTTCCTCATAATCTTCCAGAGGATGACCGCTTATATAAATACCAAGCACTTCTTTCTCAAATGTCAGCTTCATTTCTTTATCATATTCGCCAACATCAGGCAAACGTAACTCAAATTCCTCTTTTTGTGCCCCATCAGCGATATCAAATAACGATATTTGGCCGGCCATATTGCTTTTTTTGTTCCGCTGGATACCGTCAACAATCTGAACATAAGCGCTCATAAACTGCTTTCTTGTCCCGGGCAGGCTATCAAGGGCCCCCGCTTTGATGAAGTTTTCAATCGCTTTTTTGTTCATATCCCGGTCAGACATCCGCATGATAAAATCCTTTAGGTCAGCAAAAGGGCCGCGTTTACTTCGTTCATCAACTAAGGCTTTGATAACCGGGTGGCCGACACCTTTGATTGCGGTCAGGGCATACCGGATTGATTTTCCCGTCACCGAGAAACCTTCCTCGCCCTGATTTACATCCGGCGGCAAAAGCGCGATTCCCATACTACGGCAAGTCATGATATACGCCGCAACCTTGCTTGAATTGTCAATTACTGAAGTCATCAAGGCCGCCATAAACTCAACCGGATAATAATGTTTCAAATATGCGGTCTGATAAGAAACTACTGCATAACAGGCGGCATGGGATTTATTAAAGGCATATTTGGCGAAATCCATCATATCGTCATAAATTTGCGAAGCTATTTTTTCATCAACCCCGCGGGATACGCAACCTGGCACTTCTTCGGCTGGATTGCCATAAATAAAATTTTCCCGCTCTTTGGCCATTACATCAGCCTTTTTTTTGCTCATTGCCCGGCGAAGCAAATCACTTCTTCCCAGCGTATAACCGCCTAAATCACGGACAATTTGCATAACCTGTTCCTGATAAACGATACAGCCATACGTCGGGGCAAGAATCGGTTCAAGTTGGGGACAGGAATATGTAATCGTTGCCGCTGAATTTTTCCCTCTAACATAGCGGGGGATAAAATCCATCGGCCCAGGGCGATAAAGCGATATGCCGGCAATAACATCCTCTAAGTTTTGGGGTTTAAGGTCTTTCATGAAACTTTTCATTCCGGGGCTTTCCAATTGAAAAACACCTTCGGTACGGGCATTGCCGATATCAATGAAAACCGCCGGGTCGTCAAAATCAATCTCATCTATATCTAACGTTGTTCCGGTACTTCGGGCAATTAAATCCACTGCGCTTTGCAAAACAGTTAAAGTCCGGAGACCGAGAAAGTCCATTTTAAGAAGCCCTAATTCTTCGATAGTATTCATCGAGAACTGGGTCGTAACCACTCCTTCCGAACCTCGTGAGAGAGGGACAAATTCTAAAGCAGGGCGGCTGGTGATAACTACCCCGGCAGCATGGGTTGAGGCATGGCGCGGCAAACCCTCGAGGCGCTTCGCCATCGCAATCAGATACCCGACTTGCTCATCCGATTCGCTAAGTTTACGTAGTTCGGAATTGATTTCCAATGCCCTGTTTAAGGTAATATTAAGTTCAGCCGGAATCATTTTGGCAACCGAATCAACAAAAGCATAAGGTAAATCCATCGCCCTTCCAACATCGCGGATAACACCTCTGGCCGCCATTGTACCAAAGGTCGCGATTTGTACAACCCTGTCTTTTCCGTATTTTTGACTAACATAGTCAATGACTTCTTCGCGGCGGACATAGCAAAAATCAATATCAATATCGGGCATTGATATCCGTTCCGGATTCAAAAAACGCTCGAAAAGCAGATTATAACGAATCGGGTCAATATTGGTAATCCATAAACAATAGGAAACAATACTTCCCGCCGCCGAACCGCGGCCGGGGCCAACAATAATGTCATTTTCACGGGCATATTTGATAAAATCCCAAACAATCAAGAAATAATCAACATAACCCATTCTACCGATAACTTCCAGTTCGAAATCAAGGCGTTCACGAAAAGTCTGGCCGGTCGTACCTGCCGGTGCATCAATATCTTCACCGTAACGCTCTTTTAAGCCGTCGTAACAAAGCTTTTTCAAATAACCGGCGGTATCATAACCAGCCGGAACTTCATAAGCCGGCATTTTGGGGACCCCAAACTCAATTGTAACCCTATTCTTACTACAACGCTCCGCAATTATCTGGGTATTTTCAACTGCTTCTAAAGCGTAGGGAAAAAGTGCTTTCATTTCCGCTTCGCTTTTTACATAATATTGACCGCCTTCATAACGCATCCGGTCTTCATCAGATATCTTTTTGTTCGTTTGAATGCAAAGTAAAACATCATGGGCGGCTTCATCTTCATGATTTGTATAATGAACATCATTGGTCGCAACAAGAGGGATTCCCAATTTTTTACTAATTTTCAGCAAAGCAGTGGCAACCGTTTTCTGTTCCGGAATGCCGTGGTCTTGGATTTCGAGATAAAAATTGCCGTCCCCAAAACAATCGCGGTATTTGAGAGCCGTTTTTTCCGCTTCATCAATCAGGCCTTTTTGAATATAACGCTGGACTTCACCGGCAAGGCAACCGGAAAGGGCGATAATGCCCTCGTGGTATTCACGGAGAATTTCAATATCTACGCGGGGCCGGTAATAGAAACCTTCGGTAAAACCGAGGCTGACGATTTTCATCAGGTTCGCATAACCCGTATTATTTTCCGCAAGAAGAACCAGGTGGTAATAACGGTCTTCACCCCCGGTCAGCTCTTTGTCAAAGCGGGAGTTGGGGGCGACATAAACTTCACAGCCAAGTATCGGGATAACACCCTGCTTTTCTGCCTCTTTGTAGAAATCAATGATACCGTACATAGTGCCATGGTCAGTAATTGCAGCATGAGTTTGCCCAAGATTTTTGACTCGGCGGACATATTCTTTTATTTTGTTTGAACCGTCCAAAAGGCTGTATTCCGTATGGACATGGAGATGGGTGAAGGGCATGGTGGTTTCCTTTTCATACTATGCCCAGTATAACATTATTTTTGGGGTTTCTCAATCTGAATTTTTAAGACAATAGAGGGAATGTGACTAATAGATTATTTATAGAATCATAGATTAGATGCTAATGACTATCCATGTAAAGTTCTTTTTCTGATGAAGCTAATTACTTATATTTTCAATTTCCCATAATAAAGCTGCATCGTGTATACTTGAAATATCTATACATTTTCCATTCTCAAATAAGTAAGCATTAATATTAAGTTTATCATCTATTGCTTTCTTTACTATGTCATATATTTTTAATTCCTGATTTTTTGCGATTGAATTATTCCTAAAATTATTTACTTCCTGCATCAGTAAATTAAGAAATGAATTTTCCCATATCAGAATATTCCAAGTATTATCTACAGATGGATTTTTAGGTTTATCTTCTAATTTTAAGATTTTATTATTTTTATCTATAACGACTGGCCCGAGATTCTCTGCCCGGTTTGTGGGAAACACGCCGAGTGTAAGATCTGAATTTCTGTCACAATGAAATTTATATAATGATTTAAAGCAATCCATTGGATAAACGACTGTATCCGGAAATTTCATGAAAACCGTATGTTCCTTTAAAAAAGGCTCTGCTGCTGCTATCGCAAAAGGTAATCCATACTCCTTATCCAATCTTTTTTGATGAACAAATGATACTTTCATATCCGATGCTTGCCCGTTTATATCAGACAATATTTTTATCAACATTTCTTTATCAGAATTAATTGTACAAACAACATTTTCAACACCGCCTTTATGTAATACATTCATTGCATTTTCTATTAATAATGTAACTTCGCCGTTATGACCGCCGCTTCCATCATCTTGGATTATAAATGGCCACAATTCTTTTATTAACATAAACGGCTTCATCCTAACCCCTTTTCCACCTGCTGGAATGAACCCCATAATGCTTTTTTTCATAGTTGATTTCCTCTTTTGTATCAAATTCTATTCATACCAATATTTCAATTTTCGATTTTTTCTAATTCCTGCAAGACATAGTTGCTCATATTTTTATTATTTAGTACCCACCTGCATAATTCACAACCATGTGAGAAACTCATCTCACAAAAATTATCTTTGAAAGGACTTTCAGAGATGATTTTTGCTAATCCTGATGGTCCATAATTATCATAAAAATGAAACAGTAATGATTTATCTCTTCTTTCTATTATAGTTTCATATGATTCTACAGCCAAATCACCTAAATATAAGAAATTAGTTAGATTCCCAAGAACGGCAGCACAACATGCATATATTTTCCCCTCACAATCAATTGTATGGCTTCGAATTTCGCAATAATCCTTTAAAAGTTGCGGTTGATAAAAATAATTAAATTTTTCTATTTCTAGATTTTTTGCTGCACCATAAAAAAACATCGGCGATATATTAATAAAAACGCTTTTGGAATAACTATTCATATATAAGGACTTAATTTCTTCGCCTTCGTTCTTATTTGCAGCTGTTATATTGATGCTGGCATCTATATTATTTTTGATACAACCATTAATAAGATTATCTACTATTTTTTTATCAACAAATTCTAAATGATACTTATCAGAGCTCACAATCATACTATCCAATCCAGCCAGTTCACGCAAAATAGAATCTACTTTTTCTTCTGTTTGAGCCCAGTAGCCATTTGTTACTATTGTTGTCAGCAAGCCAAGGCTGTTCGCAAATTTTATATAATTAATTAGCTCATTAAAACATAAAAAAGGTTCTCCGCCTAAAAAAGATACTCTTTTTATACTTTTTGAATTTGCAATTTGTTTAATCCATTCAATTACATCCGCTTGCTTTGCATCAGGTAAATCCATTTCTATATCAGAACAATGTCTGCATTTAATATTACAACGATTAGTAATGCTAATATAAAGAGTGGCATATGACTTATATATTTTTTTAAGAAATTCTTGTTTGTGTAAAGAATCTTTAGACATAATACGTTGACTCCATTCTGGTATCAAGATATCATTTCATAACCAAATTCAGACCACCCATATAAATCAATATATCCGCGAAAAACACCACCACATTGATACAAATTCTTGCACTTCATACAATTTACGCCCTTATATTTAAGACTATTGATGAATAATGAAAAATCGTTAATCGATTTATCTTTGTAAAACATTTTAAAGCCTGCCCATTTTAACTGCCGTTCCTCGTATCCATTCATAATACATGCAGGGATAACATCGTAAGTTATATAAGTATTTGATTGGATTGCTATTTCAAATGCTTCTTTTAAATATCTCACAACATCGGTAAATTTCGGTGTTACCTCTTTCAAATTACGAGCGGCACTTCCGACTAATCGTAATCCTGAAAGATTTATGTGATCTACTTTCAAATCAATTAATAATTTGACGATTGCAGGTATTTGCTCATAATTTTGTTTGTTAATTACTGTATTTGTACGAACATAAACACCTTTTTCTTTTATATTTGTTATCGCTGTAATTATTTTATTATAACTACCTTTCACCAAAGAAATATCATCTTGCATTTCGGCATCAGCTCCATGTATAGAAATAATAAAGCAATTTACTCCCAGCTCTATTGAACGATTAGCAAAAGTAACATCCGCTATCATGGATGCATTTGTTTCTACAATTATATTTTCATAATTATTTTCCTTTATTTTACTAATAATCTTCATAAAGTCTTTTCGCAATGTAGGTTCTCCGCCCCACAATGCAATGGTCTTATATTTAGAATTCATATTTTCTTTTAATATTTTATATATATCATCTTTCATAATGCTCTCATCAGTTTTAGACGGAACATCAACTGAGCAGAATACGCACTTATAATTACAAATATCAGTTAAATATATGCCTATTACATTATTAGCTTCCATATATATCCTATCCTTTATATTAAGTCGTATTTTGTGAAACCCCCAATAATGATTTCTGCCATCTTTTTTAAAACATCATCCGGTATTGTAAGCGGCGGAGCAATATGGACATATTCCATAATAATGCGGGTGTATACTCCATGTGATAAAAAATATTGTGTCAACCTCTGTGCGTTTTCAAATTTTTTGTCACCCTTAAGTTCAATACATATCAGTAAACCGATGCCTCTAATATCGCTTATATATTGGTTATCAACTAAAGAATTCCTTAATTCTGATAATAAAAAGGCACCTTTCCTTGCCGACTCTTTATCTAAGTTATTTCTTGACATAAAAAATAAGTTACTTAATGCTGCGGCACAACTTATAGGATGTCCGGAATAAGTAAATCCTTGAGGTAGAAATGAATTATCCGGAATATTAGAAAGAATATCTTTGCTTACCGAAACAGCTCCTAATGGAGCATAACCGGAGGTTAAGCCTTTTGACATAACAATAATATCAGGTATCACATCAAAATGCTCAATAGCGAAAAACTTTCCTGTCCGGCAAAAACCTGTCAATACTTCATCAACAATTAATAATACTCTGTATTTGTCGCATATATTGCGGATAACTTTCCAATAATTCAAAGGAGGAATCGCAATACCTGAATGAGCTGAAATCGGTTCGGCGATAAATGCGGCTATTGCTTCCGGCCCATTTGCTTTTATAACATCCTCTAACTCATATGCGCATTGCAAATTGCATCCTTTATTATTATATTTGCACCGATGACAATATGGATGACTGATTTTTTCAATCCCACCTGGGACTGGACCGGCTGATTTACTAATAAGATCATAACCTGATATAGAAAGAGCTAATAATGTGCCGCCATGATAAGAGCCATGCCTTGCAACGATTATATTTTTCTTTCTCTTTCCGTTGATTTTATGGAAAATTCTGGCTAATCGCAGTGCTATTTCAACGGCTTCTGAACCTCCTGATGTAAAATAAGTACATTTATCACCACCGGGTAATAACTCACTTAATTTTTCTGCTAATGTTATCGCTTTATCATTTGCATATCCCTCAGACGACATTGAATAAGCAATATTAGAAAATTGCTCCACAATACCTTGAATAATATCTTGTTGGCCATGACCTGAATTAACGACCCATGAACCTGACAAAGCATCGATATATTCTTTTCCATTTTCATCATACAAATAACAGCCTTTTGCGCTTGTAAAAATAACAGGCCCTTCTGATGAGATAACTTTTTTCTTACTAGTCCCTAAATGTAATAAAAACGTATTTGCCTTTTTCTTTAGTTCATTCATATTGGAATGGTTGCCTCCTTTAGGCAATTAACGACATTTCTTTAAGACGCAAGCGTAATTGCTTATGAATATCATTTATCTGTATTTTTTTATAAGAAATAAGCTTGTTAGCCGGAAGCTTGAATATTGAAGATAAATATACAATTTTTCCCGGGCTGATTTTTTCTAACCCCTTTTTCAAACAATCGATAGCAGTATCATCTTTGCTTTTATTTAAATTTATTAAAGCCAATAAGCAGTATGTGATAAAAAATTCAGGACTTGAATTTTCTTGCTGTGATTTAAACATCGAATCGATTTGGCTTAACTGCTCTTCATAACTTCTATAACATGGACTCATATATTGCAGTGTTTCATCTTCATCTTTTAGGAACTCCTGAATTAAAAAACTAAATAAAGAACGCAAATATAATACCGGCCAATGTTCTTGCTCAATTTCAAGTGCCATATCACAACTTTCAAGTAATTCTTCAAAACAATCAAATATTTTTGTTTCTGACTCAATTCTTTGCATATTTTCGCTTAAAAGCAAGGCTCTGAAAAACCAATAATCAGATGAATTTTTATCTAGGTTTTTTGTATTGCATAACGTTCTAAAGACACGCTCTCCAATATTCATTTTACTACCCAAAACAATTAAATCATAAATTTCCTGATCACTCTTTTGTAATATTCTCATAGATTTTATTTTCCTCATAAAAATATATTTTCTGACTGTTATTTCGTCCATTGTTTTTCTATGTATTTAATATAAATAATACATACAAAAAGCCAGGCGATTACGATTCCAGACTGCAATACAGCAATCGGTTTTTGTGTCATGACCATGTCAGCCACTTCTGTTATGCTAACACTCGGGACTGCTACCATCACACGAACCACCCATTCAGGTAATAACTGATATACAGTAACAACTAAAAAAAGTGATATCATTGTAATAGATGATACAGCCGAACCATTTTGCGACGATTTTACTTTAAGTCCTATTATTGCGCCAATTAAAATTAAAAGTGCTCCGCCTATAGTGATTGGTATAAATAAAATGAAAATATCAGAAGTTACTCCTCTGTTCATAAAATAAACACCAAGCTGAGAAATCACTGAAAGAATCAGCACTGCAAAACACTTTGAAAAAACGATTTGACCAAAACTAAGCGGTGAACATAAAAGGGCATCAATAGTTTTCGATTCTCTTTCCTCAATTATATTGGGGCCGGTTATCATTATCCCAACCATAGCTTGTGCAAATAACAACCATGCTGCAAGTAAAAAATCTTGTTCAGCAATTTCCATTGCATTCATAACAAATACTGACATGATCATCGGTAAAATAATAATTCCCATAATAGCTGGATTACTCATATGAGAACTTAATTCATTTTTTATAATTGTAATTGAATTTTTCAACTTAATTCACCTCCTGTCATCGCAAAAAAGACATCCGCTAACGTGACTTTATGTTTGTTCATACTAACTAATCGCTTTTCGTCATTTAATTTGGAAATTTGATTTCTTTCATCAGCATTGTCAATATTTAAATTATTCTTAATTACAGTATCATTTTCCATATATTCAATGATTACCTCATTTTTTTGATAAATTGATTTTAGCTCGTCCGATGAGCCTATCGCTGCAATCTCACCATTATTTATTATTCCAATTCTGTTACATATATCATCAGCTTCATTCATATCATGTGTAGTAACGATAATGGTTGTCCCTTTTTTATTAATTCTTCTTAAATAATTATGTATTAAAGTTGTTGTATTAGGATCAAGCCCGGATGTTGGTTCATCTAGAATTAGTATTTTGGGTTTATGCAGAAGAGCTCTTGCAATCAATACCCTTTGTTTCCAACCTCTTGATAACTTTTCAACTTTAATATCTTTATTTTCAAGTAATTGTAAATCTTCCATTACCTCATTTACACGAGAAGGTAACAGATTATATATTTTTGAAAACATCTGTAAATTTTTTTCTACTGTTGCTTTCATATAAAGGTTAGGAAGCTCAAAAACAATACCGATATCGTAGTATATCTTTTTATTATCTTTAATCGTATGATTTTGATTAACCCAAATATCTCCTGAAGTAGGCTTAAGCAATCCTACTATCATTTTAATAGTTGTTGTTTTCCCTGCACCATTAGGCCCAAGAAATCCAAAAATATCTTCATCATTGATATTAAATGAAACATTATTCACAGCCATTTTAGTATTATACATTTTTGTTACTTCATTAATTTCAATCATTGCTTCTCCTTGTAAACTGATATAGATTTTTCTGTTTCAATTTTCATTAATAACTTCCTGTATCGTTCTAAAAAAATAAAATTTTTACAATTCTCACAATATTCTCCTTTCCTGAACTTTAAATATGAGTGCTTTATCCACATTTCTTCAAATGTTTGCTGATAAATATTACCTACCAATGGCCGCCCACAAAAATAATCGCAACAAGGGTAGCAATTTCCGTTCATAATTATAACTGCAATAGGCGCATTGTCATGCGTACATTTAATGCAAAATGGACTTTCATATTGTTTTCCCAAATCAAACATGGCTTTTTCTATAATTGATGATATTTCAACTATTTCTGCAATATGCTCTTGTGCCCACTTTACTTTTCCTATCGGAAGGCCTAATTTAAAAATTTCGATTTCATATTTCGATATCATTTCTATAATATCTACTATATTATTATATGTTTTTTCTGTGATTGTAGAATTAAAAGCACATGTTATTTTATTTCTTTTGGCTTCTTCAAGATTCTGCAACAGTATATTAAAGTCATATTTAGTGCAAATATTTTTCATATCTTCTTCTTTTGCACCATCAACAGAAAACGTTATTGTTTCGACATTTTTATGTTTTGTAAGTCTTTCAAAATCAATTAGTATTGAACCATTCGTTACAATAATTAGCTTTTTATCATAAAAATAATCGATGACTTCATAAATATTTTTATGTGCAAAGGGTTCTCCCAAACCACAGAAAACAATATAATCAAATAACATAACCTTTTCTTTAAGTTCTTTTATTTTTTCCAATTCTAAATCTTTTGGATTTCTGATCAGTTTTCTTGCTGTACAATATGTACAATTTAAATTGCATTTAGTTGTTATTTCAACAAATGCCAATTGGGGTTGATTGCTATAAAAATCTTTATCCATTATTGATATCAAACTCCTTAACCGTTTCACAAATCACTTTTCTCCTAATGTTAATCTTCGTATCTATCTTTCCTTCCTGTATAGCATAATAACTTTCAAACATTGTCCCTCTTTCTAAATCATTTGTTTTTAAATTGATCCACAATTGTCCATGATAATAAGAAGTACCTTCACGTTTTATGTTTGAATTAATTTTATCCTGCATATTTACTATAGAATTATCGCAATGGTAATCAAAAATCGCACATTTTTCATCTTTGGTTTTGCCATATCCCATAAATTTCAATTTAAGTTTGTTTCCTTTGAAAAATGATTGATTCGAATACATTCCAAAATCTATATTACAGCCTTCAGCTTCTTTTATTGAAGGTTTTATAACAGATGTTTCATTCAGTTTCCATGTTTGGCCGATTTTCATATAAACATAAGATAAATATGTTTCAAATGTTACAATGTCCAGGGTTTGCATAATTACTAAATAACTGGAAGGCATTGCTGGAAAATCACTATAATTATCAGCTATTGAGTTAAAGCATCTTTGAAAATATTCATCCTTAAGATGCTGTTTATTCGGTGTATCAATATCATTTTTATTATAAGATAATAATATGTGCGATTTAAATCCTTTATCTTTTGCAAAGGTCCATTTAATACTATTTGTAGATGTCTTAGGTACTTTTGATTTAAAGGTGATATCTTCCCATTTATAATCTGTAAAAATTAGCACATCATCTAATTTTGCTTCTACTGTTCTGACATATGATGAGTCAAGTTTTTGGACTTTATAAATTCTTCCCCGAGAATTTAGATGCAAATTTTCCATCGAAATTTTAAATTTTTGGATACCGTTTATATTGAAATCCGGGATTATTGTTTGATAGTCAGGCAATAATATATTTTTACATTGATATTCCATTTTAACCTCCACCATTTTTTAATGAATTAATCACTTCCTTTGGCGAATCAAGTTTACTTAACTTGTTTATGTATGAATTTTGCTTTTGAATCAATTCTTCACGAGCAGTTTGGTCGAATAAATATTTATTTAATATATTGATTGTTCTAGAACTATGAAATAAACAACTTTGGATAAATGTTTCTAAATAATCATTATTTTCTAATAACGGTTTTAAAAAGCTATACCATCCAAATGGAAATAAGCGATATGGATAAGCTATTTTTATATCATTTGTCATATCACGATACCATCCTGACATTTTATTTAATCGGCTTGTAAAATTTGAAAAATTAATTATTTTATCGTTTTGCAATACAACAGCCGGAACATTCGCATAGATTGATTTTACTAATGTAGAGGAAATGATGTTAGTAGTAAGAAATAAATCAGAACATGATAAATATTCATCAAATTTTTCAGCCTCTATATAGGGATAATGATAATAGGTTATATTATCATTTCCAATAATCGACTCAAAACTTACATTACCAATATGAATAATTACTATTTTTTTATTTAACTGGGTAAGATAATTAATAATGATTTTAGGAACCCATTCTATCAGTGCAGCTAAAGCGGGCAATCGATTCACATTAAGGTTTTCCCAATTTGAATTGGTCATAAAAACTACTTTTTCATCGTTAGGCTTGAATTTTCGCTCAAACGTTATTCTTTGTTTTTTACTAAGTATTATTTTTTCTTTGAAAAAGTATGTATATTTAATTTTTGCTTCTGACTTTTTGATCTTATTTAAAGGACAGTACCGTATTACAAAATCGCATTTATCAATAAAATCAGGTAGGATAGATTTAAAACCACCATAGTAATCCTGATTGAAATCAGTTGAGGCAAACTCATAACTATCAAAGCTACCAATTTTGACACCATATTTTTTCATTAATTCCAAGTCAAGCCCAGTCCATGAATTTGAATACCATAAAGTATATATATCAGATGCAATTATAAAATCCGGGCGAAATTCTTTCATTAAATCATCAAATAAAGTGATATTTTGATATTTATTATTTGCATCCAAATATTCATTTGATTTTTCCATGCAAACATGTTTTATATTGTTATCTTTAAGATAAGCAAGCCCTTTTTTTGACGTTAAAAAACAAATATCAAACTCATTTATTGGTAAATATTTACAGAATTCAAAAGCAATTGTAAATTCACCTGCTGAAAGATGGCCTAAAGTTATGAATAGTAGTTTTGTCATAAGTTTTCTTCCTAAAAATATTATACGAAATTAATAAATTTTTCATAAAAGTCCATAATTATATTTGCCATACACATATCTTGTGAGTGAAGTAATCTTTTCTTAAAACTTACTATTACAGCTTTAAAATATTCATTCAAGCATTTAAATTGAACTTTTTCAATATTATTTAATTTCAAGGCTTTTTCAATATATTTATTTGCACTTAGTTTATCATTAATCGTTAAATAATAATCAGCAGTCATTATATATGGTACTAAAAAATAATTGAAATTAGTTTTAGAGGAACCTTGTAATATGAACATTTTTTCCATGGTTTGTAAAAAACCGGCAGAATCCTGCATTATTTCAGGTAATTCCCGTAATAGAAATCCCTTAAACATATAAATCATCCAATAATTTGGCTGAATACTTATTGCTTCATTATAGCAATTTAATGCAATCTTAATTCTCTCGGCATTAATATTAGCATCTTTTTTATTTGCTTCTAACAGGAAATTAAAAAATCCATATGAAAATATAGCTTCAATATTCTTAGGATTACTCTCATAATGTTTTTTAAATTCATCCGCTAATTTTGTTTTATTTAATGGTATATTAATTGTTAAGTTTATCGTCGTTACCATTTTTTCATCATTTAAATCGATATATTTCAAATTCTTCACCGCCCGTTCTTATTTGTTAATTGATTAAAGCTTTCTTTTCATTAGCGATTCTATGATTTCATTTGCTTTAGGTAACAAATTTAAGCTATTATTGTAAAATGCTACTTTATCATTTAATTTATTATGATCATCAGATAATATATAATTAATTTTAGTAAGTGAACCAATAATATCGAACTGCTCTAAGTTAATAATAATATCATTATAAGGATTAGACTTTAATAACGGGCTTAAAAATTTATGCCATCCTACCGGAAACATTCGGTAAGGATAACACCTGTCAAGTGATTCTAACAAATCAGAAACCATTTTAATCGGTTCGAACGATAAATTATTTTTATCGAACATTTTGTTTTTATTGAATGAAATAGAATTTATAAAATTTATGGCCGGAATCCCCGATACTACTGCTTTAGCTAATGATGTAGAAGTTATATTTCGTGCGATAAGTAAATCTGTTGCTAATAGGTACCTGTCAAACAAAGTAGGTGATAATTGCTTATAAAAATATATGTTAGGGTTTTCCATATTCGAATATTTTCCAGTAGCACCAACACATATAATGCAATATTTTTTTGCTAATTCTTTGATTATAAACTCAAAAGCCTTTCCATTTGCTTCTATAAACGCAGTTACATGTGGGTATGCTTTATATGTTTCCTGCCAGGTAGCATGGGTGAACAGAATCATTTTTTTATCATTAGGTAATCCAAGCTTATTTTTCCAATAATTCGTTTGAATCATATCATAAGGTAATTTATTCGTTATCAATTGATAATAAATATTATTATTTGATTTTCGAGGAGCCAATATCGGGCAGGGACATAGCCTAAAGCTATATTTGCTGACATCAACATCCGCAAATTTCCAAGCTTTAAAGCCATAGGTATCTACATATTCTCTCGTGAGTTGCCAATCAAAATTATCAAAAGTTCCGATTTTCCCAGTGAATATTTCTAGATCATCAGCCATCAAACCATAATGTTCTGTACAAAAATGGTAATTCAAAAAGTCAGCAAGGATAATAATTTGAGGCTTTAATCGATGTTCGATATCTTTTAAAATAATTTTATTTATTTTTGCTTGCCTAGGAACTAGTGTTATATAAGAAAATTTAAAATTTTTAACCAATTTTTCATGGGACGGAGGTATTAAAAATAATATATTATATGTGCTGTGATGCAATCTTTTTGCAAACTCACAAGCAATAACCAACTCTCCATATGCCCAAAAGCTTGTCACAATAAATAAAATTGTCATAATAAGTTATACTCATTGGCATTAATAAACTCATCCCAGCCATAAAATTCAAGATATTCTTTATAAACCCCGCCACACTTAGTATCTTTGCAACTTAAACAAACTTGCCCGCGTTCTTTTGTTTTTGTTTCCATAAATTCCGAATAATCATTGATCAAAAAGTTATGATATAAAAGTTTGAAATGAAAATCATCCCATTTAATTTGATAATCTTCATAGTCTCTTACCATACAAGTCGGAAATCCTTCCAAAGTTATTACTTGATTTTTTTTTATACATAAATCAACTGCCATAAATATATATCTCATACTATCTATGTACTTAGGTGTTACACGGGCAAAATTTTTATAAGCTTTACCTACCGGGTGAATACCAGAAATATTAATGTGATCTATGTTTTCATTGATTAACATTTCAGTTATGTTGCCCAAATTCTTCATATTATCTTTACAAACTACCGTATTTGTTCTAACTTTTGCACCAAGTGATTTGACATTTCTTATTCCTTGAACTGCCTCATCAAAACTTCCTGTCGTTTGGGTGATATTATCGTGCTGCATTGCATTTTTACCATGTATTGAAACAACAAATAATTTTATACCTTTAAGACATAATCTTTCTGCATATTCAATGTTTGCCAATTTTCTAGCATTTGTTTGCAAACTAATTTCTTTGTAATTCATTTCTTGGATTAAGCTCAATATCTCTTCGAAATCATCTAATATTGTTGCTTCTCCACCGTGAATATTTACGTTTTCATATCCTTTGTTTGCATTTTCTTCAAGAAATTTAGTCAATAACCGTTTATTAACACTTTCTTTTTTCTCTTTATGAGAGCCTACAACACAGAATATACATGAATTATTGCATTGATCGGTTAAATGTACGCTAATCGCTTTCACATCGCCCTCCAAATAAACTTCTAATTTATCACTGTAATCAAATTATCTATCAACGTACAATCATTGCAAAGTTGTTTCTCTGACAATACTGGTATAGCTTTTTCATTCCATACTTTACCTAAATTATCATGATATATATTTCCGATCTTGACACCTTTATAAAGTCCATTGCAACATGGAAAGATATCGCCGTTTATTCTTATATTAGGGACAATACTTTTTTTAGTATTACAATTAACCCTATAAAAATTGCTAATAATAACACCCATTGGTAGTGATTTTTTTACAACGTTTTTCATTTGCTGCCTGATTATTACACTATTACTTTTAATAAAATCTATCTCACCTATTGGCAAACTAAAGTTAATTGCCTGTAAATTATTTTTTCTAGAAAACGATATTAAATTTTCCAGTTTGAATAAATTAATATGATTGATTGTACTATTGATGCTGCCAACAATGTCTGGATGTTTTATAAGTTCACTTAAATTCTTACTTAATATGTTAAAATTATAATTTCTACATATTAAATTCATATCTTCTTCCGAAGCGGTATCAATAGAAAAGATAATTGATTTTACATTTTTTTCCTTATTTAATTTCTTAAAATCGATTGGAACCCCGCCATTTGTGATAATCCAAATTTTAAATCTTGATAATTTCCATATTAATTCATATATTTTTGGATAACAGAATGATTCCCCAATACCACAAATAATGATATGTTCAATATTTTCTAAATTGTTAGCCGAAGCTTCTGTTTTATTTATGTCAAGGTCACTTAATTGATTTTTATCTTTTGTACAATAAATACAATCCAACTGACATCTTGTTGTAACCTCAAGGGAAACGACACGGGGGGCAAATGGGACATAACTTAATATAGGCGCTAAAAATTTTTCTTTTAAACTGTCACCATATTCCATTATTTTGCCTCTAAATATTCTTCATTTATTTGGTTTTTAAACCTTTCTAAAAGTTTCGGATTATTTAGCAAATCACAACAAACCTCGCAGCCACCTGTAAACTCTTTATTTATTAAATCGTCAATCAACTCTGTTTGCGCAAATTTCTCTACTACTCCTCGCGGTCCATAACGGCTAATGAATGAAGCCACATCCTTATTACGAAAATTTTGCATCAGCTTTTTTAAGTGCATTTCATTCATATTACCGTAATTAAGATATTTTGAATCATCTGATCTACTGGATTGACAGCAGGCATCTACTCTTCCTTCAATACCAATAACAATATTTCCAATATGGCAGTACCTTGGTACTATTCTCGGTTTTTTGAAAGGCTTTACTTTTATTAATTTTTCTGAATCACTATGTTCAAAAGGCATTGCCTTTATCGGCTGGATAAATATTTTATTCAAGTATTCTTTGTAAATATCATTGATTTCTATTATTTCTTCTTTTTCTACATAAATCATATTGATGTTGGGAAATTTCCCTGTTTCAAAACATGCATCGATTGCATTTTTTACTGTTTGAGCATCTATATATTCCAGATGATACTTATCAGTACTTATTACTACGTTATGCAATCCTGGCATCTTTTCCAATAATTCAATCGCTTTATCTTTGTCTTTCGCCCAAAAGGCATTTGTTACTACTCCTGCGTTCATGCCGAGTTCATTTGTTTTTTTGACATAATCAATTAGTTTATCAGCAATAAAAAAAGGTTCGCCTCCAACAAAATGAATTGATTGTGAACCACACTCTTTAAGTTGTTCAAGCCATGACATCACATCATCATATTGTGCATCAAATTGTTCTACATTACTGCCGTTAATGCAATGTCTGCATGAAGCATTACAACGGGTAGTAATGCTTACAAAAGCATCAGTTGTCAACATTGTGTATAATTTTTTATATCTCTCAAGATCTTTAATAACTTCTTTCTTCAATTTATTCTCCTTTTCATCTAATAGACGAAATATATTTACGCCTGATTATCCATTAAATATATCCTCACTATCATAATCATCAAACGTTTCATATTCATCTAAATCAGCCTCTTCATCAGGTGTATATACTGCTGTATCTGCTGAAAAATATTCTTCGATATTATCCGGTGATAAATTTTCAATGTCTTCAGGACTTAATGATTTAAATAATATTTTTTGAACCTCCGTCAATTCGTAACCTTCAAGCGCTTTATCCATGTCTTGAATTAACTCTTCTTTGAAATCCTGATCTGACAGTATTCTGATAATAACCAATTTAATACCAGACTTATCCTCTTCATTCATTTGACAATCCATTTGATTTTCATCATTCATGATTTTTTCTCCTTTTGATTTTGTATGTAGTTATTCTTTTTTATAAAGTTGTTACCTTATGTGAAAATATATTACTATTATCTTTTACTATTTTTAAAATAAAGCAACCATGATTTGTTGCCTTTATAGATTCATATTGATCAGTCCATTGCTTTAAGCTAGTTGAATGCAATTTATTGTAATTTGATGCTATCTTGCTAATCCGTTTAGCGTGTGTTGCAACATCAGCATGATTGATAATAATAAGATTGGTTGAAAAATCATTATATAAATATTCATCAATATAATCTGAAATGAACCATCTGTTGTCACTTCCTAATGTTTCACCATAAATAACCGCTTGTCCTTTTTCGCTTAAATAGTCAGATAATTCGGATAAAATTCGGGAGATGATTTCTAATCCCGTTGAGCCTCCATTGCCATAAACAGGATAGTTTATATCAATCGGAACAGCAATATATGGCGGATTTGAATAAATCAAATCAAATTTATCATTATTAATCGGACTATAAATATCACCTTTAATAATAGTTATTACATCATCCATATCGTTAATAGAACAATTTAATTTTGCAATCTCAACAGATTTATCTGAAATATCTATTCCAAGACCCTTTTTGGCAGATGTTCTTTTGCAAGCCATTATTAATTGAATTCCATTTCCTGTACATATATCAAGGATACTATTGCATTTGTGATTTAATTGATTATTTAGTAATTGATATGTATCTATGCCAATATATACATTCATATTACCACTTGTATTTTGCGGAAATGCACAAGGTGTACTTGTAAAGAAAAAACATGCCATATATGTAATCAGAATAAGTTCATCCAGTTGAACGAAATCATCTTTAGATTTTATTATCTCCAGAATTTCAAGTGCTGCTAAAAGATTATTATCAAGTTTATCAATAGCTTCTTTTTTAACTTTTCTACCAAGCAAGAAAAACTCAACGATTGTTTTCTCATTTAAATCCAATTGATTACAATAGTTAAGCATTGCATTATATTGTGGTATCGGATTTACAAAATAGGAAGAGCCGCGGATTGTTTGATTAATTAAATCAACATTACTGTTAATTAAAAATGATTGTAAGTAATTAATCGCATTTTCATATGTAATTATCATTTACACTCCTGTTCAAAGGAATTGAAGTCCATTTGGCTATTTAATAAAAACCGGCAATCTTTACATAATAATCCGGTAGAAAATTCTTCATATTTCTGCATCTTCCATATCTCGCCAAATGAAGCAACATTAAGATCGCATAGTATATTATTTTTGTATAATGTTTCACTACACGCATAAACATAACCGTCAATTGAAAGATATGGTGTAATCCATTTTAAATATACACAACATGGTTCAAATGGATTTACAAAATGAATATTATTAGCGATAGCTCTTTTTTTAGCATTTGCCAATTCATTTACTATTTCGATTTGATTTTCTTCTATAAATTTTTCATTTCCTCTTGGTAATGAAAAATGAATTGCACCAAATTCAAATTTGACAGCGAAATCTACTAACTTTACTAATTCTGACAAATTATATTCACTTAATGTGCAATTTAAAACCAATGCTATTTTTTTATTTGAACTTGTTTCGTATCTTTTATAAGATGCTAAATTTATTAATAAATTATCAAAATTATAATTGCTGCATATTTTTTTGATTTTATCACCATTTACAGCATCTAAAGAAAAGACAAGTCTTTCAATATTATTTAACTTATTCAATTTATCAAAATCAATTATAATAGTACCGTTTGTCACAATACAAATTTTTTGATATAAAAATTTCGACACGAAATCATAAATATAAGGATATAAAAAACTTTCGCCAACACCACATATAACCAGCTTTTTAAAAGAAGAGGCTTGTTCAATTATTTTATCAACTAATTTTGAAGATATATCAGTCATTTCGCTTTTTCTATTACAGTATGAACAATCTAAATTGCACTTTGTGGTTAATTCAACAGATAATATTTCCGGTATCACCTTCAGTGCTTTACTTATTATCATTACATCACCCTCGCAATATCGCTACTCGTTTCTCAGTCTGATATAGGGCATACCTTCCCCCTTTCACTTTCGGGCTCTTTTCAAAAATCACGAAAGCTACCTATAAAATTTTATTATCCTCTCTAAATTTCTTCATTAAGCTCTGCTTTATAAAGCGTAAGAGAGTGCTTATAATATCTTTCAGAAATCCTAGTGCATCTGCAAAAACTAAAGATATTATCCATGATTAGATAATATCAGACAAAATAATCGCTAACAATATGCATGTGATAATCGGTAGGTTTTTGTGATATTTATCAATAAAAATAATTTTTAATGACAGAAAGCAAATAAAAATGGATATTAGAATCTCCAATATCCATTTTATTTCTCTTTGCTATAATTAGGTTAGGTAAGCATTATCTAATATTTAGATTTATAGATATTTCTGTAATACCTCAACTTTATCCAATTTTTCCCAAGGAAGGTCAAGGTCATTCCGTCCGAAGTGGCCATAAGCAGAAGTTTGCTTATAAATCGGGCGGCGCAAGTTCAGCATACTGATAATCCCGGCGGGACGGAGGTCAAAATTGGTGCGGATAATTTCAACCAGCTTTTCATCAGATACTTTTCCGGTTCCTGATGTATCCACCATAATCGAAGTCGGATGAGCCACCCCAATGGCATAGGAAAGCTGAATTTCGCATTTGTCTGCCAAACCGGCGGCAACAATATTTTTCGCTACATAACGGGCGGCATAAGCAGCCGAACGGTCAACTTTTGTACAGTCTTTGCCGGAGAAGGCCCCGCCGCCATGACGGGCATACCCGCCATAAGTGTCAACGATGATTTTACGTCCGGTTAAACCGGAGTCACCATGCGGCCCGCCAATTACAAAACGGCCGGTCGGATTGATAAAAATTTTAGTAGCCTCATCAACAAGATTCGCCGGTAAAACCGGGTCAAAGACATACTTTTTGATATCAGAGTGAATTTGTTCTTGAGTAACATCAGGGTCATGCTGGGTTGACAATACCACTGCTTCAAGGCGCAGGGGGTTGCCATTTTCATCATATTCAACACTGACTTGGCTCTTTCCGTCGGGGCGGAGATATTTAAGGGTCCCGTTTTTCCGGACTTCAGTCAGCTTAAGGGCTAATTTGTGCGCTAATGCTATCGCATACGGCATATATTCTTCGGTTTCGTTTGTTGCATAACCAAACATCATACCTTGATCACCGGCACCGATAGCTTCGATTGCAGCATCGGCATTTTCTTGCTTTGCTTCAAGGGCTTTATTAACACCCATCGCGATATCGGTACTTTGTTCATCAATTGCAACCAATACCGCACAGGTATTGCCGTCAAAACCGTATTCCGATTTGTCATAACCGATATCAATGACCGTATCGCGGACGATTTTAGGGATATCTACATAAGCGTTTGTTGTGACTTCACCCATCACAATAACAAATCCGGTGCAAGCCGCTGTTTCACAAGCAACCCGGCTCATCGGGTCTTTGTCCATCAATGCATCAAGAATTGCATCGGATATGGCATCGCACATTTTGTCGGGATGCCCTTCAGTTACTGATTCTGACGTAAATAAATATTTGTCCATTTCATTTCCTCCTTTAGTGGGATTGATTGTTCCTAAATCGAATAAGATACTAATCTTACTCGCCGTGCAAAATCGAATAAAACGCTAGTTTTACTCGCCGTGCGAATCGTGTTTTGCATGTGTGTTTGCGGGATTCACTCCCGTAAACACACATGCAAAAATTTCCTTACACGATTCTGCACATAAAAGAAAATCCACTGAATAAGTGGACTTGAAAGTATATCAAATCCTCTTATTGCTCGAAATGCCCTTTCGGGCTAACTCGCTCAGGCAGGCACCTTCCATAATCGGGGTTGCCGTGGTCTCATCGGTCCTATGTACCTCCACCACTCTGAATAAGAGATTATTAATTTGGATTTCCGGTTACGAAAATATATTAACATTTTAATAAAGATTTGTCAATCTGTTTTTCTTGAATATTTTTTTAACTTATGCCTTTTTGACTTATAGCTAACCGATACCAAAAAAATTGGCTACTGCAAATAAATCCGCTAAAACAGATAATACCTTTTCAGAAGTTTTTCCTAAACCTTTCATAAAAGACTCAAAAGAATTTTTACATGAAATTTTTTCATTCTCGCCTTCGACAGTTTTTGCTTCATTCACAATAGAGACAAGGTAATCTTTTTGCTCCTGCGTAAGTTCATTAATGCTATTGATGCGATTAATCGCTTCAATCACTTGTGTGAAAAAGATATCTGTTGCTTCTTTTGAACTATTATTTATAACCATATTAATAGCACTGTCACCTAAACTGATAATGCCACTATTTTCTTTTATATTCAGTTTATTACTCATATTGTTTAGAATTTCTTCCTTCGAAAATATTATCAGCATAATCACCGGTGCTAATAATTCCATCATTGTTTTCTACAGTTATACTGTTATCATTCATATTAAAAACAACTATATCCTGCCGTTTATCTGCCTCATCTATATCTTTTTGTAATTCCTGCAAGGCTATTTCACCATCTTTTCCAATAGCTGTAAATATTTCTGTATAACCTGAGTTCATTTCTATTCCTAACCCAAACTTATCAGGAAAAGCTGATGGAGAATATGTAATGTCATTATTCTTTATACGATATACCATATAACCGCATATTCCGGCCGCTGCTAATGGCACTATACCTGGAAATCCCATGTTATAAAATAGCATAATCGCTACAAAAATCAAAAAGATTGTAGCAGCATAAAGCCGTTTTATTTTTTCATCTCTGGACTTTTCATACTCTTCTTTTGCTTTAATAAACTTCTTTTTCTCTATATTATCAAACCTAAATATCCATGTCCTTGAAATATTTGAAAGCTTAAGCGATTTGTTATGAAAACGAATAAAATTATTCCCGATTTTTATGTTACTATTAAAACTAGTCAAAATTAACCTCCTTAATCTTTCCCCTGTTGCTGTTCCACTCTTCCTAAGTCATTTTAACAAGATTTTCATCAAAAAGCAACAAATTTTTTATTAATTTTCAGAAATAATAGCGAATTTTTGTTTTCCTCTCACCCAAACCAAATCCACTCCAAATCAATATTACAACCCGGCAAAAATACTAATGATATTGTCTGATTGCCATAAATACGCTCTTTTAGCGGATATGTTGCTTCGGCAAACTCCGGTTCTCCGGCGATTTCCAACATCTCACGCCGCCCGTCAACTAATATTTGTATGGAGTTGCTTGTTAATGGCGAACGCGTGCTTAAGGTAATACTTCCGGCACCGGTTTCACCGAAATCCATATCTTTAAAAATAATGCTGACATTATTACCAATCCCGGTGACTGCCTTACCGCTGATCGTAAATGTATCACCGCTGATACCATCATTATCGGCGGCATTAAGCCGGCTGAATGCTTTATTATAATGCGTAAACTTAAAGCCTTTAACATGTACTTTTTCCCGGAAAACTAAGCAGAATGTTTTCACACCACGGATAAACCGGGGCAATTTGCAAGTAATATCCTGATAAGTATTCCATACCGAACCTAAATCATAATAGGCCGTCGTAAGATGTTCTGCTTCCGCTTCGCCGGGCATCCCTTCCCATATTTCGAACTCAAACGGAGCCGAACCTAAGGGGAAAAGCGGTATCGTTACTTCATCCGAACCGAAACTGCCGAAATCCAAGTTGGCAAATCCGATATGGCTTTCGCCGTCCCGCCCCGATACAATACCCCGCTCGTTGCCATTACCCAATTTTACATTACTTAAAGCGGCGAGGCCCCCGGCAACGAAGTTATAAGGGTCGATAAATGGCTTGCCAAATCCCGTAATCGGAAGCGAAAGTTGTGAAATCAATGATATATGTTCACCGCCATTGGTGGTTGAACACCTTATCCATAACTCGCCATCTCCTTTGGGGCGGATTAAAGCATTGCGGCCATCGGCTGACAAATCCAATTCTGCTAATGGACTATCGATACCGGCGGCATCGGTCAGCCGCCAGATTAAATCATTGTAAGTAGCATTTCCGGGATAAACTTGCGCCGTAACATTAAAGCCATCAACATTTAACTCAATTTTGCGAATCGGCACATCTTTTTCATCAATAACCGCCTTAATGCAAACTTCACCTTCTGCCCGGACTATAGCCGAAAGCTTTCCGTTAAATAATCTCCGGTTATCAGTTTTATACTGGTCAAAATCGGTCGAATCCCCATTATCCATTCCTAAAAGTGCCCCGCCGGTAACGGTAATACGGACACGGTTATTCGCATTACAAACTTCTCTGCCTTCATTATCAACTGCAGATATTGCTACATAATGCAACTCGCCAAATACTTCCGTCTCAAGCTTTAACCCAACTGCATCACCAAATGAATGGCGCGCCGTTTCAGCGATTATATTATTATCTTTATCATAAGCAACCGCCCGCAATTCGCCGGCTTCATACTTGACACTCCAATCGGCAATCAGACGGTCTTTTAACGTAACAGAACCTAATGACCGCCCATTCAAAAACAACTCGGCGCGGTAGGCATTAGTTGCTGCGCGGACATCAATCGTCTGCCCCGGGGAGAAATCCCAATAGGGATAAAGATAAATCATCGGCTCTTTATTCCAGGCCGCTTTGTAAACATAAAATGAATCTTTGGTAAAACCAGCCGTATCTATTTGACCAAAATATGAACTTTTCGTATGATACGGGGTTGGCTCGCCAATATAATCCTGCCCCGTCCAGATGAACTGCCCAAGGGAGAAAGGGGTACCTAAATCAGTAAGGGCAACCCACTCGGGACTCAAGCCCCCCCAACTGGTTGTTGAGTTACCTAACGATGAACATTGCATATCATCATCTGATAAAATCGATTGCTGCAAGGGGAAGCGGTAAACTCCGCGGCTTTGGACATGTGAAGCTGTTTCCCCGCCATAAATAAACCAATCCGGATAAGCAGCATGGTGTGGTCCATATAATTCTTCGGCATAGTTGTAACCAATCAATTTAACGATATCGGCACATTTTTGTGTATTTTCCCATGGCATATAATTAGAACACAAAGTCGCCGGGGCATGACAATCAGGGTCATGTTTTTTCACCAAATCCATCAGGTATCTAAGAATTTCCCCGCCCCGCTCAGCCGAAGCGTGGGTATCGTAAATTTCATTTCCGACACTCCACATAATCAGCGACGGGCAATTACGGTCACGCCTGACCCATGCTGCCACATCACGTTCGACCCAATCAGTAAAAAAGCGGGCATAATCAAACTCGGTTTTGGGCTTTTCCCACATATCAAGTACTTCACTTTGAATTAAAATGCCCATTTCATCGGCAAGTTCCATGAAGATTTTTGCCGGGGGATTGTGGGAGGTACGGATTGCATTAACCCCCATCTCGCGCAGCAATAAAAGCTGGCGGCGAATCGCTTCTCTATGTACTGCCGAACCAAGCGCCCCAAGGTCATGGTGCATACAAACGCCATATAGTTTCACATAACGGCCATTTAAGAAAAACCCTTTATCAGTATCATAAGCGATTTCGCGGAAGCCAAAACGGGTATTAGTAACGTCCGTCACCGTTCCGTCAACGATTAATTCCGAACGTAAATTATACAAATTGGGATGTTCAATGTCCCAAGTTTTAAATTCTTTATCCTCTTCTAAAATCACATGCCGGACTTCATAAGCTTTACCCTGTGTTTCAACTTCGGCGGTAACTTTGTAATCCCAAAGGCCATTATTTTTGAAAGTTGTAATATAAATACCATCAGTTACGAAATGGCAGGCATTTTTGATTTTGAGCGTAACGTCGCGATAGATACCCGCACCGCTATACCAACGTGAATTTGGGAATTGATGGTTTATCTCAACCAGCAGAATATTGTCGGCATCGCAGTTAAGATAATCCGTTATATCAAATTCAAAAGCGGTATAACCATATTTCCATTCACCAACTAATGCGTTATTTACATATACTTTGGTATCCATATAAACGCCGTCAAAATTGATAAACATTCTTTGGCCTGCTTTCAAATCACCAATTTCAAGCTTTCTTCGGTACCGGCCAATACCGTTTTTGTAAAGATTATTAGTATCATAAATTAACCAGTCGTGAGGTATTTCGACCGGTGAAAAATCATAATTATCGAGGGCAAATTCCCAGTTATCATTAAGAATTTTTGTATTGTTATCCATAAATCGAACCTTTCTAATATCTTCCTTCGTTCATTATACATTGATTCAAAATCTGTTACAAGTAGCATTTTTTAAATAATCATGATATAATACCTAACAGGAAGGTAGTGTGTCAATCATGAAAAAATACATATGTCTGTTTTTAGCTTTATGTTTGTTTGCACCCTTGTCTGCCTGCGGTAAGGGCGATTATCCTGTCATTGTTATCTATACAAGTGCAGAAGAAAATCGTTATAAAGCAATGCAGGAAGCTCTCGACTCCGAATTTCCGGATTATATTATTAGAATTGAATACTATTCTACCGGCGAATTGATTGCCAAACTTCTTGCAGAAGGGACGGATACTGAATGTGACATCATTGGTGAAATGGAATACACCAATCTCAAGATGGCAACTGATCTTTTAGCCGATTTATCAGGATACAACAAAAGTATTTATATCGACGATATGATTCCTGATGAACCGAGGTATTTGCCATGGTATCGTAACGGGGGTTGTATCGCGATTAATAGAACAATAATTTCCGAGCGGGGGCTACCTGTTCCGGAAAGTTATGCCGATTTATTAAACCCTGAATATAAAGGGCTTATTTCGATGCCTAACCCTCTAACTTCCGGTACAGGTTATATGTTTTTAAAAAGTCTTGTTAATACATGGGGCGAGCAGGAGGCTTTTGATTATTTCAATAAGCTTTCAGCTAATATCCTTAGTTTTACTACCTCAGGTTCCGGTTCGGTTAATGCGTTAAGAGCCGGGGAAGCAGCAATCGGATTTGCTATGACCGCACAAGCGGTCAAAGCAATCAATGATGGATTTCCGTTGCGGATTCATTTTTTTGAAGAAGGTTCCCCTTTTTCATTGTATGGCATCGGTATGATTAAAGGAAAAGAAAACAGGAGCGAAGTCAGGGAAGTTTTTGATTATATTGTATACCGGTGGACTGAAATAGATAAACTATTATTTTGTCCTGAAAGAATCTATAGTGACAGGGAATTTACCCTTCCTAATTACCCGATGAATATCAGATATGCTGATATGTCCAACGATACTTATACGGAAAAGGAGCGGCTTCTGGAAAAATGGAAACACAAATAAGTATCAAAAAGAAAATTCTTATTCCTATGGTCGTGCTGGTGGTTTTGTGCGGAATTGCCGTGCTTGTTTCTTCTATTCTACTTTTCAGCAGAGAGTTAGATGTTTCTATGCGAGAAAAGGTCAGTACGGCGATGAACATGATTGAAACTGAAATTGATGATATGATATCAAAAGCACGGCTCGCTGCTTTCGCGGTTTCAGATAATCAAAATCTTAGCGAGGCAATCATGAATAATGACAGGGCCGTTATCGCAGACATAGCTTATGCTTTACAGGCGATGGCCCAGCTTGATTTTTGTATAATTCTTGATAGCGAAGGTACGGTAAAAGTAAGAACATATGATATTGAAAGATATGGCGATAACCTGGCTGGGCAGCCGCAGATTGTCTCGGCATTTGAAGGCAGGGTTGAATCCTATATTGTACCGGAAACTACCATCCGTCTTGGTGTTATTGCCAGCGCACCGATATATGATGATAATATGAATATTGTCGGGGTTATATTATCAGGCCTTAGGCTGGATACGCAAAATTTTGTCCACAATTTGAGCGAAAATACCGGATGTGAAGTTTCAATTTTTTTAAATACAGAACGTATCGCTTCGACAATCACCGGCGAGGATGGAAGCAGTGCCCTTGGGATAAATGCGGCGGGATATATAAGTGAAAAAGTACTGGCCGGAGAATCATTTTTTGACAGGATACAGCTTTTCGGAAAGGATGTATTGGCCCTATATGTTCCACTTTACGGAGCAAATAATGAAATTATCGGGATGATTGTCGTCGGATACTATACACAGGAGTATACACAAAAAATTCAAGTCTTTATCCTGGTTGGCGTATTAATAACACTTCTTGTTTTTGTAGCATGTTTGATAATAGCTTTCTTTATTTCCAAGGTAATTGAGCAGCGGCTGAAAAATATGATGAATGAAATACTAGCAGCAGACGAATATGCCCGGCTAATGTTTGATTCAACACCAATGAGTTGCATTCTATGGGATGAAAACCTGAAAATTATTAATTGCAATGAAGAGGCACTAACATTTTTTGGAGTAACAGAAAGAATGGAATTGGACGACAATGCATCCTTTTCACCGGAATTTCAACAAAATGGTGTTAAAAGCAATACCGGTGAGCATGAAATGGTGCGGAAAGCGTTTGATGAAGGTTATTTACGTCAAGAGTGGTTACATCAATCAAAAAGCGGTGAGCTTTTGCCATGTGAGGCTACGCTTGTCAGGGTAAAACATAAAGAAAAGTTTTTAGTTGCGGAATTTCTCCGGGATCTGCGGGAGCAAAAACTATATTTAACTCAAATTGAAAAAGCGCATCAGGCGGCAGAGGCCGCCAGCGCTGCCAAATCTACCTTTCTTGCCAATATGAGTCACGAAATCAGGACTCCGATGAATAGTATCATTGGATTTTCAGAACTTGCTCAGGATGGTGATATACCACCGAAATCAAAAGACTATCTTGATAAAATTCAGTATAGCGCAAAATGGCTGCTTACTATTATCAATGACATTCTGGATATCTCCAAGATAGAATCAGGAAAAATAGTTCTTGAGCGTATTCCTTTTGATTTGCCGGATATTTTTTCGCATTGCCAAATGATGATATCACAAAAAGCTGAAGAAAAGGGAATTGCTTTATATTGCTATGCAGAACCGTCTGTTGGTAAAAAGATGCTTGGCGATCCCGTACGTTTGCGGCAAATTCTTATTAATCTTCTTTCCAATGCCGTTAAATTTACAAATAATGGCATCGTAAAACTTCTTGCATCTCTTGTAAAAACCGATGCAAATAGCGCAACTATGCACTTTGAAGTAAAAGACAGCGGAATTGGCATGACCTCCGAACAAATTGAAAAAATATTTGAACCATTCATACAAGCCGATGAAACAGTTACTCGGAAATTTGGCGGAACGGGATTAGGGTTAGCTATTACCAAAAATCTACTCGAGTTGATGGGCGGCTCCCTTATCGTTGAAAGTACGGTTGGAGTCGGAAGTAAGTTTAGTTTTGATTTGACATTTGATTTAATTGAAGATAAAACAGATTTATCAGCAGCTAGTATTGTATTTAATGAATTTGAAAAACCCAACTTTCATGGTGAGATTCTCATTTGTGAAGACAACAATCTCAATCAGCAAGTAATTTGTCATCATTTAGCAAGAATCGGTATCCAAACAATTATAGCGGCTAATGGCAAAGAAGGTGTTGATATTGTCAAAAAAAGAATAAAATCGGGTGAAAAGCAGTTTGATTTGATTTTTATGGATATTCACATGCCCATAATGGATGGATTGGAAGCGGCTTCCAAAATAACTGAACTGGGAATCAAGACACCAATAATAGCCATAACTGCAAATATAATGTCCAATGATATCGAAATTTATATGGAAAGCGGAATGGTTGATACTCTCGGTAAACCATTTACTTCACAAGAGCTGTGGGGCTGTCTGCTGAAATATCTTACCCCTACGACATGGAATGAAGCTGACATTGTTCAAAACGAACAAGCCGAAAAAGAACTTCGCCAGAAACTGATTAAAAGATTTGTAGAAAACAATCGGGGTAAAGCCGAAGAAATAATGGATGCGATTAACAAGGAAGATAAAAAACTTGCACATCGGCTTGCGCATACATTAAAATCTAATGCAGGACAGCTTGGAAAGTTATTATTACAAAAAGCCGCCGAAGAAGTGGAAACAGGGCTTAAGAATGGAGAAATTCTGGCCTCTGGACAACAACTTGAGCTGCTTAGGGCAGAACTTGAAGCAGCTATAACCGAATTCGAATCATTGGTTGGTGATTCAAAAACTACAGTAACTTTAAAGTCGTTTGATATTATATCAATAAGCACCCTATTTGAAAAACTTAAGCCCCTGCTTGCAAATAGTGATTTGGAATGTTTGCAATTCATTAGCGAACTTCACCGGATACCGGGATGTGAAAAATTAATCAGGCAAATGGAAAATTTCGACTTTTTGCTTGCTTTAGAAACATTAGAAAACCTAAAAACGGAGAATACATATGGATTTTCAAATAATAATTAGCCTAATCATCATTATCCTGTTATCAATAACTATTATTTTACAATTAATAAACCGGAAAAAGTCATCCCTTGATGAAGTCATCAGCTTACTTGACCAAGGGAATGAAGAATTATGCGAGACAGTCGCCCGTCAGCTTAATGAAGGTGCAACGGAACAATTTAAGCGTTTTGGCATGATTCAAGAAAGCGTAAATAAAACCCTGCAAGCGAACCGCGAGGAAACGAATAAACAACTCCGCGAGTTTAGCGAACAGATTGATGCCCGTTTATCATCAATACAGCGAGGTAATACCGAGAATAGTGAAAAGGTTAACGCCACCCTTGAAAGCAAAATGAAATCTCTCCAGGACAGTAATGAAAAGCGCCTTGACCAAATGCAGGCCGTCGTTGATGAAAAATTACAAAAAACTTTGGAATCCCGGCTTGCCCAATCATTCGAATTGGTCAGCAAGCAACTTGACAGCGTTCAGCAGGGGCTTGGCGAAATGAAAGTTCTCGCCGCCGATACAAAGAGTTTGAAAAATGCCTTAATCAATATCAAGGAGCGGGGCACATATGGCGAAGTCCGTTTGGAAAAACTGCTTTCCGATATCCTTGCCCCCAGCCAATATGAGGCAAATGTTGAAATCGCCGACAATAAAAGAATTGAATTTGTCGTTAAATTGCCGGGTAATGGCGATGAACCGCTCTTTCTTCCGATTGACTCAAAATTTCCGATTGAAGATTATAACCGCTTGCTTGATGCTGATGACAAAGCGGCGATTGATGAAGCCCGGAAATCATTAACCCAAAAAATCCGCGTATTTGCTAAGGATATTTATGATAAATACATTGTGCCGCCGAAAACCACCGACTTTGCACTGATGTTTTTACCCACCGAAGGGCTTTATGCTGAAGTAGTTCAAAACGCACCACTCTTTGAAGAACTCCGGGAGAAGTATAAAGTCACTGCTGTTGGCGCAACCACCCTATCGGCTTTCTTAAGCTCCCTGCAAATGGGTTTTAAGACCTTAGCAATCGAGCAACGCTCTCAAGAAGTATGGGATACATTGCGGGCGGTAAAATCCGAATTTGTCAAATTCTCCGATATGCTTGACCGGGCCCATAAGCAAATCCAAACTGCGGACAAGACTCTTGAAGAAATCGTCGGGCGGCGGACAAGGGCAATTAACCGCACCTTGCGGACAGTAGTTGAGCTTGGCGCTGCCGAGGACAAATTATTGTTGGAAACAGTAGAAGAAGATATGGACGGTTTTGAATAAGCAGCAAAGATGCTTACGGTTTTGCCATATTTTATCTTATTAACAAACTCATCCCGCCAACGCTATATACCCCCAAATGATGCAGCGCCCTTGTACTTGCAATATATAATAGTTTTTTGTCTTCTTCACTATGATAATTTTCATTATCCGCATCACAAATCAAGACGGCATCAAATTCTAACCCTTTAGCAAGATAAACCGGGATAATAAAAATGCCGGTAAGCTCTGAATTACTGCCCGATTCTTGTAAAATTATATTTTTCTGCTGATTCGTCAAATCCTGATATAAAATTTTCGCATTTAATGCCGTTTTACAAATAAGCGCCACCGATTGATAACCTTTATCAATTAATCTTTGCGCTGCGGTTATTAGCATTTCCGCAAGCTCAACTTCTGATGATGCAATATAAAGCTGCGGCTCATCTCCCAGCCGGTTAAAACTCTTTATCTTAATTTCCCGGTTAAGAAACCGCGCACTGAAATTAATAATTTCGTTGGTTGAACGGAAGCTTTTGTCCATCGTAACATGAACGGATTTTGATTTTTCAAAAGTTTCCGCAATCCGGTCATATAATGAAGCATTTTCTTCTTTTTCCAAGGTCTGGTTGTAATCGCCAAGGACAGTATATTTCGCTTTACTAAATAAAAGCTTAAAGGTTTTATAATGAAGCGGATAATAATCTTGTGCTTCATCAATAACGACATGGCGGATATTTTTGTATTCTTCTGCGCCGTGAATTTTTAGTTTAAGATAAAGCAGGGCAGCAACATCATCATAAGCAATTGTTTTGCTGTTTAAATTGCCTATCGTGATTTTAATTATTTCAAACGGAATTTTATTCATCAAGTGCGAAAGACAATATTTATCCGTAAACAAAATCCGGTAAAGTTTTTTTGCATCAAGGTTTACAAAGTTTTGCAGTTGCTTTTTTACCCTTCTAAATTCTTCATGATTTTGTAAAACGCGGTGTAAATCTTGCACCGTTTCCATAATATGTTCTTCGATTTGCTTTAGCTTCATACCTAAAGCTATGCCAATACCGGAAGCAGACTTTCCGGAAGTTAATTTCTTTTTAATTTGCGCCGCGCTCATAATCAATTGACCGGCATAGTCAATATTTGATATCGTAATAAACCTTGCCGGAATTTCTTCGACAAAACGGTCAATTATTTCTGCAAATAAAACCGAGGTTTTTAATTCTAACCGTTCTTTCATAGAAGCTTGAAAAGAGCCGTTCAATAATTTTTCTAAATATTGCTCCCGGGGCTGAACTTTATTGTATCCCAGCACTTTAACGGCAATTTCCTCAAAAACTGCCGAGGTTATGTTTTCTTCACCCAAATCCGGCAAAACCCGCGAAATATACTGTTCAAAAAGTGAGTTTGGTGAAATAATCAAAATATTATGCGCCTTCAGATGAGCCGAAAGCCCCTGGTACATTAGATATGCCGCCCGATGCAGGGCAATCGAAGTTTTTCCGCTTCCGGCAACCCCTTGTACCATCATCAAATCATTTTCCAAATCGCGGATAACGATGTCCTGCTCTTTTTGAATTGTTTCAACGATGGCTTTCATCTTGCTTGAAGTATTTTTTGATAATAACTTGCGGAGAAATTCATCCACAATCTGCACATCTGCATCGAAGTAATACTCCATCACACCGTTACGGATTTCATACTGGCGTTTAAAGGTTAAATTCCCTTCAATCCGCCCGCCGGGGGCATCATAATAAGCCTCACCACAGGCAAAACGGTAAAAAACGCTGGCCACCGGTGAACGCCAGTCATAAATATACATTTCATGAGATTTAATATCTTTTAAAGATGTCCGCCCGATATAAATAACTTCAGCCGGCCCGCTTACATCCTCTGAATACCAAAAGTCAATCCGGGCAAAATAGGGCGATTTAAGAATATTTTCTAAGCGGGCGATTTTGTTTTCGTTCTCTTCAAATTCAACGATTTGGTCATTAATCGGGTTGGCATATTGATTCAATGCGGCTAAAGCTTCAAATGCTTCACTACCCCATAGACTGCCAATCGTATGAGTTGTATTCTCGCGTAATTCTTTTTTGGCGGCAATAATCGCTGATTTTATGTCATCACCGCTTGTCCGCGCCCGTGAAAGTTCTTCGGCAGCAAAGATAAGCGTGCGGTTAAGGTAGTCCGCTTCCGCATCAGGGTTTCGGTTTGTACCATCGGTTTCAAAACCATTTGATTGCACTTCATTTAACATAATTCTTTCCCTTTACCGTGAATCAATGTCATTTATATAAGCAAGTCAGGCAATAAACACATCGTGAATAGTAACTATAATACTCAAGCAAAAACACTGCCGATATCCGTCAATTTTTCATACAAATCAGCCCGGAAATTCGGCATTCTTGCATCAAGGCTGTTTATGGCTACCCCGAAACTTCCTGCCCTTGTTGTCGAATGGATGTACTGATTATTACCCAAATATAACGCAATATGGCCGGGAAAGTAAAGCAAATCGCCAACCCCAATCATCTGAATTGGTATCTTCTTGACTGGATAATCATCTTTTAATTTGGCATCGCGGTATATATAAATTCCATTTTCAAAATAACTCATAAAGGTAAGGCCGGAGCAATCAATACCAAGCGGCGTTTTCCCGCCCCAGCGATATTGCGCCCCAAGATACCTTTGGGCACTACTTGCAATCGCCTCACGAAGCTGATTATTAGCAGATAAGGTCTGCGATATCGCACATGGCGAAACCGGCAGCGGTAAAATCCGCTTCTTTAGCATACATGCCTGAACAAAACCTTCTCCGCCGTTATTAAGGAGCAGCGTAACCCACCCTTCCGGTGAAGCAAGCGGCATCTTTATCCGCACATAACTACCCCGGAATAATGTCATCAATACCCGGGCTGCTACCCGCGGCTCACTTAAGATATCCATACAACTTCGGTCAACATAATATACATCACTGCGTTCTTGAAATGAAGGATAAATGATAAAGTCATTTAAATCAATATAACCGCTATAACCATATTCGGTCGTAACGAAAGCACTGTTACTGACATTTACGGTTGCCTCATCATTTATTTTGACCAGCCAGCCGTACAAAACCTCGTCAGCAATTCCTGAACTTAAATCTGACGGCCCAAAGCAAAATTTGGCCTGCTCATATAAAGGTGCAATTGGTTTATTACATATTCCATAGCGCATATTCACCCCGGTAAAGAAATTTTTTCGATACTATTCGCAAGCGCCAAATCGCATTTTTACGATTTGTGTGATTATTGTTGCTATGAGCTGTTTTAGCTGTGAATAGTACTATCTCTTTAAAATATGCGGCTAACCAGAATCAGTGTTATTGCAGCTATCCATGAAGGGCACTTATTGCATACATTCAAAGAGTAGTATATACTAAAATTATGATTAGAACAATTACTATACTTTTAGCAATAGCCCTCTTCCTTCTCTTCAGCATCCCGCTTTTGATTATGGAATGGATTATCGGAAAGTACAATATGGAACTCAAAAACAGAAGCTCGCTGGCAATCGTCCTGTGGGCCTTCCGCTTATGCTTACGGATAAGCGGCACTAAAGTAACTGTGCTAAATCAAGAAAATGTCCCTCTTGATAAAGCTGTTCTTTATATTGGTAATCATCGCAGCTATTTTGATATCCCGCTGACTTATGTGCTGGTGCCGCGGCCAACGGGATATGTGGCCAAAAAAGAAGTGGAGCGTATTCCATTACTTAAAAATTGGATGTGCAATTTACATTGTTTATTTTTAGATCGGAAAAATATCAAAGAAGGTTTAAAAACGATTCTGTCCTGCATTGAAAAAGTTAAGTCCGGAATTTCCATCTGCATTTTCCCGGAAGGGACCAGAAATAGAGTAAACGATACTTTTTTACCTTTTCATGACGGCAGTTTCAAAGTCGCGGCAAAATCCGGCTGCCCGATTATCCCGATGACGATTAACAATTCGGCGGACATTTTTGAAGACCATATCCCTTTCATCAAAAAAACCCATGTTATCATCGAATATGGCAAACCGATTTATATCAATGAATTATTACCGGAACAAAAGAAGCATATCGGCAGTTATGTTCAAAGCATTATTGAAGAAACATATTTCAAGAATAAAGATTTAGTTTAAAACCGGCATTTTTTTAAGCGAATCAACCAAGGTTTCAAAAGCCATAAAACGCGAGGCCTTGAGCAATACCGTATCATCAGCACACAAAATATCTTCAGCTTTTTCTAAAAAGCTTTCTTTATCGGCAAAGTGGTATATTAAAACCGCACTTTCGCTTTCTGAAGCTACAGTTTCAGCCGCTTTATACATATTCAATGAAAGGATACCGATACAGACTAAAACATTAACGCCGGTTTCGATTGCTTCCTGCCCCACTTTGGCATGAAGTTCCGCCTTATCGGTACCAAGTTCACCCATGTCGCCAAGAATTGCCACTTTCCGGCTTCGCGCGCTCTTTAATAATAGTAAAGCTGCTTTCACCGAAACCGGATTTGCATTGTAACAATCGTCAATAATGATTCCGGATGGCAAATGGATAATGTTACTGCGCCCCGGTACCGATTTTAAGTTGCGGAACCCTGCTGTTATCTCCGCCGGGTTAAGGCCAAGCAGATTTCCGGCCGCTGTTGCTGCAAGGGCATTATATATCATATGCTCACCGGGAAGAGGAATCCTAACCGCAAAATTCTCGCCCGTCTTTTTATTTATTATCCGCGCTGATGTCCCGTCTAAACCCAAATTGTTAATCTGTTCAGCAGTGATATCATTTCCTGCGCCAATACCATAACGAAGTGACGGCCGGCCGTTTATCTCCGGTATCGTTTTAAGCAGAACATCATCGCCATTTATAACGACATTTCCATCAGCGGCAAGAAAGTCAAAAATCTCTGATTTTGCTTTTAAAACACCGGGCCGATCACCAAGGCGCTCCAAATGGCAATCGCCGATATTTGTAAGAACCGCAATATCCGGACGCGCCATCTCTGATAAACGGTGCATTTCACCAAAATCGTTTATTCCCATTTCCAGTACTGCTATCTCATGTTCTTCGCGGATTTTGAGAATCGTTAAAGGTACCCCGATTTCATTATTATAATTCCCCTCCGTCCACAGAGTCTTGTAGCGGGTTGATAATACAGCGGCAATAAATTCTTTCGTACTGGTTTTACCCACGCTTCCGGTAATGCCAACTACCAGTATATCAAGTTGGCGGCGGTAAAAAATCGCAATATCTTTTAAAGCCTTAAGCGAATCCTTAACGATGATATGAGGAATCGGGGCGGCGGTCATTTCCTCACAAACTACCGCTATCGCACCCTTTTCGGCAACCTGGGGGATAAAGGAATGGCCGTCTGCCTTTTCACCGCGGGTTGCGATAAAAAGGTTTCCTGCTTCCAGCTTGCGCGAGTCAATAATAACACCTGTTATTTCTGCTGCTGATATATCGATACCGTGTACCTCACCGCCAACTGCCGCCGCGATATTTTTGATGGTCATATTTTTCATGAATTTTCCTCCAATTAATTATGAAGAACGCGCTTTTTCGTTCTTCCCGCGTGAAGCTTTAGACTTTTTTTGGTGTCGGGCCATTACCCGACATCTTAGAAAATCTCTTCATGCTATACCCCGGCGATTATTTGTTCACACAAATCGCCGAAACTAATCCCGACCGCAACGGCTTCTTGCGGTAACAACGATGTTGGAGCCATTCCCGGTAATGTGTTAGCTTCAAGGCAGTAAATTTTCCCCTTGCCATCCATCATAAAATCAACCCGCGCATAATTACTAAGCCGCAATATTTTGTATACCTTTTCCGCAAGCTGCTGTAATTCTAAAGCAGTTTCCGCCGGTATCCCGGCCGGGCAAGTCTCAACTGTCGCCCCGGGCTGATATTTATTGTGATAATCAAAAAATCCTTGTTTCGGGGCAATTTCAATCACCGGCAAAGCTTTTCCGGCAAGGATTGCCACGGAAAATTCCCGCCCTTCAATATATTGCTCAACCAAGGCAATATCATCATAACGGAAAGCTTCAGTAAGAGCGTTAGCATACTCCACATCATTTCCGGCAATTCCCACACCAACACTTGAACCGCCGTTATTTGCTTTAACTATCACCGGATAACCCATCTCTTCCGGCAATTTATTTGTTTCGTTCTTATTAAAAGATAAACTGCGCGGGGTTGGGATTCCGTGCCAGCCAAATAATTCTTTTGCCAGTGTTTTATCCATTGCGATTGCCGAACTCATATGGCCGCTGCCGGTATAACGAATCCCCATCAAATCAAAAGATGCCTGAATCTTGCCATTTTCGCCGCTTTCACCATGGAGGGCGATGAAAACAATATCGGCTGCCTGGCACAAATTAATCACATTCGGGCCAAAGAAATTTTTGTCCCCATCTGTCCGCCTTAGCTTAACCGCTTCAATATCCGGGCTTTCGCTTTTAATCGCAACAATATCGGCCGCCCAATCAATATTTTGTGAAAAAATTACGGCAAAATCACCAAAAAATTCTGCTTCATAACCTAAATATACATCGAGTAAGATAACCTGATGGCCTTTTTGCTTAAGGGCATCATAAATCATTTTTCCCGAGTTTAATGAAACATCTCTTTCAGGACTGATACCTCCGGCTAAAATTACTATGTTCATAAAATACTCCTTTATTTATATTACGCAAGGAAGTCAAAAACAATTCGCATCCAAACTTGTTTGGTTTTTGCATTAGGTCGCCTTCTTCCCGAGATATAATGTAAATTAGAACCAATCGAGAATGTTTATTGACTGACTTGCTTTCATAATGACTTGCCTTTTATTTCACTAATCATAAAAATCAATTTTGCATTGGATTCAATCTGATTCATAATTCCTAGACGATTGTCCAAATCCTTGTAATTCAAAGCGCCAACGTCATCTATATAACTGATTCCGGCAGAGTTTCTACCCATAAAATAGTGAAGGTGGTTTTCAATTATCGTTCCATATTCATGATTTGGAATAATATTATTGATAATCGTCAGATAAAACATATCCGTCAACAGCTCATTATTATTATCCTGCTTTGCATTTCCGGCGGTCAAGTACTGCGAAACCCGTACCCTCCCGGATATTTCCGCGGCAATCAACATTATATCCTTCATTATCTCACGGCACAATGCCCGGTCAACTCTTTTCCGTGTTAATAAATAAGTAACTGCCCCCATCATAATTGTTTCCTGGCGGTTATCCCAGGTAATGTCTTTGTTATTTAAATCAAATAAATTTTGATAAGCTTCGCTATTCAAATATCGGACAACAATATTGTGATAAGCTTGAAACCCGGCGGCACGATACATTTCTGCAGCCGCAAAAAAATACATTTCATCCAGCAAATCGGTATGGTTCCTTTCAAGGTAACGCCATGCCCGGTCGGCTGCTTTCAAACATTCAGTTGCATAAGCTGTATCAATATCCTGATAAAGATAACTGAATTTCGCCATTGTAGCACAAAACATCTTCGTTGCTTCAATTGATGTTGGTTCAATATATGCCGAATAACTGTCATTATTTGCGTTTGGAAAAATAGTAACCCCGGAATAAACACCACCGGTAGCTGTATCTTGCATTTTCTTCAGCCAATCAATTGCATAGCGGATTTCGTCAAGCAGGTCGGGAATTAGGTTGCCGCTTTCAGGAATATTCGTTTCATCACTATATTCATCACCATTTAATTCATATGAAAGTAATAAAAGGTTGATAACATTGCAAGCGGTAACAACATCTTTGGAACCGCTGCTATCCTGATGCCAGCCCCCGCTAACATCCAAGTTCACCGAAGCATCCTCGCGAAGTTCTACCCTTGCTACATGACAAGCACTCTGGGTACTCCGGCCGGTAAATTTTTCTGTCAAGCTGATTCCGCAGCGATTAAGAAAATACTGGCGCCCGGCCGCAATAAAAACCGAATCATACAAATCATTCTCTATTTGAAAGTTATAAGACCGCCCCACGATTTGGGCTTCGAGATAATAGGTTCCGGGGGCATCAAATTCAGTGAAAAAACCATAACTAATATATTCACCGGTAACAGGATTGTAACCGCGTTCTTCAATTTCTCCAATAAAAACAGTTTGTCCGCTTTCATTAATTATGCGAAACTCATCAGGCAGGTTTTCGCCGCGAAAAACAGCCATTTTTACACTTCCGGGAAGATAACCCAACTGATTGACCATGATGTTGGGGACACTGATTGGGACAACGTAATTTATTTCTGCTTCGCTCATCAGGCTTTCGAACTGGTGTTCGTTTGATTCGGCAATCATTTCTGACTCATCTACTACATTGTCAGTACAACCAACAAGGCCCGCAAAGAGAAACAAGAACAAAAATATTTTTATGGTAATAATTATTCTTTTTTTCATTTTCAACCCGATGATGCGGCAGCGGCTGTGCTTGCTGATATCGCGGCAATCATAATTGCCACTTGTTGTGCGATGATAATGTTGGTTATTGTGTTAGTAATTGAAGCGGCGACATTGCCTTTCATTTCTTTAGCGTAGGAAACCGATATTAGGGCTGATGAATAAAGCAACAATTCCTGTTCCGGTACCGAAAACTTTCCGAAACCTTTCTGCGCCCGCAGATAATTTTGTGCTTCTAATAAATTGTCGGCGAGAGAATCACCGTCTAACGGAAGCAATGAAAGGACACCAAGGGCCGGCAAGGTATATGTTTTATCCATTCTTATCTTACGCTTTTTCAAGACTTTGCGCAAAATTAATAAATGCTCAAGCGCTTCATCAGTTTTGCCGCCAAGGGCAAGTACCTGGGATAAAGTCTGTATGCTGTTGCCCCCCGCCCGCTTAAATTCTTTTTTTAGTCGTTGATATAACTGTTCCATACGTTCAGTCCCGGTAATAACTTCAATATCTGAAAGGGCAAACATTACGGCGAAAATATAATCATCTTCCCCGGTGCGAAGCCTGCTATTCTTTTTCATTCCATTATAAAATGCCTTAGTCCGCTCGACCGTATTAGTATAATTATCTTTTTCCGTATTTGCAGCAATCAAAAAAGCTGAAACCGCTAGATAATCGGAAGCGCGGAATTTTGCTTTTTTCAAACTATCATAAACTGACAATACTTCGGCGAATAACTGTTCTTTACTATTATTAAGCGATAGCATCGTTGCAATACAAAGAGACATACTCCCTTTGAAACTGGAAAAAATACCTGTATTATCTTTAATCAGCCTATGGCTTCTTTCAATATTCTCATAATCAAGTGTCTTGTTTTCAAGGGTATAAATAAGGGCAGCTAAACGTTTAGTCATACTATTATGCCATGTGAAACCGCGTTTGATTATTCCTTTATTGGAAATAAATAAATCAAGATTATTTGTTATTGTGTTTTTCATAGGCTGCCTCCGATTTAGATTAATTCATTACTAATATATCATAGCTGTGAAATAATTTCAATTTTAAGAAACGATTACTAGCCAATAAGCCATACCGTGGTCGGGCGGTGGTGTGTAGGCAACCTGAATTTTGTCTGTAGCTGAAAAATTGAACTTATAATCCTTGATATTGTTTCTTGGGCTTACTGTGAAAAAATGTAGTTATCGCTTTCATCGGACATTTATTCACACAGCGGTAGCATATTGTGCAATTATCGTTGTGTTTAATTTGTCCGTTTGAAAGACTTAAGTTTTTCATCGGACAAATGTCAGCGCATAAACCACAAGCATTACAATAATCACCATCAATTCTAACTTTTTTGCCTCGCTCATTCATTTGGTTTTCAAAAACGCCCTGCATTAATCCAGCTATACTTGAAAAAATATTAAAGCCACGTTTAATTATTTTTCCATTTTTTATATTTTTGCAGGCCTTATCAATCTTAGCATTTGCTCGTTTTAACATTTTATGATTATCAGCCCCGTTTTTTAACGGGAGCAAAAAGAAATTACACACATTATTTGGCATATTTATATGTTCGGCATAAATCACGCTAAAATGATTTTTAGGAAATACATCAACAAAAGCCCTCGCTCCATCGCCTGAACCTATTAACTGTGTGATAAGTATGATAATCTCTTTGCCCTCCAGTAATTTCTTATATTTCATGACAAATTCTTTGAAAATCCGTGGCATTCTCGACCCATATATAGGATAACAAACACAAATCCGCAAATGCTCACCGATAATTCGTTCAAAATCTATGTCTTCCTCAATAGAGTGACACTTGAAACCAAGTATCTTACTAAGATACTCTGCTGCATATTTTGTGTTTCCTGTACCTGAAAAATATAATGTAAGCATAATTCCACTCCTATATGGCCGGTATATATTCATCCAACATACTATTCCTTCTTTTGTTGGCTAAGTTCAAAATCTGCGCTCATCGCTTCAAGAATTTGCGCACTATGGTCAAGGCTAAACCGCTTCGCCCATCTTTGCGTGTTACCGTCACTAGTCCTTACGGTTATGGTTGCAGTACCGGCACATACTATTTGCCTGTGGTTTCCTTTAACCATCGTTTAATCGCAACAACCTTGTTCGCAGTTTATATTTTTCTACTTTATCCCTTCCTCAACGCGAATTTTGATATTATATAAATCAAGACATATATTCAACGGTCTTTCTCCGTGGGTTTGAACCTCAAATATTGAGGAAGAACCCGGATGACTATTATGTATATCCTCTTCAAGATTTATATAATAATCATATAATACATTTCCATCGTAATAAGTCAGAATGGCATAAACTAAAAAGAAAATAGTATCGCCATAACCAAATGGTGAAAATTCTGATAATAAATGTAACCATTCATACATATCTAAGCCAATCCAAGTCCCATCATCGTAGCCAATTCGATATAAATCATCTAATATAATTACTATATTTGACTGATAGGTATCTTTTAATGCTAACTGAAATTCAAGCTGACGATGGTCATTTGCTACGGGTTCGACATAACCTTCAGGGGGTTGTCTTCCGATATATTCTTTCTTCTCAACATTAAATGCTTCGTCCGGCGATTGCTCTTCTTTATCAGTTAGTTGTATTTCAAAAATATCATCT
>Ga0131853_10001308_pt1 | contig 44674 bp, 39 predicted proteins | sample TergutLab28metaG_FD_92764 | JGI IMG/M metagenome (GOLD analysis project Ga0131853, IMG submission 92764) | Labiotermes labralis P1 segment gut microbial communities from Petit-Saut dam, French Guiana - Lab288 P1 (version 2) (version 2) | ecosystem: Host-associated > Arthropoda: Insects >... | reverse complement strand
CAATCATCGCCATGCTCGTGTGGCCGACGGTGTGCTCAACTCTCGACAACATCAGGAACGGCGGCCGGCGCTGATGCTCTCGCGCGGCGGGGTTGGGTGGGGTCGTCAACCGACCGGAGTCGCCGCGAGCAAGTATGCCGAGATCGTGAACGGGTTCAACAGGCTGCCCTGAATCGACAGCCGGAACTCGCGTCCGATCTCGAGCGACTGGGCGAGCGCGATTGCTTCGGTCGCGGTCTGATGCGTGGCATCCGGATCGATGTAAAGCGTGCCGCCGCAGTCGGTCGCGACCTTCCATGATGGCTTTCCGTCGGCCAACGGGGTCAGGGGGTCGCAGGTTCAAATCCTGTCAGCCCGACCAGCAGGCCCGGAACTCCAACGAATTCCGGGCCTTTTTCTTTGCTCACGTAACGCTCCATGAGCATGGATTCAAGAGCCCGGCGCCGAGGTCGTATCCGGCTCGGGCTGGGATGATCGAGAGCATGACCGACGAGACGGATGACCGCGGCGCACTTCTCGCAAGTGCGCGACCCTGGTCGCTGGGCGTGAACGTCGGTGCGATGCCGATCTCGGCGAGCTGGCCGCTGGCTCGGATCGCGGTCTATGAGAACGGCATCCTCGTGACAGCGCTCGGCAGACCCACCTGGATCGACCGCGACGACGTGCTCGTCGTCGCACGAAGCGCCGGCGGCATCCGGGTCGAGTGGGACGGTGGGGTGCGGACGAACGCGGCGTTCGCGATGGGTCTTGGGCGCGGGCGGCTTATTCGGGCGCTGGAGGCGGCCGGGTTCGTGGTGCGCTGAGCCCATCGAGTCGGCGCAACATCTTGACAGCCGGCTGCCGGCCTTCCTGGCGATCGGTGCAGTCACAAGGCGGGGCGCCGTGGATGTCGGACCCCGCGGCTACCGTGGGCGACATGACCGCAAACGGATTCCGTGCTCTTGTCGGCACTTCGTCGTGGACGAAGCCGAGCTGGAACAAGGCTGACGGGTTCTACCAATCCGACGTGTCGAAGGCCGGCGAGCTCCGCTACTTCGCCGATCGCATCCCGACCGTCGAGGTCAACGCGACGTGGCACAACCTGCAGCGTCCGGCGACGTACCGCCGCTGGCACGACCAGGTGCACGAGCGGTTCGTGTTCTCCATCAAGGCGTGGCGCGGGATCACGCATGAGCGGCCGCTGCGGGGGTCCGAGCGTGAGGTCGCGATGTTCCTGGCATCCGGCCCGCTGCTGCTGCGCGAGAAGCTCGGGCCCATTCTCTGGCAGTTCCCGAAGACGTTCGGCTTCGATTCCGCAGTGCTCGAGGCATTCCTCGCCGGGCTGCCCCGCTCGGTCGACGAAGCGCGCACGTTCATCGCCCGGCACGGCGGAACGGTCGATGCCGAGCTGGCGGCAGTCCCCGATCGCGCCCTCCGCCACGCGATCGAGGTGCGCAACAGGGGCTTCGCGCAGCCGCGCTATCTCGAAATGCTGCGCGAGCACGACATCGCTGCGGTGCTCACGAACTTCGCCGACCAGCCGATCGCCGACGTGGTGACGACCGACCTGGTCTACGTGCGTTTCGACGACGCGCTGCGGCTCTTCCCCACGGGCCACAGCACTGCCCAGCTGGAAGAGCACGCGGCGCGCATCCGCGGATGGCTCGAACGGGCCGACGTGTACTTCTACTTCGACGATCAGGACTACCGCACGAACCCGACCCAACGGCAGCCGTTCGACGCGATCGACCTTCAGCGGCTCATCGGCGGGGACGGCCCCGTGCCGGGCGCCGGCCTGCAGACATCCCTCTGGTGATGACGCCTCAGCGGTCGCCGCGCGGGGTGCGCGGCTTGCGCGGCGGACGCTCGTCGCCGCGGGTCGACCCGCGGTCACCGCCGCGACGGCCGCGGTCGGGCTTGATGTCGATGCGCTGACCGCTGATGCGGGTGTCGTCGAGGCGGTGCAGGACATCCGCACCCAGGTCGGCAGGCAGCTCGACGATCGAGAACTCGGGGAAGATCGAGATCGCGCCGAAGTCGTCGCGGTTCAGGCCGCCCTCGTTGGCGAGCGCGCCGACGATCTGACGCGGGTCGACGTGCTGACGGCGGCCGACCTCGATGCGGTACGGCGCGAGCGGGCCGCTCACCCGGCGGTCGCCTCGTCCGCCGCGCGGGCCCGGGGCCCGACGGTCGTCGCGGTCGAAGCGGCCGCCGCGCTCGGGGCGGTCGCCGCGATCGCGGTCGAAGCGCTCACGGCGGTCCGGACGGTCGCCCGGCAGGTTGAGCACGTCGTCGGGCGAGAGGAGCAGCGGCTCGTCGCCCTGCGCGACGACGGCGAGCGCCGCCGCGACATCCGCCTCGGGCACGTCGTGATGCTCGACGTAGTGGGCGATGATGTCGCGGAACGCCGAGATGCGGTCGCCCGCCTCGAGCGCGGTCGTGATCGCGTCGTCCCAGCGGGTGAGGCGCGTCGAGTTGATGTCGTCGACGGTCGGCAGCTGCATCTGCGTGACGGGCTGGCGCGTCGCCTTCTCGATCGAGGTGAGCATGCGGCGCTCGCGCGGCGTGACGAAGCTGATGGCGGCGCCGCTGCGGCCCGCACGGCCCGTGCGGCCGATGCGGTGCACGTACGACTCGGTGTCGATGGGCAGGTCGTAGTTGACGACGTGGCTGATGCGCTCGACGTCGAGGCCGCGGGCTGCGACATCCGTCGCGACGAGGATGTCGAGCTTCGCCGCCTTGAGCTGCTCGACGGTGCGCTCGCGCTGGGCCTGCGGCACGTCGCCGTTGATCGCCGCCGCCGTGTAGCCGCGGGCGCGGAGCTTCTCGGCGAGCGTCTCCGTCTCGTTCTTCGTGCGGACGAAGACGATCATGCCGTCGAAGTTCTCGACCTCGAGGATGCGCGTGAGTGCGTCGACCTTCTGCGGGTACGAGACGACGAGGTAGCGCTGCGTCGTGTTGGCGCTCGTCGTGGTCTTGGCCTTGACCGTGATCTCTTCCGGGTCGCGCAGGTACTGCGCGGAGATGCGGCGGATGCTGGCCGGCATGGTCGCCGAGAACAGCGCGACCTGCTTCTCCTCCGGGGTCTCGGCGAGGATCGTCTCGACGTCCTCCGCGAAGCCCATCTTGAGCATCTCGTCGGCCTCGTCGAGCACGAGGTATTTGAGCTCGGAGAGGTCGAGGGTGCCCTTCTCGAGGTGGTCCATGATGCGGCCCGGCGTGCCGACGACGACGTGCACGCCCCGGCGCAGCGCGGAGAGCTGCACGCCGTAGCCCTGGCCGCCGTAGACGGGCAGCACGTGCACGCCGCGCACGTGCGCCGCGTACGACTCGAAGGCCTCGCAGACCTGCAGCGCGAGCTCGCGGGTGGGGGAGAGCACGAGCGCCTGCGGCTTCTTCGCCGACGCATCGAGGCGCGAGACGATGGGCAGCGCGAACGCCGCCGTCTTGCCGGTGCCGGTCTGGGCGAGGCCGACGACGTCGCGGCCCTCGAGCAGCAGCGGGATCGTCGCGGCCTGGATCGCCGACGGGGTCTCGTAGCCGACATCCTTCAACCCCTTGAGGACGGCGTCGCTGAGGCCGAGCTCAGAGAACGTGATGGTGGGTGCGGATGCCTCGTCCGCCGCCCCGGGCGTCGTTTCCTGAGCTGTCATAGCTCAACGCTAGCGATCTTCTATGGGGAACCGTCGGTTTTCGCTCTGGCGGTGGCACGCGCCGCTCACTAGCGTGTGCGCTGTCGGGGGAGCGACCCGCGACCCCGCGCCTCACACGCCCATGGGAGGGTTCGCAATGACGCAGTTCCTGGTTCTCTACAAGGCCGACCCCGAAGCTCTCGCCAACATGCCTCAGCCGACGCCCGAACAGGCCGCCGAGATGACCGCCGCCTGGGAGGGCTGGGCGGCGAAGGCCGGCCCCGCGATCATCGACTTCGGCAACCCGACCAAGCCCGCGAGTGACGGCGCCGATCCGAGCGTCGGCGGCTACTCGTTGCTGCAGGCGGACGACTACGCGGCCTTGCAAGGTGTTCTCGAAGGCCACCCGCACACCGCGATGGGCGGCCAGATCGAGGTCTTCGAGGTCGTGCCGATCGCGGGGATGTAGCCGGGTTCAGAGCAGAAGGAAGCCGAGGGCACCGGCCGCGATCACGACCGCCCATGGCGGCGCCTTCCACACCACGAGGGCGAGGAACGCGGCCATCGCCACGGCGAGCGCGCGCACCGAGCCGATGCCCTCGGTGAAGACGGGGTTGTAGAGAGCCGCGCCGAGGATGCCGACGACGCCCGCGTTGACGCCCATGAGCGCGCGGCGCACGTGCGGGGCGGCACGCAGAGAGTCCCAGAACGGCAGCGCCCCGACGATGAGCAGAGCGGCCGGCAGGAAGATCGAGACGAGCGCGATCGCGGCGCCGAGGACGCCCGTCGGGCCGCTGCGCGTCACCGCGCCGAGAAAGGCCGAGAAGGTGAAGAGGGGGCCGGGCACCGCCTGCGCCGCGCCGTAGCCCGCGAGGAAGTCGTCGTGGCCGACGAGGCCCGTCGCCACCGTGCCGCTCTGCAGCAGGGGCAGCACCACGTGGCCGCCGCCGAAGACGAGCGCGCCCGCCCGGTAGAACACGTCGACGAGGCGCAGACCGGCATTGTGGGTCGCCGCGGAGGCGATCGGGAGCGCGGCGAGCAGTGCGAAGTAGAGCGCGATGCACATCACCGCGACCGCGCGCGGGACGCGGACGGCGAAGGCATCCGCCTCGCCCACCGCCTGCGGCGGCGCCGTCAGCCACAGCAGGCCCGCGACGCCCGCGGCGGCGATGACCGCGACCTGGCCGAGCGAGCTGGGGATGAGCAGCACCGCGATCATCGCCCCGACGGCGATGGTGGCGCGCTTGGCGTCGGGGGTCAGCGTCTTCGCCATGCCGAGCACCGCCTGCGCGACGACCGCGACGGCGGCGGCCTTGAGCCCGAGCAGCCAGCCCTGGTGCGAGACATCCCCGAGCGCGTCGACCACGAACGCGAAGGCGGTCAGCAGGATCGCCGAGGGCAGTGTGAAACCCGTCCACGCCGCGAGCAGCCCAGGGAACCCCGCGCGCTGCAGGCCGATCGCCGCGCCGACCTGGCTCGATGCCGGGCCCGGCAGGAACTGGCAGAGCGCCACCACGTCGGCATAGGCGCGCTCGGAGAACCAGCGGCGGCGCACGACGAACGCGTCGCGGAAGTAGCCGAGGTGGGCGATGGGGCCGCCGAAGGAGGTCACCCCGAGGCGCAGGAAGACGAGGAAGACCTCGAGGGCGGTCCCGGGATGCCGGCGGGGCGGGGCGTCGGGTGCAGACGGCACGCGCCCGAAGCTACCAGGCGCGGGTGGTGCACGGTGGAGCGCGGCGGACGGGCTGGGCACGCGCTCGCCGCGGGTGCACACTGTTCGCATGTCCGATGCCCAGGCATCCGCCGCCCACACGTCCGTGATCGAGGGCTACCTCGGTTCGATCGACGAGGGCCGCGCCGCCGTGATGCGCCCGTACTTCGAACGGGCGCGGGAACTCGTCGAGGGGCTCGAGGAGGGCCGGTCGTACGCGATGCCGGCGCTCAAGTACCGCGGCAAGGCGCTCATCACGCTGCAGGCGACGAAGTCGGGGTACTCGGCCTACCCGTTCAGCGGCGTTGCGGTCTCGACGGTCAAGGCCGCGCACCCCGAGCTCGAGACGACGACCGGCTCGGTGCACTTCACGGCTCACCGGCCGCTGCCGATGGCGGTGTTCGACGAGCTCGTGCTCGCCCGGCGCGACCAGATCGACGGGAGGTAGCGGGCCGACTTGGCGGTCACGGGCCTTTCGGGCGGCGAATGAGAGCGCCTACTGCCCACTCGCCGCGTCGAGGCGCGCGGTGACGGGCGGCACGAGCAGGCCGCGTTCCTCGCGCACCCAGACCAGCCCCGTCGCGCGGTGCTCGGCGTGCGTGGCGAAGCGGTAGCGGAACACCCGCGCGCGCACGAACGCGGGCCGGCGCCCCGCGAAGGGGTCGACCCGCAGCAGCCGCAGCGTCGGCCGGTCGGCCTGCAGCAGGCGCACGAGCAGCATGTCGAACCAGCCGTCGTCGGCGCCGAGCGCGAGGAACCACATCAGCCAGTCGAGGCGCAGGTGGTAGGGCGCGAACCAGCGGGGCACCCGCGCCGGGTCGCCTGGCTTGCCGTGGAACTCGTAGGCCTGCCAGCCGCCGGAGCCCGTGACATCCTCGGTGCCCTCGACCACGATCTCGTCGCGGCGCTTGGTGACGGTGCCGAACGCGCCGTAGGCGTTCACGAGGTGCCAGCGGTTGAAGCTCGCGTTCATCAGCTGCCGGCGCGCGAGCAGGTTGCGGGCCGGCCACCACGACAAGTAAACGAGCAGCGCGGATGCCAGCAGCACGGGCACCGCGAACCACGCCGGCACCGCGGCCGCAGCCCCCGCCGCCGGCCACGCGGGGATCACCGCGTGCACGGCGCCGTCCGACACCCCCGCGAACAGCAGCACGATGGTCACCCAGTTCAGCCACGCGAAGTTGCCCGTCACGACGAGCCACAGCTGCGTCGCGATCATGACCGCCGCGGCGACGGACGCCACCGGCTGGGGCGCGAACAGGAGGAAGGGGCACACCAGCTGCGCGAAGTGGTTGCCGAGCACCTCGCCGCGGTGCACCCACCGCGGCAGCAGGTGGGCGTAGCGGCTGAGCGGCCCCGGCATCGGCTGCGTCTCGTGGTGGTAGTAGAGCGCCGTCAGGTCGCGCCACTCACGGCCGCCGCGCAGCTTGATCATGCCGGCGCCGAACTCGAGGCGGAACACGAGCCACCTGATCAGGAAGAGGACCGTGACGGGCGTGCCGGTCGTCGACGAGCCGAGCCAGGCGACGGTGAAGCCGGCCTCGCACAGCAGCGACTCCCACCCGAAGCCGTAGAAGGTCTGGCCGACGTTGACGATCGAGAGGTAGGCGAGCCACAGCAGCAGGAACAGCACCGTCGGGAGCCACGGGGGCGCGAGCTGCGGGATGCCTGCGGCGAGCGCGGCCGCGACGACCGCGCCGCCGACGCCGACGGCGCGCAGCATCCGGTCGGAGTAGTGCCAGCGGAAGACCGTCGGCTGCCTCCGTGCGTAGGCGCGGCCCAGCCATCGGGGCACCGGAAGCAGCCCGTGCTCGCCGAGCAGCGCGGGGAACTGGTCGACCGCCGAGAGGAACGCGATCGCGTAGACGGCCGCGACGCCCCGCTGCAGCACCTCGCGGGCGAAGGTGTAGTCGCCCGTTCCGAGCCAGTCGAGCCCGTGAGACCAGTCCATGACAGGGGTGACGGTAGCGCGCTCGCCGCAGTGCCGACAGCCCCGGCATCCGCCCCGCTCAGCCCCTAGGGTGAAGCCATGAGCAGCGGTCGGGCGATCGTCGTCGGCTCGGGCCCGAACGGGCTCGCGGGGGCCGTGACGCTCGCCCGTGCGGGTCTCGAGGTGACGGTCTACGAGCGGCAGGACCACCTCGGCGGCGCTGCCGCGACGCGCGAGCTCACGTTGCCGGGCTTCCTGCACGACGTCGGGTCGGCGGTGCACCCGATGGCCGCGCACTCCGAGTTCTTCCGCGCGTTCGGGCTCGGCGAGCGCGTCGAGCTGATCACGCCCGAGCTGTCCTACGCGCACGCGCTGACGCCGAGTCGCGCCGTTCCCGCGTGGCGCGACCTCGAGCGGACGGCGAAGGGGCTGGGGGTGGATGCCTCGACCTGGCGTCGCCTGCTGTGGCCGCTCGCCGTGGACGCCGAGCGTCTCGCATCCGTTGCGGGCGGAGCCTTCCTGCCGCCCCCGCACCCGGTCGTGGCGCTGCGCCTCGGGCTGCGCGCGCTCGAGCAGGGCAGCGGCGCCTGGAACGCCGGTTTCCTCACCGACGAGGCGGCCGCGCTGCTCACCGGCGTCATCGCGCACACGAACCGCCGGCTGCCGGCGATCGGCGCGGCGGCTCCGGGGCTCGTGCTCGCGGCCTTCGCGCACGCCGGCGGGTGGCCCGTGCCGCGCGGCGGCAGCGGCGCGATCGCGCGTGCGCTCGCCGACGACCTCGTTGCGCACGGCGGCCGCATCGAGACCGGTGTCGACGTGACCTCGCTCGACGAGCTCGACCATGCCGATGTCGTGCTGCTGGATGTCACGCCGCGCGCGTTCCTGCGGCTCGCGGGGGAGCGCCTGCCGGGCCGGTATCGACGGTCTCTCGCGGCGTTCCGCTATGGCGACGGGGTGGCGAAGGTCGACTTCGCGCTCAGCGAGCCCGTGCCGTGGACCGCGCCGGAGCTGCGCGAGGCCGTCACGATTCACGCGGGCGGCACGCGGGGCGACATCGCCCGGGCCGAGGCGGAGGTCGCCGCGGGGCGGCTGCCGGGGCATCCCTATCTGCTGCTCAGCCAGCCCTCGCTCGTCGACGACACGCGCGCGCCCGCCGGCAAGCACGTGCTGTGGGCCTACACCCACGTGCCGGCCGGCTCGGACATCGACCGCACCGAGGCCGTCACGGCCGAGATCGAGCGCTTCGCGCCCGGGTTCCGCGACACGGTCCTCGCGAGCGCGTCGACGAGCGCGGCGGAGCTCGAGAGCCTCAACCCGAACCTCGTCGGCGGCGACATCGCGGCGGGCTCGACGGGCCTGCGGCAACTGCTCGCGCGCCCGGCGCCCGGCCCCGCGCCGTGGCGCACGCCGCTCGCGGGCGTCTACCTGTGCGGCGGTTCCACAGCACCCGGCCCCGGCGTGCACGGCCAGTCGGGCTGGCACGCGGCGCGCCTCGCGCTCGGCGAGCTCAGGATGCCGGTCCCCGACCTCGCCCCCTCATCACCCCAAGTGTGAGTTCAGGCTGCAACTTCGCGGCGGAGACGACCCGAACCGCCACCTCGTGTGCATTCGCGTTGCCGTTCCGCGCGACGCTTCGGGCGGGGCATCCGCCGGTACGCTGAGAGCGTGACCTCGCGCCTCGCCCAGCCCGCTCTGCCCGCTCGCTCGCAGGCCCTGCTCGACGAGATGCGCACGCGCGTCGTCATCGCCGACGGCGCGATGGGCACGATGATCCAGGGCTACGAGCCGACGCTCGAGGACTACCAGCAGCTCGAGGGCTGCAACGAGATCCTCAACGTGACGCGGCCCGAGCTGATCGGCGAGATCCACGATGCGTACTTCGCCGTCGGCGTCGACGCCGTCGAGACCAACACCTTCGGCGCGAACTGGTCGAACCTCAGCGACTATGACATCGAGGACCGCATCGAGGAGCTCGCCGCGGCCGGTGCGCGGGTCGCCCGCGAGCGCGCCGAGGCGTGGCAGGCGCAGGACGGCCGCATGCGCTGGGTGCTCGGCTCGATGGGGCCCGGCACGAAGCTGCCGAGCCTCGGCCACACGACCTACGCGAACCTGCGGGACACCTTCGCCGAGCAGGCGCAGGGCCTGATCGAGGGCGGGGCGGATGCCTTCCTCATCGAGACCTCGCAGGACCTGCTCCAGACCAAGGCCGCGATCAACGGCTGCAAGGCGGCGACCCAGGCATCCGGCACCCGCCTGCCGATCTTCGTCGAGATCACGATCGAGACGACCGGCACGATGCTGATGGGCTCGGAGGTCGGCGCCGCGCTGACCGCGATCGAGCCGCTCGGCGTCGACGCGATCGGCCTCAACTGCGCGACCGGCCCCGACCTGATGAGCGAGCACCTGCGCTACCTGTCGAAGCACTCGCGCGTGCCGCTCATCTGCATGCCGAACGCGGGGCTGCCCGTGCTCGGCGCGAACGGCGCCGAGTACCCGCTCACCGCGCCCGAGCTCGCGACCGCGCACGAGCAGTTCGTGCGCGAGTTCGGTCTCGGCATCGTCGGCGGCTGCTGCGGCACGACCCCGGCGCACCTCGCGGCGGTCGTCGAGCGCCTCGGCCGCACGCCCGCCGCGCAGCGCGCCGTCGAGGTCGACCCCGGTGTCGCGAGCCTGTACCAGCACGTGCCCTTCGAGCAGGACGCGTCGTACCTCGCCATCGGCGAGCGCACCAACGCCAACGGCTCGAAAGCCTTCCGTGAGGCGATGCTCGCCGAGAACTGGGACGAATGCGTCGAGATCGCGCGGGCACAGATCCGCGCGGGGGCGCACCTGCTGGATGTCTGCGTCGACTACGTGGGCCGCGACGGTGTCGCCGACATCCGCCAGGTCGTCTCGCGCCTCGCGAGCGCATCGACGCTGCCGCTCGTCGTCGACTCGACCGAGCCGCCCGTGCTGCAGGCCGGGCTCGAGCTCATCGGCGGCCGCCCCGTCATCAACTCGGTCAACTTCGAGGACGGCGAGGGGCCCGAGTCGCGGTACGCCCGCATCATGCCGCTCGTGAAGGAGCACGGCGCCGCCGTCGTGGCGCTCACGATCGACGAGCAGGGCCAGGCGCGCACCGCTGAGGGCAAGATCGCCATCGCGACGCGCCTCATCGAGTCGCTGACGGGGGAGTGGGGGCTCGAGGTCAGCGACATCATCGTCGACTGCCTCACCTTCCCGATCGCGACGGGCCAGGAGGAGACGCGGCGCGACGCGATCGAGACGATCTCGGCGATCGAGCAGATCACGACGGCGTACCCGGGCATCCACACCACGCTCGGCGTCTCGAACGTGTCGTTCGGCCTCAACCCGGCCGCGCGCCAGGTGCTTAACTCGGTTTTCTTACACGAGGCTGTGCAAGCTGGTCTGGACTCGGCGATCATCGACGCCGCCAAGATCGTGCCGCTCGCCTCGCTGCCCGACGAGCAGCGCCAGGTCGCGCTCGATCTGGTGTGGGACAAGCGCCGCTACGACGCCGAGGGCAACCTCGAGTACGACCCCCTCGCGCGCATGCTCGAGATCTTCGCGGGCGTCGACACCAAGGCGCTGCGCGACCAGCGCGCCGCCGAGCTCGCCGCGCTGCCCGTGGGCGAGCGCCTCGAGCGCCGCATCATCGACGGCGAGGCGAAGGGGCTCGAGGGCGACCTCGACGAGGCGATGGCGGGTGGCATCCCGGCCCTCGACATCATCAACAACCACCTGCTCGAGGGCATGAAGGTTGTCGGCGAGCGCTTCGGCGCCGGCGAGATGCAGCTGCCCTTCGTGCTGCAGTCCGCCGAGGTCATGAAGACCGCCGTCGCCTACCTCGAGCCGCATATGGACAAGTCGCAGGCCGGCGCGGGCAAGGGTCGCATGGTCATCGCGACCGTGCGCGGCGACGTGCACGACATCGGCAAGAACCTCGTCGACATCATCCTGAGCAACAACGGCTACGAGGTCGTCAACCTCGGCATCAAGCGGACGATCACCGACATCATCGCGGCCGCCGAGGAGCACGAGGCGGATGTCATCGGCATGAGCGGCCTGCTCGTGAAGTCGACCGTGGTGATGAAGGAGAACCTGCTCGAGCTGAACCAGCGCGGCGTCGCGAAGCGCTGGCCCGTGCTGCTCGGCGGCGCGGCGTTGACGCGTGCGTATGTCGAGGACGACCTCGCGTCGCAGTTCGACGGCACCGTGCGGTACGCGAAGGACGCCTTCGAGGGCCTCGCCCTGATGGAGCCGCTCGTGAAGATCGCGCGCGGCGCCGACCCCGAGTCGGTGGGGCTGCCCGCGCTCAAGAAGCGCATTCACGCGGCCGGCTCGCAGCTCACGCTCACCGAGCCCGAGGACATGCCGGCCCGTTCGGACGTGGCGGACGACAACGCGGTGCCCGCGGCGCCGTTCTGGGGCACGCGGCTCGTGCGCGGCATCCCACTCGCCGACTTCTCGGCCTTCTTGGACGAGCGCGCGACGTTCATGGGCCAATGGGGTCTGCGGCCGGGTCGCGGCGATGCCGCCAAGTCGTACGACGAGCTCGTCGAGACCGAGGGGCGGCCGCGGCTGCGGTACTGGCTCGACAAGATCCTGGCCGAGGGCCTGCTCGAGCCGGCCGTCGCGTATGGCTACTTCCCGGTCGTGGCCGACGGCGATGACGTCGTCGTGCTGCATCACGGGGATGACGAGGCCGGCGTGCTCGGGCGGCCCGGCCTGCTCGCGCCCGACGGCGGCTCGGGCGGCGCGATCGGCACCGAGCGCCTGCGCTTCCACTTCCCGCGCCAGCGCCGCGACCGCCACCTCTGCCTCGCCGACTTCGTGCGCGGCCGGGCGACGGGCCAGGTCGACGTGATGCCCGTGCAGCTCGTGACCGCGGGCGACTCGGTGAGCCGTGCCACGGCGAAGCTCTTCGAAGCGAACTCCTACCGCGACTACATGGAGCTCAACGGCCTCGCGATGCAGCTCACCGAGGCGCTCGCCGAGTACTGGCATTCGCGCATCCGCGCCGAGCTCGGCTTCGCCGCCGAGGAGCCCGCGACGACCGAGGGCCTGTTCAAGCTCGAGTACCGCGGCGCGCGGTTCTCGCTCGGCTACCCCGCCTGCCCCGAGATGGAGGATCGCCGCAAGGTCGTCGAGCTGCTGCGCCCCGAGCGCATCGGCGTCTCGCTGTCGGAGGAGCTGCAGCTGCACCCCGAGCAGTCGACGGATGCCTTCGTGTTCCACCACCCCGAGGCGAAGTACTTCTCGGTCTAGGGGCGGGTGCGCGGCGCGAGGGGGGCGCCGCTACGGCACAAAACGCACGATTGGGAGGACGAATCGGTGGATTCGTCCTCCCAATCGTGCGTTTTGTGCTTTTCGCGCTCGGCGGAGCGCGGGCGGCCGGGGCTCGGCTAGAGCTTCGCGCGGCGCAGCGCCGCCAGCACCGGGCGGCCGATGACCGCGATGCCGACGACCGTGGTGATCGCACGCACGGTGTCCCAGGTGAGAGTCGACGTCGCGAGCGAATAGAGGGCGAAGGACTTCAGGTTGACGAGCGGCGCGGCATCCGCCGCGTAGGCGATCGACGAGCCGCCGCCGATCGCGAACGGCCAGAACCACAGGTTGAGCAGCGCCCCCACGACCCATGAGGCGATCGCACCGTAGACCGCGAGCAGGACGAGCTCGCCGACGCGCGAGCGCACCCGGGGAAGCAGGCCGGCACCCGCGCCCACCCACGCGCACGCGAACAGCTGGAACGGCAGCCAGGGGCCGATTCCGCCGGTGATCAGGGCCGAGAGGGTGATCGTGACGAGGCCGAGCAGGAAGCCGAAGCGCGCCCCGAGGGCCCGCCCCGCGAGAATCAGGACGATGAACACCGGCTCGATGCCGCCCACGGAATCGCCGAGCACGCGCGTCGCGGCGCCGATCGCCCCGAGCACGCCGAGCAGCGCGATCGACTTCGCCCCCGCGACGTGCCGGTCGAGCGCGAGCGCGGCGGCGACGGCCAGTGCGGGCGCGAGCGCGAGGGCGATGTAGGGCACCGCGCGCTGGGCGTCGGCGGGCGCGGCGGGGGCGAGGAACGGCCACGCGAACGCGGCCAGCGCGGCGAGATTGCCGAGCGCGAGCGCCCACGGCCGCCAATCGACGCGGCGCGATGCGGTGCGGGGGATGTCGGGAGCGAGGGTCTGCGTCATGCGCCGGCCCCCGGGGTCGCGGCGGAGCCGGTTGCGGTCTCAGCGCCGGTCTCAGTGCCGGGCCCGACTGCGTCGACGGCACGGTCGGCAGCCGCCGCGTTCGCGAGCTCGTTCTGGTCCTCGTGCCCGGCCTCGCTCGTGAGCCGGCCCGCAGTCAGGCGCAGCACCCGATCAGCGAGCTCTGCCGCGAAATCGCGTTCGTGCGTCGCGAACAGCACGGCGGCGCCCGCGTCGGCCGCGCGGCCGAGCGCCGCGGCGAGTTCGGCGCGGGCCCGCCCGTCGAGGCCGCGCACGGGTTCGTCGACCAGCAGCACGGCGGGGTCGCCCGCGAGCTGCAGGGCGATCGCGAGGCAGACGCGCTGGCCGCCGGAGAGGTCGCGCGGATGCGTGTCGGCCAGTCTTCGCAGCTCGGCGCCCTGCGGGTCGAGGCCGAGCAGGGCGGCGAAGCGCTCGAGCGTCGGCAGCACCGTTGATGTCAGGGCCGTGGTGCGGCAGCCGTGTGTGACAGCGGTCGGGGTGGGGCGTCCGTGCGAATGCCTCTGCGTGCGCGTCGGCCGTCTGCCGGTGCGCGCCCGCGCGTGCCGGTCGGCTCGGCGGCACTCCGCGGCGACGGAGTCGGTGACGAAGAGGTCCTCGAACTCCTCCGGCACGAGGGCGACGGCGCTGCGGCGCCGGCGGCGCGACATCCCGCGCACATCGGCCCCGCCGACGATGACCCGGCCCGACTCGCTCGGCAGTGCGAAGGCGTGCAGCAGCGAGGACTTGCCCGCGCCGTTCGCACCCGTGAGCGCGACCAGCTCGCCGGCCCGCAGTGCGAGCGAGGCGCGGTCGACGACGAGGCGCCCCTCGTGCCGCACCGACAGCCCGCGGAGCTCGGCCACCACCGGCCCCGGTGTCGGGGAACCGGATCCGCTGTCGGGGAACCGGATCCGGTTCCCCGACAGCGGATCCCGCTCCCGGAAGGGCGGCCCGGGCTGCACGGCCGGCAGGGGAGGCGCGGGCGGCGCGGACAGAGCGGGCGGCCCAGGTCGCGCAGACGCAGGGAGGGCTGCGACGCCCGCGGCATCCGCCCGCCGCAGCCGGCCGTCGGCGATCTCGAGCCACCCGTCGGCGACCTCGGCGAACCACGCCACCCGGTGCTCGGCCACGACGACGCACACGCCCGCCTCGTGCGCGAGGGCGGCGAGCGCCGCGACGACGCGCGGCCGTGCCGCCGCGTCGAGCTCGGCGAGCGGCTCGTCGACGAGCAGCAGCGTCGGGTTCTCGACCATGGCGGCGGCGAGCGCGACCAGCTCGGCCTCGCCCGCCGACAGCGCCGTGATCGGCCGTTCGACGAGGTGCGCGATCGCGAGCCGCACGGCGACCTCGCGCACGCGCGCCGCGACGATCACGGGCGCGACCCCGCGCAGCGTGAGGGCGAAGCCGATCTCCTCCGCGACGGTCTCGCCCACGAAGCCGAGCCGCACACGCTGCGCGACCGCGGCGACGAAGCCCGCGGTCTCGCGCGGCGGCACGACGGCTCGATCGGCCCCGCCCACGAGCACAATGCCGGTCTGCGAGCCGCCGTCCGCGTGCTGGAAGAGCCCCGACAGGGCGTCGAGCACGCTCGACTTGCCCGAACCGGTCGCGCCGGACAGCACGGTGAGGGTCGCGGGCGCGAGCGAGAGCGCCGGAATCGACAGCGACCAGCCGGGGCGGGCGAGCACGGCATCCGCCACTTCGACGGGCCGCTCGCAGTCGCCGCCGACGCGCGCCGACGCGGCGAAACCGCGCAGTTCGAGGGATGCCGCGAGCGCCACCGCCCTCTCGATCGTCCCCTCGAGCACGGGCACGAGCACGGCGGCGCCCGGCCGCTCGCCCCGCAGCCGCGCCGCCCGTCGCGCGCGCCGCACGGCTGCGCCGAGCGCGGGCACGGTCTGCCACGCGATGACGAGCGCCCGCAGCAGCGAGCGCGCCGGCCCGCGTCGGGCGCCGGCCGCGAGCCACGGCCGCACGTCGAACAGGGCGTTCAGCACGCCGAAGAACAGGATCGCGGCCGCGAACGGCACGGCCGACAGGGCGGCGGACGCGAGGCCTCCGCTCGTCACAGGGCCGAGCAGCTGCACACCGGTGAAGGGCGCGGGCAGCGCGACGAGCGGCAGCGCGAGCAGCGTCACCCCGCCGTACCCCGCGCCGGCGAACAGCGCGTAGTAGACCACCCGGGCGCCGACGAACACGGCCGCGAAGATCACGGCCTGTCGCAACGGGCCCGGGCGGAAGCGCACGGGCTAGCCCCGGGGCGGCGTCGTGTCGGTGCCGGTCGTGAACTTGAGACCGAGGGTCTGGCCGGGGCGCAGCTGCTGCGTCGTCACGCCGTTCTCGGCGTAGCCCCAGGCCCCGGTCGCCGAGCTGCGCACCCACATCGCCCAGTAGGCGAACGCGGCGGGCATGCCCTGGCAGGTCTCGGTGTACGGCTGCTGGCCGGGCACCGAGATCGGGTGGGTTGCCGAGGGCGCGTCGTTGACGCGGCAGACGACCGCGTCGCCGTACTTCGCGGTGCCCTGGGTCTCGAAGCCGGCGGCGGTGAGCGCGGCGGCGGCGGTGATCGGGCCGGATGCCGGCACGCAGGCATCCGAGTCGGCGCCGCCCAGCAGCCCGTACTGCACCGTCACGAAGACGCCGGAGCAATCGGCGGCCGAGGTGACCGCGGGGGAGGGGATCGCGACGGCGGTGTGGGCCGGGGCCGGCGACGTGGAGGTCGCGCAGCCCGCGAGCGAGACGAGGGCCGCGGCGGCGACGGCGAAGGCGGCGAGACGGGGCGGGCGGCGGGTGCGAATCATCGGATCCAGGGTATCGGCGCACGGGCGGGAGCCTGTGCGCCGATGGGCCTGTGCGGGGTCTTGCGCGGGACATCCGCACGCGCTAATCTACAACCAAATGGTTGTAAATAAGAGTGACCAGCTCGCCGACGCCGAGGTCGACCGCATCTTCCATGCACTGGCGGACGCCACGCGCCGCGACATCGTGACGCGGGTGCTGCGGCGGCCGCACTCGGTGTCCGAGCTGGCCGCCGGCTATGCGATGAGCTTCGCGGCCGTGCAGAAGCACGTCGCGGTGCTCGAGAGGGCGGCGCTCGTGAGCAAGACGAAGCGGGGCCGCGAGCAGCTCGTGCGCGGCGAGGTCGACACCGTCGCCCGCGCGACCGAGCTGCTGCGTGCCTACGAGCAGCTCTGGCACGCGCGCGCCGAGGGCATCGACGCGCTGCTCGCAGCTGAGCGCGTCAGCGACCCCGGCGCGACCGGCGCCGCCGACAGCGCGAACGACACGAACAAGACCGACTAGGCCGAATCGGCCGAGACAGAGGGGGCATCATGCCTGTCATCTCATCCACGCGGGACCCGGAAGCCCGCAGCCTCACGATCGTGTGCGAGTTCGCCGCCCCGGTCGAGCGCATCTGGGAGCTGTGGGAGGACCCGCGCCAGCTCGAGAAGTGGTGGTGCCCCGAGCCCTACCCGGCGACCTTCGAGACCCACGACCTGAGGCCCGGCGGCACGTCGAGCTACTACTCCACGGGCCCGAACGGCGAGCTGCAGCGCGCCTGGTGGGCGACCACCGCGGTCGACAAGCCGCGCCGTATCGAGTTCGACGGCGGCCTCGCCGACAACGACACGAGGGAGCCCGACCCCGACGGCAGAATGCACGGCACCGTGGGATTCGAGCCGATCGAGACGGGCACGCGCATGACGTCGGTGACGGTGTTCGACTCGGTGCCGTACATGGAGAAGATGCTCGGCTTCGGCCACGAAGAGGGCTCGAAGCAGGCGCTCGGCCAGATCGACGCCCTGCTCGTCTCGGCCGGCGCGTGACGCTATTGACTGCAAGTCAGTAGTAGCATCCCCTCGTGCCGCGCCGACGATGGCCGGCCGAGGGGATGCTCATGGGCGCACAGTCGCGCTTCGACCACGACGTGGTGGTCATCGGTTCTGGTTTCGGCGGCTCGGTCGCCGCCCTCCGCCTCGTCGAGAAGGGCTACGACGTGCTCGTCTACGAGGCGGGCAGACGCTTCGCGGACCACGAGTTCGCGAAGACGAACTGGGACCTCAGGAACTACCTCTGGGCGCCCGCTCTCGGCTGCTTCGGGCCGCAGCGCATCCACAAGCTGCCCGACGTGCTGATCCTCGCGGGGGCCGGCGTCGGCGGCGGCTCGCTCAACTACGCCAACGTGCAGTACGTGCCGGGGGAGTCGTTCTTCACGAGCGGCTCGTGGGCCGGCGTGACCGACTGGCGGGCCGAGCTCGCGCCGCACTACGAGACCGCGAAGCGCATGCTCGGCACGGCCGAGACCTATCCCTACGACGGGCCCGCCGAGCAGCTCATGCGCAAGGTGGCGGTGCGGCTCGGCGTGCCCGAGACCTTCCGGACGACGCCGACCGGGGTGTACTACGGGGCACCCGGCGCGCCGACCCGCGGCGTGACATCCCCCGACCCGTATTTCGACGGCGACGGGCCCGCCCGCACGAGCTGCACGCTGTGCGGCAACTGCATGGTCGGCTGCCGCGTGGGGGCGAAGAACACGCTCGTCAAGAACTACCTGTGGCTGGCCGAGCGGCGCGGCGCGGTCATCGAGCCGTTGCGCACCGTCACGTCGGTCACGCCGCTGCCCGGGGGCGGGTTCGAGGTGACGACGGATGCCACGGGCACCCTGCTCGCGAAGAAGGCCCCCCGCACGGTCACGGCCGAGCAGGTCGTCTTCGCCGCCGGCGCGTGGGGCACGCAGAAGCTCCTGCACACGCTCAAGGCCGACGGCGCGCTCCCGCGCCTCTCGGATGCGCTCGGCCGGCTCACCCGCACCAACTCCGAGGCGCTCGACGGAGCGATCGCCACCGCCGTGCCCGGCGTCGACCTGACCGAGGGCTCGGCGATCACCACCTCGATCTACGTCGACGAGAAGACCCACGTGCAGAATGTGCGCTACGGCAAGGGCTCGGGTGCGATGCTGCTGCTCGTCACGGCGCTCGTGCCGGGCGGGAAGCCCCTGCACAAGCGGCTCGGCTACCTGCTGGGGCGGCTCGCACGGCATCCGCTCGCCGAGTTGCGTGCGAGCTCGCCGCGGCGCGCGACCGAGCGCGGCGTCATCGCGCTCGTCATGCAGAGCGTCGACAACTCGCTGACGGTCTCGGCCAAGCGGCTGTTCGGGCGCATCGTGCTCACGAGCCGCCAGGGCGACGGCGAGCCGAACCCGGACTGGCTGCCGCAGGCGCACCGCGCGACCGAGGCGATGGCCGAGCAGCTCACCGAGGACACGGGCGTGCCGGCCCTGCCGCGCGGCACGTGGCTCGAACTGTTCGGCGTGCCGCTCACGGCGCACTTCCTGGGCGGCGCGGTGATCGCAGCCGACCCCGCCGACGGCGTCGTCGACCCCTTCCACCGCGTCTGGAACTACCCGGGCCTGCACATCGTCGACGGCTCGACGATCTCGGCCAATCTCGGGGTCAACCCCTCGCTCACGATCACGGCGCAGGCCGAGCGGGCGTTCGCGCTGTGGCCCGAGAAGGGCGAGCGGGATGCCCGCCCCGCACAGGGCGAGCCCTATCGGATGGTGTCCCAATCGTGATTTGACCGCGCGACGCGGCTCACGGCATATTGACCAACGGGTCAACGGCGATCCGAAAGTAACAAGCGTGCGCGCCGGCATCTCGAAAGCAACGACCACGACGAGGTGGGCGCCGACCCCAACGGGACTCTCGGATGCCGGCGCGCGGCGCGCTGGTGCCGCGGCGACCCGCGCCACCCTGTGGCAAACGCTGCGCAAGCCCCGTGCGACCCGACAGACTGGACGGGTGAAGCGACTCCACCTTCCCCAGACGACTCTGTCCGCGTCCAACATCATCCTCGGCCTCATGCGCATCTCGGAGCTCACCGACGACGAGATCCGCACCCTCGTCTCGACGGCGATCGACGAGGGCATCGACTTCTTCGACCACGCCGACGTCTACGGCGGCCAGCCGCACTTCTGCGAGAAGCGCTTCGGCGACGCCGTGCGGTTCACCTCGAGCGAGCGCGAGAAGGTCAAGATCCAGACCAAGACGGGCATCGTGCCCGGCGCCTTCGACTTCTCGAAGGAGCACATCCTGAAGTCGGTGGATGCCTCGCTCGGCGCCCTGCGCACGGACTACATCGACGTGCTGCTGCTGCACCGCCCCGACGCGCTCGTCGAGCCGGAAGAGGTCGCCGCCGCGTTCGCGGAGCTCGAGGCATCCGGCAAGGTCCGCAACTTCGGCGTCTCGAACCACACGCCCGGCCAGGTCGAGCTGCTGAAGAAGTCCGTGAAGCAGCCGCTCGCCTTCAACCAGGTGCAGCTCTCGATCACGCACGCGCCGCTCATCGCGGCGGGTGTCGCGAGCAACATGGCGGGCCTCGACCAGTCGATCGACCGCGACAACGGCATCCTCGACTACTCGCGCCTCAACGACATCACGCTGCAGGCGTGGTCGCCCTTCCAGAAGCAGTTCTTCAACGGCGTCTTCCTCGGCGACCGCGAGAACTACGCCGAGCTGAACGACGCGATCGACGCGCTCGCGGCGAAGTACGACGTGACGCCGGATGCCATCGCCGTGGCCTGGATCACGCGCCACCCCGCGAACTTCCAGGTCGTGCTCGGCACCACCAAGCCGGAGCGCGTGAAGGCCGCCGCCGTCGGCAGCGACATCCCGCTCACCCGCGTCGAGTGGTACAGCCTGTTCACCGCGGCGGGCTACACCCTGCCGTAGCGCCCTCAGGTCGCCGTGCGCCCAGCCCGCTGTGCGCACGGCGACCTAGGCTGAACCGGTGACATCTCGCACCGCAGCCGTCCTCGACAACCCGGGCTTCCACTCGCTCACGGGTGCGCACGCGCCCTTCGCCCGAGCGCACGGCCGCGTGCGTCGCTACGAGCCCGAGGTGTCGGTCTTCGCGGGCGTGCCCGACGACGCGACCGCCGAGGACTGGGCCGCGCTCGCCGCCTTGCTGCAGCCCGGCGAGGTGCTCGCGCTCTCGGGCCGCGAGCTGCCCGCGGGCTGGGCCGAGAGCGGTCTGCCGGCGGGCTGGGTCGTGGAGCTCGGCGAGGGCCTGCAGATGACCGACGACGGCTTCGTCGCCGAGGCGGGCGACGGCGACGGCCTGATCGAGCTGGGTGCGGCGGATGTCCCCGACATGCTCGAGCTGATCGCGATCGCGCAGCCGGGGCCCTTCGCCCCGCGCACGGTCGAGCTGGGCGGCTACCTCGGCATCCGCGTCGACGGCCGGCTCGTCGCGATGGCCGGCCGCCGGGTCAACCCCGCGGGCTGGGTCGAGGTCAGCGCCGTCGCGACGCACCCGGACTTTCGCGGCCGCGGTTTCGCGGCGCGGGTCGTGCGCGGCGTCGTCGCCGGCATCCGCGCCGAGGGCCAGCGCGCGTTCCTGCACTCGCGCGCCGACAACGAGACCGCGGTCGGGCTCTACACGCGTCTCGGCTTCGTCGCCCGCGCGCACGTGCCGTTCGCGTTCTTCTTCGAGGCACCGGCCGAGAGCGAGGCGGCCGCGACCGCCGCCGACGGCGCTTCGGACGGCGAGGTCGTCGCGTGATCGGCGCCGACCTGCGCGGCGACTTCCCGCTGCTCGACCAGACCGTCAACGGGCATCCGCTCGTCTACCTCGACTCGGCCGCGACCGCCCAGCGGCCGCGCGTCGTGCTCGACGCCGAGCGCGACTACCTCGAGCGTCGCAACTCGGCCGTGCACCGCGGCGCGCACACGCTCGCCGCCGAGGCGACCGAGGAGTTCGAGGGGGCCCGTGAGGCCGTCGCGCGCTTCGTCGGCGCCCAGCCCGACGAGATCGCCTGGCAGGCGAACGCGACGGACGCCCTGAACACCGTCGCCTTCGCGATCGGCGCCGCGAGCCGCGGCCGCGGGGGAGATGCGGCCCGCCGCTTCGCGCTCGCGCCGGGCGACGAGATCGTCGTGACCGAGGCCGAGCACCACGCGAACCTCATCCCGTGGCAGGAACTCGCGGCCCAGACGGGCGCGACGCTGCGCTACGTCCCGGTCGACGACGGGCTGTGGACGATCGAGGATGCCCGTGCCGTGGTCACCGAGCGCACGCGCCTGATCGCCTTCGCGCACGTCTCGAACGTCACCGGCATGGTGGCGCCGGTCGCCGAGGTCGTGGATCTCGCGGCATCCGTCGGCGCCCTCACGGTTCTCGACGCATGCCAGTCCGCACCGCACCGCATGCTCGCCCTGCGCGAGCTCGGCGTCGACTTCGCGGCGTTCAGCGCGCACAAGATGCTCGGGCCGACGGGCCTCGGCGTGCTCTACGGCCGGCGTGAACTGCTGAACGCGCTGCCGCCGGGGCGCACCGGCGGCTCGATGATCACCACCGTGACGATGGACGGCGCCCAGTACCTGCCCGCCCCGCAGCGCTTCGAGGCCGGCACGCAGGCCGTCTCGCAGGCCGTCGCGTTCGGCGCGGCCGTCGGCTATCTGACGGCCGTCGGCATGGACGAGGTGCTCGCCCACGAGCACGCGCTCGCGGCGCGGCTGCACGACGGGCTCGCCGGCATCCCCGGCCTGCGCCTCATCGGCCCCGGCCGCGGCGTCGAACGTGCGGGCCTCGTCGCCTTCGACGTCGAGGGCGTGCACGCGCACGACGCGGGGCAGTACCTCGACGCCCGTGGCATCGCGGTGCGCGTCGGGCACCACTGCGCGCAGCCGCTGCACCGCCGCCTCGGCCTCACGGCGAGCGTGCGCGCGAGCGTCTATCTGTACAACACCGAGGCCGACGTCGACACGTTCCTCGAGGCCGCCGCCGGCATCCGCCCCTACTTCGGCCTGTGACGTCCCGGGCGTCCGTGGCAGGCTGAGGGCATGCCGTACGACGCCGACGCATCCCGTTACGAATCGATCCCGTACCGCCGCACCGGCCGCAGCGGCCTGCTGCTGCCCGCCGTCTCGCTCGGTCTGTGGCAGAACTTCGGCGACACGAGCCCGCTCGACACGCAGCGCGCGATCCTGCGCCGGGCGTTCGACCTCGGCGTGACGCACTTCGACCTCGCCAACAACTACGGGCCGCCCGCGGGCAGCGCCGAGACGAACTTCGGCCGCATCTTCGCGCAGGACTTCCGCCCCTACCGTCACGAGATCGTCGTCTCGACGAAGGCGGGATACGGCATGTTCCCCGGGCCGTACGGCGAGTGGGGCAGCCGCAAATACCTGCTCGGCAGCCTCGACGCCTCGCTCGGCCGCATGGGGCTCGACTACGTCGACATCTTCTACTCGCACCGCGCCGACCCCGACACCCCGCTCGAAGAGACGATGGGCGCGCTCGACCAGGCCGTGCGCAGCGGCAAGGCGCTGTACGCGGGCATCTCGAGCTACTCGCCCGAGCGCACGCGCGAGGCGGTGCACATCCTGCGCGAGATGGGCACGCCGGCCCTCATCCATCAGCCGAGCTACTCGATGTTCAACCGCTGGATCGAGGGCGACGCGGCGGGCGGCGCGAGCCTGCTCGACACGGTCGGCGAGCTCGGTCTCGGCGTCATCGCGTTCAGCCCGCTGGCCCAGGGGCTGTTGACCTCCAAGTACCTGGACGGCGTGCCCGCGGGCTCGCGCGCCACGAAGGCGCCGTCGTGGAAGGACGAGTTCCTCACCGACGAGATCGTCGGCCGGGTGCGTGCGCTGAACGAGATCGCGGCGCGGCGCGGTCAGTCGCTCGCGCAGCTCGCGATCGCATGGGTGCTGCGGGATGCCCGGGTCACCTCGGCCCTGGTCGGGGCCTCCAGCGTCGCGCAGCTCGAGGACAGCCTCGGCGCGCTGCAGAACCTCGAGTTCACGCCCGACGAGCTCGCCGAGATCGACCGGTACGCGGTCGAGTCGGGTGTGAACAACTGGCAGCGCTCGAGCGACGTCGACTGACGCGGCCCGAAGCGCCGGTCCGGCGGCGTTTCCGGCTTGTAACACGTGGTTATGAACTTATTTCGAACCCTCACTGGTAATTGACCGTGAGGATTTCGTCTGGAAAGGTTGCGGCGTAACCAGTCCGGGGGCGCAAGCCTCCGAGAAGAGGGAGTCATCTATGACCTCGACGCAAACGCAGCTCAAAGGCGTGCTGCCAGACACCGGTCTCAAGCGTCAAATCGGATTCATCGGCCTCATGTGGGCCTCCGCCGGATCGATCATCGGTTCCGGTTGGCTGTACGGGGCGCAGAAGGGCCTCGCGGCTGCGGGCCCCGCGATCATCTGGTCGTGGCTGATCGGTGCCGCCGCGATCCTCGTCCTCGCCTTCGTGCACGCCGAGCTCGGTGGCATGTACCCCATCGCCGGCGGCACGGCCCGCTTCCCGCACCTCGCCTTCGGCGGCATCGCGGGCGGCTCGTTCGGCTGGTTCTCGTGGCTGCAGGCGGTCACCGTCGCCCCCGTCGAGGTCATGGCGATGCTCGGATACTGGCAGACGCTGGCGCTCAAACAGCACTGGAGCTTCGGAGCGCACTGGCAGAACCCCAAGACCGAGATCCTGACGGGCGGCGGCATCGTCACGGCCGTCATCGTCATGGCGGTCTTCACCGCGATCAACTTCCTCTCGATCCGCGCGCTCGCCAACACGAACAGCGCGGCGACCTGGTGGAAGATCGGCGTGCCGCTGTTGGCCATCATCGTGATCTCGGTCATCGGGTTCCACGGCAGCAACTTCGGTGCGGGCGAGAGCTTCGCCCCGACCGGCCTCAAGGGCGTGCTGAGCGCCCTGCCCACCGCGGGCGTCATCTTCGCCTTCCTCGGTTTCGAGCAGGCGGACCAGCTCGCCGGTGAGTCGTCGAACCCCAAGCGCGACATCCCGCGCGCCGTCATCGGCTCGGTCGTGATCGGTCTCGTCATCTACCTGGCGCTGCAGGTCGTCTTCATCGCGGCGATCCCGCACGACCACCTGCTCGGCACCTGGGCCCAGACGGCCGCGCAGTACGCCGGCGGTCCGTTCGCCCTGATCGCCACTGCGATCGGCGCCGGCTGGCTCGCCTACGTGCTCTTCGTCGACGCGGTCATCTCACCCGGTGGCACCGGTCTGATCTACTTCACCGCAACGAGCCGTGTCTCGTACGGCCTGTCGAAGAACGGCTACTTCCCGAAGATCTTCGAATCGACGACCAAGCGCGGCGTGCCGTGGTTCGGCCTCATCATCGCCTGGATCTTCGGCTGCATCTGCTTCCTGCCGTTCCCGAGCTGGCAGTCGCTGGTCAGCCTGATCACGAGCGCCTCGGTGCTCATGTACGCCGGCGCCCCGCTCGCGTTCGGCGCCTTCCGCAAGCGCATCCCGGACGCGGAGCGCCCGTTCCGCCTGCCCGCCGGCCAGATCCTGGCGCCGATCGCCTTCATCGTGTCGAACTGGATCATCCTCTGGACCGGCTGGATCACCGACTGGAAGCTCGGCGTCTGCATCCTGATCGGCATCGCGATCATCGTGCTGACCCGCATCTTCAAGTGGAACCCGACCCCGGTGCACTTCAACTGGAAGTCGTCGCAGTGGGTTCTGCCCTATCTGATCGGCCTCGGCCTGATCGTCTTCCTGTCCGACTGGAACCAGAACTCGGCCGGCAAGGTCGTCGGCCCGGACTGGATCCCCTTCGGCTGGGACATGGTCGTGACCGGCGTCTTCAGCCTGGTCATCTACTTCTGGGCGGTCAACACGGCCATCGACGGCAAGGGCATCCTCGCGATCGCCGAGGAGACTGCGGCGCACGCCGAGCAGGAGACCGCCGCGCTCGGCGAGGCGATCGCGTAGTCGACGCCGTCGAGTCGGAATAACTGAATATCCGTACGGGTTTCCAGGTATCGTGGATGCCATGGAACTCGTGCGGCAGTTGGGAGCAGGGCTCTACGACGCTTTCTCGATGTTCTGGGAGACGTTGTGGGCCCTGTTCCTCGGTTTTGCGCTGTCGGGCGCGGTCCAGGCCTTCGTGAGCCGCGCCCGCATGCAGCGCATGCTGGGCGACCACCGCCCCGCGACGCTGGCGAAAGCGGGCTTCTGGGGGGCCGTCAGCTCGTCCTGTTCCTATGCCGCGAGCGCGCTCGCGAAGACGCTGTTCCGCCGCGGCGCCGATTTCACGACCTCCCTCGTCTTCATGATCGCGAGCACCAACCTCGTGATCGAGATGGGGCTCGTGCTCTGGCTGCTGCTCGGCTGGCAGTTCGCGCTCGCGCAGTTCGTCGGCGGGGCGATCATGATCGCGCTGCTCGCGCTCGTCGGCCCGCGCGTGCTCGGCGGCCGCACGGCCGAGCGGGCGCGCGCGCACCTCGACCCGGCGGCCGGCGAGGCCTCGGGCCACCACCATCACGAGGTCGATGAGGATGTCGCGGCCGACGTCCCCCTGCGGCAGCGCCTGCGCTCGCGCGCCGGCTGGTCCGACGCGGCCGCCTACATGGTCAGCGACCTCACGATGATCCGGAAGGAGCTCGTGATCGGCTTCGTGGTCGCGGGGCTCATCACGGTCTTCGTGCCCGCGGCCGTCTGGCAGGCGCTCTTCGTCACCGGCCACGGCTTCTGGTCGAGCCTCGAGAACGCGGTCGTCGGCCCCTTCCTCGCGATCATCAGCTTCGTCTGCTCGGTCGGCAACGTGCCGCTCGCGGCGACGCTGTGGCATGCCGGCGCGAGCTTTGGCGGGGTCGTCGCCTTCGTGTTCGCCGACCTGCTGGCGCTGCCGCTGCTGCTCATCTACCGGCGGTACTTCGGCCTCGGCGTGACCCTGCGCATCCTCGCCGTGTTCTGGGCGACCATGAGCGCCGCGGGTCTCGCCGTCGAGTACCTGTTCCGGCTCGTGCGCATTCCCGAGCCCGCGGCGACCGGCCTCATGGCGGCTCACGAGCCGGGGCTCGGCTACACGACCTGGCTCAACCTGGCCGCCCTCGCGCTGTTCGCGGTCATGTACCGGCTGCACCGCACGCGCCCCGCGAGCGACCGCTATGCGAAGGACGTCATCTGCGGCATGCAGGTCGAGATCGCGCATGCGCCGGCGCGGCGCATGCGCGACGGCGTCGACCACTACTTCTGCTCCGACCGCTGCGCGCTTCAGTTCGACGCGCGGGGCGGCGCATCGCCCGACGAGAGGAACCACGACATGAGCGAAGGTCACGGCCACGGGGTCGGCGGCATGGCCGATGACCCCCACGGCACGCACCGCGACCCGGTCTGCGGCATGACCGTGAGCCCCGAGACCGCCGCGGCGAGCTTCGAGCACGACGGCGAGACCTACTACTTCTGCTCGAAGGGCTGCCGCACCGCGTTCGAGCTGAAGCCGTCCGCCTTCCTGGAGCTGCGGTGACGGCCGCGACGGCGTCGGCGGGGCACGCGCACCCCATCGATGCGGACGCCGTGGGGCGGGCGCGTGCGGCCGTGCCGACCGCCGATGAGACCGCGCGCCTCGCGGGCCTGCTCTCCGTCATGGCCGACCCGCTGCGGCTGCGCATCGTGTTCGCGCTCGACACGGCCGGCGAGCTGTGCGTGGGCGACCTCGCGCTCGCGCTGGAGGTGAGCGAGGATGCCGCGGGCTACGCGCTCCGGCTGCTGCGCGCCGCGGGCCTCGTCGCTGCGCGCAAGCACGGCCGCATCGTCTACAACCGCCTCGCCGACGACTTCCCCGAGCCGCTCCTGCACTACTGCCTGCGCGAGCTCATCACAATCACCCGCCGGTAAGGGCGTCGAAGCCCCTGCGGACCTGGGTCGATTGTGCGGAGCCGAGAGCTCGTTCCCTCCGCAGAACCGACTCGTCTCCGCACAATCGGCACAGGCTCAGCCGCGCCGGATCGCCGCGAGCGTCCCCTTCGTCACCGCGAGCAGGTCGGCCGGGGCGATCTCGATGTCGAAGCCGCGCCGGCCGCCCGAGACGAGGATCGTCGCGAAGGCCTCGGCCGAGGCATCCAGCACGGTCGGCAGCGCCGTCTTCTGACCGATGGGGGAGATGCCGCCCACGACATAGCCGCTCTTGCGCTCGGCGACCTTCGGGTCGGCGAGCTCAGCCCTCTTCCCGCCGAGCGCGGCGGCGAGCGCCTTCACGTCGAGCATCGCGTCGACCGGGACGATGCCGATGCAGTACTGCGATCCCGAATCCGTCGTCGCCATGAGCGTCTTGAAGACCCGCGCGGCCTCGATGCCGAGCTCGCGCGCGGCCTCGGCCCCGAAGTCGGTGACGCTCGCGTCGTGGACGTAGGAATGCGGAGTGAACGGGATGCCGGCGCGCACGAGCGCCGCGGTCGCGGCGGTCGTCGGGGCGGCAGGGGACTTCTTGGCCATGGCCCCACCAGTATCGCGTGCGCACCGGCGGCCGCTAGCGTGGCCCCATGCCCTCGCTGCTCCGCCTCGACTCCTCGATCGATCCCGACACCTCCGTCTCGCGCCGGCTCACGGGCGTCTTCGCACAGGCCTGGGCGGCGCGCGGAGCCGAGCACACGACCGTCACGCGCGACCTGGTCGCCGACCCCGTTCCCCACCTGTCGCACGCGGCACTGCACTGGGCTCCGCGGCTGCGCGGCGACGACGCCCCGGCGCTGCCCGAGGCCGACGCCGTGCAGGAGGCGGTGATCGCGCAGCTGCTCGCCGCGGACGTGCTGCTCGTCGGCGCCCCCATGTACAACTACTCGATCCCCTCGCAGCTCAAGACGTGGCTCGACCACGTGCACGTCCCGGGCGTGCTCGCCCCCTTCGACACGGACACCCAGCCGCTGGCCGGCCGCCCCGCCGTGATCGTCTCGAGTCGTGGCGGCGTCTACGACGTGGGCACCGCGTCCGCCGACTGGGACCACACCTTGCCGCCCATCGGGCTGATCCTCGGCTCGGCGCTCGGCATGGAGGTGCACGTCGTGACCGTGAGCCGCACGCTCTCCGGGGCGGTTCCGGGCCTCGCCGGCGAGCGCGACCGGTTCGCGGACGAGCTCGCCGCCGCCGAAGCCGAACTCGTCGAGCTCGCCGGGAAGCTGGGCTGATCGGCATGGAACAGCCCGACTTCTCCATCGCCGGCCAGCGCGCCCTGGTCACCGGCGCCTCGCGCGGCATCGGCCGCGACCTGGCCCTCGCCCTCGCCCTCGCCGGCGCCGAGGTGCTCGCGGGAGTGCGTGCCGAGGCCGATGCGGCCGAGCTGGTCGCCGAGGCGGCGGGGCGCGGGGCATCCGTCGCCCCCTTCATCCTCGACGTGACGGATGTCGCCGCCACCCGGGCCGCGATCGACGCCGAGGTCGCGGCCCGCGGCCCGATCCAGGTGCTCGTCAACAACGCGGGCCTCGGCTTCAACCACGACGCGGTCGACGTCGGCGAGGCCGACTGGGACGCCATGATGGACGTCAACCTCAAGGGCCTGTTCTTCACGACCCAGGCCGTCGCGCGCCACATGCTCGCGGCGGGTTACGGGCGCGTGGTGAACCTCTCGTCGCAGGGCGGCCTCGTCGGCATCCGCCGCCATGCCGTGTACTCGGCGAGCAAGGGCGGCGTGAACCTGCTCACCAAGGTGCTCGCGCTCGAGTGGGCCGAGCAGGGCGTCACCGTCAACGCCGTCGCGCCGACCTACATCTACACGCCCGGCACCGCCGAGCGGCTCGATCAGCCCGAGATCGCGTCCGACATCCTCGCGCGCATCCCCGCCGGCCGATTCGGGACGACGACGGATGTCGCGGGCGCCGTGCTCTACTTCGCCTCGCCCGCCGCGGGCCTGGTCACCGGCACGGTCCTGCCGATCGACGGCGGCTGGACGGCGCAGTGACGTCGCGTGTGACGTCCTTCGTCGGCCACCGACCCATAGGCCGCGGGGGAGTGACAGAGTAGAAGCGTGACCGATTCCGAGCTGCCCCTGTCGGACCGGGCCGATGCACGCGCCCCGCTGCCGCGCCGCCCGCACGGCAGCGGCGACGGCTGGGTGACCGGCCCCGACGGAAGGCAGTTCTGGGGGACCTTCGGCGCCGCGGGCCTGCTGCTCGTGCACCGCGAGGTCGGCGTGCTGCTGCAGCACCGCGCGGCCTACAGCCACTTCGGCGGCACGTGGGGGATCCCCGGCGGCGCCCGCCATGAGGACGAGACCGCGGCGCAGGCCGCCGTGCGCGAGGCGCACGAGGAGGCGGGGGTGCCCGGGGCCGAGGTCGTCGTCGACTTCGAGTCGGTGCTCGACCTCGGCTGGTGGAGCTACACGACCGTCGTCGGCCACGTCGAGCGGCCGTTCGCCCCCGTGATCGGGGACGCCGAGAGCATCGAGCTGCGCTGGGTCCCGTTCAACGAGGTGGATGCCTACGAACTGCACCCGGGCCTCGCGGCATCCTGGCCCGGCCTCAAGCCCCGCATCGCGGAAGCTCTCGGCTTCTTCGAGGGCTGAGCCCTACGCGGGCTGGGGCTCGTCGCTCGCGAGCCGGCTCTTCCACTCCACGAGCGCGCGCACGGTGCGGCTCGGGTCGGAGCGCAGCGCCTCCATCGCGTCGTCGGGCACGTAGTAGTTGACCGCGAGGAAGCCGCGCACCTGCTCGCTCGGATCGGCGACGAGCGCGCGCAGCACGTCGCAGGGCGTGGCCTCGTTGCGGGCGACGCAGCCGCGGACGCCCTCGTCGGGGTCGGCGGCGAGCTTCTCGAAGAGGTCGGACGGCGTGTTGTAGCTCGACGCGGCGGCCTCGCGGATCTTCGGGTTGGCGTCCGCGGCGAGCAGGCGCAGGCGGCGCAGCTTGCTCTCGGTCACCGGGGGAGCGGGGTGCATCGCCGCGACCTCTTCCGGGGTGAGCATGCTCGGCGCCATGCGCCGCAGCTGCTCGCGCTGCGCGGGGGTGTTGAAGCGGATGCAGGACATGCGGCAACGCTAACCCCCGCCACTGACGACCGGCCCGGTCGGACACGCGGATTCGGGCATCCCGCACCCGGATCCGCACAGCTTCGCGCGCTAGGTTCTGGCTCGACATGAACGCGCTGCTGCACCGCCTCGAACCGGCCTTCCGGTTCCTCGACCGCGTCGCCGGCGGTCGCCATGCGGCGGTGGTCGTGCCGGCCGAGGCCATGGCCCACCCGAGGACGCGCGACACCTTCAGGCGGGTGGCGTGGCTGCTCGTGGTCGAGCTGCTGCTCGGCGTCGGCGCCGTCGCGGTGGCAGTGGGGCTCGCCGTCTCGGGGGCGGACGTCACCTTCGTCGTCTGGATGCGCACGGTCGTCGTGCTCGGCATCACGGCGACGTTGTTCTACTTCACCTGGCGCGCCTCGCGCGGCTGGTACTGGGCCTATCAGCGGCTGCTGCTGTTCACCCGCATCTTCCCCGTCATCACCCTCGTGCTCGCGGCGATCCCGCATCTCTACCCCGCATGGATGATCACCGAGCAGATCGTGTTCAGCCTGGTGCTGCTCGGCATCCTCTTCTATCTGAGCTCGACCCACATGCGCGAGGCCTTCCCGCGCCCCGCGAGGCCGACGAGTCGCGCCTGACCGGCGAGAGCGCCACCGAGCGAGCGCAGATGCCGATCAGAAGCAGAAATCCACGCCGCGAGGCGCCCGATCGGGGGGAATCCGCCCGGCATTCGCTCGTCACCGATCGTGACCTTTCCGATACGCTTGTGGTTCGAAGGAGGACGATGGTGGCTGACGAGAACCCCCTGCGCCCGCCCGCCCGAGGCAACGAGGCGACGACGGCGCGCTTCGGCGAAGAGTTCGCGCAGGCGATGAATGTCGACGGCTCCGGCGTCACAGCCGACGAGTTGGAGGCGATCAACGCCCTGCCTTCCGGCTCGGCGCTGCTGATCGTCCGGCGCGGCCCGAACACCGGTGCGCGCTTCCTCCTCGACGCCGACACGACCGTCGCCGGCCGTCATCCGGACGCCGACGTGTTCCTCGACGACGTGACGGTCTCGCGCCGGCACGCCGAGTTCGTGCGCCACGGCGCCCTGTTCGAGGTGCGCGACCTCGGCTCGCTCAACGGCACCTACTACGACGGCGTGCGCATCGAGACCGCGATGCTCGTCGACGGTGCCGAGGTCCAGATCGGGAAGTACCGCTTCACGTTCTACGCGTCGCGAGCCGACCTGGGCAAGAAGTAGTGGCGCGCTCGGCGGCCCAGGCGACGGAGGCCGGGCCGGTACTTCTGAGCATCGGCCAGGTGCTCGCCAAGCTCACGCCCGAGTTCCCCGAGCTCACTCCGTCGAAGCTCCGCTTCCTTGAAGAGCAGGGTCTCGTCGCGCCGTCCCGCACGCCGTCGGGCTACCGGAAGTTCTCGGCGTCCGACCTCGAGCGCCTCAAGCTGGTGCTCGGCATGCAGCGCGATCACTACCTGCCGCTCAAGGTCATCCGCGACCATCTCGCCGACATCGACGCCGGTGCGACCCCGCTCATCGCGGGCGGCCCGGCGCTGCCGAACATGCTCTCGACCGGGCGCAGGCACACCCGCGACGAGCTGCTGCGCGAGTCGGGCGCGAGCGCCCAGCTGCTGAGCGACGCCGTCAGCGCCTCGCTGCTGCCGGCCACCGACGTCTTCGACGAAGAGGCGCTGCGCGTGCTGACGGCGCTCGCCGAGCTCGGCCGCCGCGGCATCGAGCCACGCCACCTGCGCGCCGTGCGCGCGGCCGTCGAGCGCGAGCTCGGGCTCATCGAGAGCGCGGTCGCGCCGATCGCCCATCGCCGCGACGCCTCGGGGCGTGCGAAGACCGCCGACACCGCTCAGGAGATCGCGCGGCAGCTGGATGTCGTGCGCTCCAGCCTGCTGCGCACGGGCCTCGACCGGGTGCTGCCCTGACCCTGACCCTCAACTGGAGGGTGAAACTTACGACACGCCGAACGCGACATGCGGATGTGATTGCCGGGGCCAGCAGCGCTGGGTACCTTGGATCCGAGGCGATCATCGCCGCAGCGTCGTTCCGACCGGCGCCCCCACCGCACACACGAAAGGTACGCGCATGAGCGAAGCCGCGGGTCCCGAAGGGCGCCTCGATCTGCAGTACCTGTTCACCGACGGCCTGCCCGACATGGCCGACGAGGTGGGCTACAAGGGCGCCGTCGCCGCCAAGGCCGCCGGCATCAGCTACCGCCAGCTCGACTACTGGGCCCGCACCGGGCTCGTCGAGCCGACCGTGCGCGGGGCATCCGGCTCGGGCTCGCAGCGCCTCTACGGTTTCCGCGACATCCTCGTGCTCAAGCTCGTGAAGCGCCTTCTCGACACCGGCATCTCGCTGCAGCAGATCCGCGTCGCGGTCAACCAGCTCCGTGAGTCGGGCGTCACCGACCTCGCCGAGACCACGCTCATGAGCGATGGCGCCTCGGTCTACCTCTGCACCTCGAACGACGAGGTCATCGACCTCGTCAGCCAGGGCCAGGGCGTCTTCGGCATCGCCGTCGGCCGCGTGCTGCGCGAGGTCGAGGCGAGCCTCGTCGAGATCGACCCGGGGCAGCCCGACGTGGCCGACCCGCGCGACGAGCTGGCGGCGCGCCGTGCGGCGCGCAAGCAGGTGTCGTAGCCCAGCTCGCGTCATCCGCCGAGAACACGACGCGCGCCCAGGTCGTCGGCCGGGCGCGCGTTTCGCGTGCGGGGGGAGGCCTACGCCTCGCCGTCCTCGATGTTCGGAACGGTCTCGGCGACCTCGATGCGCTCGGGCTCGACGGCACTCGCGTTCGCGTACTCGCCGATGCGCGCCGTGCGCAGCACACGCTCGAGCAGCACGTCGAAGTTGTGCGCCATCTCCTGTGCGGACTCGCCGGGCCAGACGTGCAGCGGCTTCGCGGCGCCCTGGGCCTGCTGCAGCGAGGTGCGCTCGGGCAGCTGCGGCGAGAGCACGAGCGGGCCGAACATGTCGCGCAGTTCCTTGATGCGGAACTGGTGCTCAAGGGACTGCACGCGGGCGCGGTTGACGATGATGCCGAGCGGCTGCAGGCGCGGGGCCAGGCCGCGACGGATCTCTTCCACGGCGCGCAGCGCGCGGTCGGCCGCGGCCACGGAGAAGAGGCCGGGCTCGGTGACGACCGCGACGCGGTCGGAGGCGGCCCAGGCGGTGCGCGTGAGGGCGTTGAGGCTCGGTGCGCAGTCGATGAGGGTCAGGTCGTACTCGTGCTCGAGGTGCACCAGCGCGTCCTCGAGCTTCCAGAGGTCCTTGACGGACGGGTGCGGGCCGTCGAAGTTGATGGCCGACGGCGACCCGATCATCACGTCGACCTTGCCGGGCCTGCCGCGCGTCCATCCGGAGGGGGCGATCGCCGAGCGGACGATCTTCTCCTTCGGGTTGGCCAGCACGTCCGCGACGTTGAGGTGACCTGCGACCGAGATGTCCATGCCGGTGGAGACGTCGGACTGCGGGTCGAGGTCGATCACGAGCGTGCGCAGGCCCTTGGCGAACGCCGCCGAAGCGAGACCGAGGGTCACCGTGGTCTTGCCGACACCGCCCTTGAGGGAACTGACGCTCAATACGTGCACGGGTAGAAACCTACCGTTAGTAATCTGGATGAACCTAACCGTTCCCTGAGCCGACAACCCCGACCGGAGGCCGCCGTGTTCCGCAAGATCCTGGTCGCGAACAGGGGTGAGATCGCGATCAGGGGCTTCCGCGCGGCGTACGAGCTCGGGGCCAGGACGGTCGCCGTCTTCGCCTATGAGGACAGGAACGCGCTGCACCGGATGAAGGCCGACGAGGCCTACCAGATCGGCGAGCAGGGGCATCCGGTCAGGGCCTATCTCGACGTCGCCGAGATCATCCGCGTCGCCACGCAGTCCGGCGCCGACGCGATCTACCCGGGCTACGGCTTCCTCTCCGAGAACCCCGAGCTGGCCGAGGCGGCGCAGGCCGCCGGCATCGCGTTCATCGGGCCGCCGAAGGACGTGCTCGAGATGGCGGGCAACAAGGTCACCGCCAAGGAGCACGCGGTGGCGGCGGGGGTGCCCGTGCTGCGTTCGACCCCGCCCTCGCGGGACATCGAGGAACTGCTCGCGGGCGCCGACGAGATCGGCTTCCCGATCTTCGCGAAGGCCGTCGCGGGCGGCGGCGGCCGCGGCATGCGTCGCGTCGACGCGAAGGGCGAGCTGCGCGCCGCCCTGGAAGAGGCCATGCGTGAGGCCGACAGCGCGTTCGGCGACCCGACCATGTTCCTCGAGCAGGCGGTGCTGACGCCGCGGCACATCGAGGTGCAGATCCTGGCGGATGCCACGGGGGAGACCCTGCACCTCTTCGAGCGCGACTGCTCGGTGCAGCGCCGCCACCAGAAGGTCGTCGAGATCGCCCCGGCGCCGAACCTCGACGAGAACGTGCGCCAGGCGCTCTACCGCGACGCCGTCGCGTTCGCGCGCTCGATCGGCTATGTCAACGCGGGCACGGTCGAGTTCCTCGTCGAGGCATCGGGGCCGCGCGCGGGCGAGCACGTCTTCATCGAGATGAACCCGCGCATCCAGGTCGAGCACACCGTCACCGAGGAGGTCACGGACGTCGACCTCGTGCAGGCGCAGATGCGCGTGGCCGCGGGCGAGACGCTCGCGCAGATCGGGCTGAGCCAGGATGTCCTGCGCCTGAACGGGTTCGCCCTGCAGTGCCGCATCACCACCGAGGACCCGGCCGCGGGCTTCCGCCCCGACACGGGCACGATCACGACCTACCGCTCGCCCGGCGGCGGCGGAATCCGCCTCGACGGCGGTTCGATGGGCACCGGCAGCGAGGTCAGCCCGCACTTCGACTCGATGCTCGTCAAGCTCACCTGCCGCGGCCGCACCTTCCCGGCGGCGGTGAGCCGCGCGCGGCGCGCCCTCGCCGAGTTCCGCATCCGCGGCGTCGCGACGAACATCCCGTTCCTGCAGGCGCTGCTCGACGAACCCGAGTTCGTCGCGGGGCGCATCGCGACCGACTTCATCGGCAACCGCCCCGACCTGCTGCGGGCACGGCCCTCGCAGGACCGGGGCACCAAGATCCTGAGCTGGCTCGCCGACGTGACCGTGAACCGGCCGAACGGCGAGCGGCCCGCGCACGTCATCGAGCCCGCGGCGAAGCTGCCGAAGCTGCCGGGCGGCCTGCTCGAGGCATCCGCCCCTGCCGGCACGCGTCAGCGGCTGCTCGAGCTCGGGCCGGTCGCCTTCAGTCGCGCGGTGCGCGCGCAGACGGCGCTCGCCGTGACCGACACGACCTTCCGCGACGCGCATCAGAGCCTGCTCGCGACGCGCGTGCGCACGAAGGACCTGCTCGCGGTGGCGCCGCACGTCGCGCGGCTCACGCCGAACCTCTTCTCGGTCGAGGCCTGGGGCGGTGCGACCTACGACGTGGCGCTGCGCTTCCTCGGCGAGGACCCGTGGGAGCGGCTCGCCGCGCTGCGTCAGGCGCTGCCGAACGTCGCGATCCAGATGCTGCTGCGCGGGCGCAACACGGTCGGGTACACGCCGTACCCGGCGCAGGTGACGGATGCCTTCGTGGCCGAGGCGGTGCAGACCGGCGTCGACGTGTTCCGCGTCTTCGACGCCCTCAACGACGTCGAGCAGATGCGCCCCGCGATCCAGGCGGTGCTCGCGCAGAACACCGCGATCGCCGAGGGCACGCTCTGCTACACGGGTGACCTGAACGACCCGGCCGAGCCGTTCTACACGCTCGACTACTACCTGCGGCTCGCCGAGAAGGTGGTCGGCACCGGCGTGCACATGCTCGCCGTCAAGGACATGGCAGGGCTGCTGCGGCCGGCCGCCGCCGAGAAGCTCGTGACCGCGCTGCGTCGCGAGTTCGAACTGCCCGTGCACGTGCACACCCATGACACGGCAGGCGGTCAGCTCGCGACGCTGCTCGCGGCATCCCGCGCGGGTGCCGACGTCGTCGACGCGGCCTCCGCGCCGATGTCGGGCACGACGAGCCAGCCGTCCCTCTCCGCGCTCGTCGCCGCGCTCGCCCACACCGAGCGCGAGACCGAGCTCGACTTCGAGAGCGTAGCCGCGCTCGAGCCGTACTGGGCCGCCGTGCGCGCGCTCTACGCGCCGTTCGAGTCGGGGCTGCCCGCGCCGACGGGCCGGGTCTACCGGCACGAGATCCCGGGCGGCCAGCTCTCCAACCTGCGTCAGCAGGCGATCGCGCTCGGGCTCGCGAACGACTTCGAGCTCATCGAGGACATGTATGCGGCGGCGAATCGCATCCTCGGCCGCATCCCCAAGGTCACGCCGTCGTCGAAGGTCGTCGGCGACCTCGCCCTGCAGCTCGCGGCCGTGCGCGCCGACCCCGCCGACTTCGAGGCGAACCCGCAGAACTACGACGTGCCCGACTCGGTCGTCTCGTTCATGGCGGGGGAGCTCGGCGACCTGCCCGGCGGGTGGCCCGAGCCGTTCCGCAGCAAGGTGCTCGCTGGTCGCGACGTCCACGGCGGCGTCACACCGCTGACCGAGGCCGACCTCGCCGCCCTCGCCGAGCCCGGCCGCGGCAGGCAGGAGGCGCTCAACCGCCTGCTGTTCCCCGGCCCGACGCGTCAGTTCGAGGAATCGCGCGAGCTGTTCGGCGACCTGTCGGTCGTCGACACCTCCGATTACCTCTACGGGCTCGGCGTCGGCACCGAGCACCGCGTCGACGTGGGGCCCGGCATCGTCCTCTACGTCGGGCTCGAGGCGATCGGCGAGGCGGATGCCCGCGGCGTCCGCACCGTCATGGCCCGGCTCAACGGCGCCCTGCGCCCGGTCTTCGTGCGCGACCGCCATGTCGAGGTCGCGACCAAGGCCCTCGAGAAGGCCGATCCCGCTGACCCGGGCCACGTGCCCGCGCCGTTCTCGGGCGTCGTGACGCTGCGCGTTGCACCGGGCGAGGTCGTCGCCGCGGGGCAGGCCGTGGCATCCATCGAGGCCATGAAGATGGAGGCCGCGATCGCCGCAGGCACGAGCGGCGTCGTCGAACGGCTCGCCGTGCCGTCGACGCAGCAGGTCGAGGCGGGCGACCTGCTCGTCGTCATCAACCCTGTGCAGCCCTGACGGCGCACACCCGCAAGCAAGAGAGCACGCAATTGGCAGTCCGCACCATCCGCCTGTTCGGCGATCCCGTCCTCAAGTCCGTCTGCGACCCCGCGGTGCCCGGCGCCGCCGGCTTCGACGAGGGCGTGCGAGCTCTGGTCGCCGACCTCGTCGACTCGGTGCAGCTGCCCGGCCGCGCGGGCGTCGCGGCCAACCAGATCGGCGCGACCACGCGGGTGTTCAGCTACAACGTCGATGACAGGCTCGGCTACTTGATCAACCCCGAGGTCGTCGAGACGCGCGGCGAGAAGACGATGGTGGGCGAGGGATGCCTGAGCGTGCCCGGCCTCTGGTTCGAGACGGCGCGCTACCCGTGGGCGCGCGCGAAGGGCTATGACGTCGACGGGGCCGAGGTGTTCGTCGAGGGCGACGGTGTGCTCGCGCAGGCGCTGCAGCACGAGACCGACCACCTGAACGGCCTGCTGTACCTCGACCGTCTCGACAAGGAGACGCGCCGAGCGGCCATGAAGCAGGTCAGGGAGTCCGACTGGTTCTGAGCCGCGGCTGGCAACCGGCCGGAGCCCCTGGCGGGCGGCCCGTCGCCGCTCAGCCCTGCAGCGACATCGACTGCGTCGGCACGCCCGAGTAGAGCGCGTCGATCTCGTTCGCGAAGTCCTTGACGATGACCGCGCGCTTGATCGACAGCTTGGGTGTGAGGTGGCCGGACGCCTCGGTCCAGCTCGTCGGCAGGATGACGAACTTCCTGATCGACTCGGCGCGCGACACGGTGCTGTTGGCGTGGTCGACCGCCTTCTGCACCTCGGCGAGCACGGCCGGGTTCTGGGTCGCGGCCTCGAGCGACATGTGCTCGTCCTGGCCGTTGTTCTTGAGCCAGACGGGCAGCATCTCGCGGTCGAGGGTGATGAGCGCGGCGATGAACGGGCGCTGCTCGCCGACGACGACGATCTGGTCGATGAGCGGGTTCGACCGGGCGCCGTCCTCGAGCACGGCGGGCGCGACGTTCTTGCCGCCCGCGGTGACGATGATCTCCTTCTTGCGGCCGGTGATCGACAGGTAGCCGTCCTCGTCGAGCGCGCCGAGGTCGCCGGTCTTGAACCAGCCGTCGTGGAACGACTCGGCGGTGAGCGCCGCGTTGTTCCAGTACTCCTTGAAGACGCAGACGCCCTTGACCTCGATCTCGCCGTCGTCGGCGATGCGGATCGCGTTGCCGGGCAGCGCGGGGCCGACGGTGCCGATCTTGAAGGCGCCGGGCAGGTTGACCGACACCGGTGCCGTCGTCTCGGTCAGGCCGTAGCCCTCGAGGATCTCGACCCCGAGCGCTGCGAAGAAGTGGCCGAGGCGCGTCGACAGCGGGGCGGAACCCGAGACCGCGTACCGCACCCGGCCCCCCATCTTCGCGCGGAGCGTCGAGAACACGAGCCGGTCGAAGAGCTTGAACTTGAGGTTGAGGAAGAACGGCACCTTGCCGGCGTCCTTCGCCTCGGAATAGGCGACCGCTGTGTCGGCGGCGGCGCGGAAGATCTTGCCCTTGCCGCCCGACTCGGCGATCTGCTCGGCGGTGTTGTAGACCTTCTCGAACACGCGCGGCACCATCAGCAGGAAGGTCGGGTGGAACGACTGCAGCGACTCCATGAGCTTGCCGGTGTCGGCCTGGTGGCCGACACGCACGCCCGCGTGCACCGAGATGACCGAGATGAACCGCGCGAAGACGTGCGCGATGGTGATGAAGAGCACGGTGGACGCCTGCTCGCCGTTCAGCACGGGGCCCAGCATCTCGCTCGCGTTGCGCGACAGCTCGACGAAGTTGGAGTGCGTGAGCACGACGCCCTTCGGCTTGCCCATCGTGCCGGACGAGTAGATGAGGGTCGCGATGTCCTCGCCGCCGGCGAGCGCGCGGCGGCGCTCGATCTCCGCGTCGGGCACGTCGCCGCCCGCGGCGACGAGCTTGTCGAGGTCGCCCAGGTCGATGTGCCAGACCTTCTGCACGGCGGGCAGCTCGGCGGCGACCTCGTCGAAGGCGGCGGAGTGCCGGGCATCCTCGAGGATCACGCCGGTCGCGCCCGAATCGGTGAGGTTCCACGAGATCTGGGCGGCCGAGCTCGTCTCGTAGACGGGGACGAGGATGCCGCCGGCGAACCACATGGCGAAGTCCGTGAGCACCCACTCATAGCGGGTGCGGCTCATGATGCCGATCTTGTCGCCGGGCTGCACACCGGCGGCGACGAAGCCCTTGGCGAGCGCCCTGACCTGGGCGAGGAACTCGGCAGCGGTGACGTCACGCCAGCCGTCCCCTTCTGGGATGCCGAACAGCACCTGGTCGGGCGTCAACGCGGCGCGCTCGATGAGCAGGTCGGTCGCGTTGGCCGCGGGGTCGGCGGGGACGAGGGCAGGAATCACTGATTCGCGCACGGTAGCTCCTTCGATACCGGTTCGCCGCTGGCGGCGATGGCTGAGCGGCGGGCTGACCTTCTACACTCTAGACAGCACGGCCTCGGCGCTCTGTCCGACTTGTGGCCGACATACAATCCAGAAGGGCAATACTGCGTGCACGCGATCGGAATCGACATCGGTGGAACCAAGATCGCAGGGGCGCTCGTCGACGAACAGGGTGAGATCCTCCGGCAGCTGCGCAAGCCCACGCCCGCCGGAGACTCCATCGCACTCAAGCAGGTCGTCGTCGACATGATCAACGAGCTCGCGGACGGCTCGGACGCCGTCGCGGCCGGCGTCGCGGCCCCCGGCTTCATCGATGCCACGCAGTCGATCGTCTACTACACGCCGAACGTGCCCTGGCGTCACGAGCCGCTCCGCGAGGCGATCGAGGCCAAGGTCTCCGTGCCCGTCATCATCGAGAACGACGCCAACGCGGCGGGCTGGGCCGAGTACCGCTTCGGCGCCGGCATCCAGACCACCGACATGGTCATGCTGACCATCGGCACGGGGGTCGGCGGCGCGGTCGTCGCCGGCGGCAAGCTGTTCCGCGGCGGCTACGGCGCGGGCGCCGAGCTCGGCCACATGCGGGTGGTGCCGAACGGACTGCCGTGCGGCTGCGGCGCGAGCGGCTGCATCGAGCAGTACGGCTCGGGCCGGGCCCTGCAGCGTTACGCGAACACGCTGGCGGACGCCGGCGGCATCGGCCAGGGCCTCGCAGAGGTGCGTGCCAACAACGGCGGCTATCTGCACGGCTCCGACATCGGCGGCCTCATCGACGCCGACGACCCGGGCGCGCTGCAGGCGCTGCGCCAGCTCGGCGACTGGCTCGGTCAGGCCGCCGCGAGCTTCTCGGCGATCCTCGACCCCCAGATGTTCGTCTTCGGCGGCGGCGTCGCGGCGGCCGGCGACAAGCTGCTCACTCCGATCCGTCAGGCGTTCCTGCAGACGCTGCCGGCACGCGGCTACCACCCCGAGCCCGAGTTCCGCATCGCCGAGCTCGTGAACGACGCGGGCGTGGTCGGCGCAGCCGACGTGGCGCGCGTGCACGTGACGGAGAAGTAAGGGCTGCAGCGGGAGCGGGTGGGCGCAGATGAACGGGTTCTTCTGGTTCCTCAAGTACATCGCGCTCGGCCCGCTGCTGCGCGCGGTGTTCCGGCCGTGGGTCACGGGCGTCGAGAACGTGCCCGCACACGGCGCGGCGATCCTCGCGAGCAACCACGTGTCGTTCTTCGACTCGATCTTCCTGCCGCTCATGCTCGAGCGGCACGTGACCTTCCTCGCCAAGAGCGAGTACTTCACGGGCAAGGGCATCATGGGCTGGCTGTCGCGGATGTTCTTCAAGGGCACGGGCCAGATCCCGATCGACCGGTCGGGCGGCAAGGCCTCGGAGGACTCGCTCAACACGGGTCTGCGGGTTCTGGCATCCGGCCAGCTGCTCGGCATCTACCCCGAGGGCACCCGCAGCCCCGACCACAAGATGTACCGCGGCCGCACGGGCATCGCGCGCATGGTGCTCGAGGCGCACGTGCCGATCATCCCGGTCGCGATGATCGACACCCAGGAGCTGATGCCCGCGAAGTCGAAGCTGCCGCGGGTGCGCCGCGTCGGCATCGTGATCGGGAAGCCGCTCGACTTCTCGCGGTTCGAGGGGCTCGAGGGCGACCGCTACATCCTGCGGGCGATCACGGATGAGATCCAGTACGCCCTGTGGGAGCTCTCGGGGCAGCAGTACGCGGACGTCTACGCGAGCTCGATCAAGGCGACCACGCCGAGCCTCAACAGGTGACGCTCACCCGGTAAACTGGGCGATCTATGAGCTCATCGGCCGAGACCCCCGCCCTGCCTGACCCCGCGACGCTCGCCGGCCTCGACCACTGGCGCTCCCTGCCCATCAAGCAGCAGCCGAGCTGGCCGGATGCCGAGGCCGTCGCCGCTGCGAGCGCAGAGCTCGCGACCCTGCCGCCGCTCGTGTTTGCGGGCGAGGTCGACCAGCTGCGCGACCGCCTCGCGGCCGCCGCCGACGGCAAGGCGTTCCTGCTGCAGGGCGGCGACTGCGCCGAGACCTTCGCCGATGCCACGGCCGAGCGCATCCGCAACCGGGTCAAGACGATCCTGCAGATGGCGGTCGTGCTGACCTACGGCGCCTCGTTGCCCGTCATCAAGGTCGGCCGCATGGCCGGCCAGTTCGCGAAGCCCCGCTCGAACGACTTCGAGACGCGCGGCGACGTGACGCTGCCCGCCTATCGCGGCGACATCATCAACGGCTACGACTTCACCCCCGGGTCGCGCGAGGCGAACCCGCAGCGCCTGGTGAAGGGCTACCACACGGCTGCCTCGACGCTGAACCTCATCCGCGCCTTCACCCAGGGCGGCTTCGCCGACCTGCGCCAGGTGCACAGCTGGAACAGGGGCTTCGCCGAGAACCCCGCCAACTCCCGCTACGAGGGCATGGCGCGCGAGATCGACCGCGCGATCCGCTTCATGGAGGCGTGCGGCGCGAACTTCGACGAGATCAAGGCCGTCGAGTTCTACGCGAGCCACGAGGCGCTCCTCATGGACTACGAGCGCCCGCTGACCCGCATCGATTCGCGCACCGGAACGCCCTACGACGTCTCGGGCCACCTCGTCTGGATCGGCGAGCGCACCCGCGACATCGACGGCGCGCACGTCGACTTCCTCTCCCGCGTGCGCAACCCGATCGGCGTCAAGCTCGGCCCGGCCACCCAGCCGGAGGACGTGTTCCGCCTGATCGACAAGCTCGACCCCGAGCGCGAGCCCGGTCGCCTGACCTTCATCACGCGCATGGGCGCGGGCAAGATCCGCGACGTGCTGCCGGGCCTGCTCGAGGCCGTCAAGGCCGAGGGCTCGAAGCCGCTGTGGGTGACCGACCCCATGCACGGCAACGGCATCACCACGCCCACCGGCTACAAGACGCGCCGCTTCGACGACGTCGTCGACGAGGTCAAGGGCTTCTTCGAGTCGCACCGCGCCGTCGGCACCCACCCCGGCGGCATCCACGTCGAGCTCACGGGCGACGACGTGACCGAGTGCCTCGGCGGCAGCGAGATGATCGACGAGGACACGCTCGCGACGCGCTATGAGTCGCTGTGCGACCCGCGCCTCAACCACATGCAGTCGCTCGAGCTCGCGTTCCTCGTGGCCGAGGAGCTCACCAAGAACTGACGATCAGGGGAAGGGCCGGATGCCTGTGGCATCCGGCCCTTCCCCTGTCAGCCGCTCAGCCGGTGAAGTCGAACGTGATGGTGAGCGCGATCTTCGTGCCCTTCTTCTGCTGCGACGCGGCAGCCGGGCTCTGCGCCGTGACCTTGAAGTACTGCGGGAACGCGTTCGGGTCGACGTTGAGCGGGTTCGACGTGACCGTGTACTTCTGGTCGATCTTGAAGTCGGCAGCCGGAGTCGCCTGGTTGTAGGCCTTGAGGGTCAGGATCGCGTCGCTCAGCATGAGGCTCTTGCCCTGCGCGTCGGTCGTGAGATTCGGCACGTCGTAGAGGTTCGGGCCCTCGGAGATGTCGAGCACGATGGTGTCGCCGGGGTGCACCGGGCCGCTCGGGTCGGCGGGCGTCTGCGCGATGATCGAGCCCTTCGGCACGTTGTCGTCGTGTTTCGCCTGCCCCTGGCCGTACTTCAGGCCTTTGGCGGTGAGGGCGGCCTGCGCATCGGCGAGCGTCTTGCCGACGACGTCGGGCACGGCGCCGACCGAGACGACGACGTTGACCGTGTCGCACTGGGTGTACGCGCCGCCGCCGGTGATGTCCTTGCCGTCGGAGGCGCGGGTCGCCGAGATGATCTCGCCGGAGCCGACCTGCGGGTCGAACTGCTCGACGACCTGGGTGCCGACGAGCGACTTCTCGTTGGTGATCGCCTGCTTCGCGGCGTCCAGGGTCAGCCCGCCGAGCTGCGGGATGCGGTTGGGCTGGTGCCCCCGTGACACCAGGACCGTGACGTTCGACCCCTTGTGCAGCAGTCGGCCGGCGCCGGGGGCGGTCGAGGCGACCTGGCCCTCGGGGACCGCGCAGCTGTAGACGGGCTTCTGCGTCGCGGTGAGCTCGACGTTCTTGAGCGCCGTGACCGCGGCGGCGGCGGGCGAGTCGATCACGTGCGGCACCGCGACGAGGGCGCCGGGCCCCGCGCCGAACCACCAGCCGGCGATGCCGGCGAGCACCGCGACGATCACGAGGGCGAGGAACAGCCAGAGCCCGCGGCGGCCGCGGTGCCTGCTGACGCGCGCGAGCTTGCTGACGGCATCCGTAGCGGTCGCCTCGCTGCGCACCTGCGTGGCGGGGCCGGCCAGCTGCGCGGTCGTCGAGACGAGCGGAGCGGGCGCGGCGAGGACGGTGGTCGCCATCGTGTCGTTCGCGACGGGCTGGATGACGCGCGTCGCATCGAGGCCTGCATCGGCGGACGCGCCGCCGTGCACCGCGCGCTCGACCTCGTAGAGCTTGTCGAGCAGGGCGCGTGCGTCGGCGGGCCGCTGCTCGGGGTCGCGGTTGGTCGCCCACAGCACAAGGTCGTCGAGTTGCGGCGGCACGAGCGGGTTCTTGAGGCTCGGGCGCGGCACCGTGTCGTTGGCGTGCTGGTACGCGATCTGCATCGGCTGCTCGCCCTGGAAGGGCTGCTCGCCGGTGAGCATCTCGTAGATCATGATGCCGATCGCGTAGATGTCGCTGCGGGTGTCGGCGACGCCGCGGGTGAGCAGCTCGGGGGAGAGGTAGGCGATCGTGCCGAGCAGCGCCTGCCCGGTGCCGGTGGCGTTCGCGGCGGCGCGCGCGAGGCCGAAGTCGCCGAGCTTGATGCGCCCGTCGTCCGCCAGCAGCACGTTCTCGGGTTTGAGGTCGCGGTGCACGATGCCGGCGCGGTGCGCGGCGGCGAGGCCCGCGAGCACCGACTCCATGATGT
>Ga0131853_10001307_pt1 | contig 44675 bp, 37 predicted proteins | sample TergutLab28metaG_FD_92764 | JGI IMG/M metagenome (GOLD analysis project Ga0131853, IMG submission 92764) | Labiotermes labralis P1 segment gut microbial communities from Petit-Saut dam, French Guiana - Lab288 P1 (version 2) (version 2) | ecosystem: Host-associated > Arthropoda: Insects >... | reverse complement strand
TGTCTTCCCTCGCGCTTTATAATAAGCTGCCGCTTCTGATAAAATCAATACCGCTTGAATGGCATCTTTATCACGCACAAAGTCACCAATTAGCGATCCGTAAGATTCTTCATAACCAAACACATACTCATGTTCTGTCCCTTCCATCAAACGTATTTGTTCGCCAATAAACTTAAATCCTGTTAATGTCGACACAGTCTCAAGTCCATAAGATCTTGCAATTTTCGCAGCAAGCTCTGATGATACAATCGTATCAAACACGCGCCCCTTTTCAGGCAATGTCCCTTTAGCTTTACGTTGCGATAAAAGATAATAAACCAATAGCGCACCAGTTTGATTACCTGTTAATAACACATATTCATCATTAGTCTCAAAAACTGGGCGAGATGCTAAAGTAGCAGTCCATGTATGCAGCACATATTCACCTGCAGCTCTGTTTAAAGATGCTACACCCATTCGATCCGCATCTGGATCAGTTGCAAGTAAAATGTCTGCACCCACTTTTTTACCCATTTCAATGGCATATTCAAAAGCGGCGGTATCTTCTGGATTCGGGTAGTTAACAGTCGTAAAATTCCCATCAGGCTCGGCTTGTTCAGCTACGATTTGAAGACCTGTATAGCCACAATCAGCCATTAATTTTTGCGTCAACATACCTGCCGTTCCATGTAAAGGCGAGAAAACAATTTTCAAGGCACTTTTATCAACATCAGGATTAATTTCTAAATCTTTAACAAGTGCTAAGTAAGCATCATCAACATCTTTACCAATTGTAACAATTAAGCCGAGGTCTCTCAATTCTGCTTCTGATTTAACCTCAATGGCAAAAACATCATCAACTGCATCAACACCAGCAATCACTTTTTCACATTCATCAGGTAGCGTTTGACAACCTGATTCATCATAAATCTTATAACCATTGTATTCAGGCGGGTTATGGGAAGCTGTAATGACAATACCACCTACACAGCCTAGATGACGCACAGAAAAAGACAGCTCTGGCGTTGGTCTGGCAGCTTCAAACACATAGGTTTTAATGCCATGGGTTGCTAATACTTTCGCTGACTCTATGGCAAATTCCCATGAAAAATGACGACTATCATAAGCGATGGCCACACCGCGCTCTTTCGCATTTTCAGTGTGGTTCAGCAAATACTGAGCAAATCCAACATTTGCTTTGCGAATGGTATAAATATTCATGCGATTGGTCCCTGGTCCCATCACACCACGCATCCCTGCTGTTCCAAATTCAAGGTTGGTATAAAAGGCATCTTCTTTTTCAGAATCAGTCATTTTTTCAAGTCGCGCTTTTAATTCACTTTCCAAATTTTCATTTTTAATCCATTTTTGATATTCTAGTTCAACATTCATTTGCTCCACCTCTTGTTAATTTATCGTGTCTTGCTTTTCTCCTTATTAATGGTTGTTCACCATCATTTTTATTGATTATTCGTCTACATGGTTGATGTCAGTATCTTTACGCACTTTGCTTTCCATAAATCTCAGCAATGCATCTCTAAGTGATTCGTCTCTTAGTGCATAATCGATAGTTGTTGTAATAAAACCGATTTTCTCACCTACATCATAGCGTGTGCCTTCAAAATCGTAGGCGAACACACGTTGGATTTCATTCAGTTTTGTAATGGCATCTGTCAATTGGATTTCGCCACCCGCTCCGATTTCTTGTTTTTCTAGGAAAGCAAAGATTTCAGGTGTTAAAATATAGCGTCCCATAATGGCAAGATTCGATGGTGCTGTTCCTGGTGCTGGCTTCTCTACAAATTCTTTTACTTGATAACGTCGGCCATCTTGTTTTAGTGGGTCAACAATTCCATAACGATGGGTTTCGTCATCGCTTACTGTTTGGACACCAATCACAGGGGAGTGGGTTTGTTCAAATTGTTCCATTAATTGTTTTAATCCTGGCATTCCTTCTGGATTATCGACAATATCATCACCAAGTAAGACTGCGAATGGCTCGTCACCGATGAATTTGCGAGCTGACCATACTGCATGCCCTAGTCCCTTTGGTTCCTTCTGGCGAATATAGTGAATATCTACTAAATTGGTAGGTTGATTCACTTTTTCAAGTAATTCAAACTTTCCAGCTTTCTCTAAGTTAGCTTCAAGCTCAAAAGCATGATCAAAATGATCTTCAATTGCTTTCTTGCCTTTTCCAGTTACGATAATAATATCTTCAATGCCTGATGCTACTGCTTCTTCAACGATGTATTGGATGGTGGGCTTATCTAGAATTGGCAACATTTCTTTTGCCATTGCTTTTGTTGCAGGTAAAAATCTCGTTCCCATTCCTGCTGCTGGGATGATTGCTTTTCTTACTTTTTTCATTGTCATCTGCCTTTCCGTTGTGTTTCTTTATTTATCAATTTATGAGTGTAATACTTTCAACCAAAAAATTTTTTTATTGTCAGTAGGAGAGTATCCTCACCATTATATCACTTTCACAGATAAATGTCTAAGGGAATTGGTATTTTTTTATTTTCGGCAATGAATTCAGCGAAATTTCACTAGAGCATAGCCATTTTTTATAGATATACAACTTATATACTCAAATAAGCCAGCCTATTATTCAAATAAACTGACCTGTAATAATCAAATTTGCTTTCTTTATTCACCTCAAAAAATAGGTGCAAATAAAGAAAAAAGCTGAAGCAATATGCTCCAACTCATCTCATTATTTAATTACCATGCTGGCAAAAATGCACCGTCAAAATTGTTCTCAAATATCTCTTTAACCGCTTGGGTTTGATAAGCCTCTAGGATACGCAAGAAAACTGGGTTATTTTCTTCACCTGCACGAGCAGCAATCACATTGATTAACCCGTCTGCAATATCAATATTTAGTGAATCTTCTCTGAAAATACTCTCCTGATTAGCAGATAATCCATTGATCATCGCTTGTGGATTATTAATCACTGCTACATCAAAATCAGGTAATAAAGTCGGTAATGTATTGGCAGCAACAGGCACAATTTCTACATCCACATGGAAACCTGTTATATCAGCCACTGTTGCAAGGAACCCAACAGATGGATCAACATCAAGAATACCACCTGCCTCAAGTAATTTTAATGCTCGACCACCGTTAACTAGGTCATCTGGAATACCAATAATGAAACCATCTTCAATGTAACCAACTAGTGTTTGACGGGTATAATCTGGTGCGATATGTGCACGACCATTAAAGATATTTTGAGGTGAAACAAATGTTTGTCCCACAATGGCCAATGTATAACCATTTGCTTCCATGGCATTTTCTAAGAAAATGGTTGTTTGGAAAGCATTTAAATCAACATCACCATCATTTAGGGCTGGATTTGGAATATTCCATTCTGTAAAAAAGATTAATTCAATTTCTATGCCTTCATCATATAATGTTTCTTGGACAACTTCCCATTGATCTTGGAATGTGCCTACAACACCGATTCTTACTACAGTGGTATCTCCATCTGTTTCTCCGCCACATGCCGTCAAGATTAAGCTCACTGCCAGTATTGTTAATAATCCTAATAATTTTTTCATTTTCTTCAATCCTTTCGTTCTACAAGATGTATATTCCTTATTTTAAAGTCTTTGGTTGACTATTTGGTCGATAGTTTGATGACAATATTTCCAATTCCTTGGATGATGCTTACAAGAATAATGATGATAAAGATCGTCACCCATAATAGATCTGTTAGTCTTAAATTCTGACCAAATTGGATGGCGAAGTCGCCAAGACCACCTGCACCAACTGCACCAGCAAAGGTTGTCAATGCAATCAAATTAATCGCCGTAATTTGAGTAACCCGAGCAATGCTTGGAATGCTTTCGCGCAAATAAACACTAAAGATGATTTCTATCGGCGATTTCCCCATAGCTAAGGCTGCCTCAATCAAACCGGAATCTAACTCAGCAATAGCTGATTCAATTTGCCTTGCAAAAAATGGTGTTGTTCCAAATACAAGAGGAATGATGGCACCCGGCACACCGATTCCAGTTCCCATAACCGCTCGTGAAACCGGAATTAACAAGATTAGAAGAATCAAAAAGGGAATGGATCTAATCCAGTTGATTACCTTGTCTAAAATGTTATAAACATAGATGTTTTCTAAAATGCCACCTCTTTTAGCAACGACCAATAGGACACCAAAGGTGGTACCAAGAATAAAAGAAATTCCACCAGCAATGCCAAGCATTTGAAGTGTGGCAATGGTGGCATCGACTAAACGATCACCTGCTCTATCCCAATTGGGGATTAATACTTCTAACATGATTTCATCACCTCTACTTTCACACCTTGCGATTTGATGTATTTAAGGGCTTCGTCCCGATTGCCTTGTTTTCCACAACAACTTACGACTAGAGTTCCGATGGATTTGTCTCCGATGACACCCATATCACCAAAGATAATGTTCGTTTTTAAATCGAATTTTTTGATTAATTCGTAGATTAAGGCATTTCCTGCTGTTTCGTCTGAATAAGTGAGTTTGATAAGCATGCCATCTTCTTCTAACTGGACAATTGGCGCATCTTTTTCCACTAACTCGTAGATTTTATGTGTCCCACTCGACTGGGCTACAAATTGCTTGGTAACATCGCTTTTAGGGTTAGAAAAAACTTCTAGGACTGTTCCGATTTCTTTAACTTTTCCACCTTCAATCACCGCCACTCGGTCGCAAATTTCTTTGATAACTTCCATGGAGTGCGTAATGAGGACAATGGTTACTTTTAATTTCTGAGACACTTCTTTCAACAGTTTCAAAATGGATGCTGTCGTTTCAGGATCCAAAGCACTGGTAGCTTCGTCGCATAGGAGAACTTTTGGATCATTGACTAAGGCACGAGCAATGGCCACGCGTTGTTTTTCTCCACCACTTAGATTAGAAGGATAAGCATTGATGCGATGTGATAGACCGACCAGTTCCAATAATTCCTTAGCTTTTTTTTCTTTTTCTTCTTTAGTCCCCTCTGCTTTTCTTGAAGCAAATAAGACATTTCCCAACACGGAACGCGATGGCATTAGGTTGAAATGTTGAAAAATCATGCCTATTTTTCTTCTTGCTTGTCGGACGCCTTTGGCATTCAGGCTGGTCAATTCTTCTCCATCTACAATAATACTTCCTGTCGTTGGTCTTTCAAGGAGATTGATGCAACGAATTAAGGTAGACTTTCCGGCACCACTGTAACCAATAATGCCAAATATTTCTCCTGCTTGAATATCTAGGTTGATATTCTGCAAGGCATGAATTTCACGCTTTTTCATCAGAAATGTTTTGTTGACATTTTCAATCTTTATCATTTTTTCACATCCATTTTGTCCAAAGTTAAAGTTTGCCCATGCTGGGCATGCCCATACTGGGCAAATTAAAAAACCTTCCCACTTGAAATAAGTAGAAAGGTCATAAAGTCACACAAAAATGCCACTTATGCTTTTTACTTATCAATCAGGTATTGGCACCTTGCTGTTTACCTACAGTCGGTTGCCGTGACGTCGTAAGGCCTGTCCCTCGATCACTCTCGATAAGTTTATTTAATTTTGTTTGTTTCGTTGTTTGAGTATTTTAGCATGCTACATGTCAGAAGTCAATCTTTTTCTGAAATTTTTTCCATGTAATTGTTTTCTATTTTATCCTACATGTTTGCCTAAAGCTTTTGCCAATTGATCAGGGCATGAAGTTTCACGATGACGACACAGAATGCCTTGTAATTTTTCAATGACTGTTTCAATTTCCATGCCTTTAACTAAGTTTACTAATCCTAAAGCATTTCCAGGGCATCCGCCTACAAATTCGACATTTGTGACAATGTTTCCGTCTAATTCAAAGTTAATCTCTTGAGCGCATACCTGCTCTGGTTTGTAAGTTACTTTCATATGATAACACTTCTTTCAATTATGATTACGGGTTAAGCTACTTTATGTGTTTTTTTCGAAGATGTAGAAATAGGTTCTAGAAGGCCTCTTGTTGGTGTGGTTGAATCGGTTGGTTCAGGTTCAGTTGGCTCTGGCAATTCTTCATATTCTACTGTGACAACAATTTCAATGGTTGTTACGACTTCACCGTCAATTTCTGTATAGATAGAAGGTGGGAGTGGAATTTCGATGGTATATTGTCCATCATCATCTAAATCTCTGAAACTGATACGTGGCAAACTGAAAATCCCTTCTACTTCATCAAAGTCTTCCCAGTCTGATAGATTGTCAAAATCACCCCAGATTTCTATTTCGCTTATATCAGCTGTGATACTGATTATGTCAATTCTACTTCTTGGGGTTGGAAGATTTAGTAAATCTTCGTTTAATTCAAAGATGACTGTTCTCAAATCTTCATAAATTGGCATTCGTATTTCAATCCTAGCTGATGGATAAATTTCAACACCCCAGACACGATCTAAGCCTCTCAATGGCACAGCCTCGTCTATTTCTATAATCATAGGTTCTTCTTCAGATAGTATCCGATCTGAAACATTAAAATTCACACTGACAGTATCAATTTCATCCAAAAGCCTTTGTGGTCCAATAACCGTTACAGATTCCGGAACAGTCCGATATTCTCCATAAACATAACGAGAATCTGATGGAACCACAGGAAGAGCAGCTATTACTCTCACAGGGATCTCTCTTTCTTCCAATCGTGCAATTTCTATTCCCGAAATCGGATTTTGTGCAACTACCCATTGTATTTGTCCTGTAACCCCCTCAACATGAACGAGTACATTGTCATGGACATGACCTGGCTCTAAAGCATTCAAGTCAATAGAAGCAGCAAGATCATTCATACCTCCATTTAAGCGAAACAATTCCAACTCTACACTGTCCCCAGTTAAAATCACATCTACACTGGAAGGGATAGGACTTCCGAAGTCAGTATATCTGTCATCCAAAATTTTATCCAATCTCAAAGTGACTTCTAGTTGTGACGGTATTGAAGTTGTTGGTGTATATCTAACAGCTACAACAAAAACAAATGCTGCAATGAGGGCTAGTACTTTTACGATTTTGTCGTTTCCAAGAATTTTATTCGATTTTTCATCTAAATTTTTAACTCGAAGCAGGTTTAAAAGCCGGTTTGGATATACAATTGCCAAAAGTAAGCTTATGAAAAAGCCCATTATTTTCTTTATGAACATGCAAATCCCTACCTTCCATTCTTTTCTTATTTGACTGTATCAAATTTTATTTGATATATGAACGCAATGCTTCTTTAAATTCCTCAATGACATCAAATTTTACAATTCGCCCATTTCTGGCAATAGACATGCAGCCAGTTTCCTCTGAAACTACCAAGATAATACTGTCTGTGATTTCACTAGCACCAATGGCTGCTCTGTGTCTTGTTCCTAATTCCTTATCAATATCTTCCCGAGTCGTTAAAGGTAAATAAGCACCTGCACAATAAATATGTTCACCTCGAATGATAACTGCGCCATCATGAAGCGGTGTTGTAGGAACGAAAATAGTATTCAACAATTCAGATGAAAATTGACTATCCATCACAGTTGATGAAGAGATAAATTCATCTAATTTAACTTCCTTTTCAACCACAATAAGTGCGCCAATCCGCCTTTTTGAAAGGTATTCAACTGACTGGCATAAAGCATCTATAATGGAAGTTTTATCTTTCTTCCTATCTCCCTTTACAGCATTTATCCCGATCTGCTCCAAAGCACCTCGAATTTCAGGTTGAAAAATAATAATCACAGCCAAAATACCAAAGTTCATAACTTGACTTACTAAAAGACGCAACCCAGTCAAATTAAGACTACGTCCAAGAAAATGAAGAATCGCAATAAAAATAACACCTTTTAGCAGTTGCATCGTCCTAACATTCAGCTTGATCAAATTCAAAAGTAAATAAATAACAATCCAAACAAGATAAATGTCTAAAAGCAAGCGGACATAGCCAAAAGGCGTGAGATTCATAAATGAAGCTATTAAATCATCAATTAATTCCATTTCGACACACCCTTTCTTATTCAGCTTGCTTCGTAAATAATAATAAATGAATTTGCTATAACCTATCCTTTTTAGCGGGCATGCGATTTCCAATCATTCTGCCATCTGCCAATAAGTAAACTAACTTAATAGAAATAGATTTGCTATACTATCATTATAGCCAATTTTTCATATAAAATCAATACTTGAAGCCTTTTTGGAAGAAGATTTTACCAAAATTTAAAAAAATCACCCGATTTTTAAATCCGATGACTTTTACACTATTATTTATTTCCCCTAATTGCCTTTTCAATTTCAACAACAACCAACTGCAATAATGCTAATCCAATGATAATCAACCAATGAATACCAGAAAGTGTAACCACATCAAAAGTGTTCATTAAGAATGGAACAGTTGCCACCAACAAGGTCACTAAAATAGAACCTGCTGCACTAAAGAAAACAGCTTTGTTTGAGAGGAATCCAATTTTGAAAATTGATCGCTCACTACGAACGTTAAAAATATTAATAACAGATGCCCACGATAACACGATAAATGCCATCGAAACACCTACCTCATAACTTGGTGCTATCACATCACTCACATTAACAAATCTTCCCACATAAAAGGCTGTAAGGGTTAAGATAATAAACAATAAACTACGCTTTGCAATGGTCGTCCCTAACCCTGCCGTAAATAAACCTGCATCCTTACTTAACGGCTTACGCTTCATAATATCCGCATCTGCACCTTCCTGACTCAAGAATAAACCAGGAATCCCATCGCTGACAACGTTAATGAATAAAAGTTGCAACGCCACAATTGGCACACCCCAACCAAGCAAGACACCAATAAACATAATAAAGATTTCCGCAAAGTTAACCGACAATAAGAAAGAAACCGTCTTACGAATGTTATCATAAGCTGTACGACCCTCAGCAATGGCATCAACAATCGTCGCAAAATTATCATCCGTAATAACCATATCAGCCGCATTTTTCGAGACATCTGTCCCAGTAATTCCCATAGCAGCACCAACATCCGCTGCCTTTAAAGCTGGCGCGTCATTAACACCATCCCCAGTCATGGTAATAACCTCACCCAATGATTGCCAGGCTTGAACAATACGGATCTTATCCTCAGGACTTACACGAGCATATACCGAAATATTACGGATATTCGCACGTAATTCATTCTCAGGCATTGCCTCTAACTGGGCACCAGTAAGGGCAGTATCGCCCACTTCATAAATCCCAATCTCCTCAGCAATGGCTTTTGCAGTTAAAATATGATCCCCAGTAATCATTACCGTCTTAATTCCCGCTTCCTTAGCAACACGAACAGCTTCTTTACTTTCTGGACGTGGCGGGTCAATCATGCCAACCATTCCGACGAAATCTAAACTTATTTCTAAATTCTCAGGGGATAAATCCTCAGGCATTTCATCCCACCTGCGAATTCCCACCGTAATTACACGGAGTGCTCTTTCAGCAAATGAATCATGAATGTCAACCGCCTTACCAGCAAAGGTTGAATCACATTTAACAGGCAATCGGTCAAAAGCACCTTTTGTAATTTGCAAATAGCCATTTTCCATTTTGTGAATGGTCGTCATCAATTTACGACCTGAATCAAATGGAATTTCATGAACACGCGGGTACTTTGCATCAAGCCCGGCACGTGTCAATTCCTTATCACGCATTAAACGAACAATGGCTGCTTCAGTAGGATCCCCAACAATGACATCCTTCCCTTCCACCACATTAATGACAGCATTGGTACAAGCACCTAAATACTCTAGCATGGTCATCTTATCTGCATTGAAATCTTCTTCTACAGCTTTTGGCTCATGATCCACATGCCATACACGTTGAATTTTCATTTTATTCATCGTCAATGTTCCTGTTTTATCAGAACAAATAACAGATGTATTTCCGACCGTTTCAACAGCAGGAATTCTTTTGATAATGGTGTTTTTAGTCACCATATTATGAAGTCCATGAGCAAAAATCATCGTTACAATAATCGGCAATGCCTCCGGTACAGCAGCAACCCCAAGGGCAACAGCCACCAATAACATCTCTAAAACTTCATAACCGTGGACAAACACACCGATTCCAAAAATCACAGCACCAGCTGACAAAGCAACAATGCACAACTGAATTGACAATTTCTTTAAACGCAACTGTAATGGTGTCTGCAACTTCTCAGTATTGTTAAGAAGTTTCGCAATCTTACCCATCTCAGTTTCCATAGCAGTTTCAACCACAACAACCGTCGCACGCCCAGCCGTCACAAGACAACCAGAATACACCATATTCAACCTGTCACCTAACGCCGTTGTCTCATCCACACGCACACGATGATCTTTTTCAACTGGCACACTCTCTCCTGTTAAACCAGACTCATCCACTGCTAACGATGAACATTCAATAATACGCGCATCTGCTGAAATCATATCACCAGCACTTAACACGACAATGTCCCCAGGTACTAAATGAGCTGCATCAATAATCTTTTTCTCCCCATCACGGATAACCGTCGCATCAAAAGAATTCATTTTCTTAAGTGCCTCAAGAGCAGCCTCAGCTTTCCCCTCTTGACGAATCCCAAGGAATGTATTAATCACAACAACCCCAAGAATAACCCAAACCTTTACCCAACCATACCCATTCACAAAGGCCGTATAAGCCGCAATTGCCGCAGCAACTAATAAAATAATTGCTGAAACTTCAAGCAAATGATGCATGACTTTTTGAAATAAAGTTTCCTTCTTCTCAGCTTCAAACTCATTTAAGCCATACTTTTTAATCCGAGTATCAACTTCTGCTTGCGTCAGTCCTTTGGACACATCTGTCTCTAGCTTTCCAACAACCTCATTGATACTTTCTTTAATCCACAACATATAAACATCCTCCTGAACCATAAACATTAATCTCTTTCTATTATAATACCATTTTTTTAACTCAATGTAAATTATATTCAGTTTTTTGGTAGGGCAACCGCATAAAAATATAGCTTCTCAAAAATCAGCTAATTTGAGACAGTTCATAGGTTCAAACACAGCAAAACTGTCTTGAAATCAGCGAAAACCCAGAAATCGAGACAGTTCTGGAGCTGATTTCACAAGAAAACTGTCTCAGAATGGCTCAAAATACAAAAATCGAGACAGTTCTGGGCTGGTTTCGCGAAAAAACTGTCTCAAATTAGCTCGAAATACAAAAATCGAGACAGTTCTGGGCTGGTTTCGCGAAAAAACTGTCTCAAATTAGCTCGAAATACAAAAATCGAGACAGTTCTGGGCTGATTTCACAAAAAAACTGTCTCAAATTAGCTCGAAATACAAAAATCGAGACAGTTTTGAGTTGATTTAACTCAATTTTCAACAAAACCGATAATGCGTTGATAACTTTTATGCGATTGCCCTAGATTTTTGGCGTAAAAATAATTCTATACTAATAGTAATCACAAAGATTCAAATATTTTAGCAAAAAGTAGTGCAATTTCTGATGAAATGCGTTAAAATAGAAGTTAAGAAAAATTTGAGAGGGGTTTCGAAACTATGAAATCAGAAGAATTGATAGATAAAGAATTACTTGAAGAATCTTTTTGGAACGCTAAATCAGCGACAATGTTTGAACGTGAAAAACGGGAACAGTTTGTTTCTGGTACTTATAATATTTTGATCCTTGAAGACGATCGCACCTTAAGCGACGCAATTATAGCACATCTTACCCATCCACAATTTAGCAATGCAACGCCTAGCTTTGTTGTTTATCAAGCATTCACATACGATGAAGCGGTAGAACTTGCTAAAATGGTAAAAATGGATATTTTTCTCCTTGATGTTTACCTGTCTCAACAAAAATCTTTTTGGAATAAAAGTGGATTAAGTTATGCAAAATTACTTAAAGGTGATCAAAAAAGGCCAGACTATTACAAGCAACGTCTCCGCCACAATTATCAATATGGCAGTCCTATTATTTTTTTAACATCAGAAAAAGATCCTCATAAACAAGTTAAAGTTCATGACGAAGTAAGCCCTCAGACTTATTTAAAAAAGCCAGCATCAATGGAGGAAGTTCAAAATACAGTGGTACATGCTTCACATAACATTGGTATTAAGCGTTCAAGTTTTCAATTAAAAAATATAGAGAAGGATACTTTTTCTAAATTTTATTGTGACAACGTCATTTGGGTAGAATTTGACCAGTCCACAACATCCGCATCAATGATTTATTACAATGCTTATCAAAAGTCAAAGAAAGCAACAATACTTAAAGAGAAACAGTGTAAAGCATTCAAAGGCAACCTTGCTGTAAACACTGGTTTTATTGATGGACTTCCAAGGTATTTGATTAATCCAAAATATATCACTGGATATGATGATGCTACAAATGAGTTAATTCTGACATATGAGGATGGTGTTGAAGTATCAAAATTAAAGTTTAAAGATATTTATGATAAGCAACGAAGTCGCATTAAAAGAACACCGATCATAAAAGAAAAAAGAATTCCAATTTCTGAAAAATATCAAATGGTGGTTAAAATCATTGCTGAAAGGATGAAGTGGAAATGATTATAACAGACTATTTGTTATGGATCGCTAGGATTACTGCAAATTTTGGCGATATCTTAATTTTTTACTTGCTTTCATATAAGTTTCTTGATGAGAAAGTATCTTTTGTAAGACATCATCTCGCTTTCGGTATTGCGTATGGCTTAATAATAGGAACGTTAGCTAACGCTATTGGTGGCAGTAATTTGTTTCAAATAATTATAAATAGCAGTGCATTTTTAATGATTACTTACCTGCATAAAAAGAAACACAAGTTAAAATTTTACGAAAATGCTATTATGTATGCTGTCATTTTTATAGTACTTAGCATAGTAAGGTTACCACTACTCGCTCTTTCTCTGCCTTTTAATTTTACAAGAGCCGAACAAATTTTACTGGTTACCTTCCTAAATATAACTCTTATCCTATGGCTATGTACAAAACAATGGCTCACCATTTTTTATAAGCGCATAGCTATTGATATCTTTTTACAAATTTCACTAGCCATGACAGCATTTTTTGTTATTGCTTTTTGGGCTTTCAACTTTAGCTTTGAACAAGGACAATTAGTAATTAATTTTACATTACTTATCTTATCGCTTGGTGTTGTCACAGCTGCGCTCTATCAACTTATTCCCATCATTTACTTTTATACAAAAGAACTACCTCGTTTACTTCATGACCGCAATACAAGATTAATGTCATTTCATGCCCGCATTTATACAGAATCAATTTGTGAAGAGGCACAAAAAGCAACTGATGAATTAATGAAAGAGGCAAGAATGAGTTCAAAATCAGATGGCTATGTAAAAGGTGACTATCAACAAAGCATTCAAACTTTTATTGATAACACATGTAAGCTTCTTCAAACAACGTTGGAATTTGACACACTGCTTCACTATACTGCTCATCATCAAACAGTACCTTTTGATGAAATCCTTTATATGATTGGAACGCTGATGACAAATGCCATTGAATCAGGTCGCAAAAATTATCCTGCTTTTATTGTTGTTAGTTGCATCAGAGATCATTTAGTTATCAGGCAGTCCAACGCGATCCTTCAAGATATGACAGCTGAACAAATTAATAAAATGACACAAGCTGGTCTATCAACCAAGAAAAGCCATGGCCGTGGTTATGGTTTATACAATCTCAAGGAAGAATGTCTAAAGCAATTTGGTGGACACTTGGGTATTTCAACTTTTTATGATGAGGAATATCAAAGTTATTATATTGAATTTGTTATTAATATAAATGCTTATGCAAATCCACATAAAAAAGATGTCGAATTTTAACTTCTAATCAATATTCGACATCTTTTCTATTTTATTTCAACATTCGTTTTGGTAATTTAGGTTCACCAATCCACAAAAAACTATCTGATCGTCCAACAATCCCCGGCGCAAGGGCAAGAGCAAATATGGCAATTTTGAAAATGATTGACTTTCTTTTCATAACCAACACCTCTTTTTAAAGTTTCCTCATTCTATCACCTTAACTCCTTTTTAGCAATAACCTAAAAGCATTTTTTGAGATAATTTGTCAAAATGTGGTATACTTCTCGAGCTAACACCAAATATCAAAAATAAAAATATCAATTCTGTATCTCACCCAACGGTTTCTCATCAGCCATTTTTGACTTTGCTCTTTCTTCAGATTCAACTTGCGTGAATAAACACCCACAATAACATTGCCTGTAAAGTTTATACTTCTTCGTCAACTCCACCGATTTAGCATATCCATTATTTTTCTTAAAATCCGACCTCAAAAATTTAACGCCAACTTTTTCCTCAAGGGCAATCCCCAACTCATTCAACAGCTGTGATGGCTTCCTCGGACTCACTGTCAAAGAGGTTGAAAAATAATCAAATCCCGCTTCCTTTGCTTTCATCGCCGTCTGTTCGAGCCGAAGCCCAAAACAGCTTGTACAACGCTCTGATCCTTCTCCTAACTGCTCTTGCCCCTTAATCTGCTCATAAAACGGCTTTGGATTATAATCATCTGTCACAACCTCATAGCCCAAGCCCATCTCCTTTACCAACCGAATCTGCTCTGACAATCTTTTATCATATTCCGACTCGGGGTGGATATTCGGATTGAAAAAATAGACAGTCAGATCGAAAAATTCACCTAACACACCGAAGACATAAGGGCTGCATGGACCGCAACAAGTGTGGAGGAGTAGTTTTGGGCGAATGCCTTTTTTTTTGATTTCATTCAACTCTTTTAACATGAGTTGGTGATAGTTAATCTTTTGTTTTTCCATGTTAATCTCCTAAACTCAAATTAATTATTCGTTTCCAATAAATTCCTTTGTAATTGGTAAAATTTCAACAAAATGATTCCAACTTAATTGTGTCGACGCTGTCGACACAATTGTCAAATCTGAAAATTGTTCAGCGAATTGCATCATACGACGCAAATTCCTTACTTCAAAACTACGTCCATATTTTACAACTAGCTCCTCTGAAAGCAGATTAATAACTTGTTTCCCATAATCAGCACGTTTATTCTCTAAAATTTCATTATTAATTCGGTGCCCTATTTCCCAAAATAATAGCACTGTTTCTCCGCTTACCTGAACATGTGTTTTACGACGACTTTGTTCAATTAAACCACAAGTACTTGTTTATTTCCTATAGCCAATATTTCACTCTCTTTTTTCATTTGACTCCACCCTTTCTGTGAACATTTCAGTCTATTTAGAATTATAACAGTTATTTCGATATTTTTCAATCAATTTCGCAAGAAATTCTCTTCAAAAGACCTTATTCATTATCGAACAAGGTCTGCAAATTATTTAGTTCAATTTTGAGCAGTATTGATTAATCAAAACAAATTATTTATTCAAAAGTTGCTTTTTAAATTCAACAAATTCTTCCTCTGAGATCGCTTCTTGGTCTAGAAGCTCCTTTAGTTTTATTAATTCATCTGCAAGGCTATTGTTTTGTGTATTTTGATTAGTAGCAGTGTTCATAGTTGGTGCAATTAAGTTTTTCTTTACAGCTTTGTTTTCTTCTTCAACTTTTTTTGTTTCAGCGATCTTATCAGCTCCAATAATTCCATACGCCTCTAAAATTTTTGCATCCCCTACTTGTGCTGGTTCCCAGTTCGCTTGAATCAAACGTTTAGCATATCGCTTGTTTGCACCAAATGCTAGGAAGAGACAAATACTCCAAAAGGCAAGTAATAAAAGAACAAACCATAAACTCGTTGAAGCAATTTGAGAAGTGATCCTTTCCCTCTGAGTACTTGTAGTTGCAAGCAAAAGTTCTATTTCAAGACTCGAAATTCCTACAATCAATACACCTTGAATCGTGCCTAGGACTGTCAATACAAAAAACCAAATTCCTGCTTGTGTCCATTCCTTTTTAATCAACGAATCAATAAAAGGACTAAACAAAAATGTAAACCATGAAAATCCTAAATTAACATCTCTTCTTTCCGGTTGAAATTCCTGATTTCCTACTACCAATCGTTTGATAAGTGTCACATTTTTTATATTAGAAAACTCTGGGCTTATTTTTGAAAGACCTGAACCTATTGTCGTATTTCTTGCTAGCACATATTTTAAGACTACCGGCACTAATGTCCCGATTAGTGTCATATAAAATCCAAAGCTTAACCTACGCTGAATTTGCATATCTTGTAATTCAAGAGAAGTAGATAAATTAATTATGATATGTGCTAAAACAACCACAGCCAAACAAGCAAGAACAATAATCCACAGCTTTGAGTTTTCTAATTCTTTTCGTGTCCTAATAGATCTTATTAAGTGAATAAACAGCAAAATAATCGCCATTAAATAGGATATGTTTCGTATCCATACCCATATATTGATGTTAGAAATTGTAATATTTTCAGCTGTAAACAACATATTTAAAAATTCGATGACCGTTGTATGCATCCATAGACTATCGCTCCATTCAGCAACTATTCTCGTACTACTAAATGGTAAAAAAATCCCTATAATTGCCATAATCGTAGCAACCATCTCAATTTTCATACCGCTATTTACATTGCTGTTTTCTCTTTCTATTGGAATCATTATATTCTCTCCTTCAGGTACTTTCATAAATATTATAACACAGAAATACAACTTTGGCAAAGGCTACCTTTTTCTAGGTTACAAAAAAACCTCACTCAAATCAAGCAAGGTCTTCGATGTTATTCATTTAAACTTAAATGCGGTTATTATTTCCGTAGTAAGCATTTGACACCTTCATTTTTGATTTTCACGATATGCTTAATCATCTATTTCACACTCATGCTCAAGAATGGTTCCTGTTTCCATACAGATATAAAATTCATGTACTCTACCATTTGCTCTTGTTTCAACCCACCATGCTGGCTGTCCACGCCATGAATCACGACTAACCTCAATAAGCCTTCCACCTGAAACACCTAATGCAATTTCACCCGCTCGTTCACGAGAGATTGTTTCGGTAGACGCCGGCGGTGCTGGGGATGGAGTCGGAGATGGACTTGGAGCCGGGCTAGGAGCTGGAGAAGGGGCTGGACTTGGAGCCGGACTAGGAGATGGGGAAGGGGCTGGACTTGGGGCCGGGCTAGGAGCTGGAGGTGCCGCTGGTGGTGGTGTAGGTGCCAAAGTTGCTGCAGACTCTACATTTTCACTAGTGCTATGATTCTGATTCGATGCTGTTGGATACTTTAAAAAGTCACCTGTTTCTTTTGCCACGTAGAATTCCAAATCACGTCCATCATACCTAAACTCAATACTCCATACTGCAATACCATTTTCTATGTCTGAATATGAGTAAATGAATGTTGCATCTGTAATCCCAATCGATTCCAAATGATCTCTTGCAATTTCGATTGCTTCCTCAGCTGTCAAATCTTCAGACAAATCTATCTCTTCAACTAAAGCTGCGGTTAAGTTTTCTAATCGAATTATCGTGCCAGTTGTCGCATCTAGTATAATTTGAAATTCTTCACCATCATAGTAGATGATGATATCAAATATTGAGGCCTCCCCATCTGTAGTTAAGTTTAATTCACGTGCTGTGCCACCACCAATTAAGCTGGTCGCAAGTTCTCTAGCCTCCATAGCTGTGATCATTTCTGATGCTTGTTCCTCTGCTTGTGGTGCTTCTGCTTCTATGGCTGCATCCCCATTGATAAGATTGGCATAAATCGTTGTTGCTGACCAGCCAATTACCACCATTAGTAATAATCCACTCAGAATTTTATCTGATAACCTTGCTTTGTTCCAAAATTTTTTCATTTTCTTTTCCTCCATTTCTTTTTGACTACAAATGTAGTTTTTGGATTGTTTTTAAAACGACAAATGTCGTTCATGCTTATATAATACACTTGTCGTTTTAAAAAGTCAACCCTTTTTTGCAATTTTTTTTAATTTTTTTAATATTTAGTCATCAATTTCAGACTCATGTTCCAAAATTGTCCCTGCTTCCATGTCAATGTAAAACTCATGAACCATGCCGTTATGCCTGATTTCTATCCACCAAGCAGGACGTCCGTGCCACGAATCACGACTTACTTCAACAAGCCTACCAGGTGCAATTGTCATTGCAATTTCAACAGCTTGTTCGCTTGAAATTTCCGAAATTTGAACTTCTTGCTGTGGTGCTTCTGTGATTGCCACAGTAGGTGCTTCCTCAGTCGCGACAGGTTCATCTGTTTCATCCGCTTCCTGCCCATTATCAATAGGATGATCATCACTTTCACGATGAATCGTAAGTCCAATAATACGATGATTAATTAGATCAATTTCAACAAGGTAGACAACATCTGCATATGTGACAAAAACAAACATAAGTTCACTGCTAAATGGGAGATAGTCAGTAACAACCCCGCCTCCAACAGCTGCAATCGCTAATTCAAAAACATCATGCGCTTCTATAGCTGGTCCTGTCGTATTTTCCTCTATGTGTGTAGGAGCTTGCATTGCAAAAACTGAACCTGACATAACCGTTAGGATCAACACCAGCATTAAAAACACATAGGAAGTTGATTTTCGAGGGGCTGCTTGCGCCATAACTTCTTCTAATCTCTTTTTGATTCCTTTTTTTCCACCATAGAAATTTGTTGCAAGGGTCGTCATTCCTGATTTTTTACCACCAATCATTCCAATAATAACCTCAGCATAGAAATGGCGACTTTTTAGCTTAGAGATTTCTAACACTTCTTGATCACACGAAGCTTCACCTTCAGTTTGTAGCGCGATATTCATCAAATAAACAAGCGGATTAAACCAGTGAATCGCAATAGCAATCACTGATAATAACTTGATCCACAAATCTTTTCGGCGATAATGAATCAATTCATGCCTGAAAATCAACTCTAGTTCTGCATCATCATAATTTCTTTCTGGAAGTAGAATAACTGGCTTAAAAAACCCTGTTAACATTGAGGTTGATATAAAACCACAAACCACTAATTTTACCTTACTATTTCCAAGATTCATTTCTTGTTTTACTTGGTCAAACAATGCAAGTGTATGTTCATCCTCCTCAATTTCACCCCATCTTTTAATTGACCCTTGGAATCGAACATAGTGAAATAAATGATAGAAGATAATTCCGATTGCAACAGTCGCCCAACCAATAAGAACCATCATTTGAAGTGAAATTCTTTCATTTGTTACGACATTCTGTTGTGAGCTTTCCGGTGCTATAACAGAAGGGGCTGGCGTGATAACTGACTCATTTTCTAAATTTGAATATTCTACTAAATCCGTAGGTGTGGTAGTAAGATTTGGAACATCAATGATACCGTCACCAATCATTGGCCGAAATGGAATAAGAAGGCCAATCATAATCACGATCCACATAAAATAACGAATCTTAGCAGATATCTTCTTTGCAAAGATTGCATTCACCATGAAGGATAAGGCGATGATACTGGACATGACAAGTGATAATGTCAAGAATGTTTGTAAGTTAACGTACATGATTACTCCTCCTGATCTTTAAGCCATGACTTTAAATCAGCTAAATCTGAATCACTTATATCTTTCCCGTCATACATTGTTTTTATAAGACTTCCTACAGAATTTCCACTGTACCTAGACATGAAATCACCTGTTTCAACTTGCATATAATCTGATTCATTAATAACAGGGGTGTAATTTCTTTCTCGACCATTCTTACCGCTTGTTAAAAATTTCTTTTCAACCAAGCGGACAAGCATTGTTAATACCGTCTGTGGTTTCCATTTTTTGTCTTTATCTAATTTATCTACAATTTGCATAGTGGTAATTGGCGAGGGATTACGCCAAATCACTTTCATCACTTCAAACTCAGCATCAGGTAACCTTTTTATGCTAGACATATTATCAACCATCCTTTTACTTATTAGACTTCTCCCATAACTCAGTTAAAGCACTCTTATGCGGTAGATTAAGAGCAAAATACTAAGCAATGCAACCTATAAACTTAAGCGAGATTCCTAACTGCTCACCGAAAGGGTTGCATCATGGGAGAGGTCTTTTATCTAACTTCAGTTCAAACTACAAATGTAGGTAATAAGACTAAAAAAATATAATTCGCCCAAACTACAAGTGTCGTTGTTTTATTATTATACTCTTTTAGTCAATAAAAGTCAACCTTTTTTAGGGCAACTGCATAAAAATTACCAACGCATTATCGGTTTTGTTGAAAATTAAGTTAAACCAATTCAAAACTGTCTCGATTTTCGCGTTTCAAACTATTTCGAGACAGTTTCCTCGTGAAATCAGCTCAAAACTGTCTCGATTTTTGGATTTTGAGCTATTTTGAGACAATTTTCTTGTGAAATCAGCCCAGAACTGTCTCGATTTCTGGGTTTTCATTAATTTCAAGACAGTTTCGCCATGTTTGAACCTATGAACTGTCTTAAATTAGTTGATTTTTGATAAGCTATATTTTTATGCGCTTGCCCTAACCTTTTTTTAAAATTAATTTTTACCCCGAACAAAAAAACCTCGCTACAAAATGTTGCAACAAGGTCTTCATTGTTTAATCAATTAAATTTGAACACGTTTTTCATCACCATAATAAGCATTCAGGTAAATTTGCTTTAAATCAGAGATTAATGGATAGCGTGGGTTGGCACCTGTACACTGATCATCAAATGCTTCCTCGGCTAAATGTTCTACCGCACCAACAAAGTCAGCTTCTGAGATACCGTAAGCTTGGATCGACATTGGTACATCAAGTTCAGCCTTTAATTCGTTGATTTTAGCAATTAAACCTTCAACTTTATCCATATCAGTCTTTCCAGTTACGCCCATATAATCTGCTGCTTTTGCATATCTTTCGATTGCTTTTGGTGCATGGTACTGTGAGAATGTTCCTTGACGGAATGGTGCATCCGTTGCATTGTAACGAATCACTTCATTCATTAACATAGCATTGGCAATTCCATGTGGAATATGGAATTTCGCTCCAATTTTATGGGCCATTGAGTGACAGATTCCTAGGAAGCCATTGGCAAAGGCCATCCCTGCGATACATGAAGCATTTGCCATTCTTTCTTTAGCGACAAGTGCCTCTGCACCACCATGGTAAGATTCTGGTAAGTAATCAAATACTAATTTTGCAGCTTCTAGTGATAATGGAATGGTATATTCTGTTGCAACTGTTGAAACTAGAGACTCCATTGCATGGGTTAATACGTCAATTCCTGATGCCGCACATACTGATTTTGGCATGGTTAACATTAAAGCAGGGTCAACAATGGCCATATCTGGTGTTAATTCGTAGTCAGCGATTGGATACTTAACCCCTGTTTCATCATCTGTAATAACAGCGAACGGTGTTACTTCTGAACCTGTACCAGCTGTTGTTGGAATACATACTAATGTTGCTTTTTGACGCAATCTTGGGAACTTGTGAACGCGCTTGCGGATATCCATAAAGCGTGCGGCTAAGTCTTCGAAGTTTGTTTCTGGATATTCATGTAGTACCCACATGATTTTAGCAGCATCCATTGGCGATCCTCCACCTACTGCAAGAATCACGTCAGGACCAAAAGCATCCATGGCTGCTTTTCCTTTCATAACGTCAGTTATTAATGGATCTGGGTTTACTTCTGTGAAGATGGTATAAGTAATTCCTAATTTATCTAATTCATCCGTCACGTGCTTTGTAAATCCTAAGTCGAATAAGATTTGATCCGTTACAATAAAGGCTTTTTTCTTTCCTTCAACTTTTAATTCAGGTAGGGCATGCTTTAAACATCCTAATTTATGATATGTTTGACGAGGTACAGTAAACCACAGCATATTCTCTCTCCTCTTCGTGATGGTTTTAATGTTGATTAAATGTTTCGCTCCAACGTTTTCAGAGACAGAGTTATTCCCCCAAGATCCACATCCAAGTGTTAATGATGGTGCAAGTTCAAAATTATATAGGTCACCAATAGCACCTTGTGCAGCTGGTTGGTTAACTAAGAATGTCGTTGTTCTCATTTGGGCTGCCATAGCCATGATGGCATCATTTTGAGCAATTTCATCTGCATAAATAACAGACGTATGCCCTAATCCACCTTGCTCTACTAAATCGCGAGCCATTTCAATGGCTTGTTCATGTGATTTAGATTTGTACATGGCAAGAACCACTGATAATTTTTCATGTGCAAATGGCTCGTCGAATGATGTATCTGTTACTTCACCAACAAGAACTTTCACATCATGAGCAATTTCAAATCCAGCTAATTCTGCAATTTTCCAAGCTGGTTGTCCAACGATTTTTGAATTTAATATACCGTTAACTAAAATGATGTCACGGACTTTTTGAAGTTGTTCTTTATTTAATAATAAGGCATTACGTTTCTTTAATTCTGCTTTGACATCGTTGTAAATACTTGCATCAACGATAATTGATTGTTCAGACGCACAGATCACACCGTAGTCAAATGCTTTTGATATCAAGACTGAGCTAACCGCCATTTCAATATCAGCCGATTGATGAATAACAACTGGCGTATTCCCAGCTCCTACCCCGATTGCAGGCGTTCCAGATGAATAAGCAGCCTTAACCATCCCAGGTCCACCTGTTGCTAAAATAATATCAGACTCAGCCATAACAGCATTGGTCAATTCGATACTAGGTGCATCAATCCAGCCGATTAATCCTTTTGGCGCACCTTCAGCTTCAATCACTTCGCGAATGACTTTGGCAACTTCATTTGTTGAATTTTTTCCACGCGGGTGAGCAGAAATCATAATTGCATTTCTCGTTTTGATGGCCATTAAAATTTTAAAACAAGCTGTTGAAGTTGGATTTGTTGTTGGGATAACTGCCCCGATAACACCAATCGGTTCTGCGACACGAAGCACACCAGCTGCATGATCTTCTTCCAAGATGCCACATGTTTTAGCATCACGATACTTATTATATACAATTTCAGATGCAAAATGGTTTTTAACAATTTTATCTTCAACTAGCCCCATGCCTGTTTCTTCAACAGCCATTTTCGCTAATGGAATTCTTAGATTATTGATTTTCATCGCTGCTTTATAAAATAGATGATCAACTTGCTCTTGTGTAAATTTAGCAAATTCACGTTGAGCTGCTCGCATGATCTCTAAAGCTGACATTAATTCTTCGACACATGTAACTTGATTTGGCATTTTAAATCCTCCTAATATGATTGTGAAAAAAATAGGTTAATTATTTCACAAATGATAATACAATAGCATTATAACACAATTTTTTTTATTTGTGAATAGTTTTTCAAATGTTTCTTTGATGAAAACGTTCCTGCCAAATTTTGACAAAAACTTATACTAATTCGTGTTTGAAATGCGCCTATAAAACGCAGAGATTTTCAGTCTAGACAAGGAAGTGTTTTATGCAGCGTACTAGAAGGTACGTAAGTGAAACGCTGACGCAGGATAGGCTGGAAAGATCAAGTTTTTAGATGCATTTCAAACACGAATTAGTATTAGAATCCTTTACCTTTTATTTTACCACATGCAGCCTTTAATATGCACTAGCTCTTGTCGAAAAAATAAGTTAATTTATTCACATATAAAAATTGTTACAATTGAGCCTATTAACAGACAGATTTTCTTAGAATTTAAGGTCGACACGACAATCGCATCTAATCATTTTGATAAACAGGCCTCAGCCCAATCATTATACCTTAGCCCACATAAGATATAGTGTTATTAATGTTTTAAATTTTGGAGTTGAATGTCTTCATTCATTTTCCAATCAAATGGGAGGCTTTATTGTGAATAATCAATTTACATATAATGGATACAGTGATTATGGACTAAATTACAGTTATCCAAACAATCAAAATTATTACCGAGCAACAAGAGCAGGTTTCCAGGTAGGAGATAGGGTTAGAATTGGCGAAAATGCAGTAGATTTAACAACTGGTCAACCAATTCCTGCTATCTGGCATGGGCTTGAAGATGTGGTCAGAGAAATCAGAAATGATGGAAATGAAGTTTTGTTGACGGGACTCAATGTCTGGGTGCGGGCAGCAGATGTGAGATTGCCAGGTCCAGGGCGTGCCAGTGTTGTGGGTGGAACATGGGCATTAACCGCTGCAGAGCAAGCTGCCAATGTCAGTGCAACTGAGCCACGCACGATAAATCCAGGAGCAGTGGTAGGGGTTCGTTTAACTCCACCAGCTAGTGGTTACAGATTTGTCCGTTGGGAGTCAGATGTACCAAGTGTACAATTTATTCCAAACGCGCAAGCTGAGGATGTCCTTTTTGTCATGCCAGATTCAAATATTACAGTTGAGGCAGTTTTAAATCGACAAGGAACACCTACGCCACCAATTACACCGATCCAAAATCGTGCAGTTAATGTTGCAGGCGGCTTCGGTGGTGGCTTCTTCCCTATCGGAAGCAGAGTCGAAATTTTAGCAACGCCTGTAGCTGGGAAACGCTTTGTCAATTGGACAGTTACAGCTGGAGGGATTACATTAGAAGATGTCAATGCGCCACATACTTATTTCACACTAGGAGATCAAGATGTTGTTGTCACTGCCAATTTTGAAGATTTACCTGTTACAACACCAACTCGAACAGTTGCACTAACTGGGGGCGTTGGTGGCGGAACATTCTCTGAAGGGGCGAGGGTTGAAATTGTAGCAACACCTCCAACTGGACAACGTTTTGTTAATTGGACAGTTACAGCTGGAGGGGTTACGTTAAGTGATCTGAACGCTGCGCATACTTATTTCACACTAGGAAATCAAGATGTTGCCATCAGAGCTAATTTTGAAAACATTCCTGTCACAACACCAACTCGAACAGTTGCTATCACCGGGGGTGCTGGTGGTGGAACATTCGCCGAGGGGGCAACGGTTGAAATTTCAGCAACACCTCCAACTGGTCAACGCTTTGTCAATTGGACGGTTACAGCTGGGGGAGTCACTTTAGCTAATGCCAACAATTCTCATACTTCCTTTACATTAGGAAATCAAAATGTTGCTGTTAGAGCCAATTTTGAAAACATTCCTGCTACAACCCAACCAACAGCAATTAGAGTCGGCGATCAAGTGACAGTTAACCAAGGGGTACAAACCTGGGCAACTGGCGAAGGAATGCCATCGTGGGTGCACGGTAGAACTTATCCAGTCATCGAAATCAGAACGAGAAATGGTGTAACCGAGTTGCTTCTAGGAAATGGAATCAATTCGTGGATTCGTCAAACAGATGTAACAAGAGCATCTGAAGTGACAACCCCACCAGTTAGAGTTGGCGACCAAGTAAGAGTCAACTCAGGCATTCGTACTTGGGCAACTGGTGAAGGAATGCCATCGTGGGTACATGGTAGAACTTATCCAGTTATCGAAATCAGAACGAGAAGTGGTATAACGGAATTCCTTCTAGGAAACGGAATTAATTCATGGATTCGTCAACCAGACGTAACAAGAATCTCTGGAACATCAACCAACCCAATTCAAATCAACAACCGCGTCCGCGTCAATCCAGGCGTACAAACTTGGGCAACTGGCGAAAGAATGCCATCGTGGGTACATGGCAGAACTTACCCAGTTGTTGAAATCAGAACGAGAAGCGGCATTACTGAATTGCTTTTAGGTGACATCAATTCGTGGATTCGTCAAATTGATGTAACTAGAGTTTAAAAATTAAATAAATATAAAAATAGCATCTCACAATTGGCGTTAAGCCAAGCATGAGGTGCTATTTTTATGTAACTTCCAATATTGACGCTTCCAACTCTACTAATAACAAATCTTTTCGATAAGTAGAGCTAATATGCTTCCTGCCAAAACCATCAAAGATGATTCTAATGCGTTTATATGGAAAGTCACGAATCATTAATTCATCTATTTTGAAAGAGGCATTATACCCATTCAAGATTTCAAAAATTTCCCAATAACCGTCCCCTGTCCCATTGGTACTGTTTTTTCGCTCTCCTAGTCGCCTTAAAACTTTGAGCGAGAACTCATAAGCATTATCAATTACTTCCACAACAAACACGCCATCGTTATTTTCAAGCTTAACTCGGACATATTTGTTCTCTGTTAGCGTCTTCTTCAACTCTTTTAAAGCGTTACTGATTAAATTACCAATCAATCTAACAAAAGTAACTTCTGACATCTCAATTTCATGAAAATTTGTTACATCGTTTTCTACTGACAAATGAATATTATTTTCCCTTGCTTCATAAACAAAGCGTCCAAGTATTAATCTTAATGATCCCCATTCTTCTGGTGTATTGATTTCCTTAATATCCGTTTGAAGCTCCTGCAAAGAAAAATCCGTTCCAAGCTCAGTTGAAAAATTTTTAAAACTAGAAAATACGCGCGTCAACGAGTTTAGATCCTGAACATTTTTTCCTCTTAATACACGATTCAATTCATCATCAAACTTCATCAAAGTTAAATCATTAGCAAGCATCACTGTTTTGTAATAATGCTTTTCACTGATTAATTCATTGACAGTTGTTTGGAGCAATACTTTTTCTTTTTCCAATTGATTTCTTTCTTCTTCAACCTTTCCAACTTGCACTTCCAAGTTAGAAAATAGCTGTTCCCTGCTTACAATTTTTTCTTCTAACTTCTTTCTATCATGATATTTTTTGACTGAGTACAAAATGAAGAAAATTGAGACGAGACCACTTGGAATCAAAATAATAATTAGCGTTATTGTTATAGCTCGTGATATATCATCATTAAGCATCCCTAGTGTTTGTGCCAGTCCATAAATAATCCAGATAACAAGCGTTGATATGTAAATAATGGCTTTAATTTCTTTTTCAGAAATAGCATCTCTTATCTTTTCAACTTTAATTCTTCTATACAGGATTGTGAAGACCATTACCTCAAAAGGCAATAAAACAATGAGTGCTGCCAAGTCTTGACTCATGTATTGAGCGAGTAGTAAGTAACTAGGTATACCTAAAGCAATACTCAAAACAGTCCTGATAATTGGAAAAGTTAAAAATGGAATTAGTAAAGCAGCCAAAATTGGCTTTTGTTCTTTATTTTTAATAGCGAAAAATAAAATTAACAGTCCTACCATTGCTCGAAAAGGTTCAATAATGGTACCGTGAGCCAACATCATATATAGTGCATAGAGAAAGATGATAGCCATTTTCTGTGGCTTGACTTTTCCAGTTGTAATTTTGAAATGAAATAAAACCATAATAAATCCACTGCTAAAATGCATTAAAAAAAGATACAATTCTCTCATATTGGCCTATCACCTCCACAAAACAATTGTATCATTATTAATACTATTTTTCAATCATTTAGTTAGTTAAATTTTAGTAGCCCCTATTGAGTCAATCCACAATCCAATCCCACATTAGTCACACCTCCGCATAAATCATCTATTTTACCTTTTCTTATCATCCAATCTTGCTTTGGAGTAGTATTTCCTTTGGATTTAGTTTAACAATATAAAATGTCGGAATGAGGGTAGAAACAGAAAACGTCATGAATCCAATCACTACAAACATTATCATTGTATTCATATCAAGAGAAGTGTCAAATGCCTCGACCATTTCCTCAGCACTCATCTGCTCAGGCATCAAGCGAACAAACTGCGTGTTATCATTTATATGATATCCCATCATCAATCGTTCTTCATGAAGTGTGCTGATTTGTTCTGTCAACATCTGCTGACTCATATTTCTTGCGATAATGTCACCTGTAAATAAAGAGAATATAAGCGCAATTATAGCAGTCATGGTAACTTCTAACAAGATTTGAGCAATGATTTTTTCTTTTTTCTCTCCCAACGCTAAATAAGTCCCTAATTCCTGTCTTCGATCTCGCAAAAATAATAAAATAAATAGACTTGAAAGGATAACGGTCGCAATGATTGAAGCTAAAAGTAATCCCTCAGCAATTGAGCTAAAATTTTCCATTGATATAAGTAAAAATTCAAAAGTACTCGTCATATCTGCAACAGTCCAGAAATTCGGCAATAACTCCTGTGCTACTACTCTAAAGGTCTGTATTTCACGCACATCATTTAATACATATATGGGATGTCTAAACTGATTCAATGCAGCGTCTAAAGTCATGCCTTCTATTTCATTTAAATCATTTTCAAAATAAAATGTTAGTACCGAATACACAACAGTATTTGGAACAATAAATGTATTTTCAGTAGCTGAATTTACAAAAGCATCACTGCCCGTACCGCTTGTTGCACGTTGATTGATGTCAAACACTCCAATTACTTCAATGTCAAATTCCTCAACAACTTCAGCCCATTCTTCATTATAATGGTCTTCATTCAGATCACCATGCCAACTTGAATAAACTCGATTAGATAATCTAATAATTGTCCCCACTTCTAGCTCATTGAGTTCAGCAAAAGTTCGTGGTATAAGTGCCACTAATTCACCATTTACAATTTCCTCATTTGTAAACCCTCTCCCTGAATTCATTGTAAATATGTTACTTTCGAAATCCAGCATTTGAGCTGTTTCTGTTCCACGTAACCAAAATCGCTCTGTCCCATCAGTACTCAAATCTGCTATCCCTAGCCAATCCAATTCTCCATCATTTTCTGCTGGATTCCAATGCCGTTGAAGTTCATTACTAAAAACATGAGTTTCAAGTGTAAATTCCATATGTGTAACTTGTGGCAAATAAGCAAGACTTAGCATCTCCTCTCTTGTTAACAGCGCATCCGTACGAATAAATTGTACACCATATTTTTCAATATACGATTCTAGTACCTCATATTCCCACTCGATTGTTACAACTGCTGGCATTGTAGAAAAAAGAGCATCCTGTGTTCGAAAAATAGCTTGTCTAATTGAAATGGCACTAGATAAAAAAATTCCAAGTACAAAAACAAGTAGAAAAAAAATAATATTTTTGACAGGCTGTCGTGTAATGCTAATCATTGCTTTTTCCGTTTTAGTCATATTCTAATATCATCCAATCTTACTTTGCAGCATTTTTTTTTAGTTTTGTTTCAAGCTTGAAAGGCATCGTTTTTACAGGATTCTTTAATTATTCTTGCTTATACATACTTTATAACTTTCACATCTCTCCTGAAATCAAAATTTCTTTCGGATTTATGTTAAGTATTAAAAGCATAGGTGCAGAAATGGCTACAAAACTAACGCCTAAAACAATAGCATAGAAAGTTGAAACAGTTGAGCCGTCCAAATAAACTTCATAGATCTCAAACATTTCTTCAATTGTCATTTCATGTCTTATACCAATTATTTCATAAAAGTGTGTCACACGATTAGGATCATTTGTGATGGCAGTCAAGTTTTGTTCTATCAGATAAGCTGATACTTGGGCAGCCAAAAAATGACCTATAAATAAAGCAAGCGTTACTCCGATAATAGTTGGTAATAGGAATTCTAAAAACATTTGAGTGAAAATTTTACTTTTAAATTCTCCGATTGCCAAATATATTCCTATTTCCTTTCTTCTAGTATACAAAAAAAGCAAGACGATTAAGGTCAAGATGATTAACATTGCAAGTGTCATCCCAACAAATAAGCCATTAGCCAGTGAGAGAACCAAAACCATAGATTCTGCCATAGCCCCATATACATATGAATAATCCATCATCATCCAATGTGTCGGAAGTAAATATTCTGCAACATCAAGAAAATATGGTAGGTCAAGCGGATCATCTAGTAAAAAATACATGTGCGAAAAGTCAAGCCCGTCAAAGAAAGTTTCCGCCGCTTCAAAGCGTGCCAATGCATATGGATTAGAAAAAGCTTCTAACCCAAATTGAGTAGCTTGCTCTATAAATCTTGCAGGCACAAAAATTTGATTTAAAATTTCAATATGATCAAAAAAATCTACAGCGTGCAATTCACGGTCAATTGAAGGTTCATGATGAAATACACCTACAATTTCAAATTCATGAGTTTGAGCAGCAAAAATATACTCAGGATGATGTTCATATCTTTGCTCAAGTGTTATATCACCATCATATAGAAATTGATCCAATAAAAAGGTATCACCTAAAGCCAAATTATTAGTATTTAAAAAGCTAGTGCTCACAACTGTAGCTATTATATCACGTTCGGTATCTGATTCATTAAAAACTCTTCCTTGTACCAAACTGATGACTTCTGCTTCAATATCCCAAATATTAAGATTTCCAACCCCTGTTAAAACAAATCTTTCAAGTGTTGTTTCAAATTGTCGAGATAAAGTACGCCGATCACGTTCTTCTTGCACAAAAAATTCTGATTCCCAAGCACGTATTAGATCTTCACTATAGAATTCATGCCCCTGAACAGTGTAGTTAAAGGTTCTTACATAAGGCAACGCTCCTAATTGTTCAAGAAGTGTTGTTGTTAAATTTTCGCGATGTGGCCATCCTCCTGTTTCATACCTTTCTTGAAAAAAACTAATTTCATCTTGAAGAAGCATAGCAACCGCTGGTAATTGTGCACGTAACCCTCTATCTGTACTAATAATTGCACTGTTAACTAATATTGAACTGGCAACTAGAGTGCTCATCAAAAATGTAACTGCAAACAAAATAAACATTTGACCTTTTTTTCGTTTTAAACTAATTGCCACTCGTCGGAATACAGACATCACTTTCACTCCCTTACTTCAATTGTAAATGGAAAAGCTACCGCCGGACTTATAATAAAGGTCCCATCGTTTTTTTGTGTTGGATTTGGAACAATAAAAGTAACAAATTCATGAAACCCAGGCTCATCAGGCATTCTAACAGTAAATGTTCCAAAATCTGAAACATCATTACGCATATCAAAAGGTCTAGCTTCAAAATATAAAAAAGGTTGGTCATTCATCTCTACTTGATTCCAACCGATCATCGAAATAATCAAGTAGTCGTTTAGCACTTCAAGAACTTCATGCGTATACGGATTAGCAAAAAATGAAAACTCCACGATTTCTCCAGGTGATACTGGTAAAGGATTAGGCCACATGGTAAATACACCACCCGTTCCATAAGTCAGCATCAATTCTTTCGAATCCTGATTAACCATAATACCACGCGACAGAATATCTGGTAATTGTTCAGGAAATTCTAGTTGAAAAAGAGACAAGTCCAACTGTAAATCTCCTCCATAATACACAATAAAATTCGCAATTTGGGCAAAGTTGTTTCCAATTGTAAAAGAATCATCATTCTTTGAATGATGCTCAGGAGATTCAAAAACACCTATGGTTAAAACATTGTGATAGTCATTGATAGTCAATTCATGATACAGTCGAATCGGAACATCTATTAAATATCCTGGGTCCAATACGAATGTTCTTTTTGTTTGATATTCCGAATCATTTCCAACTCTAAATGGAATTTCTTCATAATTATAAAAAACTTTCAACATCGCAGTTCTTTCTTGAAATGCTGGATTTGCAAGTTGAATAATAATAGGTTCTTGAGGGGTGTCAAGGTGAATATTCCCGTTATTATCAAAAATATCTTGACCTCGATCCATATTAAACCAAATTGAATGATCATTAGAATGCATATCAATCGAATGTCTTGTGAATTCGTTCTCATCCATGCTACAGCCAGTTAATGTCACAAAACACATTATTATAATTACTAAAAAAAAATTTTTTCTCATCGCTACCCATTTCCTTATCCAATAAAATTTAAGAATACGGTGTGATTTTCACACCGCATCCTCATTTACTTACCATGATCGTCTCACAGAGACTCGTGCCCCAAAATTATCATTAGCATTTCGACGCGCTTCCACCTGGGCCTCCATGAATCCAAGGACAATCGTTCTTGACCGCTCAGGAGCAGTATACGGATGCCCTAATCGTGGACTCATTTGAGTTGTCCATGGATGCTCGGTTATATTATCTCTTGCCATCCCATTCACACTTGAAATAGCATTGCTCACTAAACGCATTCGAATTGCATTTTCAGTTCCACCCACCCTTCTACCTGCTGGCGTTGCAGTCACAACGTTATTAGCATTTCTTGAAGATTGCAAAGTAGCGATAATTCTATCATTTTGTTGTGGATTTGCAAAAATAATTTGATTTACACCAGCAAAGCCGATTGCTGCAATCATTAAAGTTGCTAAGAATCCTAAAACAAATTTATTCAATTTTTTCATAATCATTCTCCTCCTTTCAGCATCATCCAAGACCCGTCAGCCTATCCAGACGCCAAATTTCAATTAATTGATGTTTACCATTATAGCAAATTTCTCTTCCCAAAACGAAAAACTCACAAAAGTTTACAAAAATTTACAACTCAATATTGAAAATAATGCTGAAATATGCTAAAATTTTGGTGTATACCAAGTTGGAGGGATCAAATGCCATGAATTTTTATCAAAAAAAGTACACTGTCCTCGTTGTAGAAGACGAAGAAATCATCACTGAGGCAATCAAAAAGTCCATTGATACATTTGAAGAATTTGAATTAATTGATATTACAGACGGCGAAGATGAAGCTCTTGAAATCGCAAAAGCCAAGCATCCTGACATTATTCTTGTTGATATTGACATCAATCAAGGCTGTGGTCAGTCTTTAATGAGAATCATCAAAAGCGATAAATACTTTAAAAATCACATGCCTTTTCTTTACGCCATAACCGCATATACCTCATCTGAGAAGCGTAGACAATTAAAACGATATGCTGATGATACCTTCATTAAACGAACGCCATTTCATGCTGATAGACTCTTTAGCCAATTATTGTTCAAAATATTCGATTTAGCCAATCAAGAAAATAATTTCCACCAAAATGAAGAGCAGAGAGTTAAAAATATCATCAAGCAAGAATTAGAAATGTACGCATATAAGCCAAGAACAAATGATCAACGAAAATACATCACTCATATGGTTTATCTAACCATCATCACGCCTGATGACAAACGTGAGCCAACGCTAAAACAACTACAAGAGATCGTGGTTAAGAACTATCGATTAAAAAGTACAGCCAGTCTCAACACCTCACTAGACCGTTATATCAAAGATATTTATGAACTAACACCACCTGAAAAGCTAAAAAATATGAACGACTTCTTCAGCGAAGACAACAAGCCAAGTGTGTCACATTTCCTTGATCAAATTGTCAGTCGGATTAAAGCCAAGATTTAAACATCTTGGTGTTTTATTTTGACACAAAATATTTGTTATTAATGAACTCTAACATAACGCGGTCCTATAAATACTTGCACCTCAAAAGGCTCTTGACGCTCATCCAATAGCAAAACCACATCTAATACTTCTTCCTGTTCTCCTTCGTGACTTTCATATCGATCATATATAATTGTAAAATCCAAATCATTTTGGCTGGCCCATTCACGGTACACCTCAACATCATTTAAACTCACATTCGAAAATGCCTTTCGACGTTCTACTCTTTGCTGCTCATTAACATCATCCCAATGGAGTTCCAAGTAATAATTCACAGCCAAATAATCAATAAACTCCCCGACATTTTCGATAAGTGGACTCATCACCCCAATTATCCTTGACCAATCAAATGATAAACTAGATCTATGCCGACGGAACCATGGATTTTCATTATCAAGGTCTTCTGGATAATAACGAAGACACCACTCCCAGTTGCAGGATGCCAAACCAGCATAAATATTCAAATGATGCGTACTATTCGTAATGACATACCCTTGCCCATTACCAAAGTCGATGGTCAGCAAATTGGGAAGTTGTTGTATTTCATTTCCATTTTCCATAACCAAGCTCGAACCTGAATAAAGGAAAAAGACTGCACGATGTAAATTTAGTAATTCTTCATCAGTCATTAAATCACGCTTAACTGTTGTGAAGACTCTTGCCCCCTGATAGTGGGAATTGTCAAAGTAAATATCTCCCCAATGCGCCCCTAGTTCAAAATCCACAGGTGATATCACTATTGGTGAATTGTCTTCTGCACAAGCAATTAAAAATGATATACCTAAAAACAATACTAATAAGCTCAATTTCTTCAACGTACCCCTCTCCTCCAAACATTTATTCTTCTTTAGGCAATTGTGAAAAGTGCGAAGCCCTGGTATTATTAGCTTTTTACTAGTGAAAAAGTAAAACTCCTCACTAAGTATCGTATTCAAACATTTGAAAATCGAATGTTCACCATCAAAAGTAAAGCAGTGATGGAAAAATAAATCGTGCAAAATAGAATAAAATTTATAGAAATTTTACATATCCTTAATACAACGTATTCCTTTAATGCTTCAACAATCATTACATCAAAACCTTTTTTGGCTTTAGTTTTACGATATAAATAACAGGTACCACCGTCGATAAAACAACTGCTCCGAATCCAATTCCATAGAATAAAAGAATCGTATTTGCATTAAGTGAAACTTCAAATGCTTCCATCATCTCATCAATTGACATATCTCTTCTTGGGATTCCTATATCATCAAAGACACTCGATTGAGGCCAACCTCCAACCCACACATCATCACTTTGCTCTGCACGAAGTTCATTTTCTAACATACTTCGTGATACTGTGCTTGAAATAAAATGTCCTGCAAAAACAGCCAAGGTAATTCCAATAAGTGATGTCAGGACAACTTCCATTAAAATTTGCGAAATAATCTTACCTTTTTTCTCCCCAAGTGCCAAATAAACACCCATTTCATAACGTCGATCGAAGAGAAATAGTGTAATTAGTAAACTCAAAATCAGCAATGTTGCACCGATTGAAGCCCATAAAACCCAATCTGCTATACCTTGTATTGTTTCCATTGAAGACACAATATCATCAAATGTACTTGTTAGAACTTCGAAATAATGAAATTCTGGTAACAAATCTTGCGCCATTTCTCTAAATGATTCAATATTCGCAGGATCGTTGATAATGAACATTGGAAGAGTTTGTATTGGAATATATTCATCATCTATAACTCGATTTTGAACCCATTCAGGTGCTTCATAGTCAAGTGCATCCCAAACTGTGATCTCTGCATTATGTATTCTTCTCCGAATATCTTCGAGTGTCCAGTTAGGAACAAAAATATCATTTAATCTATCAACACGTTCCCAATCTGGACCAAGAGCAGGATTGTGGTCTGGATTTTCTGCAATCTCAAACAAGCCGATGATTTCAAATTCCATTCCAAGTTGTGCATAGATATTTTCATCTGCCCATGTATCTGCTCCCCTCCATCCCCATCCTCCATCCTCGTGTGGAAACAAAGCAAAATAAGATAGTTCAATAACTGAGCCAATTGATAAGTCGTTCGTAGTCGCAAATTCCTGTGAAACAATCGCAACTGAGCGATCACCACTAGCTACCATATCGCTTTCACTAAACTGATTCCCTTGAACTAGTGTCATAATATCTTGGTCAAATTGCACCATGTTCGTAGAAGAAGTTCCTCGTAAATTAAACCACATCGGTTCTCCTTCCATTCTTATCACTCTTGTTCCACCGATAAATTCCATACCATTAGGAGAAAAAAGCTCAAGTTCAGAACTTCTTAATTGAAGTCTAAGCATAAAGTCATAAAACTCAACATAATCTAAAGCACCAATGGAATGAATATTTGCAGAATTTAATCGTGGGCGAGTGGCGAGATCAGCCGATGCTGCATCAAAATCAACCCAGTCAAAATCAATCGAAACAATCAATAGCATTCTTCTGCGTAAATTTGCATCCGTATTCGCAATTGCTCCTTTAGCTGAAATCGCACCCATGATAACCGTTCCGAGGATAAATACCAACAATAATAAAATAACCGATTTCCCTGGCCTTCTTAAAATACTTGTCACTGCTCTTTTTAAAAAATTCATCTGTACTGTTAAGCATGAGTCACACTTAACATTCACCTCCGTTTTTAATTTATTATTAAGCAATTGTGAAATACCAACAAAAGTATTTCTAAACATGTAAAGTCATAGGTTAGGAATATTTTTAGAGCAAAGTAGCCTTCAAATCATCCACAATTTAATGATATCGTGGGTTTGTGGATGATTTTCACCTTTTCGCAATTGACTATTTTAATTCTTCATTCCCCCTCAAACACCCCAGCAATTTTCGCAAATTCCTCAATCGACAAAGCCTCTCCCCGCACACTCGGGGCAATTCCAATGGTTTCTAACTTCCCTACAATTTCTTCTTTCGTCAACCCTTCAAAATAAGCTGATAAGTTGTTCAATAATGTCTTACGCCGTTGCTTAAAACAAGCATGAACCAATTCCATAAAGAAAACCTCATCCTTCACATCAACAGGCGGTTCACTTTTCCGTGTCAAAACCACCACAGCTGAATCAACATTCGGTGCCGGAATAAAGACATCCTTGGGAACATTGATGGCAATTTCCACATCACAATAATACTGCACTGCGATGGATAAGGCATTATAATCCTTTATTCCAGGTTTTGCTGACAAACGGCGTGCTACTTCTAGTTGCATCATAACGATATATCTGTCAATCGGCAATCGCGCCTCAATTAAGCCCATTAAAATAGGGGTTGTGATATAATAAGGCAAATTAGCCACAACGGCAATCTCTTTTGCATCAGCCATTTCAGTCTGGATCATGGTGGTTACATCAGCTTTTAAAATATCTTCATTAATTATTTTGACATTCTCATATGGGGCGAGTACTTCTTTTAAAATGGGAATAAGCGTGTCGTCAATTTCGTAGGCAACGACTTTTCCTGCACTGCGTGCAATATATTCTGTTAACGCACCAATACCAGGTCCTACTTCAATAACAGCAACATCTTCATTAAGCTGGGATGCTTCAATGATTTTTCTTAAAATATTCCCGTCGGTTAGGAAATTTTGACCGAATTTTTTTTTGAATTTAAATTCATGTGCCTCAATGATGGCACGGGTTCTACTTTTATTTGAAATATCCACCATTTCACCTCTTAAATTTTTTAATTTTTTCATCCTTCTTCATTTGCACCTGTTTCATAACAGTATTCAGTATCGATATAACATTCGTCTTCACTTTTACTCTTTTTCTGATATGCCTCTTCTGCTAAGTACAGCAAAGCTTCGAAATCAAGATTGATTGGCATTTCTGAAGGGTTGGCTAAAATACGTTCATAAAGAGCTTTTCCATTTGCTACAATACAGCACCTTGCATACAAAAAGTAATCCGGCGATAAGTAACCATTATCCTCGTCCATTTGATTCTTAGCCCATGCTTCACCATCAATATTATAAAGTTTCTTCGCCAAAATCTCCGCAAATTGTTCAATATCTTCCAAACTCATAGACACAAGTATCTTCATTGCTGGTCGCATAACCGCATCATCATCGCCTAGTTTACGCCAATTAAAACTTGCAATAATTTCCCAAAATACATTTTCATCCATAGGTCTATACTCGAATTCTGCTTTAGTTGGAGCGGACTCAAGGTCTGAAATTTCAGTATATCCGCCTTTAATCTTTGACTTTACAAGTTTTTCAATCTCTTTTGAACACTCCTCTGAACTATCATACTCTTTGTCTTTAGTTCTCCCCTTTGCGCCCATTTTTCCCCAAGTCACAGTATATCGATTATCAAATTGTTCAATTATCCAAAATTTATTAGAATCTGCTTGTTGATTAACGAAATTTCTTTTCACGCTACTTCTCCTCCTTTAATGAATCAACAACCTGCTCTTTTGTAATACCGAACATATTCAACCGATTTTGAAGTTGCTTCCCGTTAACATAGCCAATCCCCAATTTAGTGGCAAGTAGTTCCCGCTTTTCTTTACTATCCCGATGACCAATTAAATCTAGCCTCATTAGAAAAGGTTGTGTAATTTGTGCTTCTCTCTTTTTGACAGGCGTCATTGCGGAAAATAATGCATCACGGATGGCTTTCTCACTTGCATGTTCGACCCCTAGTCCTTTTCCTGATTTAGGGCGTGCGTCACGTTTATCAAGGTAGGCATGCTTGCAATCAGGGATCTGCTCTATAATGGTGTTGCGAATTTTCTGTCCAGGGTAGTCAGGATCAGTAAAAATAATGACACCACGGGTTTCTTGTAAGTATTTAATTTGTGTTAATTTTGGCTCGTCTATGGCGGAGCCTCCTGTTTCAAAGGTTTCAATTTCAGGGAAAATTTCTTTTAACCGCCGAGTATCGTCCCGACCTTCGACAATGATAACTTCCTTAAACATCTATCTAATCACCTCTACAATTAACAAAGGCAGTGGGAACTAATTACTCCTAACGTCGCAAAGTTCCTGTTGCCAACGCAATCGTAATCATTTTGTTTCACAAAACGAACTTATTGCGTCCCTTAAACATCTATCTTACGTCCTATCAATTTTTCTAGTGTCTCTACAATAGCATCCTTTTTTTCTGTTACTCGAATGCGATCCAGAGGCAAAAAGATGGTATCTTTTAGTTTGGGACTGTTGACAATTCCCTTAATGATGTTGGATACTGATGAAATTTCTCGAACTTCACCACTGGTTGTTAGCAATTCAATTGATGCATCACTTTCTAATCCATAATAGTCATAAGTGGACTGCTTGTAACTGATATGGAACAAATAAGCATCGGGGTCATCGCCTGATTCTGCCATTAATCTCGCCAATTTCTCATATAACTCGCTACTTTCTGAGGTTGGCGCATAGTCAAATTCATCAAATAGTCCGCGATTTAAAAAACGACTTGCTAAATCCCGCAAAATCACATCATCCTCAGCTAAAAAGAAGCCTGCAAAGGTGGTAATAACCCCGTCATCCATCCGCAAATAAGCTGCAATGTCAACATGGTTGTCAAACATGCTTTTAAATAAACTTACATCACATTTGAAGTGGTATTCTTTCTTCTTTATCAATTTTCCCACACGTCTCAATAGCGATTCGATTAAAAAATTAAAACTGATGGAACAGTCATGCAAATAGACTTGCCAATACATTTGATAGCGACTGAATAAATAGTCTTCTAATGCGTGCATGCCTGACTGTTTAAAGACGATTTTTCCATTTTTAACGCGCATGGTTCTTAAAATACGCTCTAAATCAATTTCTCCATAAGGTGTGCCTGTAAAGTAAGAATCACGGAGCAAATAATCTAAGCGGTCTGCGTCTAGTTCAGAGGAAATAAGACTTACAATCAGTCGGTCAGGGTAAGTTTTTTCAATAACATCACTGACTTTTTGTGAAAAACCAGACTCATAACTTTCTAAAAGTTGATTAATTCGGGTGTCTTCTAAAAGAATGCGACGGGTGAATACTTCATGGTCAATTCCTAATACGGATTCAAAAGAGTGAGAATATGGTCCGTGACCTAGGTCATGAAGCAAGGCGGCACATAGAATTAACATTCGGTCTGATTCATTAAATTTTGTCCCTTGTTTATTTAGGACGTCAATCATTCGGCGTGCGATAAAATAGACACCTAAAGAGTGGGAAAAGCGACTATGTTCAGCAGTTGGATAAACAATATGCGTCCCGCCTAGTTGTCTAATCCGACGCAACCGTTGAAATTCTGGTGCTTCAATTAGTTGCCAGATCAACATATCTGTGACTCGGACAAAGCTGTGAATGGGATCTTTAAATACTTTTTCATCAGTTAATTGTTCCATGGATGATGACCTCCTGTTTTGGCTATCAATAAGTATACCATAGATATATAAAAAACACGATGATTTTACACCGTGTTTTTTAAATTTTGTTCATTTTGAGCATTCTGATCGTTATTATTCACATTCAATTGCCCCCTTTCGGTGACCAAATTGAAATCTCACTTAAACTTGTCTTAAGCATTTTTATATAATTAAATTTCTCTCAAGCTGAACGCACCTTTCGGTTTGTTAGGAGTAGTGGCTGGCAAAAAAGACTGCCAACTTTATTCAGAACACTATTTTATAAGGGGAATTATAGATGACCGTGAATAGTAACTTCTAATCAAATTTTAATTGAAATTTCTGTTAGATAAATAAGCGGCCAAAAGCCAAAATAGCTAAATGTAGCGGATAAACAATATAAAATAGCCACTTCATACTTTTACCACGCTCACCATTGTAACAGAGTAAAAGTAATGGTACTAGCAGAATTCCAACAAGGAACACACTGCTTACCAATGCAAATTGCGGATCTCCAGCTAGACCTGGTAAAACCATGTCTTCTATATTGATTCCTTGTATTTTTGCAGAAACAACTTTCCCAATTCCTGCAATGATAGAGAACACAAGTATGAATCCAATGGCAATAAGTGGTGGCCAAATGCGACGAGCCTTTTCTCCCTTTATGATGTAATACATCAACACCATTAAAATCCCACCCATTGCAGCCCATTCAACCAAAATCAGAGATAATGGCATGATTACAATGAGAAATAAAAACCAAAAAGCCACTCGGTTCATTTTGTCATACAAGACAAGGACACCAATACACAAGGCGATGGTAAACATAATGTTTAGTCCCGTAAATAACATGACTGGCGAAAATTCATCAACAGCTGCCATCCCAAGGGTCATGACATGAAAGGGCAAAGCAATCAAACCAACGAGCAGAACTCGTCCCACATATCGCTTCAAATTACTGGTATGTTTATACCCTTCTACTACGAAGAATCCCATAATCGGAAAGGTGAAGCCACCTACTAAATAGAAGGGATACGCTAATCCCAAGGGAATGATGTCCCACCAAGCAATGACAGTATGATTAAGAACCATGCCGACCATGGCAATCCATTTTAATTTATACGCATCTAATTTCAAAGTCCTCTACTCCTTTTTTACACTAAGCTTTTATCTAGTTTATAACGATTAGTCCATTGATATTCGCCTAGTTGATCAAATTCATGATCTTCGTGTCTTTTTACTTCATCAAAAATTCTTTTACCTTCTCCATCAATTCTTGCTCACTCTTAGCACGAATAGGCTTATTGTTAATAAAAACAAAAGGATCGTCACGACCTGGTCCACAATAAGAATGGCACCCGATTGTGATTTTCGCCTCTGGATCAAGTTTTTCTAGCTGGGGGATAAGTGTATGAAGATTCGTCCCCTTACACTTGTCGCAAACTTTAAATTCATTTTTAAAATCTATCATTAACGCATCTAAATCAAACATTATTTTTTCTTTCCAATAACTTGATTCGCTGTAATCACAACCGTGTTGTAAACATCATCAGCTGTACAACCACGTGATAAGTCGTTTACTGGCTTGTTAAGACCTGCTAAAATTGGTCCAACTGCATCGTATCCACCTAAGCGTTGGGCAATTTTGTAGCCAATGTTTCCTGCGTTTAAATCAGGGAATATAAAGACATTTGCTTGTCCCGCTACTGGTGAATCAGGTGCTTTTAACTTCCCAACATTTTCAACAAGGGCAGCATCAAATTGCAACTCTCCATCGTAAACAAAATCTAAATCATCCATACCATCAAGAATCTTAACAGCTTCTGCTACTTTTTCAGTTGAAGGTGTTTTAGCTGAACCATGTGAAGAAAAGCTCAATAGAGCAACCTTTGGATCAATGCTGAACATTCTTGCTGCTGCTGCAGATTCTACTGCGAATTCAGCTAAATCAGCACTTGATGGATCTGGGTTTACTGCACAATCAGCAAAGATATAGCGACGATTTGCTTCTTTTAACATGGCAAAATAACCAAATGTTTTCGTGATTCCAGGTTTCGTTTTAATGATTTGTAAAGCTGGACGGATGGTTTCACCAGTTGAGTGAATCGCACCTGAAACGAGTCCATCAGCAAGTCCCATATGAACAAGCATCGTTCCAAAGTAATTCACGTCTTTTATTAATTTGCGAGCCCCTTCTTCATCAATTTTACCATTTCTGACTTTCACAAATTCAGCAATCATTTCCTCGATCCCTTCATAATTTTCAGGATCGATAATGTCACATTCATCTATACAAAAGTTACCTGCCTTCTCGACTGTTGCTAAAATTTCTGCTTTTTTCCCAAGAACAATTGGCTTAACCATATTACTACGACCGAGTACGCTTGCTGCTAACACAACACGCTCATCGTTTCCTTCAGGTAAGACGATTCGGATTCCTTTCCCTAAAATATTATTTCTTAATTCTGTCATAATATCCATTTTACTGCCTCCAGTTTCTGTATTTGGGGTTGCTAAATTTTCATTATTCTCGAAAAGCTCGAGGATACTTTTTACTAATTTCACAACCTCTATCTTTAATGAGTTGCTTAAAAAATAAGAGCTACAAAGCTGTAGCCCTTGATACCCTTATTATACTTGATTTTACATATTTTTACAATGGCTTTATGCAACTTCTTTTCTTTTGAAATAGGAAAATAAAGACAGAATTGCGATATATAGAGTAAAAATGTCTCATTATATTGCTAGGAAAATAGATGTTTTGGCATGCCATGACACACAAACTTGCAAAAAAATTTTTAAGAGTTTAAGAATATCGCTCTACTCTTTCAAGCCAATCTCTAACTGATTGTTTAAAAAGTGGCTCTCTTTCCACATGCATGATATGTCCTGCACAATCCGCTACTGTAAATGTTGCTCTGGTGAATCTTTCAACAAGTTCATAGGCTATCTTGTACCCAGTAAGATGATCTTGTCGTCCTGTTAAAATACAGGCAGGCTGATTGAAAACGACCTTGCTTACCACATTGTGGAGGTCATCGCTATACCATGCACTACGGTTCGCAAAAAAGTCCGCATCGGCAATTTGAAATCCAGGTGTTATTGTACTCTGCCATTTATTAAATATCTGTGGGGTCGCAATAACAGCAATGTCCATATAGAATTTATCCTCATCACAATTCATATTTAATGTATCCATTTGATCAGATTTGTATAGAATTTGCCTATTAGGCTGGTTTTCTTTTTCCTCTTCTCGTGGATCAACCTGAGGACATAGCAATAACACACCATCTATTCTATCTCCAAGTTTATAAACAAGCCCTTGGGCAATATATCCACCATGAGATTGACCAGCAAGCAAGAAATTTTCTTCACCAATCACTGTATTAACAAAATCAGTCACGACTTCAAGATAATGATCAGCATTTGTTATCCAGTTAGCTGATGGGGTTTTACCAGTACCTGGTAAATCTATATAAATTCTGCGATAACCTTGTATGTCATTAAAAATAGGCTCAAATGGGTCAGCCATCATGCGATGGTCAAGACGATAGCCAGAAATAAAAAGCACTGGCTTTCCTTCACCGTATTCTTCATAATGTACTGGAATATCACGTATTAAGCACTTCATCAAATCACCCTTCCTTTATTTTAATTTCTAGAAATCAATCATACCACACCAAACACGACAATAGTATGTCATGTTCAAAAAGGAAAGACAAAAAAGTGACAACAGCATAGCGGATGATAAAAAGTCAACTTTATCCAATTTTGAAAGAGCAAAAGTTCAACGATGTGAGTTTATTTGCACCAAATGCCCATGTTTATCATAACCTAACATAGGCAGTCATATATTTGAACGTGAGGTGATGGTCATGGCTGTAATTAAAGCGAATCAAAAAGACATCGAAACACTGGCGCGCCTCATGCGAGCGGAGGCAGAAGGCGACGGCGAAATGGGAATGCTCCTTGTTGGAAATGTTTGTATCAACCGAGTTTTGGCAGATTGTCATGATTTTAAACAGATTAATGATATCCAAGCAATGACATTCCAATCTCCAGGTGGTTTTGAAGCCACACATTTCCCTTATTTTTATCAACGTGCCAGAGAAGAGGATATTAAATTAGCCCGTCGTGCTATTAATGGTGAACGCCATGAACCAGCCACAACGGCACTCTGGTTTTATAATCCTTTTCAAACCAGTTGTCCACCACAGTTTTGGGGACAGTGGAATTCAGGACGATTTGGTGTGCACTGTTTTTACATGCCACTTGAATCTGACAATTGTTACTAAAGCAACTCCGATTGTTATAGGTAAGCTTATTTAATAAGCCGGCTTATTTATAGGCTGGTTTATTGCAAATTTACTGTGAATTGGTAAAATCCGCTATAGATTTGCTCTAAAGATATTGCATCATAAACTTAAGTAAAGAGAGGTTAAAATTATGTCTTATTATCCACCCTTCTACCCCTACCCTTTCCCAACCCCAAGTTGTGGAGGTTTTAGAAATCCATTAACACCAGAAGAATATTCAAAAATCATCGAGCCACCATTCCCAGCTGGTGCACCAATTGGTCCTAGTACACCTACAGGTCCAACTGCTTCAAGTATGGCGGCCATGGCAGCTGTAAGTGAAGACATGGCTGTTGAAAACTTCATTAATCGTACTTCAGGGCGTAATGGTGGTAGTCACCTAGATAATATCATCAGATTAAATCGCGGCAAATTGGCTCGTGTTCGGATGACCTTTAACTCTGGGGGCAATTCATCAGAAACCAAAATATTCACAGGGATTATTGAAACAGCCGCAAGAGATCACATTGTTTTAAGTGACCCTCAAACAGGCGGACGCTTCTTACTGTTAATGGTTTACCTTGATTATATTGAATTCCCAGAAGAAATTAACTACTATTATCCAGGAACCAACATTTTAAATATCACTGATGAGCAAGTATTAAAAGATCACCCTGAATTAATGCCACTACATCAATATCAGAAGGCAAAAAATGAAAGATTCATTCATCACCTTGAAGCTTTGACTTTAAAAAATGAAGGGTGATTTCAAAAACTAACATTTGAACTGTCTCGAATCCAACAAATTGGGTACATTCGAGACAGTTTTTAAAGTTCCTAACAATAAAACTGTCTCGATTTCCTCAAATCAGATGTCTTTGAGACAGTTTTTGATGATTCTAACAACAAAACTGTCTCGATTTCTTCAAATCAGGTATCTTTGAGACAGTTTTTGATGATTCCA
>Ga0131853_10001306_pt1 | contig 44710 bp, 39 predicted proteins | sample TergutLab28metaG_FD_92764 | JGI IMG/M metagenome (GOLD analysis project Ga0131853, IMG submission 92764) | Labiotermes labralis P1 segment gut microbial communities from Petit-Saut dam, French Guiana - Lab288 P1 (version 2) (version 2) | ecosystem: Host-associated > Arthropoda: Insects >... | reverse complement strand
TAGGGGCGGGTTTCAAACCCGCCCCTACAAACGCCGCCGATAACGCGATTATCTGGGATTTGACCAACAACACGGGCAGATACGTCGCCAACGGTACATATCTGATTATCGTCGAAGCAACAGGTATCAGCGGTCGAAGATTTACGTATTCGGCGAGAATTGGCGTGAGCAGGTAAAATTTCCAGTTTGTTTTTTTAACAGAGGGTGCAGAAGTGCACCCTTTTTTATTGCGGCAAATATTATTTTAAAAAGAAAAAGGAGGGCTTATGACAAGATTTAAGGAACAAAATCTTAATATTTTAAGTGTTTTTGCAGAAAAAATACTATTTGTACGACAGAAAAAACAAGTTCGCAGAGAAGCTGGAAAGTAAAAAAGCAGGTTTTTCTATTAAAAACCGTTTTTCTGTCATCTTATTGCGAGCAAAATAGTATTTTATATAATAACGATAAACTTTGCCAGGTTAAAAAATTTTATGGACAAAATAAGATTCGCGTGGGACGAAAACAAAAACCAGAAAAACATTGCTTCGCACGGCATTTCTTTCAAAGAGGCAGAAACGGTGTTTTATGACCCAAACGCAAAATTGATATACGATCCCGACCACTCAACAGAAGAAGACCGTTTTATTCTTTTGGGGCTGAGTAAAGTACTGAAAATGTTAATTGTTTGTCATTCTTATAGAGAAAACGATGAACTTGTCCGCATAATCTCGGCAAGAAAAGCGACCACTAACGAAAAGAAACAATATGGAGGTAAAAAATGAGAAGTGAATACGATTTTTCTGCGGCAATGTCAAATCCGTATGCTCGCAAATTGCGAAAATCCGTGAATATCAAGGTTGATACGGATACGATAGAATATTTCAAAAATCATGCGGCAAATATGGGTATGTCATACGGCAACCTCATAAATTTGTATTTGTCGGATTGTGTTGCAGGCAAAAGAAATTTAACAAGAGAATTTGCGTAGCCTTGCTCTGCACGCCTGCAACCGCGAACGCGTTCACGGCGAAAAATCACTTGTGTTTACCCAACGCCACTTAAAAATAAAGAATAGCTGAAAATTTACCTGTTTTTGTTTTGCGATAAATTTATTATTAGAAATAAAAAAAGGCAGAGACAGTGGAAAAACTGTTCTGCCTATTGGTAATGTTCTTTATTTATTTCGCAAACAGTGCGACGTGTTGTTAGCGGCGACTTGGCAGCCTTCTTTCCGGCAACGACGGCACTTCAGGTGCAGAGGGTAATGCAGGAGTTTCCAATGTTGGTATTTCCGGAATTTCCGGAACTTCCAACGTCGGTGCTGTCAGCTCGGGCGCAGTTAATGTTGGCGCTTCAACTGTCAATGTCGGCGTGTCTAGTTTTGGCGCTTCCAATGTTGGCGCTTCAACTTTTGGAGGCGTCAAACGCACGCCTCTTGCAAATGTAAAACTAACGCTTGCCAATACAAGCACGCCAACAACAACTAAAAACTTTGTTCTCATAAAAGAACTCCTTTGAAAATAGTTAATAAATTATGCAAAAGAGCACCGCGCTCGAATTGCCAATAAAAGACAAAGCAGCGACGGCTGTTCTGCCAAATTCATTGTTTTGTCAGAAACACAGAATTACTTCCATAACATTATATCAAAAAGAGAAAATGTGAGAGAGCACGAGACAGAACAACCGCAAAGGTGTTCTCGTGCTCTCTCAATAAACCTATTGAGATATAATTTTACGAAAAGCAGGAACAATTCCTGCAATTCTGTATTTCTGACATCGGAAATATAATTTATTGTCGCTGTATAGTGGGGAGAAATCGTTGTTTTTTTTGTTTTTTGTTTTGGCATAACGTATTTTGTAAAAAACGCATAAATTATGCAGAAAAATTATTGCCAGAGGGTAAATTGGAACTTGACTTTGAAATTGACAAAATAACCCAATCTATTGAATGTGCAAAAACAGGCGAAAGTTTTGAAACGCTTGGAGCAGTTTATTTGGGTAGGCAAAGAATGGCGATATTTGAAGACAAGGCAGCGATATTGGTAAATAATTATTTTCCAAGGGAGGAATAAATTATGAGCAAGCACGAAAAGTACAATTACTACGCTCTTGACGACATTGGCTTTGCAGGCGACCAGAATTACAAATGGACAGCCGAAGACTCTGCTTTTGTCAAGAAATGTATTGCAGAACGTAAAACAAACAAGGCAACATATCTGTCGTCCCGCCCTATTGAACAAATGATGGTAGCGGAAAGCAGACCTGTATATGGAGCAACAACGCAGCAACAAGCAGTTTTGGCATAACGTATTTTTCAAACCAGAAACCCCAAAAAAGGAGAATGCCGCGTGAACGCCGATTTAACGCCCGAACAACTTTACGAAGAAATCGAAGTAAAAAAGCAAAAACTCGAAACCCTTTTTGCCGAATATATGCTCGAAAGAATTGACGGTATTATAACACGAATATCATAACTATGGAAAAAACTATGCAAAACAAACACTCGGTAATTTTCGGACCTATACAATCTCGGCGATTGGGAAGTTCTTTGGGGCTCGACTTACTCCCGTCAAAAATCTGTTCGCTCGACTGCGTTTATTGCGAATGCGGGAAAACTACCACGCTAACAAACGAGCGGCGCGAATATATTTCGGCTGACAAAATTATCGACGAATTGGACGTTTTTTTGCGCAACAATCCGCCGCATATTGACGTCATAACCTTGGGCGGAAGCGGAGAGCCGCTACTTAACAGCGGGGGCGGGAAAATAATTTCGCATATAAAAAAGAATTATCCGCAATTTAAAATCGCCGTTTTGACTAATTCGGTTTCGCTTGTCGATAAAAGCATTCGCGACGAAATTTTACCCGCCGACTTTGTTTTGCCGTCGGTGGACGCGTTTTTTGAGGAAAGTTTCCGAAAAATCAACCGTCCTGCAAAAAATGTCTGCGTGGATTTTGTTTTGGATGGGTTGCGCGAATTTGCGCGTATATATAAAGGAATAATGTGGGTAGAATATTTTGTAATTTCGGGAATTAACGACAGCGACGACGAAATTGCCGCGCTTAAAAACTATTTCGGCGAAATAAAACCGACGAAAATTCAGCTTAATTCATTGGACAGGCACGGAACTTGCGATTGGGTAAAACCTGCTTCGAGCGAGCGTTTGCTTGAAATTCAGGCGGCAATGCTTCCGAATGCGGTCGAAATTATTTCGCGGAATTTTTGCGCGCAAAGGGCGGAGGGTCGAGCGGCGACGGGGAAATTTATCGGAGAAAATTTATGAAAATCATTTTAGCTAATCCTCGAGGATTTTGCGCGGGAGTGGACAGGGCGATTAACATCGTGGAGAAGACGATAGAAAAATACGGCGCGCCCGTTTATGTGAAAAACGAAATCGTGCACAACAAAGCGGTTGTGAATTCTTTGCGGGATTTGGGGGCGGTTTTCGTGAAAGAAGTCGGCGATGTTCCGGACGGGGCGGTAATAATTTTTTCGGCGCACGGAGCGGCAATGAGCGCATACAGCGAGGCGAAAAACAAAAAACTCACTATTTTGGACGCGACCTGCCCGCTTGTGGAAAAAGTGCATTACAATATAAGAAAATACTCTCGCGACGGCGCAAAAATTATACTTATCGGACACAAAGGACACCCCGAAGTCGAAGGGCATTTGGGGCAAATCGAAGAAGAAATTTATCTGATAACAAAGTCCGAAGACGTTGCGCTTCTTCCGTTCGACAAAGGCGAAAAGCTTGCTTATATCACCCAAACAACGCTCAGCAGAATGGAGTCGGAAAGCATAATTAAGGAGCTGAAAAGCAGATTTACAAATATTTCGGGTCCGTCAAAAGGCGACTTGTGTTATGCCACCACAAACAGACAAATGGCTATAGAACAGCTTGTCGGGAAAATCGATTTGCTTTTGGTGGTCGGAAGCACAAATTCTTCAAATTCCAACCGTTTAAAGGAATTGGGCGAGGCGGTCGGGATAAAATCCTATTTGATAGACGAGCCGCAAAACATAGATTTGTCTTGGTTTGACGGTTGTAAAAACGTCGGAATTACGTCGGGAGCTTCGGCGCCCGAATATCTTGTGCAGGAGCTGGTGAAAAATATCAGCGAAAAATTCCCGATATGCTCGGTCGAAGAAACGCACGCCGTCGAAGAAAAAGTAAAATTTCCTATGCCTGTGGAATTAAACTAAGTAAAACCTCAATCTACAAATTTTACAAGAAATGCTTTTTTTATTGACACGCGCCGCGGCATAATGTATTTTTTCCTCTGAGGTCTATGGGCTAGACCGTGAATTATTGATGACCGCTATCAAAATTTTTTGAAAATGGTTAAGGTTGGAGCAGTATGAAAAAAAATCTAAAAATTGCAAGCGCTTCGCGCGGGCAACAAGCTGATATAAACACAAACTTCAAAAAGACAATCTTTTTGCCGATGATTTTATTGACGACCTTAGGTAGCGTTGTCGTTCTTATTTCGTCTATTGCAATGTTTAAAAATGAGATAAACAGCGCGGTAATCGAAAAAAACAACGTTGCGGAAAACGTCGTAAGATACGAACTGAAAACGCTGAGAACTCAGGCGCACGTAGCCGTACTTGCAATAAAAAACACGGAAGACCTGAAAACGGCAATCCTAAACAATGACCGCGCAGGCGTTTTAAGGATAGCGAACGAATTAAAATCCGTGGCGCAGATTGATTACACCACCATACTTGACGCGGAAGGCAACGTTATAGCAAGAACGCACGCCTTGGAGCGCTACGGCGACAATCTCTCTTACTTGTCTCACGTACGCCTGACTTTTGAAGGAAAAACGGAAGCGCGCATAATTAAGTCGCCGACCATACCTTTGGGAATTTCGGCGGGCATACCCATAATGGACAACGATAATGAAATAATCGGCGCGGTCACAATGGGTTTTCGCTTGGATAATCCCGAATTGGTGCAACGTCTGAGAGCGCTTACGGGTTGCGAAATAACATTTTTCCGCGACGACATAAACATTTCGTCCACTATGTATTTTGAAGACGGAAGCCCTTTAATCGGCACAAAATTGTCGCCGCACGTAAGCGAAATCGTATTGTCGGGAGAAACGTATGTTAACAGGCGTTTGCTTTTCGGCAGAGATATGCTCGCCAAATATTTCCCGTTATACGACGAAAAAGAAGAAGTTGCGGGAGTGGTTTTTGTAGGTAATTACGTCGAAGAATACGACCGGAAAATAGAGGCGTTTATTCTTAACGGATTGTTGATAATGCTTGCGGCGCTTATAATTTGTCTTATAATCGCAGGTATTGTTTCCGTAATTATTGAAAGGCGTTTCGGAGCGCTGATAGAAACTCTTAAGCAAAAAGACCGTTTGCTGAGTTCCGTATTAAACAGCATTGACGCTATGATATACGCCACCGTTCCCGATACGGGCGAAATCCTGTTTATTAACGATTTAATGAAAGAGAATTACGGCGTTAAGGACGACGTAAAAGATTTGATTTGCTATAAAATTTTCCAAAAAGGCTTGGATGATATATGTCCTTTCTGCCCCTGCCACGAACTTGACAAAGACCCGACAAAAACCGTAGTCTGGGAAGAAAACAGCCCTCTGACCAAACGCATATACCGCAACACCGACCGCTATATTAAATGGATAGACGGAAGAACCGTTCACCTGCAGCACTCGGTTGACATAACCGAAATTATCGAATCGAGACAGTTGATGTATGAGTCGGAGCTTGCAAAAAACCGCGCCGAAGCCGTAAAAGAAACGATTATGCAAAGCATAAACTACGCGAGCAGAATTCAAAAAAATCTTATACCGAAAATGGGAATGTTCCACAAAGCCTTTGCGGATTATTCGGTTATATGGAAACCGCGCGATATTGTAGGCGGAGATATTTACTGGATTGCGAACTTTGACTGCGGCACCATTCTTTGCGTATGCGACTGTACGGGACACGGAACGCCGGGCGCGTTGCTTACAATGCTGGTCGTAAGCGTATTTGAAATGGTAATTACCGAAGAAAGACACAACGACACCGCCGAAATTCTTTACAAACTCGACAAGCGGCTTTCAACCGTGCTTAACGTAAACAACAACGATATGGAAATAAACGACGGTTGCGACCTTGCGGTATTGTTTATCGCAAAAGACGGCGGCATTAAAATGTCGGCGGGAAATACCAACTTGTTTGTATGCGACGGAGAAAAAGTTATCCGACACAAAGGGCAGGCGATTTTTATCGGCGAGGGTAAATTAAAAAGCAAAGACGAGGTGGAAGTCGTATCTATTCCTGCAAATCCGAATAACAAATTCTATATAGCCACCGACGGATTGTTCGACCAAATCGGCGACAAGCAGGCAAAACAGTTCGGCTATAAAACGCTTGAGCAGATTATTCTCGAAAATCACGACGAAAAGCTGACGGTTATATCCGATAAAATATGGAACGCATTTGAAGAACACCGCGGCGAAGAAGCGCAACGAGACGACGTGCAACTAATTACGTTTAAACCAAAAACGGAGGAGGACGACAATGAATAAAGAGGCGGAGGTATAATGGTATTAAATATGAACGAATATGCCAGAATGATAAACGACCTTAACATCAGCATCATTTACAGTGGTCCGATGTGGGAAGACGGCATAAAAGGGATTGCCGAAATGGTAAAAGTCAATTTATCGCACGACAATTTAAGCGGAAACACGGCGAAATCCATTTTCTCGGTATTTGTGGAGCAGATAACCAATATGCTGATGTATTCGGCTGAAAAGGGGCAATATCAAACGAACAAAGAACTCATAAACGTGCCTATGGGTATGCTTGTGCTCGGACAAAAAGACGATATGTGTTTTATCCAGACCCGAAACGCCGTCAGAAGCGAAAAAACGGAGTATCTGAAAAATAAAATAGACTACCTGAACACCTTGAACAAAAAAGAGCTCAGGCAGTACCAAAAAGAAATGGTGCAAAGCGAAAACGACAATCCCGACAGCAAAGGCGCGGGCTTGGGACTTATAGTGATTGCAAGACGGGCGTCCGCGCCTATAGAATACAAATTTGAACAAGCAAACGACGGTTTGACTTATTTCACGATGTATGTGGAAGTTTCATTATCTAAACAGGAGGAGAAATAGTATGGCTTATAAATTGGAACGGGAAAAAACCAAAACAACGCCGTATGTTTTAATAGACGAAGAAAACGGCTACGTTCGTATTGAAGGCGAAAGTTATCTCGAAGACACAATCGGTTTCTTTAAAGAGATAAACGAATGGCTCAAAAATTATCTTTCGTCGGGTTTTGCAAATTTAACATTTGACTGCGCGTTGGAATATTTCAACAGCTCAACGACCAAAATGCTTTACAACATAATGCGGCTTATGGACGAGAGCGCGCCCGGCAAAAAAGTAGTCGTAAACTGGCTTGTCGCAAACGAAGACGACGATATGCTGATTGAGTGCGGCGAAGATTTTCAGGAAGAAATGGAAAATCTGGAGTTTTATATTAAGGTAAAATAAGCAAAGCGGCGTAAAAAAACACTCTCGCTTGTGAATAAAATTACAAACTCCGACTGCAAAATATGTGATAGATGCGATTATCATTGACAAGGCGTTCGGCGTTAACGTATTTTAGTCGCGGTATTTATTTTGTATATTACATTAATCTTTTTTTGGGAGGTTTTTTAATGGCTATTAAAGTTGGTATTAACGGATTTGGACGTATTGGTCGTAATGTGTTTCGCAGCGCGGTTTTAAGCTTTGCAAACGACATCGAAATCGTAGGAATTAACGATTTGCTCGACCCCGCGTATTTGGCGTATATGCTCAAATATGATTCGGTTCACGGAAGATTTAAAGGCGAAGTTTCCGTTGAAGGAAACAACCTTATCGTAAACGGCAAAAAAATTCGTTTGACTGCGGAAAAAGACCCCGCAAACCTCAAATGGAACGAAGTCGGCGCAGACGTAGTTATCGAATCGACAGGATTTTTCTTGGACGACGCAACAGCGCGCAAACATATTGAAGCAGGCGCAAAAAAAGTTATTTTGAGCGCGCCTTCAAAAGACAGCACTCCTATGTTTGTTTACGGCGTAAACCACAAAACTTACGCGGGACAAGACATTATTTCAAACGCGTCTTGCACAACAAACTGCCTTGCTCCGATTGCAAAAGTTCTTAACGATAAATTCGGCATCGAAAAAGGTCTTATGACAACTGTTCACGCGGCAACCGCAACACAAAAAACCGTTGACGGTCCTTCTTCTAAAGACTGGAGGGGCGGTCGCGGAATTTTGGAAAACATCATTCCGTCTTCAACAGGCGCGGCAAAAGCGGTTGGCGTAGTTATTCCCGAGCTTAACAAAAAGCTCACAGGTATGGCTTTCCGCGTTCCGACTTCAGACGTATCAGTTGTGGATTTGACGGTTGTTCTTAAAAACCCCGCCAAAATGGACGACATTAAAGCGGCGATGAAAGCCGCAAGCGAAGGCGAAATGAAAGGCGTTCTCGGCTACACTGAAGACGACGTAGTTGCGACCGACTTCCGCACTTGCGAATTGACTTCAATCTTCGACGCAAAAGCAGGCATCCAACTCGACGACACATTCGTAAAAGTAGTATCTTGGTACGACAACGAGTGGGGCTATTCAAACAAATGCCTCGAAATGGTAAAAGTTATTGCGAAGTAAGCAACAAGCCTACTAAGATAAAAAAAGCCGAAGGAAACTTCGGCTTTTTTTTGTTTTGATTAACGCTTATTTTTCATATTTTTCAAAAAAAACGTACCGCACACTATAGCAATATAGTATATTTATACAGAAAGAGAGAAAAAGTTATGCCTAACATATTTGAATACTTGGGAATAGTGCTGTATTTTTATTCGAGCGAACATCAACCAATCCACTGCCACGGCAGATATGGAGAGTTTGAAAGTAAAGCGGAATTTTACATAATAAACGGTGAGATAACTGAAATAAAAATAAAAGAAGTAAGAGGTATGAAACCGCTCAAAGGCGCAAAGCTGAAAGATTTTAAGGACTTTCTTAAAAATTATTCGCCGCAAATTGTTGCCAAATGGGTGGACTTCTTTGTTTATCATAAGGACGTTCCTTTCGAAAGGATAGAAAAGCATTTATGAAAATAACAGTTGAATACAACAAAAACAACAAATCTTTTGTTTTACCAAAAATTAAACAAGCCGATTTTATAGGCGCTTATTCTGTTTTACTTACTTTTAACGACGGAGTGAAAAGAAAAGTAAATTTCGGCAGTTTTTTGAAAAAATCATTACATCCAACTATTCGCTCTTATTTGGACGAAAATAATTTCAAAAAATTCAAAATAGAGAGCGGAAATATCGTTTGGGGTCAAAACTGGGATTTGGTTTTCCCTGTTGAGCAATTGTATAAAGGTAAAATTAACGCTTAACATTTTTTAGCTTTCAGCTCAGAAACCAACGTTTCTTCACAAATTTCCACAAAACAAAAATTTTTCTCCCACTTAGCCGCAAGCATAAATTATATTACCACTGCCAAAAAATGTGATTAGTAAGGATTTTATCCTTATTTATTGCTGTTCTTTATACATTTCGTGCGGTGCTACAACACCACAGAACGCTTTTAATTAGGTTGTTCTGTCCTAGTGGTGTTCGTGCTGCTTTACCGCTATTGTATTAAAGAAGCGATAACTTAATTCACATTTTTTGGCGAAAATAAGAATTTTCGGCAGAACAGCCTTTTGCTGTTTCTGTATTACTTTTTTGTGTGAGGTTGCTTTTGTTGGGTAAACAAATTAAAATCTTGGCGGCGATAGTGTTTATCGTCGGTGGAGTATGGGCTAATGGGACAGTGGCGGGAGCCGCGAGCGAATTTGCGGGGCGGTTGCTTATTTTTCAGGCAGGTGCAGCAGGAAGCGACGGCGCTATCGGGCGCAGTTTTGTAGAGTTATACAACAATACAGGCGAGGAAATCGACTTAGATGGTTTTTCTCTGCACGTAGCCAACGGACGTACCAGCAATAACAGTTGGACGCAATATCGAGATGCAGGCGGAGAATGGGTCAAAATTGACTTAAGCGGAACTATCCAGCCCAATCATTCGTATCTTGTTGTCTTCAACAAAGTGAGCAACACAATAAACCAAAGATTTGCATTTGAAGACACCGAAGCGGACAATGCTGTTCCTGCAACTGTTCTTCACGCTTTAAGTAATCGCAGTTTCAAAGTAGCGCTTATGGCTAATCAAAACTATTTGACTGTCGCTAATCCATTTGATATGGGCAACGGAGAAACTGCCGAAGATTTTGTTGATTTACTTGGAGTTATAAACACTGCACCCGGAGATGCTGTCGATGCTTATGAAGCATCGCCTGCAATCGTAATTTCGCAACAAGCAACTGCTCGCCGCCGCTCTCTTACAGATACCGATGATAACAGTATCGACTTTGAAAGGGTTGATTTTCGACTTGCGCAAGGTATGACCGACGAGCGATTACAATCACACAGACCGAGAAGCACATCAGACGGCGCTTGGGAACCATTTCCGCAAGCCCCGGATCCAGACCCGATACCGCTCATCGAACGCGACGAACTTGCGGGGAAACTGCTTATTTTCCAAGCATTCGGAACGGGAGCGACGAGCAACAACGACAGAGCGGCAACTCATTCGTTTGTGGAACTTTTTAACGCCTCCGACGACGAAATCGATTTGGACGACATAACGCTTTTTTATGCCGAGGGAACAGGCGCTTGGAGCGCAATTCCTTTAAGCGGAACAATACCCGCTCAAACATCTTTTCTTATTTTAGGAGCGAGAAATCACTCGAACGCGGCAATGCCTCTCCAAATACAAGACAATTCGGGCGACATAAATAATCCGAGTTTCATATTGAATAACCGCGCGCTCAGAATAGCATTATTTCGCGGAAAGACCGAATTAACCGTGCAAAATCCATTTACGGACGGCGAAAAAGACGACGGGCTTATAGACCTCCTCGGTTCAAGAAATGCGAATTCGGACTTGCTTAACGCTTATATAGTGGCTCCACCGCGAAACTCGGGTTCGGCGGGAGTAAGGCGCGTTTCTTTTGACGTAAGCACAAATAACTTTACCGATTTTGCCGAAACGCGCTATGGGGATTTTAATGCAAGCCAATTAAGCATCATTCGCCCCAAAAACCTCGCCCACGGCGAATGGAACCCGTTCCCGCCAATGGATATTCCCACAATGATTACGGATTTCAGAATTTCCTTTGAAGCGCTCGGCTGGAACGAATACGGACATTTAGACCTCAACAACAACGTCGAAATCGACAATTACGCTCACACTATAACTATAACAACCCAACGATGGATCCCGAATATCACCAATATTGCTCCTATCTTCACTACCGACAACCCACACGGAACAATATTTGTAAACGGACAACCGCAAGTCAGCGGAATTACGCCGCACGATTTTCGCCACCCTGTAATTTACCAAGTCGGCGATTTTGAATACACCGTCCGATTTGCCTCCCCGCAAGCAACAGGTTTGCCCGTTATTCGCATAGATACACACAACGGCGCGGCAATACATCACAGTTCCGCCAATATATGGACTACTATGCGATTTTCTTTAAGCGACCCCAACGACCCTGCAAACGATATTGCCGCAATAAGCAATCAACAGATTAGAGGACGGGGAAATTCTACTTGGCAAAGCGGCAACAATAAAAATCCGTATCGTATGAGATTTAGAGACAATGAACGACAATCTCCTTTTGGGCTTCCGGAGGCAAGAAACTGGGTGTTGTTGGCAAATTGGTTTGATGCATCTTTGATAAGAACTTCTTTTGCGTTTGAAATGGGTTATAGATTAGGTTTAGAGTGCACACCTTCTTTTAATCATACGGAACTTTTCTTAAACGGTACGTATGCAGGAAGTTATCTGTTTACCGAACATAGACAAGCAAACCCTTACGGAAGAGATGGTGTTCGGGGAAGACCATTAATTGATACACAAAACGGAGGTTGGTTTGTAGAATTGGATTTTAGATTTGACACCAGCCCCACAGGCGATGCAGGATTCAGAACAAGTAATTACAATCTTCCCGTTTTGATAAAATCTCCCGATTTTCCTACAGGCGTAATACCGAATTCAGTAGATAATTTTGTAAGAAACGATTGGAATCAATTAACGGATTTAATGGCTTCAGACAATTTTCCAGAAAATGGCTACCGTGATTTAGTTGATATAGATTCGTGGATAAAATATTTCTTAGTGCAAGTATTCGCCAATAACGCTGATTTTAATGTGCAAACTTACGATTCCAGAGAGAATCCCGGTAGTATATTTATTCACAAAAATAACTATAGTTCGCTAATAAAGGCAGGACCTCTTTGGGATTTTGACCTTAGTTTTGGTTCTTTCTTTAATGGACTTCCAAATTCTTTGGCGGCAAACAGATTGCCATATCCCAATTATCCTTTTTTTAACAGATTTTTACAAGACCCTGTATTTCGTGCAAGATATAAAGAAATTTGGAATGAAAACAGAGAATGGATTCAAGAGGATATGAGCAAATTTATCGATTCTATGGCGATCGAAGTCGCAAGAAGTGCGGAACAAGATGACATACGCTACAACAGGATTAATAGATATTCTAATGAAATACCTAGAATGCGACTGTATTTTACAGAGAGATTTGCCTTTCTTGACGAAACTTACAACAGAATAGACGCTTTTCCCGCCAGCCGAAACTTCGGCACAGTAGCTTGGAACAATTATTCCGACATCGCCGCGCAAACTTTCACATTCGTTGCCTACGGCGAAATGAAAGATTTAACCGCAACTTTCCAAAACGGCGACAATTCGGCATTTGAAATCACCACCACCCTCGCCACCACCCCAAGCCAAACAGGAAACGGCTATTTCGCCACAATCAGCGTTCGCCCCAAAAACTCGCTTTCGGCAAACAACCACACCGATGTACTTGTTTTAAGCGGAGAAAATCAAGGAAAAGAGTTTTCGGTAAATGTTTCGTTGAGTTTTGTTGTGAATAAAGCGTCGGTAGCCAAACCCGCTCTTGTTGCAAATCAATTTATCTATGATAGCGACCCGAAAACAGTAGCGTTAACCCCAGTAAACACCGAACTTTACACCTTGGGCGGCGACACCGAAAAAACGGCTATCGGGAATTTTACGGCAATAGTAAGTTTGGTTGACCCAATAAACCGCAGGTGGAGTGGTGAAACCCATTCCGAGCCGCTTAATTTGCCGTGGTCGATAATCTGCGAGCACGATTTTGTCCGAAAAACAACCCTCGAGGCAAATTGCGAGCGAGCAGGCGCAGGGCATTATGAGTGTTCTGTCTGCGGTGCAAAAAAGGCGGAGAGTGATTTTGTAATTCCTATGTTAAGCGAAGGCGATTGTCTTCCGAACTCAATTCGCGACAGAGAGCAACAAAATAACCAATTCGGAATTTTTGTTGAAGAAAACCCAGTGTCGAGTAATTTTGCGGAAATTTTCGTAATAACTCCCGAGGCGGCAACGGTGAATTTGTCGATTTTGGACAATTTGGGGAATGTGGTGTTTGCGGAAACCGTCGTAGGGGCGGGGTTTGCCCGCCATGAAAACAGAACGAACGGCGATTTGGGCGGGCAGACCCCGCCCCTACAAAACGCAATCGTCTGGAATTTAACCAACCAATCAGGCAGATTTGTCGCCAACGGGACGTATCTGATTGTGGTTGAGGCGACGGGGGTAAGCGGAAGGAGATTTACTTATTCCACAAGGATCGGAGTGAATCGATAGAAAAACATTCAGTGTTTTATTTAATTAGGGCGAGGATAAATTCTTCGCCCTTTTTGTTTTGCCAAATATTATTTTTAATAGATACGAAAGAGGTGATTTATGCTTTTATACCACGGAAGTAATGTTGCTGTTAAAAAACCTGAAATAATAATCGGAATTCGCGGATTGGATTTCGGAAACGGTTTTTATACTACAAGCAACTACGACCAAGCACTACGATTTACCGAAAATGTTGTCCAAAGAAAAAAAGAAGGGCAACGAACAGTATCGACTTACGAAATGGACGAAAAAGAAATTTTCTCAAAATGTTCTTACATAAAATTTGAAAAAGCCGATGAAAAATGGCTTGATTTTGTCGCTCAAAACAGAACGAATACATATATAGGCAAAAAGTATGATTTGGTAATCGGCGCAGTTGCAAACGATACCGTGTATAACGTAATAAATCTCTATTTGAACGGCACTTACACCAAAAGTGAAACGTTAAGGCGGTTAAAGGTTAGAAATTTGTTTGACCAATGGACGTTTTGCACAGACAAATCTATCGAATTCTTGAAATTTTGCAGGGCGGAAATTATATGAAAAATAAACAACTACCCAAATATTCAATAATAATGTACACAAAACTAAATGGTCTTGTGAAACTGTTTATGCGTGAAACGGGACTTAAATTTCGAGAAGCGTTGGCATTCATATATAATTCGCAAGTTTTTGCAACACTCGAAGACGAGAGTACAAAAATTTGGCACTATTCCGAGATTTTGTTGTTTGACTTGCTTATGCAGGAAAAAGCGACAGGAAAGGTTGATTATCCCGATGTGTAAAAACGAGTCAAACGAAGTAATGCAGTTTGTGATATTTGCAATCGAAGAATATCGCGCGGCAAAAAATATTACGGGAAAAGAGGCGCTTTCTCTGTTTCAAACAAGCGGATTACTTGATTACATCGAGGAATTTTATGATGTTTTGCATTCGCAAGGAACCGAATATTTAATATACGACTTTGACGAATATTTGAGCTCAAAAACGTATTTTATGCAAAAATGATACACGACTACCATTTTTACATATTTTAAACGAAATTACCGCCCCCATACCACCACAACACCGACCGATTTATTCTCCAAATCCGCCGTCGGGGCAAGTAGCGGAGCGGAGAACATTCTGTCGTTGTATCTTCTGGTGGCTACTCTGGCGGAGACAAAAGAGACTAAACGGTTTAGCGCGAGGGTGCCGAGCATTAGGGTTGAGGCTGTGCGCCAATTTCCTGCTTCGCGGCGCATTTCTGCGTAGCGGTCGCGGGCTTCGGGACTGTCCCAACTGTAAAATTCGCTTGGTTCTATAAATTGACGGTCAAATTCTCGGTTGTTTTGAAACGCCCAATTTAATTCGTTAATGTTCATAAAATTTCTGTTGCTTAAATAACTCCAATATGCGTGGTCGTAAGGCAAGCGGCTTTGTGTATGCGCATAAATTCTTGCAAATCCGATAGACGCTTCATAGCGGCGTGTAGAAGTAAGGCGCGTAAAAAGAAAACTTCCGAAAATAACGAGGTCTGTAGTAAAAAACGCGGCGGCTGTGTTTTTTTCGCCTAAATAAAGATAACCCGCTCCGGGGACAAGAAGGTTTAGCCCGCTCGCCGCCCAATCTGGCTTACCGCGATTTTCCTGCTGTACTCTCTGAATATTCTGTAAATCAAGTAATATTTCCTGCGAAGCAGATGACCCGCCACTTAAAGCGGGAATGCAGAATAACAAGATTGCGACAAAGACAGTCGCTGTGCTTTTTTTTTTCAAAACCGCCATACTAAACTCATTCTTGAAGTAAAGTCGCCTGTTATGTCGTCTCTGAACATATTTGATTCTATCGACATTCTGCTTATTATTTCTTGCGCCCTTGTCGGCTCCTCGCCTTTTTCTTCGCGAAGCAGACGACGGTTATGAATAATCGCCGAAATAAATGCGTCCGTCGCCGCGGCAATGTGATTTACGAAAATTCCGACGACAAAAACCTGACTGCGATTATGCTGTCTTCTGCTGTCATCCATAATAGAGTGAAAAACCTGTTGATTTTGCGACGTGCCGAAAAAACTTCCGCCATCCCAAGATATAAACAAACCACCCGTACTGATAAGGTTAAAACTCCCGTCCGGACTAAAACTAACCTGACCGTAATCTTGCGGATTTACGTCATTCCAACCGCGAACGCCAAAATTGCTTCCCGCTCCAAAATCGTTGCCGTAATAGTCGTCTTGCACCATTTGCATAAATGTATTAACAGCAACAGTCGGGTCGTTGGTGGTAATTATCGGTCCGAAAATTCGCTGACCGATTGTTATGGTATCATTGGGAATTTGAGGAAAATCGTCGTGATTTCCTTGAGCTATTATTCCGATTTCCGTATAAAATTGCCTCAAACGCTCGCTGTCAAAATATCTGTCGGCGTGTCTGTGCGCTTCGTTTCGTAATCTTCGCGAATCTCTGCGAAAATAAACCGCGCCGATTATAAATCCTACTTCTGCGGCGGCGTAAATTCCCGCGCGAACAAAATCTCTGTTATACACCTGCCCGAGCCCGGGAACTAAAAGCGAGAAGAGAAGCGCTCTTTGCGGATTACGATACTCCGCTACATTGCGCGCAAAGTCAATGGAACGCTCCGACATAACGATTGCCGTATCAAAAACCGAAACTCTCGGCGTATCAGTCGTGTCCGTATCGCCGCCGCCACCGCCGCCGCGCCCGCCTTGCATCGGAGAAAATCCTGTGAAACCCGGACCGCCCGGTCCTCGTGAACCGCGATATGCCTGCATACCGCCGTCGTCGCCTTCATTTGCCTGTAATTCGCCGTTTTGTTCGCCTTCTGTTTCGAGTAATGCGGTTGTCGTATCGGTGTCGTTTAACGCCTCTTCGTCTTGTTGCTGAGGGTCGGCGATAAAGAATATATCCCCGCCTAAAAGTCGTAATTCTTCTTCCAATGACAATTCTTGCGCAAAGGCAAATACTACAAAAACAAAAATTGTCGACAATAAATATTTTGCCATTTTATCCTCTGAATTTTCTAATTTTTCCGAGATAAAATAATTTATGCTCAAATGAAAAGGCAGCAGAAAGAGCGTTCAATTGCCTTTTTTCCTAAAATTCACCGATTAAACCGCTTTTACTTGCGGCAAGTTCAGTGAACATATTATTTTCTCACGAATTTATTGCGTAAATAAGGAACGAAAGTTTGCTTAAAATATTTTTGTCGTTTATGATTTTAATGTCGTTCGTCTCTGTGGCGGCGGCGCAATCGGGCTTCGGAAGCGGAAGTTTCAGAAATCCTTTTGACGATTTATACAGCGGCTCTCCACTTTTGGAGTTTCACGCGGACATACTCGACAACAACCGACCGCGAATGATGCGCGACACACTTATAATAGATTTTGAAAGCCGACAGGTCACTTTTACAAGAATTGACGAACTTACAGGTATGTCGATTTGGTCTTTTCATTATGCCGAAATGGAGGATTTTTTCCGCGACATTGAAAACCACGCACGCCAATCCTTATGGAACGAAATTGTTCGCGAAAGAGGGCGCGCCGCGCGTGCAACAAGAGGAACAACAGACGGCTCGGGACTTGCTTTTGCCGTCCCTGCCAATTTACCGCGCTGGGCTACAAGAATTATGGGACAAGAGCCGCCGAAACTTGCCATAACAGGAACTCAAAGATTGCTGATAGGTGCTCAAAGAAACATATCGGGAACGCGCCAGCACCCCGAAAAGCACCGCCCCACTCCCGAATTTAAACCGACGAGTAATTTTAACATAAGAGGAACGGTAGGCAGGCTTTTAACCTTAGAAATTAACCTGCGTGGCGACGAACAGCACGGCTACGATTTTTTTGAGCAGGCGCGCGACCAGCTTTCGCAAGTCAGAATTCACTATCGCGAGTCATACCCGGGAGAACTCGAAGACGATATTATTCAGGAAGTTGAAATCGGCAGAACGAGCTTTCAGATGCCGGGACACGGACTTGCGGGATTTTCTTCGGGTAGCAACGACAACCTGTTCGGGATAAGAATTCGTTCAAGGTTTGGTCCGCTCGATATCACAACCATAGCAAGTATTGAAAACGTTGAACACCAGCGGCGCTCAATAAGAAGCGGCGACCCGCGAACCGACAGTATTTTTGAAGGCGGATATATCAGAAATCGGTTCTTCTTTTTGGACTCGCTGTTTTGGGCGCACGCAAACAATCCGTCGGCAGTCCCAAACCTTCCGACGGTTATTGCCGAAAATGTCCACGTTTTCAGACGAGTCTCCAGTCTGCCCGACGAGCCTCATTTCGGTTTTCTTGACGGAAACGACCCCGAAGAAGTACACACGTTCAGACGTTTGCGACAAAGCAACGACGGCAGAGACGGCGACTATATAATACATAGAGACCGCCCCGGGGTTATCCAGTTTTTAACTCATATCAGCGACCACGATATTATAGGTATTATTTGGGATTCCGGCGACCCGCGAATTCCGCCCAAAGGCAGGCAAAACTACACGACAGTCCAAACCGTAAGTCCGCAGGGCGACACAATAACCAGTCCTGCAAGCAACTTCTGGACGCTCAAGCCGCGCGAGGCAATAATCGACACTAACCACGTGCTGTTCGACAGAGGTCGTTTAATGATGAGAAACGTCTATAACATCGGACAAAGCAGTCGGGAAGATTTCAGATTGCAAATTTTTCGCAGTGTAGGCGGAGAATTGCACGAACAAAACGACAGCATACGATTTTTTACCGATATTTTGGGGCTTGCGGACGACAGAGGAATTCTGAAAACAGACAATCAGCGTATTTTCGACTTGGAAAACGGCTTTATGTTTATTCCGCCGTTTGACACGAGAGGCGACGCTTCGCTGAACCCCAACTGGGTTTTCACCAACCCCTCACTATACAGAAATGAAGTGCCGAACGTAAATTTCGAGATTTACGATGATTTTAACAGAACAAATCCTCCGCCCGCACATTTCAGAATAGTCACCGAAAGCAAACGGAGAAGCGAAAGATTTCACTTGGATTTCGGCGTTGTAGAAAATTCGGAGCGGATTTGGACGCAGGCAGGCGACACTTTGCAACGGCATATCGATTACTCTATAGATTACAGTTTCGGAGAGGTTGTTTTGATTTCGCCGCGGGCTCTCGCCGCCGACATTTTAGAGGTGAGTTATCAGAGAGAATCGCTGTTTTTGCTCGACAGAAAGGTATTTATCGGAGTTAATACAATCCTTAATTTCCCCGGGCTCGGTCGAAATTCGTTTTTAAGCACAACTTTGATGTGGCAATTGATGGACGCAAAAAGAATGATGCCGCGAGTAGGCACGGAGCCATATAATCGCTTTTTGTTCGCTTCCAATCTAAACTTGGATTTTACACCGCTTTGGATGACTTCGCTTATAAACTTAATCCCGCTCATTGAACGAGAGGCGCAAAGTTCGGCGACTTTTAACATAGAAGTAGCGCATTCTCGGGCAACGAGCGCCGCAGGAGGCGGAGGCGAGGCGTTTATAGACAATTTTTCAACCGCCGCCCGTACTGTTTCGCTTTCCCTTTCACATCTGAATTGGTTCAGAGCCGCGCCCGATAACGCTATGCGCGCAGACACAATAAACGGGTGCGATGTAAGGGTGCAGAGTTGCAACGAAGACGATACGCGCAATATATGGCGAACCCCTCCCGTATGGCATCAATATTGGTATTTGCCTGCTACAGGCGACAACAGAGCAGGACGTAATGAGATTTATCCGCCTGATTTTACAACATCTTGGGGCAACCGAGTGCACGACGAAAGAATAAGCACTATGCGACTTGTAGTAGAGCCGTTTCCGCAAAATCCTGATTTGCTCAGAGGTATTTCTGAAGACAGTACGCTTACGGGAAGGTCGTTAATCAGTCCGTTTGCAGGCATAACTTATCCGTTGTCTTCACATCTTTGGAACAGAAGCGAAGACCGATATTTTGAGTTTTGGCTAAGGCTCGACAGAACTGCAAACCCAAGAGGAAGAGGAAGGCTTAACATAGACTTCGGTATAGTATCGACAGATATTTCGCTTGACGGCGGTCTGCCGAACGGAATTTTGGATTTTGAATCCCAACAAAGCGACATCAGCGCCGAAAACGACCTCGGATTAGACAGATTGCCCGACCATTCGGAATTTTGGCGTTTTCCGAGACTAAACGGTACAAACGCGCCCGTTTGGGAAAGATTGATATACGGCGACACGCGTTTAGATGACAGTCGCGACCATGTTTTAGGCGGTTGGAGACACGACCCCGGCAGAGATAACTGGCGAATTTATGACCACAATAATCATCAAAACCGAAGATTTGTAAACGGAACGCAAGGCAACGACCGAGTGGACAGCGAAGACATCGGCAACAACGGCTGGAGAAGAGCGGACAGCGCTTTTTTCAGATACATTATTAACTTGGAAGATATTGAAAGCTCGCCGTTTTTTGCAGGTTTTGGCGTAAATCCCAACAACGACGGTTGGGTGCGCATTCGTCTTCCCATAGGATTTGTCCCCGACAGCGTTCGTACAAACTGGGGCTCAGAAAACTATCAAGAACCCGCGGCAGGTTTTTGGCTAGAAAACGTCGGTTGGCGTTCCATAAGACACGTTAGAATGCTCTGGACGGAAATGGCTACAAATGTAAACGCACAAGCGGATTCTTTGGAATTTGAAGGCATTCAGTTTGTCGGCAATCTGTGGCAAGAGCAAGTTTACGACTCGGTGCAAGGCGGTACAGGAAAAACCACGGGGCTTATATCGGCAAGTATTCTCGACAGCCGCACACACATCGGCTACACGGTGCCGTCAGGGAAAAACCGCGACACAATTAACGGCGAGCAGGCGGTGGATTACACGCTTCGTCTCGAAATCAAAGATTTGCCTGCTCAAAGCCCAACTCCCAGAAGCGTTTTTGTAAACAGAAGATTTGAGGCGTCGCAAGCGATGAATTTATCCAATTATAGAGCAATAAGATTTTGGGCTATGGACAGTCTGGGAAGTATAAACAATATCAATGCCACCGCCGACAGCAGTAGTTGGTTTATTCTGCGCCTCGGAACCGATTCTTTGACTTTTTACGAATTCAGAACCCGACGGCTGACGCAAGATTGGGGACCGGGATTTTCAATAGAACTGGACGATTTTACCGACCTTAAACTTGCGTGGTTTAACAGGCGCGGCGAAAGGCACGTAGGCATAGATACTACAAAAGAAATCAACGGCAACTATATAAGGGTTTTTACCGAAACCAGAATTCCGCCCAATCTTTCAAACATTACGTGGATTGCCTTCGGTGTCCAAAACAGTTCGGGAAGTGTAAAAAGCTACGATATACGGATAAACGGCTTTCGAGCGACAGGTATAAGCGAAAGGTCGGGATGGGCGGCGCGCGCGTCAATGCGTTTCAGGTGGTCGGATTTTATAAGTAATTCATTCGATTTCAGGTATCAGGACGCGGGTTTCAGAATGATGAACGATGACATACTTTCCGACAGCCGCACACAATTAAGTTCGGGAGCGAGCGGCGACATACGATTAGACAGATTTTTTCCCGACAGGCACGGCTTACACATACCTTTGGGCGGTGAAATAAGAGCGACAATCGAACGTCCGGAAATTCGTCCCAACTCCGATATAAGCCTGCGAAACGAGCGTGGCGAGGCAGACAATCTGCGTGATATGGGAGGCGATTTTGCGCGATTTATTACAGGCAGTTCCGAAAGAGGCAACACCACTTTATCCGAAGAATACGAAATGCGCGGAAGAAGCAGAACCGCATTCACAGGCTTCAGAAAAAGCAGGCGTTCCGAAAGAGTGGGCACTCGTCTTACCGCCGACAGAATAGACGTAAATTACAGTATGACTTTCAGAGACTCTTTAGCAAGAATGGGACGTATGCCCGAAGACGAAAGAGAACTTATTCGCCGACCCGACTTTGACGACAGATTTCACGCCGAAATAATTACAAGCCAACGCCACGCTATGGATGTGACCTACGATTTTTCGCCTTCACAAGAGGTTATGCAAGTGCTTTCGTGGCAGCCGTTCTCCCAAAATACAAGCTCGACGCTTTCGAGAAACATAAAAAATATGTCTTTCAACCTGCTTCCCGAACGCGTTGTATTTCGCTTGTTCGACGTGGAATACAATTGGCACGAAAGATATTCCTCAATACGAGACGTTATGGATACGACGGATGCAGGCTTATATGTAATAAGCACCCGCCCAACCGAAGAAGTGAGAATGCGACATAGTTTGAACATAACGCACAGACCGATACATCCGTTTGTGTCCATAAACTACAATATCGGCATAAACAGAAATTTCGACAGATTTATCCGAGACTGGGACAACAGCGGCGTTTCAAACTTTGCGCGAGAAGCGGTTTTAAGCTTGGATAGAGAATTTGGTCCTTACAACGTACTTTTCAGCGAACACGGACGAGACCAAGGTATTCAACTTTCACTTACGCCCGAAATAACTCGCTGGCTCAGAATTTCGTCCAATTCTACGGGAAATTACGTACAAAATATGGAATTTGACAATGACTCTACTTTTATGCGCACAAACATTACAAGCGGCTTTACCGTAAATACTCAACTTTTTACGAGACGTCTTTTTGAAGATATTTCTCGACGAGCAAGAGAGCGCGAAGGATTTTCAAATGCAATGTCAAGCATAGCAAGCGGCTTTGAAACTTTCGGTTTTGAAAGCGTAAACTTTAATTACGGCGCTTCTATGAACCTGACAAATCATCGCCTCGATATGGAATACCTCGACCACAGGCTTGACCGCCACACAGGCAGATTTATGCTTTATTCGTTTGGTGTTTTCAACCGTTCTTTGGGCGATTTTATCACAGGAAATATGGATGACGCGGGAGCGTTCGGCGGAGTGCAAAACAGAAACGATTGGTGGGACGAAAACGCAACGCAAGGAAACGCCGCCGACACCCGAAGAACCTCGCAAAATTACACGGTTTCGACCGCAATGAGGATACCGCAACCCGTAGAAATTTCGGTAAATACAATTTCTCTCGGCTGGAGAAGAGAATATAACATTACCCCGATACCCGAACGCTTCGATACAACCATAACATACCCGGATCTTCGCTTCGGACTAAGCAGTTCGGCATTTGAACAATTGGAAGTGGTAAATCAAAACTTCTCGACTTTCCGCGTCGATTGGGGATATTCATTCAGAAGAACCGAAAGAATATCGGGCGTTAAAGACGTCAGATTAGAAGAAAACAGTACCATAGCTTGGGGATTTACGCCGCTTTTGAGGACAAACCTCCGCCTCAGAAGAATAGGTCTCGGCTTTACTTACCAACTCGATTTGGGCTTCGATACAACACATACCCGCGAGTCCAACAACGATAATTTATGGTCAAGAGAGCTAACCCAGCTGACCGAAAGAAAAACCACGCAAAACACTTGGAATGCAAGTTATCACGTCCCGGGGCGAAGAGGTCGGACAATGCGAATTTTCAGAGACCAAATCATAGAAATTAACGGCGATATGGATTATTCGCTCTCAATAAGATACACCAAAGTCTCGCACGACAACCCCATCCTCCAACAAAGAACAGGCGAAGACCAAAGATACGACGATATATCCGTCAGCATAAGCCCGCAAATGACATACCGCCTGACAAGAAACGTGGACGCACGGGTGTTCTACAATTTAGTCCGCAACATAAGAGGCAGGAGCGAAAACTTAAGCCACAACACCAACTTCGGAATGGAAGTGACGATTTCGTTCTAAAAAACGGCAGATTTTTTTACCCCAAAACACTGCTGTTTTTACTTTCGGTTGCGCCAAAATAGTATTTTCCCTCAAAACATATCAAACAAAAGAGAGGATTTAGATTTTGGCAAATTTTCAAGACATCAAAGAAGGCGACGTTGTCGGCGGTTTTTTGTGCAACGAAGTCCGCGAAATCAAAGAAAGAAACAGCGTAGCATACATTTTTGAACATCAAAAAACAAAGGCGAAATGCGTTCATTGGTATAACGACGACAAAAACAACCTTTTTTCGATTGGATTTCGCACACCCGTTTTTGACCATACGGGAGTACCTCATATTTTGGAACACGCAGTCTTGGCAGGCTCAAAGAAATACCCGCTGAAAGACCCGTTTAAGGAACTTCTCAAAAGTTCAATGTACACTTTTTTGAACGCAATGACCTATCCCGACCGCACTATTTATCCCGTTTCATCACAAGTCCCCGCCGATTTTTTCAATTTGACCGACGTTTATTGCGACGCTGTTTTTAATCCTGTTTTAAGCGAATATACCTTTGCACAGGAAGGTTGGCATTTTGACGTGGAAAACGAAAACGCCGACAAAAGCGATGTCTCAATAAAAGGAATTGTGTATAACGAAATGAAAGGCGTGTTTTCAGATTTCAACAGTTTCGTCGGAAAAAATTTATATTCGGGACTTTTTCCGGATACAACATATTTTTTTGAATCGGGCGGCGACCCAAAGCATATTCCCGAACTGACTTACGAAAACTTTAAGAACTTTCACCAAAAATATTATCACCCGAGCAACAGTTTTATTGTGCTTTACGGAAATATAAATTCTAAAGAGTCTCTTGAACGACTAAACGATAACTATCTGAAAAATTTTGACGAATTAAAAGTTAATTCGCAGATTTTGCCGCAAAAAAACTTTGAAAAACCACAAAAAATTCATATTTCGGCGCCCTCCTCAAAGGAAGACAACGGCACAGCCACGGTGCTTTTATCTTGGATTTGGCGCGAAAAACAAAAAAATGAAGCAAACACATTGGAGTTGAAAGTTTTGTCGAGTTATCTGCTTTCGGGCGAAAATGCACCGCTCAAAAAAGCGCTTTTAGACAGCGATTTAGGCGAAGACATTGACGATTTATCGGGTATAGAAACCGAACTTTATGCTGTTTCATTTGTTGTGGGACTAAAAAAAACCAAGCCGAAAAACGCCGAAAAAATTGTGGATTTAATTAAGAGCACAATAAAAAAAGAAGCAGAGAACGGCTTTGACAAAGAAGCAATCGAAGGCATCTTAAGACAAATGGAATTCAAGATACGAGAAATCGGCGGCGACGCCTCGTATCCGCTGAGTTTCGCCACAAGAATTTACAAATTTTGGATTTACGACTGCGACCCCGTCCGATTTTTGCAGTTTGAAGAGCAGTTTGCGCAACTCCGCAAAAACATCACCGAAAAACCGCGCTACCTCGAAAACTTACTCGAAGAATTAACGTTGAAAAATAAAAACGAACTGCTGTTAATCACAGAGGCAAGCGCAAAAATGGGAGATAATCTCGGAAAATTATCTCGCGAGCAGGCAAAAAAATTGTCGGCGGATTTCACAAAAACCGATTTACAATCATTTGCCAAATTCACAAAAGAACTTAACGATTATCAACAAAGAGAGCATACATCTCAAGAATTGTCGTGCATTCCGCTATTGAAAAAAAGCGATATTCCGACAAAAGGCGAAATTATCCCGACTGAAAAAAGCCAAATAGGTGCAGTAAAATGGTTGCATTCGCCCATTTTTACAGGCGGGGTTTTCTACTTAAATTTGTCCTTCGATTTTTCGGTAATTCCGAACCATCTTCTTGAATATTTTCCGCTTTACACCGACTATTTAGGACGTTGCGGCGCAGGCGGTTTATCTGCCGCCGAAACGGCAAAGCAGTGGAAATTGCATTCGGGCGGATTTTGGTCTGACCCGATAATTTCGGCTTCTTACAACAGAAACGCTCCCGTTGTCATCCAAAACTCTTTTGGAGTAAAAACGCTCGAAAAAAACATACCGCAAACCTTAAATTGCCTGTCAAGAACGCTTTTTGAGGCGGATTTCAGCGACACAAAACTAATAAAAAACGTAATAAACGAAACCAAAAACGGTATTTTTGAGGACATAATTCAACACGGGCATACTCACGCGATTATGAACGCGGCGGCGCGCTTTTCAACTGCCAATGCAATAAAACACAGAATTGACGGTATCGGACTTTACAAATTTTTGAAAAATCTGCGTAATAAAGAGAAAGAAATTTTAGCAAAACTGCAAGAAATTCACTCTATTCTCATAAATTCGCAAGGGCTGACTATTTCAACATCTTGCAATGAAAACGGATTTGTCGGTCAACTGGAAGAATTTGTCGTGAAAATTCCTTCTTTTGAGAAAAAAATCGAATTGACACCTCAAAATTTACAGATAAAACAAATTTCCGAAATATACGCACTCGAAATTCCGTCTTCGGTAAATTATGCGGCAAAAGCGTTTGAACTCCAAAACTGCGAACACAAGTTTGTAGGCGAAGTTAAACTGCTTTCACAAATTTTGGCAAAGGGGTATCTGTGGGATAAAATTCGCGTGGAAGGCGGAGCATACGGCGGATTTTGTAGCTTTAATCAAGTCGCGGGGATATTTGCTTTCGGCTCTTTCAGAGACCCGAATATTTCAAAAACATTTGATAATTTTGCAAAATCACTATCGCAAAATCCGATTTCACAAGAAATAATAGACCGCGCCATTCCGTCTGTAATAGGCGGTGCAGACGCGCCGAAAAGCCCTGCCGTAAAAACGAGAAATGAGCTATTCGACCACCTTTGCGAATACACCAACGAAGACGAACAAAAAATAAGAGAAGCGATTTTGAATGCCGATGAAAACAGCATTAAGCACAACATTGACATAATAATCGAGAGCGCAAAGAACGCGCAAAAAACCGTCTTGGGAAGTAAAGACGCGATAAATTTGGCGAAAAAAGAAGGATTGACTTTCAAAAAGGATAAACTATGATAAATTTACGCTTTGCCGATTACCCGTTCACTAAAATCTTGGGTTGGTCAAATTCACGCTACGACCTTTTTTGTTCGTGCAAACGCAAGTATTTGTACTCGTATTATCCTAAATCCTTCGGCAATTTGGAATACAAAATCAAGAATTTGAAAAATCTTACATCCGTTCCGCTTGAAGTCGGAAATCTTTATCACGACATTATGGAAGTCTTTTTAGAGCGAATGCAAGAAAGCAACGCGCCGATAAATAAAGAAAAACTTTTCGCTTTTATTGACAATTTATGCCTTAACAAACTTTCACAAAAGGTGTTTTTTGAGAAATATTACGGTACCGCAGAGGTTGATTTCGCTCAAATCTGCGCGAAAATAAAGTCGTGCGTCGAAATTTTTCTGAATTCGCCGACTTTTGAATGGATAAAATCAATAGACACAAACGAAAGAAAACTTTGGCTCGTTGAAGCAGGCAGTAAAATGAACGGTAAAAAATACTTCGGCGAAACAAAAATCGGAGGACTTAAAGCATATTGCAAAATGGACTTCATTTTCATAAAAGACGATAAAATTCACATTGTAGATTGGAAAACAGGGCAAAAAGACGAAGCGAGACATAAAAAACAACTTTTAGGCTATGCGGTAGCGGCAAAAACTTTGTCGGAGCAACTAAAAGCAAGCGATATTCTCCCAAAAGCCGTTTATGTAAACGGTGCTTATGACGAACTTAAATTAACCGTATGCGACAAAGAACTTGATGATTTTGCCGAAATCGTAGCGAAAGAAACAAAAGAAATGCAGGCATATTGCTCGAATGTAGAAGAAAACTTACCGCAGGCAACAGAAATTTTCGAGAAATGCCAAAGACCTAATTTTTGCCGTCTGTGCGAATTTCAAGAATTGTGCCAAAAATAAGAAAGACAGCTAATTTAATTTGTTGCAGGCGCATCGCATACGCTCTACTCCACGAGATTACGGTTTCTCAGAGCGCATTCAATACGCCTGCAACAAATTAAATTGCCATATAAAGTATAAATATAAAAGGGAAAGAATTTCTTCCTTCCCATTTTATATTTTCGCTACGCTGAAAAATTATTCTGCATCTGCTTCGTATGCGTTTTCTTCAACGATTTCTTCTTCGCCGTCTGCGTCGTATTCAACAACTTCAACGACCTCAATTGTTTCCACAACTGCAGGTGCTGCTTGGTTGTCATTTCCTCTGCAAGCAAAAGCAATAAGCGCAAACAACGCCGCTATAAGCACAACTAAGAATTTTTTCATAATAATACCCCTTAAAAAAAAATTAAACATTAAACCCAATTTCGTTTCAAATCTAAAACAAAATACGCCGAAAAGATTTTTTCCGGCGCAAATTCACTTACTCTTCAGTAGCTTCGTAAGCAGCTTCAACTTCGATTTCTTCTGCTTCCGCAAGCTCTGCTTCGTACTCTTCTACAGCGTAGTCAACTTCATCGTCAACCGCTTCTTCAATAAGTACTACTTCTACAACCTCTACACCATCTGCCGGCATTGCCGTTTGGTTGTTTTTGCCGCCACAGGCGACCAACAAAAATGCTGCTGAAAAAATCAATGCAAGAAATAATTTAGCCACAGGATACCCCCTAAACACAAAAATTAAAATTTTTATTAAAAACACAGGTTTAATATAATATATGCTCATACGTAAATACTACAAAAAAAGCACAAAAGCATCATTTTTTTGTTTTTTCTTGCATTTTTGGCATATTTTCACATATTTTACAAGAATTTTCCTTAAACATCACACTATTTTCAAGTGTATGTCAAGTGATTTTACCGAATGTGTGATGGCTCCGACCGATATAAAGTCCACACCGGTTTCAGCTATTTGTGATATTGTGTCTTCATTTACATTGCCGCTCGCCTCAATTTTGCAAAGCGACGAAAGTTTATTTCTTTGTTCTACGGCAGTTTTCATATCGAAAAGCGACATATTATCAAGCATAATTCTGTTTGGATTTACCGAGAGCGCTTTTTTGAATTCCTGCAAACTTTGCACTTCCACTTCAATTTTCGGCGTTCGTAAAGATTTTGCGTATTTTTCTTGCACTTTTTTTACTGCAAGGTCGGGACCGCCTGCCGCAAACACGTGCGTGTCTTTAATAAGTATCATATCAAAAAGCCCGAAACGATGATTTACCCCGCCGCCGTGAACAACCGCCTCCTTTTCAAAAGCGCGAAGCCCCGCGGTTGTTTTTCGCGTATCAAGAATTTTGGCGTTTGTGTGGGCGATTTTTTGCACTAGTTTATTTGTCGCGGTTGCAATTCCCGAAAATCTTTGCAATAAATTAAGAACAGTGCGCTCCCCCGCAAGAATTCCTCTTATTCCGCCGTCTATTTCGGCGATTACCGTTCCGGCTTCAAGTTTGTCGCCGTCTGTTTTAAGAACGCGTACTTTACAGTTTTCGTCTAATGCTTCAAAGGCGGGCGCTATGAATTTTGCGCCCGAAAGAATACCGTTTTCTTTGGATTTTATTTGCGCGCAAACTTTTTTGTCTTCGTTAAAAATTGCGTTGGTCGTAATATCGCCGTCGGCGCCGAAATCTTCTTCAAACGCTGTCAGGAGAAGATTTCGGATTTGCTTGCTCATTTTTTCTTACCTTTTGTGGTATCAACTACCACTGCTTGCGACACAACAGGCTTTTTTACGAAAAACTTTTGCTGAATTATCTGCAACAAGCTTGAGAAACCGAAGTAAAGCGTAAGACCTGCAGGGAAGTTGTTAAACATCACAAGCATTATTACAGGCATCAGATAAACCATAGCGATTTGGTTGGGGTCTTTTATCGTCATTTTGTTTTGCACAAACATAAGCCCTGCCATAGCAATCGGTAAAATTGCGAAGTTATCGCCATAGAACGGAATTGTAAACGGCAGCCTGAAAAGTACTTCCGCCGACGATAAATCGTGTACCCACGGCAAAAAGAACGTCGTTTCACCGCGAAGTTCCACCGCCTTGCGCAAAACAATAAAGAGCGCAATCATTATCGGCATTTGGACAAGCAACGGAATGCAACCGCCCAAACTTGCCAACGGATTTATGCCCTCGCTCTGATATAATTCAAGAATTTTTTGCTGTTGAAGCTGCTTGTTATCCTTATATTTTTTCTGAATATCTTGGATTTTTGGTTGCAATACCTGCATTGCCGCCATAGAATTTATGCTAGCCTGCGAAAGCGGGAATGTCACGATTTTAAGCAAAAGCGTCAATAAAAGGATTGAAATACCATAGTCTCCGACAAGTTTTCCGAAGAAGTTCAAAAACCACAAAACCCCTTCACATAAGGGCGGAAACCACAAGTCTGCGCGGAAAAACCAACCGTAGCCTCTAAAAAGCGTTCTTTCCAAGCCCACACCCGCTTCCGTTAAATAAGAATGGCGAGAAGGTCCTATAAACACTGTGTATTCGACATAGTTGTCGTCTCTGAGATTTGCGCCGCGAGGAGGATTTTTGCCGAATTCAAACGCATAATTTATGTTTATTCCCTCGACTTTTGCACGCTCGTTTATGACAAATGACGAAATAGTTAAGTCGCGATTTACTCTGTCGTGCGGTATCAGCGCAAACATAAAATATTTTGAATTGAGCGCAACCCAATCAAAAAGCCCCGACCTTTCGCGCGTTTCCGCTCTTCCGACCGTAAGGCGTTCTATTTTGTTGCCATCCGAGGCTATTGTTATGTATCTTTCGCTAAACGGCGGCGAACGATCGTCGTCGCTTTCGCTTTCGGCAACACCGCCCTTAAGCGCCACAAAACTTGCCTGCTGAGCAAGCAAATCCGACTGCTTTCTGAAATTTACAAGGTGGGAATTCTCGTTTAACTCAAAAACTTTACGCACCGTTTCACCATTGAGGAGCGACGTAAAAATCGCCCTGCTTTCGTTTGACTCTTCTTCATCAAAGAAAAATCTTGTTCGCGATAAGTCGTTGGGACCTATTGCGGTAGTCATAATTCCGATATTTGTGTCAGAAATAATTTCGACTGTTTCGCCCTCTCTTTTATGCCCTCTTCCGTAAGTAAAGTCTAATGCTTGCGCAGAGGTTATTCTCGCTCCGATTTCGTCGATTGTCAATCGCAGAACATTGTTTTCAAGGATTATTTGCCTCGGCGGCGCTATAACTTCAACGCTGTCTGCGTATTCATCGTCCGAACTTTCGCTTATATATAAAAGAGCGCGTTCTTGCTCTTGCCTTACAACAATATCCGCCTGCGCACGAAGTTCGTCAATCAGGTTTTGTTGCGTTTGTTGCGCCTCCGCTTGCTGTGTTTGTGCGTCAAACGGAAAGGGTTGTCCGATTAGTCGATAGTAATGCGGAGAATTAAAAAACCAAAATCCCGCGATAAGTATGGCAAAGCCAAGCAGTGTTTCTTTTTTCATTTATTTTTCCTTTGAATAAATTTTTTCTGTTTTGATTACAGGGTCAAATCCATAAGTTCCAAGTGGATTGCAACGCAAAAGCCGCCCCAAAATTCGCAATACCGCCAAATGCAACGGAAGTTCGATAATAGCTTCGCGCGCGAATTGCGAACAAGTCGGGATGTGCCGACAAGTTCCGCTCGGCATACCAAAAATTTGTTTAACAAACTGTATCAGAAAGTAAAGCGAATTTGCCACAATCGTTTTTAATCGTCTCATTGCGCCATTTCCCGTAAAGTTTCAGGATTTCTCCGAATTCGTGCTGTTTGCTTACGGCAGGTCGCACCAAAATATCGTAGAAGCTTCCATCGCTCACAACAGGCGTGTTGATGTATGCTTCTCTGTAAATCCTTTTTATGCGGACTCTCTCAACCGCACCACCGTTTCTTCTTGACACCAAAACATTAAACCTGTCTTGCGCCAAGCCATTCTTTTCATACACAACAACAAAAAAACCGCAATCATTTCGTTGCGCATTACGCACAAGACTTGCGATTTCTTTCTGTTTTTTCAGGCGAAACGCTTTTTTATAGCAGTTCCTCATTAAGCCTTAAACATTGACCGTAGTCAAGTTTTTTCTACCTTTTGCCCGTCTTCTTTTAAGGACGTCTCTTCCCGCTTTAGTAGCCATTCTTGCGCGAAAACCGTGAGTGTTAGCTCTCTTCCTTTTGGACGGCTGATAGGTTCTTTTCATCTCTATATCTCCTCGAAATTTAATTTTCAACCCATAATTTGCAGTGGAATATAGTATTTTCCAATAGCAAAAATCAATACAACTTGTAATATTTGTTATTTTTTTGTAAAACTAAAGAAAGGTTTTTTATAAATATGGCGAAAAAAATCAGTGCAAAAACGCTTTGGGACGGAATTATAACGCAGGCGACAGAGAAAAAAGAATTTCAAGAAACGGTCATCGAAAATCGACTTAAGCCGCTAAAACCCATAAAATACGACGACGGAACGCTCTGTTTGGAAACAGCGAACAACTTTGCGCCGCAAATTATAAACGCCAGATACAAACAAAAACTCTGCAAAATCGCCAAAAGCATAGACGAAAATTTTGTGGATATGTATTTTTCGGTCGCAGGCGAAAAAGATAACGACTTCCGTGAAAAAAAGCAGGATTTGCCGCAAGCCCCATCGGTAGATACTCCAAAAACAGACAAAAAAGCATTCCTTTCGCATCCTGTGAACAAGCATTATACTTTTGACAATTTTATAAGCGCCTACGAAAACCGTCTTGCCGCGGGAAGCGCCGCGGGAATTGCAAACGCCCCCGGGCAAATGCGGCAATACAATCCCTTCTATATATACGGAAAAGCGGGAGTCGGCAAAACACACATTTTACACGCCATCGCAAACGAAATCACAAAAACAATTCCGCAAAGCCAAGTTATTCTGGTTTCGGGAGCGCAATTTTACAGAATTTTTTCGGCGCATTTGGGAAAAGACACTTACAACGACTTTGAAAACGCTTTCAATAAAGCAAAAGTCGTACTTTTCGACAACATTCACGAATTATCGAGCAAAAAAGAAGCGCAACTCGAATTATACAAAATTTTCAACAAATTTCACCGCGAAAACAAGCAAATTGTTATTACGGCAAACTGCGCGCCGTCGGAGTTAAGCGGAATTACGGAGCGACTTATTTCGAGATTTCAGTGGGGGCTTTCAGTAAAACTGGGCGTGGAAAACATTGAAACACGCAGAGCTATTTTAGAAAATATGCTGAAAAAAAATAAAATCAAAATTTCCGAAGACGAAATAGAATACATAGTAGAAAATTGTAGCGAAAACATTCACGAGTTGCAGGGAATTGTCGCCAACATTGCCGCTTCGGTTTCGCATTCGGGAGAAACGACAACAAGCAATGCCGTCAGAAAAGTGCTGAAAAATCGGCGATTAGAGCCCGTCAAGGGTTATCACTCGGCAAAAACAATTTTAGCGGCTGTTTGCTCGTATTACAAAATAGACTTGGAAACTCTCGCTGGAAAAAGCCGCGTCGCGCAAATTTCGTGGGCAAGACACGTCGCGGTTTATCTGTTGAAAAACTACACTTCGCTATCACTTGCACAAATCGGAAACGAATTAGGCGGAAAAAGCCACGCCACTGTTTTACATTCGGTGAAAGAGGTGGAAAGCAAGATGAGCGATAAGAGTGTTGCAGTAGAGGTTAAGGAGATTATTGGAATTTTAGCGAGAAATTAAAAGAAAAAGGAGATATGTATAATATGGAAAAGACAAAAAAAAATTTTGACAGATTTTTGATACCGAAACGATTTCGCGAATCGCAAATTGCCGCGAGCGACTACAGAAACCCGTTTGAGAACGACTTTACGCGGGTTATTTTTTCGTCGGCGTTTCGACGTTTGCAGGACAAAACGCAGGTGTTTCAGTTGGATAAAGGCGATTTTGTTCGCACTCGACTTACGCATTCGTTGGAAGTATCATCGCTGGGACGTTCGATTGGACTTTCGGTCGAAAAACGACTTGTTGAGCAGGGTGATTTGAGCGAGGAAAAAATTGGTTGTATTCCCTCGATTTTAGCGACCGCGGGGCTTATTCACGACTTGGGAAATCCGCCTTTCGGACATTTCGGCGAGGACAGTATGCGGTGGTTTTTCAAGACGTTTTTTGAGAAAAACCCACAGGTAGCAAACGATTTATCACCGCAGGAAAAGCAGGATTTACTGTTTTTTGACGGGAATGTGCAGACATTTAGGGTTTTGCGCAAGCTTCATTTTGTGAAAGACCACGACGGGATGAATTTGACCCACGCCGTTCTTGCAACTTTGGTAAAATATCCGTTTTCGTCGCTTGAAGGTAATCAAAAAGGCAAGGGGCTTTCACGCAAAAAGTATGGATTTTTCGCCTCGGAAGAAGACGCATATCGCGACATTCAAAAAACATTTAATTTAAACGGACGTTTTCCGCTGACCCCGCTTTTGGAGGCGGCAGACGACATCGCGTATTGCGTTGCCGACATCGAAGACGCTTGCAAAAAAGGCATTTTGACCAAAAACATTATTGTAGAATTTCTGCAAAATCGCCTTTTGGACATTTCCATAAGCGAGGAAGAGAAAAAACTTGACTTAATAAACGAATTTTCGATATTCCACGACGGAATTTCCGCTGACTACCAAAATCGGCTCGAACTTGCAATTCAGCATTTGCGGGTTATTGTCCAAAACTTTATGATAGAAGCTGTAGTTGACGAGTTTTGCAAAAATTCCGACAAAATAACAGCAGGCGAATACGACTTCGATTTACTGCAAAATTCATACGCGCAAACTACCGCAAAGGCGCTTAAAAACATAGGCGGAGAAATAATTTTCAGAGACAAATCCATTCTCGAAAACGAAATTATCGGCTTTAACACGATAAATTATTTGCTTGGCGAACTTATACCCGTGGTTCTTGTTGACGGCAAAAGCGATAACCCGCTTCACAACAGATTTTACGAGATGATTTCGACAAATTATCGTTTCATTTACAAAAAATTCACAAAGCAAACAACCTACAACAAACTACAGCTCGCCGCCGATTACGTTTGCGGAATGACCGACAATTTCGCCTTAAAATCGTTCCATAAATGGCAAGGATTGTTGAGCAGATAATAGCCTTTTTACATTTTTTTTCGCTAATTTTGCAGGTAATGGTGTTTTTTGTTGCTTTTGGCTTGGGAAAAAAGTATTTTAGTCGAATTTACGAGGCGTTTTTTTGTAGGAGAAACTATGGGTAAGTTGGTTATTTCGCAGGATTATATGAAAGATGTGTTGGGTGTTCAGCCGAATTCTCTTCTGTTTGCGAGATACGCTTACAATTTAATAGTAGCAAAAAAATACGACGAAGCGTTTGAAATTGCAAAAGACGGCGTCGGAAAACATCCGAATTATGCCACAGGACGTTTTATTTTGGCGCTCTGCCTTATAGAACAGGGAAGTTATACGCTTGCGACAGAACAATTAGTCGCTATACTAAAATTTGAGCCGGGGCATCAGGCGGCAACGGAAAAACTTGCCCATATTTACGAACAAACAGGCGACACCGATAAAGCGCACACAGTAGCGGATTTACTACTTCGGCGCAATCCAAAATCTTCGCTTCTGAAAAAACTCACTACCAGAAATGAAGGTGCATTCAACATTCGCGAAATATTGGGAGAAGAAATAAACTGGGAACAATTTGCAAGTAAAGCAGACGCTTCAGCAGGCGATGTTCCGGAAGAAACGAACGAAGAAGATTTGGCTGAAATATTTGGCGAAGAAGACGACGCAAACAAAACAGAAACGGTAGAAATAGTCGAAGCGGTAGAAACGACGCAAACGGAAGCAGAAGCAGAACCGGAGCCCGACATAAAACAATTATTCAGAGACGAGTTGCTTGCCGGAAAAGAAGCAGAAATCGACGATATTCTTGCGGACATCGGAGCCCCTTTCACAGAATTGGAAATATCACCTGAAGAGCCACAATCGGAAAAAACAGAAGAAAAACCAAAAGAAGTTGCACAAGAGCCAACCGCAGAGAAAACGCCCGAAGAAGAGCCGACTTTTGACAAAATAGAAGATATGTTCCTATCCAAAGAAGAAGCGAATGTCCCACTACCTTCAGAGGAAGAAACTGTAGAAGAAAAGCAAGAAGAACAAACAGAAAACGAAGAAATTATCCCCGAAATCGTATCTGAAACAGAAGAAACTCCGCAAACTGAAGCCGAAAACGCTCCAAAAGAAATTGACGACCCTTTTGCAGGCTTGGAAGAACCACAAGCAGAAGAAGAAGAAATTGTCGAAGAAGAAGAATTTCTCACAGAAAAGCCAAAACCCGAAATCGAAGACACCATCGAAGCGGAAGTCGAAGAGGCGATACTTCAGGGTCAATATATAGACGAAGAAGAAGAGACTGAAACCCAAGATATAAGCGAAACACCGTTTATTAAAGATGTCGCGGCGGATTTGCTCGAAACAATAACAGATATAGAAGAAAAGCTTGACGAGACAAACATTGAGCAATCATTTGAGGAAGAGCCATTTGTTCTTGACACCGCAGATTTAAACGAAATGATTGCAGAAGAAGCGGCGCAGGAAGAAGCCGTCAAAGAAATCATTGATACAAGCGAAGAACAAGACTCATTCTTTATTGATACAACCGATTTTGACGAATTTATATCGGAGATAAAAGATGCCGAAGAAAAAACAGAAGAAATCCAAGACGATTTTATTGCAGAGATAGAAGAAGCAGAGGATGTCGAAAAACTTTTTACAGACAAAGAAGATGCAGAACTCGAAGCGATTATGGGAGACGACGCACCAATAGAAGAACCGATAATTGACGACATAGAGATAATCGAGCCGATAATTTCAGAAGAAGAAAACGAAACTAAAATCGAAGAAGAAGCCAAGCCGTCGCGTTTTGATGAAGCAGAGCCATTAATTTTTGACAGCGCTTTTTTAGAAGACGATTTTATTGACGACGAAAATTTAATAATCGAAGAAAAAACAGGCGCTTCCGAAGTCGCAGAAGAAGGTTTTGAGGAAATCTTGAGCGAAAAATTCGACAATTCCTTTGAAGACTACAAAAAAGAACTCGCCACCGACATTCCCGAAGTGGTAGTTGAGCCATTAGCGGAAGAACCGACTGATGAGGAATTGCCTTTCTTTATAGAAGATATAGCAGACCCCGTCGCAGAAGAACCGATTGCAGAAAAAACAGAAGCCCCGCTAATTTTCGACGCTGACGAACACTTGCTTGAAGAAGAAGAAGAAAATGCGCCGATGCCACCATTGCATAAAGAAGCGGAACACCCGCAAATTTTAGAAAATGCCGAGCAAAAATTTAACGAAGAGGAAGAAAAAGCCGAGCCGATAAGCGAAAAAGAAGCATTCGAGAAAATGCTTGTGCAGAAAGAAGCGGCGCAACTTTTACCCGACCATATTTTAACGCCGACTTTCGCACAGATTTATTTGGAGCAAGGACAGCCGTATTTGGCAAAACAAATATACGAACGACTGCTTACACAAAGTCCCGACAACGATGATTACGCCGAAAAACTGGAAGAAATTAACAAGCACATCAATAAGCTGGAAGACGGTGAAGAAGTCATCGTCGAAAAGAAAACTTTTGCTCCGAGACGTGTGCCGAATCCCGCAAAAAAACCGATTAAATCGCTCAAAGGAAAGCGGATAAAACCCGAAATCAGGGAAAGCCTAAAAGAGGAATTTAAGAAGGAAAACCATAGTGATGACGAGATTTGAAAAAGCAAATCTTCTGCTGAAAAAGCATAAAGCCGATTATCTTCTGATTACGGACAGCATCAGCGTGCGTTATTTTTCGGGTTTTGTTTCGTCAAATGTTGCCTTGCTTTATTCACATAAAAAAAGATTTCTTTTTACCGACTCGCGCTACAAAACAAGCGCCGAAATTTTTTGTGAAAACCACGATTGGAAATTTATTGAAGCAAAGCAAAACGAATTCGCAGAAAAATTGATTGAATTTGCAGAAATAGGTGCGAACTTGCTTTTTCAAGATAATTATATGTCGGTCAGTGAATTTGAATATTACAAAAAAACAGTAAAAAACGGCATAAATTTTATTCCTTGCGGCAGTGAAATCGACGAAGTTTTTTACGTAAAAACCGAAAAAGAAGCAGAGCATATAAAACAAGCGGCAAATATCGCCGACAAATCATATCAGGAATGGACATACAAATTGCGCGCAGGAATATCGGAGTTTGAAGCGGCGCGACTTTTGGACATAATTACTCTTCAAAACGGAAGCGAAAAAGTTGCATTTGATACGATAGTGCTTTTCGGCGAAAATTGCGCACTTCCGCACGGAGTTCCGAGCCGTGAAAGAATGCTTAAAGACGGCGATTTTATACTCTGCGATTTTGGTTGCACGGTAAATGGACTTTGTTCGGATATGACCAGAACTGTTTGCTTCGGCGCTAATAAAGAAGAGCATCGAAAGATTTACGAAGTCGTTGCAAAAGCGCAAAATATTGGAGTGGCAAATGTAAAAGCGGGCATCAAAGCAAAGGAAATTGACAAAATAGTTCGCAATACAATTAAAGATTTGAGTTTTGGAGAATATTTCAAGCATTCTACAGGACATTCAATCGGACTTCGAGTTCACGAAAGACCTGCGTTGAACAGCAAAGACGAAACCGTTTTACAGAACGGAATGGTTATCACTGTAGAACCGGGGATTTACATTCCCGAAAAAATTGGTGTCCGAATAGAAGATACGGTAATTGTCGGCGATAACGGTTGCAAAATAATAACTGATACGACGAAAGATTTTCGTTGTATATAAAAATAAATATAGTTTACACTTGGGAAAGGTGGTAGTTTTATGGATTACAAAAGTCTTTTGAGCGCTATGGTTAAACAAAATGCTTCCGACTTGCATTTGAGGGTCGGATGTGCGCCGTTTTTTCGGCTTTACGGCTCGCTTGTTCCCGCCAAAGTCCCTAATTTAACTCTTGACGATATGCAGAAAATTTTATCGGAAATGTTAGACGAACAGCAGTTGAATATGCTTAAACAGCGCAGAGAAGTTGACGCAGGAGTAATGCTTCCCGGGGTCGGACGTTTTCGTGTAAACGTGTATAGTCAGCGCGGAACTCCCGCCATTGCAATAAGAAACATAAAATTAGATATTCCGCCTTTTGACAGCCTAAACGTCCCCGAGACCATTCGCAAAATCGCAATGGAACCGAGAGGACTTATTTTGGTTACGGGAACAACGGGCTCGGGAAAATCCACGCTTTTAGCTTCGATGATAGACATAATAAATTCAAGCAAAAAAGTAAACATTATATCAATCGAAGACCCGATAGAATTTTTGCACCGCAACAAACTTGCTACGGTTGCTCAGCGCGAAGTAGGAAGTGATACCATTTCTTACACCGAGGCTCTTAAGGCGGCAATGCGTCAAGACCCTGATGTTATTTTGATGGGAGAAATCCGCGACGCCGAAACAATGTCTTTGGCTCTTGCGGCGGCAGACACGGGGCATTTGGTTTTAAGCACACTGCACACAATGAACACAGTGGAAACGGTATCGCGTGCAATTTCGTTTTTCTCGCACCATCAGCACGAGCAAATTCGCCAAATGCTTGCAAGCGTTCTTGCGGCGGTGGTTTCTATGCGACTTATCCCCAAAAAAGGCGGCGGTTTAATTCCCGCCTGCGAGATAATGGTAAATAATTCCACAATTGAAGAATACCTGAAAAGTCCCGACCATCTCAATATGATAAACGACGCGATTGCTGCAGGAAACAAAATTTACGGTTCGCAGACTTTCGACCAATCTCTCGAAGAACTTTACAAAAAAGAACTCGTAGATTTTGATGTCGCCAAGTCGTTTGCAAGTAATCCGAGCGACTTTGAATTAAAGGTTTTGGGCGGAATTTCGGGGTCAAGCGACAGAAGTTCAAACGTTTTGGACGACGATTTTTGATAAAATAGTCGCAAAAAGCTTGTTTTTTTTGCATATTGTTGAGGGTATATAGTATATTTGCCCAATATATAAACAATAATAAGGAGAATTTTTCTATGCTTAAACGAATATTTATTTTGGCAATATCTTTAATCAGTTGTTTGTGGGCGCAAGCGCCAGTTTGGACTGCAAACGACATTACATTAAGAACTGCCGCAGATTTAACGGAGCTTTCGAGGCGAGTAAGAAGCAATAACGCCACCGAACGCAGAGACGGTTTTGCAAATGTAAACATCACGCTCGCCGCCAACATTAACCTTAACGGCAGTCAATCAAATCAATGGACGCCGATCGGAACTGCGGAGCGCCCGTTTCAAGGAAATTTTAACGGAGGCGAACATACTGTCGATGGGATTTTTATCAGAACATCTCCTTTGGACCCAAACCACGGCTTTTTCGGAGTTGTAGGCGACTTTGCAAGAATAACGAACATTAACGTTAATGCAGATGTTTTATCCAGCGGTGTATTAGGAGGGTTAGTCGGAACAAATAACGGAATAATTGAAAACTCTTCCGCCTCAGGAAAGATTGCAACATCCGGGATGGGAACAGGTTCTGTTATCGGCGGATTAGCAGGTCTAAACAACGGCATAATTTCGGCAGGTTCTTTTGAAGGAGAAATTACAGCAAACGGAAATTGGCGCGGCGGATTGATAGGAATGAATTTTGGCTTTATTAAAAATTCCGAGGCAGATGCAACTATTTCAACAGATAATTCGACGACAGGAAGCGCAGGAAGTTTTGTATATTTTAACGGCGGCAGAATTGCGGACTCTAAAATAAAAGGACAAAATCAAATCGTATTTGCGGGAAGAAACGACGGTCTTATTGTCGGAGAAATCTGCGACGGTTGCGACCCATCTCCAATTCGCGACCGCAATCCTGCAATCAATAGCAGATACGGCATTATTCTCGAAAATGCGGTAGTGTCGGATATTGCAAAAATCACGGTTATTACCCCAGAGCCCGCGACGATAAATATTCGCATTCTCGATGCTTTGGGCAATCAAGTATTTAATATTGTTGAGGCGAGGCACTCGCCTCAACAGACCGCGGTCTGGAATTTGATAAATAACAATGGACGACTTGTAGCAAGCGGCACATATTTAATTACCGTTGAAGCGACAGGCGTAAGCGGAAGAAGATTCACATATTCCACGCGCATCGGCGTGAGAAGATAAGGAGAAACACTATGAAAAAGATATTTTTATTTATAGCCTTAGCGGCATTTACGATTTCTGCGCAAACGCCGACGGAGACGTTTAATCTAACAACCTTGCAACCTCTGCAAGGAACAAATTGGAACTTTGACGCGGATGTTTGGTATGACAGTCGTCCGAGCCGTTTTCCGCCCGACGGACGTGTAAACCTACCTACGCTGTTTGTGAACAACGGCGCAAATCTCAGAATAACGGGGACTTCGGCTCACCCCGGCATACGAATACAAGTAGAAGGTACTGCGCACATTACTTTGGAGAATGCCGTTAATCGCAGAACAGGTCCCGCTGTCGTTATTGACTATCAAGGAAGATATGACCACCCTTCGGGAACGATATTTCCCGAAGGAGCGCCGTTTTTCGGACTGCCCTCCTATTATCACCGCGCATCTCCTATGCAGTTGGTCGGAGACGGTACTCATCTCACGCTTACACTTGTCGGAGAAAATGAGTTGGTATTGCCTCCTGCAAATGCCGGCTGGTCAGCGGGTCTCGGCGTTCCCGAAGGAACGAGCATAGTTATACAAGGCGACGGAAAACTTACGGCTACAGGCGGAACAAGCGCCTCTGGAATCGGCGGTCATCAAGGCGGAATACCACTCTCCATTCAAGGAGGTATAGCCCTAGGTCATCGCGGAAGAACGGCAGGAAATATCACTATAAACAGTGGCACAATAATTGCCGAAGGACGTGGACTTGCCTCGGGAATCGGAAGCGGCTCTAATGTTCGAGGCGGTACAATTACTATTAACGGCGGCGACATTACAGCCATTGGCGGCACAGAGAGTAGCTTTGGCGGAGCAGGTATAGGCGGCGGCGGAACAATAAGATTGTGGACAAATCCGCTTTTCATTAACATTAACGGCGGAACAGTAAGAGCCATAGGCGGTCCCGGATCTCCGGGAATCGGCAGTGGTCAAAGAAGCACAGCTAACGTCTCTACCGAAAATATAACAATAAATATAAACGACGGAGAAATTTATGCCACAGGCGGCGGTGGAGTAGGTCCTGCCGACGCGGGTGGCGCAGGCATAGGCGGCGCAAGAACAGAGACAGGCGGAAATATCAATATCAGAGGCGGCACTATAATAGCCGTCGGCGGTCGTCCGACAAGCAGTGGCGGCGCTGGAATTGGAGGCGGAGGAGGTTTTGCAGGTACAGGCGGACACGCAGGAGTTATTAACATTTCGGGCGGCACAATACACGTGCGCGGCGGCGGCGGCGCGCAAGACATAGGTAATGGCTCTAATCACAGCGGCGCAGAGGGAGTAATTCGTCGCTCTCCCAATGCAACAATAGATAATGTCATACCTGCGCAATAATGCAAAACAGTAAGATTTCTTTATCGGGGCGATTTATTCGCCCTTTTTTTTGTAGGCATTTAGTATTTTCCTTAAAAAGAACAAACAAATAAGGACTAAAAATGAAAGTAGATTTGCATATTCACTCAAATATTTCGGACGGCAGACTATCTCCGACTGAAGTTGTGGAATTTGCACATCAAAACAATTTGGACATAATCGCCCTGTCCGACCACGACGACGTCGGTGGAATAGACGAAGCCGCGCAAGCCTGCCAAAAGTACGGCATAAAACTAATCCCCGCTATAGAATTTACCTGCTCAACCAGAGGCGAAATCGAAAAACTTCCCCAAGATTTGCAAGTCCATATTTTAGGATATAACATCGACCATCAAAACACAGAATTGGTAGAAATGCTCGCTACTCACCGAAAAAGAAGAATAGACAAATGCAAAGATATTGTAAAAAGCCTGTCCGAATTCGGCTATAATATAGAATACGACGAAATAAAACTTCACGCCCGAAAACGAATGCGAATTGCAGACATTACCAACCATCTAAAAGAAAACGTCGAAAACGACGAAAATCTGAACAACTGCATAAAATACTTAGAAAGAGACGGCTTCAAAGACCTTCGTTGCTACGATTTTACAATGCAAAACGCAATAGATATAATTCACAAATTCGCAGGAATTGCGATTTTGGCACATCCGTTTATTTCATACACAGATAACACCACCGAATATTTAAGCAATGAAGATTTAGACATATTATTAGATTACCTGTGCAATTCAGGCATAGACGGAATAGAAGCCGATTATTTGTCCTTTAGCCATGAACAAAAAGCACTGCTGAACAAAATAGCCGCCGAAAGAAACTTAACAGCCACCATCGGCAGTGATTTTCACGGCGGCGTAAAAAGAAACGCAATGATAAGCGAAGAATGCAAAAACAAAAAAGAATTAGAGGAGAAATTATGGAAATAATAGACGCCCTCGGAAAACTGTTCCGTTCAAATTCAATGTATATTGCAATCGGAATAGTTGCGACCACAATTGCAATTTACGGCATTTACATTAAAAGATTGGTGAAAGACATCACTAAGAAAATGAACTTTTTCTTTCGTTTTATAGTTTACGTCTTTATTTTCGCATTCGTTGTCGGCTTTATGTCCGCGCAGACAATAAACTTTTTAGATGGTTTATCAGGCAAACTCAGCAATCTTCATTTGGTTTTGGGAGTGATTTCGATTTTCGCCCTACTGTCGCTTTTGGCAAAAAATGAGAAGCAGATATAAGCCAGATTATAGTAGTTTAATTATTGCAGGGGCGTATTGAATGTGCTATAAAAAACCGTAATCTCAATGCTATATCAGTGAAAATTATGCAAACCCGCGTCCCTTGCCCAATACATCGCTTGGGCGTATTCTTCAGGAGTTAATCTTCTGTCAAGCGGCGGAAACTCGCTCGCTCTGAACGCGGGCCAATACTGTCCCATAATATTAACGTGCGTATCGGTGCCGAGTTCGTCGGCAATCCAACGAATAATTTTGTCGGTACCGCCTACGTTTTCGGGTAAAACCAAATGGCGCACCACTGTCCCGCGGTAGGCAAGACCGTTTTCGATTTGCAATGTACCTACTTGTCTGTGCATTTCTTTTATGGCGGCGGCGGCGTGTTCGGCGTAATTCGGCGCTCCGTGTGTGAAACGCGCGGCAACAGCGGAGTTCATAAACTTAAAATCAGGCTGGTAAATATCGACAATTCCGTCAAGCAATTTAATCACCTCAAGCGACTCATATCCGCCGCAGTTGTAGCACAGCGGCACAGTCAGCCCGCCTGCAACAGCAAGCCGTAATCCTTTTATAAGATGAGGCACCAAATGCGTTGGAGTAATAAAACTGACATTATGACAGCCCATAGCTTGCATATCCAACAGCATTTTTGCGATTTCTTCGTGCGTGGTATTTTGCCCGTCGCCGCGGTGGTTAATTTGCCAGTTTTGGCAAAAAACGCAGAGCAGATTACAGTTCGAAAAGAAAATAGAGCCCGACCCTCGCGTTCCGCGAATAGGTTGTTCATTGCCAAAATCGGGACCAAACGAGGAAACCTTAAAATTACCCGCGACAGTACACGCGCCTCCCCGACCTTCGGCGCGACGAGCCCCGCACATACGCGGACAGAGTTTGCAAGGCGAATATAAATCCCACAACGCTTCTTCGCGACGTTTAAGTTCACCACTGCGTTCCAAATCGATATATCTTAAAAACTGCTTGTCTCTTTTGTTTTGGGTTGCTCCATCTTCGCCGCTATCAGGATTTTTTGCAAATAAATTATGTGTTAGTCCAAGTCCCAGCGCCGCCGTAGCTCCCGCGGCGGCAATACCGCCCCTGACGATAAAATCTCTTCTTGTCATTTTCATATTTGCCTCCTTTTTTTCCTAAAAATACATGCGGAACGTATTTTACCTCTCCAACAAATACTTCCCAAACCACCAAGGGACATTTGCGCCGTCTTTTATGTATAAATTATTATCGGTTTTCTCCGCAAAAAATGAATATTCGCTTTTTACGTCCGTTATGGTATTGTCAAAGAAAAACGCTCTGTCG
>Ga0131853_10001304_pt1 | contig 44772 bp, 50 predicted proteins | sample TergutLab28metaG_FD_92764 | JGI IMG/M metagenome (GOLD analysis project Ga0131853, IMG submission 92764) | Labiotermes labralis P1 segment gut microbial communities from Petit-Saut dam, French Guiana - Lab288 P1 (version 2) (version 2) | ecosystem: Host-associated > Arthropoda: Insects >... | reverse complement strand
TTATTGTAGCACACTTCCAGGCCTATGTCAATAACTATTTTTTACCCAGTTATCAACTCCCGCTACCATCGCAACGGCCCCGGACAGCTTTGCTAATATACCACGCTTGTATCACAGTGTCAAGGGGTTTTTGTCGGATTCTCAACTTTGTTTGGGAATTAGGACGGATACGCAAAAATCTCGCTGGGTACAATCGTTGCCAGCACCGGCATACGCTCATACGTGAGCTCTTCCCGCAGCTGCTCCAGCAATTGCTCAAGCTGGATTCTGGCGACGATGATCTGGATCGGCGCACTCTGTCCGCCGCCGGGCAGCATCACACTTGCCTCCGGCTGGACCGGCAAACGGAGAATAATATGATACCCAAAAAAGCTCCGAATCGGCGCGCTGATTTCATAATAGTCGAGCGCCGTTGTGCCGTCTGTGAACTCTTCGACCATGACGCCCGGCAAGAATGTGTAGCCGTTTGGATTGGTCAGCATGCCCGGATCTTCTCCATGGAGCCCCATCAAAGCGTCAAACTGGGCCAAAAAGTCCGCTTGTGTACCGGTGAAGTTTCGCAGTTCTTGGTAAATCTCCCGCGCACGCGCTGTGGCTGCAGCGTCATCCGGGCCGTCTGCCGAGATTAGAATGTGCTTAGCTCTGAGAATCCCTTCCTCTTCCACAAGCGCGTCAACCGCTTCCCGGGGCACGCCTGCGCCATCTTCTCCGTAAAGGGCCGGTGCGGCCCCTTCGTGCATGAACATGATTTCAGTGATATAGCGAAACACGCTTTCGGTCAGGAAATTGCTCTCTAAAAACGCCGCAAATGCTTCCTCAGTAAAGCCATGATGCGCTAAAAAGATCGGGCGATACACCTCATAGGCGTCCTCCTCAAGAGACTCACCGAGCTCTTCTGTATAGAAAATCTCCACCACGCGCCGCTCCATCGCTGCGTCTATGGCGTGGAGAATGGCAAACTCGTTATAGGTCACTTCGCCGTCAAACTGCATCTGCCCTTCAAAAACAGCATCCCAGTCCTCAATGGAACCACCCGCTACGAGTGCCGCCCGCACACTGTGCAGATCGAAGAAAAACTCTTCCCAATATACCGGCCGACCTTCGATTTCTAGCACGACAGTTCGCGCGTCAATCCCGGCAAGATAAATAGGACCCGGGTCCAGAGTCGGCTGAACCGTGGGCGAAGCCTCCGGCGGCGCTTCCGGTGTTGGAGGCGGTTCCGGCACCGTATTTCCGCAAGCCGCAAAAAGCCCAATGCAAAGAAGCAGGGCCAGAATCAGGCAAATCCCTTTTTTCGCTGTGTTCATCGTTTGATCTCCTCTTTTGTGGTGATTTTGCCATCTTACCATATTTTTGCCGTCCGGAACAAGCCTCAGCCATAAGTTTTACACTTTGTCTACACTTTCCTCCGCATATACCCGCACAAATCCCGTCGCCTGATCAATAATCGCCTTGTCCGCCAGCTTAAGCCGAATCGCCGGGACGGCTCCGGGGAGAAGTCTGATCCGACCCTGGAATCCCGGCAAACCATAGATCGCCGCAATGCGCTCATGAGAAAAGGTTTCCGGCAGAAACATGATCTGTAAATGCCCCGCTTTTTGTGAAATCTCCGTAATCCCAGCTTTCGACGCCTCGCCGCGCAAGCGCGCCACCTGGATCAAGGTCAACACACTCTTTGGCGGGTCGCCGTAACGGTCGATTAATTCGTCGATCAAATCTGCCGCGTCTGCTTCTGCGCGGATGTGGGCAATGCGGCGGTAGAGGTCAATCCGCGCCTCTGGCATCGCCACGTAGGAGGCGGGGATATTCGCGTCAACAGAGAGATCGGCTGCGCATTCGGCTCTGACAGGCCGTGCTTCTCCCTTCTCCTCTAATACCGCTTCATTGAGAAGTTTGAGATACATATCATAGCCCACACTCATCATATGGCCTGACTGCTCCCGCCCTAATATATTACCCGCCCCGCGAATCTCAAGGTCCCGCAGCGCGATTTTGAAGCCGGAGTTGAATTCTACAAACTCCCGGATCGCCGTGAGCCGTTTCGTCGCCACTTCAGTCAGCACCTTGTCCTGCCGATAGGTCAGATAGGCAAAGGCCGCTCGGCTGGACCGCCCCACCCGCCCGCGAATCTGATGTAACTGCGCAAGGCCCAACCGATCCGCGTTCTCAATGACCAGCGTATTCACGTTGGGAATGTCAATCCCTGTCTCGATAATCGTCGTGCAGACAAGCACTTGCGCTTCACCTGAGATCATCTGCTCCATAGCGTGATTGAGCTGCCGTTCATCCATCTGCCCATGCCCCACAACGACGCGGACGCCTTCCACAAGATCCCGGATCCGTGCGGCCGTGCGTTCAATCCCCTCGATCTTATTGTGCAGATAATATACCTGTCCACCCCGCGCCAGTTCGCGGCTGATCGCGTCGGCAATCACGGCCCAATCATGCTCCATCACATAGGTCTGCACCGGCTGCCGATTTTGCGGCGGCTCTTCAATGGTAGACATGTCTCGAATCCCCGCGAGTGCCATGTTCAGCGTGCGCGGAATGGGAGTCGCCGAGAGCGTGAGTACATCCACATTCTTACTCATCTCTTTGAGCCGCTCTTTGTGGCTCACGCCGAAGCGCTGTTCCTCGTCCACAATGAGCAAGCCTAGATCTTTGAAGGCCATCTTCTTCTGCAGAAGCTTATGCGTACCGATCAGGATGTCCACACCACCATTCGCCACAGCATCCGTAATTTTCTTCGCCTGTCCCGCCGTGCTGAAGCGGCTGAGCACCTCAATTCGCACTGGATACCCCGAAAACCGTCGCACTGCGGTCGCGTAGTGCTGTTGCGCGAGGACTGTTGTGGGCACTAAAATCGCCGCCTGCTTGCCCTCCAGCACGCACTTCATCACAGCGCGGAGGGCGACTTCCGTCTTACCATACCCCACGTCGCCGCAGAGCAGGCGGTCCATGGGCATGTCTTTCATCATGTCCCGTTTGATCTCCTGCACAGAGACAAGCTGATCGTCTGTCTCCGTATATTCAAATGCCTCTTCAAACTCCCGCTGCCAAGCTGTATCGGGGGAGAAAGCATGCCCCTTCTGCCGCTGGCGTTCGGCATAGAGTTGGATCAATCCCTTGGCGAGGTCTTTCGCCGCGCCTTTGGCTTTCGTCCGCGCTCGCGTCCAATCCGCCCCGCCCATGCGAGAGAGCTTCACCGGGCGATCTTCTCCCCCGGTGCCGATATACTTGCTCACCAAATCAAGCTGCGTCGCCGGGACATAGAGCGCGTCTGTGCCGTGGTACGCGATCTTAATATAGTCCTTTTTCACTCCGTCGATGTCCATCGGCACGATCCCGACAAATCGCCCAATCCCGTGGTGCTCATGGACGACGATGTCTCCAGGAGAGAGGTCTGTATAGCTCTCCAACTGCTGCCCGCGCGGCCGCGTCTTGCGACCTTTTGGAACAGGCCCCGTCTTCAAAATCTGCCCTTCGGTAATCACCGCAAGTTTTACACTCGGATATTCGAGCCCCGCCGACAAGCTCCCGAGCGTGACCATACACGTCCTCGGCTGTGGCAACGCCTTAACCGGCGAAAGCTCCAACTGGACAGGAAATCCAGCCTCCCGCAGCCGTTCGGCAAGCCGTTTCGCCCGACCTTTATCTCCGCAGAGGACAAGCGTACGGTACCCCGTTTCGACATAGTGCCGAATATCTCCCTCCGCCGTCTCCATGCTGCCGCCATAGGACGGCAACTGCTTGGTAAGGAGGCCGATTAAAACCTTTGGTTGAAACTCCGGGGCCGACCCGGCAAAGTGCTCCATCGCCACCAAAGGCCACTCCGCCAACTCCCGCAACACCTCCGGCCAAGGCCGGACAAACTCCGTCTGTCCTTTCTCTAAAACCCCGGCCACAACCGCCGCTTCACACACATCTTTCTGCTCCGCCAGATAGGTCTTCCCCCCATCTGAAAGTCGCCGAAGCTCCGAGAGAAATACGGTGGTTCCTTCCTGTAAATACTCCAGTGGCGTCGTGAGTCTCTCATACAACAGTCCCATATATCGATCTGCCGAAGACAGGGCCGCACCGCCGCCGAGAAGCGCGACATCTGTCTCCATCTGCCGAACTAAGGCTTCCGGCGCATCTTTTCGCTTCCGCACCCGCTCCAAAAGCGCCCGAACCGCCTCTAAGGCCCCACCCTGACCATCCGGATGCAAGGTCGGCAAAGCCTCCGCCGTTGGCAAAATCACACAGGACTTCACCTGTTCCGTCCGTCGCTGCGTGTCCGGATCGAAATAGGCCAGAGAATCGATCATATCCCCCCAGAACTCAGCCCGGACGGGGGCCTGATATGCAGGGGAAAACACGTCAAAAATCCCGCCCCGAAGCGCGAACTGCCCTGGTCCTTCCACTTGTTCCGCGCGACTATATCCGGCCCGAACCAGGCGCTCCGTCAGCGCTCCGAGATCATAGACCGCGCCAATCGTCAAAGTCTCCACAGCGCCCAGCAGGGCCTCTCTTGGCATGCACCGCTGCATTAGAGCCTCTGCAGTGGCAATCACAATGGAGGCCTGCCCCCTTGCCATCGCATAGAGCGTCCCTATCCGCGTCTGCTCCGCCTCGCGAGACATCCCGGAAACGGCATAAAACATCAGCTCCCGACTCATAAGCCGGAGCGGCACCTCTCCCGTGAGCACCGACACATCTCGCGAAAGCCGATTCGCCTCTGCCTCATCCGCTGTAACCAATATCACCGGCCGCCCAGATTCCTTGCGGACAACAGAGGTCAAATGCGCCTTATGAATCTCCCCCACCCCGCTAACGAGGACAGGCGTGTCCCCCGCCGCAAGGGCCTCAGCTACCTGGAGAAAAGGCGTATTCTCATTCAAAAACTTAGTAAGCGCCAGCATAATTACTCCTCGTAATACCAAAATTCCATGCCCTCTTGCACGAGGACGCACCGCACATTCAATCGCACCCACCGCACAAGAACTCACATGCCCAAAAGCGCCCCAGCTTCCGCCGGCAGACGGAACCACATGACGGAAACAAGTACAGGTGCAAAGTCAAAAGGAAGAGATTTTTAAGAGAAACCATTCGGTTTCTCTTAAATCGCCTTTTTGCCTACTTTTTGGCGAAGCAAAAAGTAGGTCGCCCTCGGCGAAACATGCGCAGCGAGCCGCAGGCTAAAAGAAAACAAAAAGAGCAAACGCAGACTACCCCCGGCCACAAAAGCAGCCGGGGTAAATACCTAGTCATTTTACCCGCTTTCTAAGCATTTTGCAAGGCCCCTTACATTAAATATTTAGATTGCACATACTTCAAAAATTTGCTATAATTATACAGTTACTACATCGCCGCGTGCGAGGAGGAGCCCTACGCAATGAACTCTGCATCTGATGTCCTAAAACGCGTCTTAGATATTCTTTCAAAGGAGCTCACCTCCACTGCCATCGATACCTGGTTTGACGATACGACCGCTGTCGCATTCAAAGACAGCCGTCTGGTTCTTTGCGTCCCCTCCGCCTTTAAGCGGGAGGTCATCGAGACAAAATTCGCAACCCATTTAAAAACCGCCCTCACCGAACTCTTCGCCGGTGAGGTCGACCTCCTTATCCTTGGCCCAGATGAGTTATCCGCCTTTCAAGGCCAGAGCACCCAAAAAAGTACGCCCACCGAAGAGCGGGAAGCTTCCACCTTTGACCGCTTCATCGTCGGCTCGAACAACAAATTCGCCCACGCCGCCGCCAAGGCCGTCGCGGAAAAACCCGCCGCCGCCTATAACCCGCTTTTCATCTATGGCAACTCCGGCCTCGGGAAAACGCACCTGCTCTACGCCATCCGCCACGCGATCAAAGAGCAAAATCCCAACGCGCAAATCGTCTACATCAAGGGCGACGAGTTCACAAACGAACTCATCTATGCCCTTCAGACCGGCAAAATGGAAGAGTTCCGTCAGAAATACCGCTCAGCAAACGTCCTCCTTGTGGACGATATCCAGTTCATCGCCGGCAAAGACCGAACGCAGGAAGAGTTCTTCCACACCTTTAACGCCCTCCATGAATCCAGCTGCCAAATTGTCCTCACCTCCGATCGGCCCCCAAAAGAAATCCTGCTCCTGGAAGACAGATTACGCAGCCGCTTCGAATGGGGCCTCCTCGCAGACATCGGCCCCCCGGATTACGAAACCCGCATCGCCATCATTCAGGCCAAGGCCCTACAACTGGGCACTAAGCTTCCGGACGATCTGGTCCAGTTTATCTCAAACAACTTCACCGCCAACATCCGGCATCTCGAAGGCGCGGTTAAACGAATCACCGCCAGCCGGGAGCTTGTCAATTACGACATAGATAACAGAGACACGGCCTATAAAGTTCTCAGAGACATGATCCGCGAAGAGCTCCAACCCACCCCAGATATCATCATCCGCGAGACAGCCCGCTACTTCATGCTCTCCGTCGAAGATATTCGGGGCAGCAGTCGGATCCGAGACACCGCCACTGCCCGCCAAGTGTCCATGTACCTCATCCGCAAACTTACCGACCTTTCCCTCGTCGACATCGGTAAAGAATACAGAGGTAAAAGCGGCAGTGGAATGGACCACACCTCTGTCCTCAACTCCATCCGAAAAATTGAGACAGACATCAAAGAAAAACCCGCCTTCCGCGATATAATCCGCGACATCCAAACCAACATCACAGAGACAACAGGCTAGCAAAAACTTTCCCACATTCCCCCGTGGATAACTCTAACAGCTTCTGTGAATAAAATGCTGACCTACAGTTATTCACATTGCTTATTCCACGGCTCACAAACTTTCCCACACACATCTCCCTCACACCACAAGGCTTGCCCCCACTTTTCCACATATTTCTCTACTACGACTACGACTACGAATCTACTATCCTACATTCTCTATGAGCGGAGGTACAACTCGATGAAATTCTCCTGCGAAAAATCCCAACTCCTGGCAACCATTACGATCACTAGTAAAGTGGCATCCGCCAAAAGCGCTGTCCCTGCCCTGGAAGGGCTCCTGCTGGAAGCGAGCACTTTCCTCAAAGTCTCCGGCTACGACCTCAAAACAGGGATTAAAACCGAAGTCCCGGCCGAGGTGACAATACCCGGCGCCATTGTTCTCAACGCGCGGCTTCTGGGCGACATCGTCCGTAAATTGCCGGATGATATCGTCACCATCGCCGTCGCTTCTGACAATATGGCCACCATCACCTGTGGACCGAGTAAGTTTAACATCCCCGGTACCCCCGCGTCGGACTATCCGGAACTCCCCTCCGTGGATGGACAAAGTGCGATTCATATCCCGCAAAACACACTGCGGCGCATGATTAGTGAAACCATCTTTGCCGTCTCAGACAACGAGAGCCAGCCCATTCATACAGGCAGCCTCTTCGAAATTGAAGGCAAAACCCTTACCATCGTCTCCGTAGACGGCTTCCGTCTCGCGCTCCGCCGTGAACAACTAGAGAAGGCCGAGATGGAAGATTGTAGCTTTGTCGTCCCTGGTTCTGCCCTCGGTGAAGTGGAAAAAATTGCTTCAGACTCCGAAGAAACGGTTAAACTAGTTCTGGGTTCAAAGCATATTCTGTTTTCTATCGGCCCCACCGTCGTCATTTCTCGGCGGATCGAGGGCAATTTTCTCAACTACAAACAAGTTATCCCACAGACTAACAAGTTGGAAGTCACAGTGGAAAAAAGAGCCCTGATGGGCGCAGTAGAGCGCGTTTCGCTTATCATCAATGAAAAGCTCAAGAGCCCCGTCCGCTGTGTATTTGAAGACGGTGAAATTAACCTTTTTACCGCCACAGCCCTCGGTAAAGCAACCGATAGCTGTAAAATAGCCGGAGACGGCAAAAACCTCGAGATCGGCTTTAATAATAAATATCTGCTCGACGCCCTGAAAGCCGCCCCGGCAGATACCGTTACCATCTCCCTCGGTACCAGCGTTTCCCCCTGCGTCATCACTCCGACAGACGGAAACGGCAGTTTCACTTATCTCGTCCTCCCTGTCCGCCTGAAAGCAGGCGATAGTTGATGAATATTGCGATCAAGACGGAATTTATAAAACTGGATGCTCTGCTCAAATATGCAGACTTAGTCTCTTCCGGCGGCGAGGCGAAAGTGCTCATCACAGACGGCCTTGTTTCCGTCAACGGCGAAATTTGCGCCATGCGCGGTAAAAAATGCCGCCCCGGCGACCAAATCCAGCTCGGAGATGTGACAATCACCGTTACTGGCCCATAGGAACGAGATAGATATGATATTAACCAAGCTTTCCATCGCAGGATTTCGCAACCTAGAGCAAGACGAAATCCACTTCGACCCCGGCGCGAACATCATCATCGGCGAAAACGCGCAGGGCAAAACCAGCCTCCTAGAGGCCATCCACTATCTCACCGGCGCTAGAAGCTTCCGCACACGGTTCGACAAAGAATTGATTGGTCATACACGAGACTTTGCAAAGATCAAGGCCGCCTATTTTGCCGAAGAGCGGGAGCAGACCATAGAAATCGGCCTGCGGCGCGGTAAGACAAAAGAAATCCTGCTCAACAGTGTAAAGCAAAAACGCTCCGCCGATCTGGCCGGCAAAGTGATGGCAGTCCTCTTCTGTCCGGACGATTTGGAGCTCGTCCGCGGCGGCGCAGCGACCAGACGGCGATTTTTAGACGACAGCCTTTCCCAACTCCGCCCCAAGTATGCCCTCTGGCTCGCCGAGTGGGCTCGGCTCTATGAACATAAGACCCGTATTCTCAAAGACCACTGGACCAAACCCGCCCTCCTTGATACGCTAGATGATTTTAACTTCAAGCTTGCCAAATGCGCCGCCCACCTGATCCACTACCGGGCGGCCTTCGTAGAGAAACTGGCCCCCACCGCGCGCGCGATCCACGCGGACTTCTCCGGTAATCGCGAGCAGCTCACCCTCCGATATGAGACGGTGAGTACCATAGAAAACCCGCTGGAAAAACCAGCAGTCCTCTTCGACTGGCTCATGGCCCACCAGACGCGGCTCCGGCAAGCCGAGATCGACGCCGGACTCTGCCTCTCCGGTGTCCACAAAGATGACATCGCGATCGAGATCAACTGCGAGACAGCAAGATGCTTCGCCTCCCAAGGTCAAACCCGCACGGCGGCGCTCTCCATCAAACTCGCCGAGCGAGACATCCTCTTCGAAGACCGTGGCGAATACCCCTTTCTGCTCCTGGACGACGTCCTCAGTGAATTAGATCCCGCCCGGCAAGACTTCGTCCTCAACCGCATCCGAACCGGCCAAGTATTCATCACCTGCTGCGAAGACAAAGGTATCGCAGGCCGAACCGGCGGTAAGATTTTCACCGTAGAGAAAGGCAGAGTTTTGTAGGGGCGAACGGTGTTTACCTACATCACTCGCGAAGAAACGCATATGTATTTACACCTAGGACAAGACACCATCGTTCTCAAAGCGGACGTAGTCGGTATATATGACCTGGACAACTGCACCGCCTCCCACATCACCAGAAGTTTTCTGGCCAAAGCGGAGCGGGCCGGGACAGTTGTGGGAGTAGCGGAGGAGCTGCCCAAAAGTTTCGTCATCGTGAACACCAACGGCAAGACCACGATTTATCTCAGTCAACTATCCACCGCCACCCTGCAAAAGCGCAGCGCGGCAGTCGGATTTGAATTGTAGGGGCAAAGCCCCAAGGGATTCCCCTACATTACCACTAGGAGGCAAACACACACATGGCAGAAAAACCAGAAATTGTAGGGGGCGGCGCCCCCGATGCCCCGTCCACCCCGCAAACCTATGACGCATCCCAAATCCAAGTCCTGGAAGGCCTGGAAGCTGTCCGTAAGCGGCCCGGTATGTACATCGGCTCCACCTCGGAGAGCGGTCTGCACCACCTCATCTATGAGATCGTAGACAACTCCATCGACGAAGCCTTGGCGGGCCATTGCGACGAGATCACGGTAGAAATCAGCGAAAACAATATCATCACCGTCACAGACAACGGGCGCGGTATCCCTGTAGACATTCAGGAGCAGACTGGCACGAGCGCCCTGGAAGTCGTCTTCACCGTCCTCCACGCCGGCGGCAAATTCGGCGGCGGCGGCTATAAAGTCTCCGGCGGACTCCACGGCGTGGGTGCGGCAGTTGTCAACGCCCTGTCCGAATGGCTGGAAGTCGAAGTTTACCGCAACGGGAAAATCCACCAAATGCGCTTCGAACGTGGCGACATCGCCCAAAACATCACCGTAATCGGAGATACAGACAAAACCGGCACCAAAGTCCGCTTCAAAGCGGACGGCGAGATATTCGATATCTTGGAATATAATTACGAAACCGTCCACGGACGCATGAAAGAGCAGGCCTACCTAAACGCAGGTCTGCGCATCAACACAGCCGATACGCGCGCGGAGGCGCCCATCCACCACGAGATGTTCTTCGAAGGCGGCATCACCCAATTCGTTGAGGAAATCAATAAGAACAAAACCGCACTCCACGAACACGTGATCTGTATCCGCGGCGAACAAGACACGTCCGAAGCCGAGGTCGCCTTCCAATATAACGACGGCTACAACGAAATGATTCTCAGTTTCGCCAACAATATCCGTACCCGAGAAGGCGGCATGCACGAAACCGGCTTCAAAGCCGCCTTGACCCGCGTACTCAACACCTACGCCAAAAAAATCGGCCTCCTCAAAGGCGAAGAAAAACTCACCGGCGAAGACTGCCGCGAAGGCATCACCGCCATCATCTCCGTTCGCCTAATGGAAGCCCAGTTCGAAGGCCAGACCAAATCGAAGCTCGGGAACAGCGAGATCAAAACTCTAGTCGAACAAATGGTCGGCGAAAAGCTGGACGAGTTCCTCGAAGAAAATCCCTCCGTAGGCCGCGCAATCCTGGAAAAAGCCGTCCTCGCGTCCCGCGCAAGAGAGGCGGCGAAACGCGCCAGAGAGAGCATCCGCCGCAAAAACGCCCTAGAAGGCGCGACCCTCCCCGGCAAACTGGCCGACTGTAACGAGCGCGACCCCGCCCTCACCGAGATCTACATCGTCGAGGGGGACTCGGCCGGCGGATCGGCCAAAGGCGGCAGAGACAGCAGATTCCAAGCCATCCTCCCCCTCTGGGGCAAGATGCTCAACGTAGAGAAGGCAAGAGTAGACAAAGTCTACGGCAACGACAAACTCCTCCCTGTCATCACCGCTCTCGGCGCCGGTATCGGGGACGACTTTGATCTGGAAAAGCTCCGCTACCATAAAGTCATCATCATGGCCGACGCCGACGTAGACGGCAGCCACATCAGAACCCTTCTGCTCACCTTCTTCTTCCGCTATATGCGCCCCCTCGTAGAGATGGGCCACGTCTACGCCGCCCAACCCCCGCTCTATAAACTCACCCGCGGCAAAAACGTCCGCTACGCCTACTCCGACAGAGAGCGGGATGAGGTACTAATCGAACTGCGCGGCGACAACGAGAACGCCAAAGTAGAAATCAGCCGCAACAAAGGTCTCGGCGAAATGGACCCCAGCGAACTCTGGGATACCACGATGGACCCTGAAACCCGCATCCTAAACCGCATCGAAATCGCCGACGCGCTCAAGGCAGATGAAATCTTCACCGTCCTCATGGGCGAAAAAGTAGAACCCAGAAAAGCCTACATCGAAGAAAACGCCCAGTTTGCGCAGAATATCGACGTGTAGCCAATCATCAAAGAAGGGAGCGCCTCCATGGCTATTCCAAGTCTAAACGAATTATATAGAGAAGTGCTCCTAACCCTTGGAAACGGAGAACCTCATTCCAACAAGCAATTAGGTGATGCCATTGCCAAGCGTAAGCATATATCGAAAGAAGATCTCGCGGTGAGAATGAAAGACGGAGTGAGTACCGTTTTTCGTTATCGGCTCCGCTGGGTGAAAACAAGGTTAAAAAAAGACGGGCTCGTGGAATACCTAGGGAGAGACGCCGCTCGTATAACGGATGCAGGACGAAGGGTATTAGCAGAGGGCATGCACCCCAGCGCCGAACGAAGTGAAGATGATCAGCAAGAACAAACCCCGGGAGAGCGCATAGAAGCCGCATTTTTGCAGATAAACGAAGTGCTAAAGAGTGAGATTTTAAGCGAGATTATGAGCCAAGATTCAGTATTTTTTGAACATCTTGTTGTCAAGCTTTTACTGGCCATGGGTTATGGTGGGGCCCTTGACGGGGAAGGAATTGTAACCCCACTATCTAGAGATGGCGGCATAGACGGGATTATTCGGGAAGACAAACTTGGATTTAACAATATCTACATTCAGGCGAAGCGCTGGGCGCTCTCCAAAACGATTGGTCGCCCAGAAGTGCAGACATTTGTTGGCGCGATAGCGAACAAGACAGGCAAGGGATTGTTCATTACAACCGCAAAGTTTTCAAGCGAAGCAGTGCAATGCGCAAAAGAAAACCACCTTGTCTTAGTAGACGGAGACAAGCTGGCTGAACTGATGATCGAGTATGGCGTCGGAGTTTCGACGCTTCAGACATATGAGATGAAAAAGCTAGATACTGACTTTTTTACAGAGCAGGACTAAATGAAAGACAAGGCAAAGGAAGGTAACCCACAGTGCCAACTAACGAAAAGAACCCAGATATATCCTACCCAAATCAAAAGATCGTCCAAGTAGAACTCGAAAAAGAGATGAAGGACAGCTATCTCGACTACGCCATGAGCGTAATCGTAGGCCGCGCCTTGCCCGACGTCAGAGACGGCCTCAAACCCGTCCACAGACGCATCCTCTACGCCATGCTGGAAGACGGGCTGACCTCAGACAAACCCTTCCGCAAATCCGCCACTACGGTCGGTAACGTACTGGGTCGGTACCACCCCCACGGCGACGCATCTGTGTATGACGCGCTCGTCCGCTTAGCGCAAGACTTCTCCATGCGCTACATGCTCGTGGACGGCAAAGGCAACTTCGGCTCCGTAGACGGCGACCCCCCTGCGGCTTACCGTTACACCGAAGCCAAAATGTCCAAACTCGCCGCCGAGCTCACGCGAGAGCTGGACAAAGAAACCGTAGACTTCCTCCCCAACTTCGACGAGACGCGCAAAGAACCCCGTGTGCTCCCCTCGCGCTTCCCCAATCTGCTCGTCAACGGCAGTATGGGCATCGCCGTCGGTATGACCACGAACATCCCCCCGCACAACATGCGGGAGACGATAGACGCCACCATCTGCCTCATCCAAAACCCCGAGGCCGATCTGGACGACCTGATGGAGCACCTCAAAGGCCCCGATTTTCCAACCAAAGGCATCATCATGGGCCGCGCCGGAATCCGCGCCGCCTACGCCACTGGTCGCGGTCGTATGCGCGTCAGAGCCCGGACCGAGACGGAGGAGTTTGGGCAAGGACGGATCCGTATCATCGTCAACGAGCTCCCCTACCAAGTCAACAAAGCCCGCCTGATTGAAAGCATTGCGGATCAGGTGAAAGACAAAAAAATTGACGGCATTACCGGCCTCAGAGACGAGTCTGACCGCAACGGTATGCGCATGGTCATCGAACTCCGGCGCGACGCGAACCCCGGTGTCGTACTCAATCGGCTCTACGCATCCACCCAACTCCAAATCACCTTCTCCATCGTCCTGCTGGCACTGGTCAACGACCAACGCCAGCCGAAACTTCTCAGCCTGAAGGAGATGCTGGAAGAATACATCACCCACCAAAAAGAAGTCATCACCCGCCGGACGGAGTATGACAGGCGCAAAGCGCTAGAGCGCGCCCATATTCTCGAAGGCCTCATGATCGCCGTTGACAACATCGACGAAGTCATCCAGATCCTCCGCACCAGCTACGACGACGCGGACGCCCGCCTCATGGAACGCTTCGGCCTCAGCGAATTGCAGGCCCAAGCGATTCTCGACATGCGCCTACGCCGCATCCAAGGCCTAGAACGCGAAAAAATCGAAGCCGAACACAAAGACCTCCAAGAAAAAATCGCCTACTACAACGCGCTTCTGGCAAGCCCAGAAATGCTCAAAGACGTCCTCGTCACCGAACTCACCGAAATCCGCGACAAATTCGGCGACGAGCGGAAGACCGAAATCACCGCCGTCGAAGACGAGATCGACATCGAAGACCTCATCGACGAGGAGCCCTGCGTCTATACCCTCACCAACGCGGGCTACATCAAACGCCTCCCGGCGGACACCTACCGCAGCCAAAAACGCGGCGGCAAAGGCATCACCGCCCAAGCCCTCAAGGAAGAGGACTACGTCGAAACCCTCTTCACCGCCTCGACACACGACCTCATCCTCTTCTTCACCAGCTTCGGTCGCGTCTACCAGAAAAAAGGCTATATGATCCCCGAAGCGGGCCGGACAGCGAAGGGCACAAACATCGTCAACATCCTCCCCCTCCAAGCCGGCGAAAAAGTCAGTGAGATGATCCACGTCGACGCATTCAACGACGAAGAATACCTCGTCATGGTCACCCGCGGCGGCACCACAAAACGCCTCCGCCTCTCCGCGCTGAAAAACATCCGCAGCATTGGTATCCGCGCCATCACCCTTGACGAAGGCGACGAACTCATCGCCGTCCGCAAAACAGATGGCAACCAAAACATCCTCATCGCCACCCACGAAGGCATGGCGATCTGCTTTAGCGAGCAAGACGTCCGCATCACCGGCAGAGACTCCGCCGGCGTACGCGGCATCCGTCTGCGCGGCGACGACTACTGTATCGGCGCGGCCCGCGCCCGCGAAGGCGGTGCCCTCCTCACCGTCACCAAAAACGGCTACGGCAAACGGACCGATATCCTCGAATACCTCAGAGGCGACTCCGGCGTCCCGCAAAACCGCGGCGGCGTCGGCCTGAAAAACTACAACATCACCGAAAAAACCGGCCCCATCGCGGATATCAAGGTGGTAGACAACGCAGACGACATCCTCCTCATCTCCGACGACGGTACCATCATCCGCATGGCTGTCTCCTCCATCAACCAACTCAGCCGCGGCACCCAAGGCGTCCGCCTGATGCGCCTCGCGGAAGAATCCAAAGTCATCTGCATCGCCCGTACGGAGCAGCTAGACGAGGAAGATGCGGTACCCGTCGTCCCTCCCTCCGAATCGGACGAACTCCCGGTTGACGAAACCCCCGGCGAAATCACCGATGAAAACAATTAAACTCTACACCGACGGCGCATGCAGCGGCAACCCCGGCCCCGGCGGCTGGGGGGCCATCCTGCTCTACGGCCCCCACAAAAAAGAACTCTCCGGCGGCGAACCCCAGACCACCAACAACCGCATGGAGCTCCTAGGTGTCATCCGGGGCCTAGAAGCTCTCATCGAACCCTGCGAAGTAGACCTCTACACCGACAGCCAATACATCGTCAACGCCATCGAAAAACGCTGGGTCTACAAATGGCGCGCCAACAAGTGGATGCGCAACAAAGACGAACCCGCCAAAAACCCAGACCTCTGGCAAGAACTGCTCCGACTGATGGACACCCACAAAGTCACCTTCCACTGGGTCAAAGGCCACGCCGAAAACCAATACAACAACCGCTGCGATGAACTGGCAGTAGCCGAAAGCCGCAAACACAAATCGTAGGGGCGGGGTTCTACCCCGCCCGCAAAGCAGCATTGCATTCCGAAGGGGCGATTATCAAGCGCCCGCCTCTGATGTTCCACAGAACCCCGCATGTTAGGAGGCCCACATGCTATACAGGAGACAAAACATGATCTCAATCGACCGCATGCAAGAGATGCTCGAAGAAATCGCCGAAACCTTTCCCGAGGCGTTCTACGAAAAACTAAACGGCGGCATCTGCCTTCTGCCCGAGGTCAAATACAGCCCCTACGCCAGAGCGGAAGACCTCTGTACCCTCGGCGAATACCACCGCAACGTCATGGGCCGCTATATCTACATCTACTACGGCTCCTTCATCCGCGTCCACGGACGCCTCTCAGAGCCCGCGCTTTACGAAGAACTCCGCCAAACAGTAGCCCACGAGTTCACCCACCACCTGGAGGACCTCGCCGGTGAGCGAGGCCTAATCAAGCGGGATGAAGAAGACCTCGCGGCATACCTATGGGGCAACGAGGAGGATGACTAGCCTATGGAACGAATCGACTGCCCCAACTGCGGCGTCTGATTGCAAGAATCGTCTTTTGGCTCGCCCTATTCACCGCAGTGTCGTTCCTCTATATAGGCTGGGTTATGGTCACCGGCCTAATCGCGGGCTTTAACCCCCGGCAACGACCTCCCTGCCCGTGAGAAACACCTCAGCGGTCATCAATACGCCAAGCTTATACCCATAGAGCTGGCCTTTCATGGCCGTCAATCGGTTCAACTCCATCTGCGCGTCTATATATCGCTCGAGGAGCTCCTTCTCGTCCGCGCCTAACCGCTCCAAAAGCTGCTCCTCCGTGCGCGTGATCAGCGCCAAAGCCTTCCCAAACTCCGAATCGTTCGAAAAAGTCTGCACCTCCGGCGAGATATTGCCATAGAAAAATTCTTCGAGGATGCTTTGCATAGAGACGACCTCCTTGGACGCACATTTTAGCGTGTCACGACTTCATGATAACACGCGCAAATGTGTGTGTCAATTGCTTTTTATAAATTCTTTTGGTGGTGTTGCAAATGTCGGCTTTTTCTACAAGATTGCGTGAATTGAGAACTTCGAAAAATATAACACAAAAGCAATTGGCTGAAAGCACTGGGCTGTCAGAAAGAGCGTGCCAAAGCTATGAACTTGATGAAAGAGAACCCAGGCTAAGTGTCATCAACAAACTCGCCGACTTCTTCGAAGTCACCACCGACTACCTATTGGGCCGCACCGACCAAATGTAGGGGCGACCGCGTCCTTGCTATAGGGGCGATTAATAGCGCACAAAATAGAAAACCGGCAATGGAGATTCCCCATTGCCGGTTTTCATTCATGTCCCCAAAATCACATCCGCCGCAATCTCCGCAAAAATCCGGCTCGCCGTTAACGCCTCCTGCAAGGTGTTCGCGCAAGTCCCGACCTCCACCAAAACCGCCCCCGGTCGGACATGCGCGTTAAACCGCTCCTCCCGGAGCGACATCGGTCGCGCAAAGGTAGGGTGATACTCCACCATCGCTGCCTGCAGCCGTAGCGCAAACCGCAAATTGTCCCGCCAGCCCGGATGATACAGCCCGGCGTGGTCCGTACCCACCACCAACATAATCTGTGCGCTCTCTATCCCCTCAATCGCTGCCATCGTCCGCACGTACTGCCCAGATGCGTTGATTATCGCGTCGCGATGGATATCAAAAATCACCTGAATTTCCGGATACATTGTCAAATAATGCTCCGCTGTCAACAGCGACCGTCCATAAGACCCGCGAAACGCCGGATAATCATGAAACTCCTCACTGTGAATTACCCGAATGCCTCGCGCTTCAAAAATCGCCGCGATCTCCCGCCCCACGCGGGTGATGTTGAGGTTGCGATCTGTCGTTCGATAATTGTCTACATTATCATACCAGTCATACCCGTCCGGCTCGAAAGATTCAGTCCCGTGCGTATGTAGAATGAGCACCGTAGGCACTTCGCCGCCGCGCGGATTAAATCCAAGCGGTTCTTGGAGCATAGCCTCGATGTCGACTGCGTAAGTTGTGCTGTTGCGCAAATAAACACCCTCAGAACTCGGAGTCCTCTCATCCCCCCGAAAGGTCATCGTCGGCAGCCGATCAATGCTGCTCGGCCTGTAGATGGGCAAAACCTCGACGAGATCAGGCGCAGATGCAACCGCGCCCTCCTCCGGCGCGTCCGGAGTGGAGGAGGCGGGTTCATATAAGAGCGTATCCGGCGCCTCGTCCTCGATAACAACAGAGGCCGAGGCTGTGAGCAGAGAAGACTGGCTAAGCACTGCGGCTTCGACCACAGTTTCGTCCCCCATCGCCGTCTGGATGAGCCCCTCCAAGGCCGCGTCCACACCCAGGGCCACCAGTCCTCGAAACAGCAAAGCCAGTGCGAGAATCAACGCAATCCGCTTCCAGATCCGCATATGACACCCCCTCTCTCATCGACTACTTGCACTATATGTCCAGCCCGGATTGATTATGTAGGCCTTGTATGATAGAATTGGGACAAGTATAGCCCAGACCCAAAGCGAAATTCGCAGAAAGAGAGATCACGATGCAACACACCTACAAAACCAAAGGCATCTGCGCAAGCGAGATGGCCTTCACCATCGAAAACGGCATCGTCACCGGCCTCACCGTCAAAGGCGGTTGCGACGGCAATCTAAAAGGCATCATCCGCCTCGTAGAAGGCATGCCGGCCGAAGAGGTCATCGCCCGCCTGGAAGGGCTTAATTGCAAAGGGAAAGGGACCTCTTGCCCGGATCAGTTGGCGCAGGCCTTGAAGGAAGTTATCTAAATTTCTGCCTTTCGCCCAGCGGAAGAGGGTGCAGCGCAACAAGCACCGCACATTCAATCGCACCCACAGCACAAAAACATGTATGCCCTAAAACGACAACCTCTCCGCCGGCAGGCGGAACCACGCGACTTGAATATACATAAGCTAAAAGTCAAAAGGGGGTTTTTAGGGGGCATCGCCCCCTAAATCGCCTTTTTGCTTACTTTTTTGCGCGATGCAAAAAAGTAAGTCGCCTCAGCAAAACGAGCCGCAGGCTCATAAAATAGAGAGAAAGAAAACAAAAACCATGATATTCAGCAGCATCTCATTCTTATTCTTCTTCCTCCCAGCCCTCCTAGCCGTGTATTTCCTTGTCCCACGTCGTTGGCGCGGGACAAGAAACACGGTTCTTTTGCTGTTCAGCATCGCCTTCTATGCCTGGGCTGGACCTCGCTTCGTGCCGCTGGTCCTCATCTCCGGTATCACGTCCTACCTCTGCGGCCTCTACGCCAGCCCAGCGAACACCCAACGGACAAGACACCTAGCGGTAGCCATATGCTGTACCATCGGCCTCGGCCTTCTTGGCTGGTTCAAATACGCCGGATTCTTCGCCGAAACCGTCGCCCAGTTCGCCCCCGACTTCCCCATCCCACACATCATCCTGCCCATTGGCATCTCCTTCTACACCTTCCAAAGTATCAGCTACGTGGTAGATATCTATCGCGGACACATCGAGCCCCAGCGCAACCCCCTCCGCGTCATGCTCTACATCGCGCTCTTCCCACAACTCGTCGCCGGCCCCATCGTCCGCTACGAAACCATAGGAGACGCGCTGGAACACCGCAAAGAAACCGTGGCAGACTTCTCCGAAGGCCTCACCCGTCTCTTCTTCGGCCTCGGCAAAAAACTACTCATCGCCGGCCCCATGGGAAGGATCGCCGACGCTATCTTCGCCTACGACCCAAGCCTCCTAAGCGCCCCCCTCGCGTGGACCGGCGCCCTCGCCTACGCCATGCAAATCTACTTCGACTTCTCCGCCTACTCCGACATGGCAATCGGCCTCGGTCGGATGTTCGGCTTCCGCTTCCTCGAAAACTTCAACTACCCCTACATCGCCCGCAGCATCACCGAGTTCTGGCGCCGCTGGCACATCTCCCTCTCCTCATGGTTCCGAGACTATGTCTATATCCCCCTCGGCGGCAGTCGAAAAGGGCCCCTCCGGCTCGTCGGCAACCTCTTTGTCGTCTGGCTCCTCACTGGCTTCTGGCACGGCGCCGCATGGAATTTCGTCGTCTGGGGCCTCTGGTTTTTCGTCCTGCTTATGGGCGAGAAATTTCTCTGGGGCAAACTGCTGGACCGTCTCCCCGCAGTAATCCGCTGGGTCTACGCCATGGCCCTCGTCACCCTCAGCTGGGTCTTCTTCCGTGCCCCAGATCTCGGACACGCGATGATCTACCTCAGCGCCATGTTCGGCGGCAGCAGCGGCGAGTTCAATCACACCCTCTTCTACCTCCTCCAATTCTGGCCCGAATGGCTCATCGCCTGCGCCGCCTGCTTCCCAATCAAGCTAGCCCTAGAAAAAGCCCTCGAAGCAAGACGCGACAGCCCCACCTTCGCCCTAATCCACACATGGGCCCCAAAACTCCTAGCCCTACTCCTCCTAGCCCTAGCCTACACAAGACTAGTAACCGAAGGCCTCCGCCCCTTCATCTACTTCCAATTCTAGCCAAAGGGATAAACAACCGCACATTCAATCAACCCCCCAGCACAACAACCCCCACGCCCGAAAGCAACCCTTCTTCCGCCGGCAGGCGGAACCACACGGCTAAAACGCACACGAGTAAAAAGTTAAAAAAAGAAAAAGCGCGTTTTTTGCTTACTTTTTTGAGCGCAAGCAAAAAAGTAAGGCGCCTCAGCGCAGCGAGCCGCAGGCTTATAAAAAAAAGAAACACTCCTATAGAAAAACCATCACAAAAAGAAAGGAGCGCCCCCCAAAAATGAAACAACAACCCCTCGCCGAGCGCCTCTTCATTCTCGCCGCGCTCCTGTTCCTCATCGGCATCCTCCTCCTAACCCTCCTGCGCGACCGTGACAACATCTCCCACTACGAAAACCGCTACCTAGCCACCATGCCCGAATTCTCCACCGCCGCCGTCCTAGACGGCAGTTACTTCGCCGGGATCGACGAATTTCTCGGCGACCACTCCGCCTTCCGCATCACCCTCTCCCGGCTCACCGCGCGGGCAGACATCCACCTCCTAGGCCGCCCAGTCGTCAACAACATCGTCGTCCTAGACGACCTCCTCCTCTTCCGCTTCCCCGCAGAACCCGCCCCCACGGAGGAATGGTTAGCAGCGGAAGCCAATGCCCGTGCGCGCGAGCTCCATACGCTGATGCAGCTCATCGAATCTTACGGCGGTCATTTCCTCTATGTAGCCGTCCCCGACCAAACCGCTTATTTCTGGGAATATTTCCCCAGCTACATCAACAACCGCCAAGGCTACCGCCCAGCAGTGCAGGCCTTCACCGAAGCAATGGAAGCCCATGGCGTCCCCTTCCTAGATATGGGCGAAGTCTTCGCCGCGCGCGGCAATCCAAGGCACTACTATTCCGCCGTAGACCACCACTTCAGCTCCGCCGGCGCCTTCGCCACTTATGAAGCCATCATGGAAGCCCTGCTGGACCAGACAGGCCTAGATATGCCCTTCCTCCGCGCCGAAGATTTCATCTTCACCGAACTCCCCAACCCCTATACCGGCTCCCGGGGCCGGATGCTCTGGGGCGCCTCTCCCTTCCGAGACGAACGCCTCACCGTCGCCGAACCACGGACGCCCATCCCCTTCACCCGCAAAGACAACGGCTGGGTGCGTCCCGCAACAGTCCACGACCTGCCGGGCATCTACTGGGAAGAAGTCTTCTACGGCCTCTACATGGGCGGCGACCACCCCTTGACCGAAATCGACACCAACCGTCCCCACCTCCCCAGCATCCTCGTCTTCGGAGACAGCTTCACCAACGCGGTCGAGAGCCTCATCTACGTCAACTTCAACACTATGACCTCTATCGACTTGCGCTTGTTCGACAGCATGAGCCTCGCGGGCTTCATCATGCTCCACCAGCCAGACATCGTAATCTGCATCCGCGATTATTCGTGGATTCTAAGACCCGAAGGCAACGGCAGACTATTTGAATAAGGCATAAATTACCCCATACCCCATTGCCGCCAAGGCCCCAAACACCAACACCGGCCCAGCAATGGAAAACAGCTTTGCCGCCAACCCCGCCACATGCCCCTCACTCTTAAACTCCATCGCCGGACTCACCACAGCGTTGGAAAAGCCCGTAATCGGTACCAGCGCCCCCGCCTTGCCGATCTGCGCGAGTTTGTCATATAATCCGAGTCCCGTGAGCAATGCTGCGAGAAAGATCAAGGTAATCGCCGCTCCCGTCCGCGCATTATCCAACTCCGCCCCCAGGTGCACGTAGACCCGCACAATCCCCTCCCCGATCGCACAAATCGTCCCACCCACCAAAAACGCCCGCACCAAATTCCCCCAAAGCCTCGACTTCGGCGCCATCTGATCCACATAAGCGCTATATTGTTGATTGGTCATATTCATAGCAAAAACCCTCCCCTTTTGAGCTAGTGTCTCAAAAGGGGAGGGTTTTTATTCTAATCGCAGTGCTTTAAAGAGCAATCCTCTAAAAAAGAGCCGATTCCTCCATTCCGGCACCCGAGGAGACTTCCGCAAAAACAAAACAGGGACGACCATTGGTCGTCCCCGTGCGGTACAGGTTCTTACTCTTCGTTCTCGTCCGCTTCTTCCTTGGCTTCTTCCGCCTCGGCCTCAGCTTCGGCTTCCGCCGCCTCGATCTCTTCCAGCGCAGCGTCTACATCCGGAGAATCAACGGCGTCTTCCAACACATCCGCCTCTTCTTCCATCTCCTCTACGACAGCCGGAATAGCAGCGGCAGGAGCCGCAGCGGCGGCTGCATGGAGCGGAAGCTTCTTCTCTGTCGTAACAGGCGCGCCCTCTTCCACCAGCATGATGATCGCCATCTCCGCCGCGTCTCCGCGACGAGGACCGATCTTCACGATCCGGCAGTATCCGCCTTGACGTGCGGCGTACTTCGGTGCGATTTCAGCAAAAAGCTTTGTCACCACGTCTTCCCGGGTGAGGAAGGACAGGGCAGTGCGACGTGTCGCAAGGGTGTTCTTCTTACCCAGCGTGATCATTTTTTCGGCAATCGGCCGAATCTCCTTGGCGCGGGTGAGAGTAGTCTCCATCCGGCCTTTATCAAGGAAATCCGTCACCTGTTGCCGGAGCATGGCGAAACGTTGTTCTGTCGGTTTGCCAAGTTTACGTGCAGGCATAGGGTGTTTCCTCCCTTCGGTTAATTATTGTTATCGTTGCTGGCGAGGTGCATGCCCATCATTGCCAGCTTATGGACGACCTCTTCGAGCGATTTCCGGCCCAGGTTCCGGACCTTAATCATCTCTTCTTCTGTCTTGGAGATCAAATCTTCCACCGTGTTGATGTTCGCCCGCTTGAGGCAGTTGAAGCTCCGGACCGAGAGATCCAACTCCTCGATGGTCATCTCCAAAACCTTGTCTCTCTGTGTCTCAGACCGCTCAACCACCGTGCTCTTCGCACCAACCGCGTCGGACAGGCCGATGAAGAGCTCAAAGTGGTCTACCAGGATCTTCGCGCCGAGGCTCACAGCGTCCCGCGCGGAGATGGTCTTGTCAGTCCAGACCTCCAGCGTTAGCTTGTCAAAGTCCGTAGTCTTACCCACGCGGGTATTTTCCACAGAGTAGTTGACACGTGTGACCGGTGTGTAGATCGAGTCCACCGGAATTACACCGATGATCGTCTGCTGCGGCTTGTTCCGCTCCGCCGGCACATACCCTCTGCCGTGGCTGAGGGTCAGCTCCATGCTGAGGTAAGCATCCGGCCCGAGTGTAGCGATGTGGTGCTCTGGGTTGAGAATCTCCACTTCGCCGTCTTCCCGAATATCTCCCGCGGTGACAACGCCCTCGCCGGAGGCCTCGATATAGATGGTCTTGCTCCCCTCAGCGTGGAGCTTCGCGAGAAGCCCCTTCACGTTGAGGATAATCTCCGTCACATCTTCCTTGATGCCCGGGATGGTAGAAAACTCATGTTGCACACCGGCGATTTTCACGGTAGTTACGGCAGTGCCTGGCAGGCTGGAGAGCAGGATTCGACGAAGGGAGTTACCCAGCGTGGTTCCGTAGCCGCGCTCTAAAGGCTCTACTTCGAACTTACCGTAAGAATCATCTCCGGGGGTTTCAACGCATTCGATTCGTGGGCGCTCTATTTCAATCATTAGACGAATACCCTCCCATTTTTATTCAAGTTCCGATCCAATACAGCTATCCAAATGAGGGTGTATGCCCGATTATTTCGAGTAAAACTCAACGATCAAATGCTCTGCGATCGGCAGATCAATGTCCGCCTTCGTCGGTAGGGCGACGATTTTCGCCATGTAGTTGCTGCCGTCCAGCTCCAACCATTTCGGCGGGACGCGAGACGCGCTCGCCTCCAAGTTGCCCTTAATTTTGTCCGACTTGCGGCTCGTCTCTTTGATTGAGACAATCATGCCCGGTTTGACCAGGAACGAAGGGATGTCCACGCGCTTGCCGTTGACCAGGAAATGTCCGTGGAGAACAAGCTGGCGCGCCTCAGCGCGGCTCGAGCCGATCCCGAGGCGGTAGATCACGTTGTCCAGACGAGTCTCGAGGATAGAGAGCATGTTCTCGCCCGCTTGACCCTTCTGTTTCTTCGCCTTGTCAAAGTAGCTGCGGAACTGGCCTTCGAGAAGACCATAGTAACGCTTGGTTTTTTGTTTCTCACGGAGATGCGTACCGTACTCCGAAGCCTTGGTACGGCCCTGACCGTGTTGGCCTGGGGCGTAGCTCCGCTTGTCGATTGCGCACTTGCCCGTGTAACATCTGTCGCCCTTGAGAAAGAGCTTCTCGCCCTCTCTGCGGCAGAGGCGGCAGACTGCACCTGTATATCTAGCCATTGATCTGCTCCTCCCTATACTCTACGACGTTTCGGCGGACGGCAACCGTTGTGCGGGATTGGGGTCACGTCTTTAATCATCGTGACCTCGAGCCCAGCGCTCTGAAGCGCGCGGATCGCGGCCTCACGACCGGAACCCGGGCCCTTCACGAACACCTGCACGGATTTGAGGCCGTGCTCCATAGCGGCTTTCGCCGCAGTCTCCGCTGCGGTTTGGGCGGCAAACGGAGTGCTCTTCTTGCTGCCACGGAAACCCATGCCGCCAGAAGTTGCCCAGCTCAGGGTGTTGCCGTGGGTATCCGTTACGGTTACCATCGTGTTGTTGAAGGAAGAGCGGATGTGGACGGCGCCCTTCTCGATATTTTTCCGCTCGCGGCGGCGCGATCTGGTCGTCTTTTTGCCTTTTGCTGCTGGTGCCATTACTTACATCCCTCCTTTACTTCTTCTTGTTAGCAATTGTACGCTTCGGCCCCTTACGGGTACGAGCGTTCGTCTTCGACCGCTGTCCGCGGACAGGCAGACCCTTACGGTGTCTGAGTCCGCGATAGCTGCCGATCTCGGTCAGACGCTTGATGTCCAGCGCGATCGAGCGGCGGCGGTCGCCCTCTACGATGTATTCCTTGTCAATACATTCGCGGAGCTTGATCTCGTCCTCTTCGGTGAGGTCTTTTACGCGTGTGCTGGGGTCGATCCCCGTCGTGGCCAAAATTTGCTTGGCGCTCGTTCTGCCGATCCCGAAGACATAGGTGAGGCCAACCTCGATCCGTTTATCTCTGGGCAAATCAACACCGGAAATACGTGCCATATAAACTAATCCCCTTTCTCGAAAACTACAGTAGAATTTTTCTGTGTACCCTTTCCCCGCCAAAGGCAAGGGAAAGCGCGAAATCAATCGGTCTTACCCTTGACGTTGCTTATGGCGTGGGTTCTCGCAAATTACCATTACTCTGCCCTTGCGCTTGATAATCTTGCATTTTTCGCACATGGGCTTCACACTTGGTCTGACTTTCATGTGATAACTCCTTCTCCAGCAGGGTAAAACGAAGTTGTTCTGAGAGCCCTAGATAAACCGACCCGCTGGCGGCGGTTTTAGGCTGGAAGAAAGTCTGATTTCCCAGTTCGGAACAAGGTGCCGCGGAAGAGGACAAGAGGTACGCCTCACTCCCCTCGGGCCGTTCCGGAAAAACGGACCTTACTTACTTCTCCAAGTGATCCTACCCCGGGTCAGATCATAGGGCGACATTTGCACTGTCACTTTGTCCCCAGGCAGGATACGGATAAAATTCATCCGGAGTTTGCCGGATATGTGCGCTAAGATTACGTGGCCGTTGCCAATGTCCACTTGGAACATCGTGTTCGGGAGCGCTTCAACCACGGTCCCTTCTAACTCAATTACGTCGTCTTTGGCCATCTTGTCACGAACCTCCTCCGGTCTCGTCATCGCTTTGACTTACTTCTCCGGTGTGAAACGCCGCGAGGGCGCGTCGCACGTCAACGTTGGTGACTCGCTCACCCGTCCGGAGCTTCTCGGCAACCCGAGAGGCCTCACGGGCAAGGAATTTGCAGTGCCGGATTTTCTTCCGCTTGGGATGCTCCAGCTTCCTGCTCTTGCCGTCTACTAAGACCACATACAAATCGTCCACCTCGGCGACAAACAGAGCCTTGCCCTGATCTCGCCCATTGAGCGACAGTACCAGATCCCCTTTTTGCACGTCTTCCATATCCACTCTACCTCAATGGTTCGATGCGGTGAGAATCTCCGGCTCACCATCTGTGATAAGCACCGTATTCTCATAATGCGCCGAGAGGCTTCCATCCGCCGTGACCACAGTCCAATCGTCCGCAAGGACGCGAACCGCATAGCCGCCAGCGTTTATCATGGGCTCAATCGCCAGGGTCATCCCCGCCCGAAGGCGTACGCCCCTGCCCGGCTCACCATAATTCGGCACCTCCGGACTCTCATGGAGCGATCTGCCGATCCCATGACCCACAAAGTCTCGCACAACGGAAAATCCGTGTTGCTCAGCGTAGGCCTGGATGGCATGAGACACATCAGAGATCCGATAGCCCTCCTTACAGCAGGCGAAACCCGCGAAAAAACTCTCTCGGGCCACCTCCGCAAGTCGCTGTGCTTCTTCGGTGACCACGCCCGCCCAAAAAGTAGCGGCGCAGTCCCCGTAGAACCCACTGTGCAGGACTCCGACATCGACACTCACAAGATCACTCGCCCGAATCTCCCGTTTCCCCGGAATCCCGTGGATGACCTCCTCATTGACAGAGATACAAACACTCTTCGGATACCCCCGGTAGCCTAGAAACGCAGGCACAGCGCCTTCCGCCTCAATGAGGCGTTGCACTTCACGGTCAATCTCGGCGGTAGTTACGCCCGGGGCAACCATCTCCCCGGCTAAGCGTCTAGCCCGATCAGCAAGCCGACCGGCCAGACGCATCGTTTCAATCTCTCGGCTGGATTTCAACAAAATCATGAAATGCCAAGCGCCTCAAAGACCAAAGCCGTAACCTGATCGACCGGACCGCCGCTCGGCACAACTTTCAGTTTGCCGCGTTCGGTGTAGTAGTCGATGAGTGGAGCGGTTTGCTCCCGGAAGACCCGGAGCCGCTTCTGCACCGTCTCCAACTCATCGTCAGGACGAGTGTAGAGCTCGCTGTCGCAATAGTCGCAGACGTCCGCTGTTTTGGGCGGATTCCCAGTTACATGGAAGGCCTTGTCACAGCCCCGACAAGTCCGCCGACCGGAGAGCCGACTAATCACAGCCTCGTCCGGTACGTCGAAGAAGAGACAGGCATCAATCCCAAACCCGAGGGCATCTAGTCCCTCCGCTTGCGCGAGAGTCCGGGGCACACCGTCCAGGATGTAGCCCGGAGCGCAATCCGGCTCTTCGGCCCGTTCTTTAATCAAAGGGAGAATGACATCGTCCGATACCAAATCTCCCCGCGCCAGAATGTCCTTCACCTGAAGGCCAAGCGGCGTCTCTGCCGCAATGGCGGCTCTGAGGATGTTACCCGTAGATAAGGCCGGGATGCCCAGGCGTTGGCTGATAATAGCCGCCTGGGTCCCCTTGCCCGCACCGGGCACACCTAATAAAATGATTCGCATTCGCTTCCCCTTACTGGTCCAGGAAACCTTTGTAATGGCGCATGAGCATTTGGTTCTCCAGGTTCTTCACCGTCTCAAGCGCAACGCCCACGACGATGATGACGCTGGTGCCGCCAAGTGCGACGCCTGTCGCCTGCGCCGCTGTGCCGATTCCGAACGGAATCAGACCAACAACAATCGGCAGACCTGCGACAACTGCGAGATACACAGCTCCGAAGAGTGTGATCTTGCCCAGGATCTTCTGGACATGATCCTGAGTCGGCTTACCGGGACGGAAGCCAGGGATATAGCCACCGTTCTTCTTCAGGTTGTTCGCCACCTCAATCGGGTTGAACTGGATTTGAGAGTAGAAGTAGCTAAAGAAGATAATGAGCAGGACATAGATCAAGAGATAAGGCACCCGAGACGGGTCAAAGAAGTTGGCAAATCCGGCCAACCAGCCGCCCGGAGCGGGGTTAAAAAACACCGCGACCGTAGCCGGAAGGCTTGCCAGTGCCTGAGCGAAGATGATCGGCAGAACGCCGGTCATGGAGAGTTTGATCGGCAGGTGTGTGCTCTGCCCGCCATACATCTTCCGGCCCACCACGCGCTTTGCGTATTGGACAGGAATCTTCCGCTCCGAGTTCTGGATGACGACAATGAGGATCACCAGGAGCAGTGCGCCAATCAGCACGAGGAGCACAAGCCACCAAGCCATAAATCCGGTGATCAGACCCTCGAGCATGCTGCCGAGCGCAACAGGGAAACGAGAGACGATACCTGCGAAGAGGATGAGGGAGATACCGTTTCCGATACCGAACTCGGTGATCTGCTCACCCATCCACATGACCAAGGCGCTGCCGGCCGTAAAGGTCAACACAATAATCAGTCCAGGCCAGAAGCCTTGTGCCTCTGCGCCGAGGATACCCCAGTTGCTGAGCATCAGGTAGTAAGCGAGGCCCATAACCAGACCGAGGCCAACCGTGCCGAAACGTGTGATCTTCTGGATGAGCTTCTTGCCCTCTTCTCCGCCTTCTTTTTGCAAGCGCTCCAGTGCCGGGATGGCAACGCAGAGCAACTGCATCACGATGGACGAAGTAATGTAGGGCTGGATGCTCAGCGCGAAAATGGACGCCTGCTCAAAGGCCCCGCCGCTCATGACGTTGTACAGTCCGAGGATGGTGGTTTCCAAAGTCTGGAAGTGATAAGCCAGAAGGGCTGTGTCTACATAAGGCACAGGAACAGCGTTTCCGAGCCGGAAGATGACGATAATCATGAGAGTGAAGATCATCTTCGCTCTCAATTCTTCGATCTTCCAGGCGTTTCTAATCGTCTGTAACACCCTAGACCACCTCAGCTTTTCCGCCAGCGGCTTCTATTTTCGACTTTGCCGATTCGGAGAAAGCGGACGCCTGAACTGTAAGCTTTTTGGTCAGATCGCCGCCCGCGAGAACTTTGAGCCCGAATTTCGGCTTCGAGATCAGGCCTGCGTCGATTAGGTCTTGTACGGTCACGGTCGAGCCGTTTTCAAACCGCTCGAGCGAAGACACATTGACACTGATAAAGGGTTTTGCGAACATGTTGTTGAATCCGCGCTTCGGAACGCGACGGACGAGTGGCATCTGGCCGCCCTCAAATCCGATTCGCACACCGCCGCCGGAACGAGAGTTTTGACCCTTGCTCCCACGGCCTGCGGTCTTTCCGTTGCCGGAACCGATCCCGCGACCTTTGCGCTTTGCAACGAAGGTCGAACCCTCAGCAGGGCTTAGTTCGTGTAATTTCATCTTGACACCCCCCTACTGAACTTCCGAGACCTGGACAAGATAGCCGATTTGGCGGATCTTGCCTTGGGTCTGCGGATTATCGGGCTGGACCGTTTCTTTGTTGATCCGCATCAGCCCGAGGGACTTGGCAGTGGCGATATGCGCGTCCAACCTGCCGTTTAGGCTCTTCACGAGCTTAATCTTTAGCTTAGCCATCAGAAAAGCCTCCTAACCTACAAGATCGTCCGGGTTCAGGCCCCGGATCTTAGCAACTTGAGAAGCATCTCGCAGGCTCCGAAGTCCTTCCAACGTAGCGTTAACCACGTTAGCGGGATTATTGGAGCGCAGACACTTCGAATACACGTCTTTCACACCAGCCGCTTCCAGCACCGCGCGAACCGAGCCGCCGGCGATAATGCCGGTACCGGGCTTTGCGGGTTTGAGGAGCACCTTGCCGGCTCCGAAGATGCCGGTGACATCATGCGGAATCGTACTGCCGGAGAGTGTGACTGTCTCAATGTTCTTCTTGGCATCCTCGATGCCCTTGCGGATCGCGTCCGAAACTTCGCCAGCCTTGCCTTGGCCAAAGCCCACACGGCCTTTGCCATCTCCTACGACGCAGAGGGCGGAGAACTTGAATACCCGGCCACCTTTTACGGTCTTGGAGACACGGTTAATCGCGACGACCTTCTCGGTAAACTCGCTCGGCGCTTCTTCCTCGCGACGACGGCCTCTGCCGCCATCCCGACCGCGCCGATCTCTGTTATCATTTCTTTGCTGTTCAGCCATATCCTTTCGTCCTCCCCTCTCTTAAAATTGGAGCCCGGCTTCACGGGCGCCATCTGCCAGAGCCGCGACCCGGCCGTGATACAAGTATCCGCCGCGGTCAAAGACTACTTCTTCAATGCCTTTTTCTTTCGCACGTGCCGCAAGCACTTCGCCAACTTTTTTAGCGGCCTCTTTGTTGCCGCCAGCGCCATCGAAGTCCTTCTCCACAGAGGAGGCGGAGCAGATGGTCACGCCGGTAGCGTCGTCGATCAGTTGGGCATAGATGTTGGTTCTGCTGCGGAACACATTGAGTCTGGGACGCTGAGGCGTCCCCGCGATCTTGCCGCGCACGCGGCGATGGCGCTTCTTACGCTGCTTGTTGGTATCTGGTTTCTGAATCATACGGGTTCACCTCCTTATTTTTTCTTAGATCCGGTCTTGCCCTCTTTGCGGCGGATGTGCTCGGTGGAGTACTTGATACCCTTGCCCTTATAAGGCTCCGGCGGACGTTTCTCCCGCACATTCGCTGCAAACTGGCCGACCAGTTGCTTATCAATTCCGCTGATGATGATCTTGGTCGGCGCCGGAACTTCGATCAAAATCCCGTCCGGCTGCTCCATGATGACCTGATGGCTGTAGCCCAGGTTCATAACCAGCTTCTTACCTTCCAGCGCGACCCTGTAACCGACGCCGTTGATGTCAAGCTCTTTCTTAAAGCCCTCCGTCACGCCGACGACCATGTTGTTCACAAGGCTCCGGGTCAGACCGTGGAGGCTCTTATCAAACTTGTCTTCGCTATTGCGCTTGACATCGATTTGGCCTGCGGTGATTTCCAGTTCCATTTTCGGGTGGATCGGCTGGGTAAGGGTGCCTTTCGGACCCTTGACGGTCAAAATGCCGCCATCCAGCTTAATATCCAAACCTGCGGCCAAAGGAATAGGCGCTCTTCCGATTCTAGACATATTCCGCGCCCCCCCTTACCAAACGAAAGCCAGGACTTCACCACCGACATTGCCGCTGCGCGCGGTTTTGTCCGTCATGATGCCCTTGCTTGTAGAGATAATAGCGATACCGAGCCCACGGAGCACCTTCGGCAACTCCTCCGCACCCGCATACACCCGGAGACCCGGACGCGACACGCGGCGAAGACCTGTGATGGTCTTCTCTTTGCTGGGGCCATACTTGAGCGTCACCCGGATAATCCCCTGGGTGGCGTCGTCGATGAGCTGATAAGCACGAATGTAGCCCTCATCCAGCAAAATCTGGGCGATGGACTTCTTCATTTTCGATGCAGGAATATCGACCGTATCATGCCCCGCCGCATTGGCGTTGCGGATACGGGTCAGCATATCTGCAATTGGATCTGTGATCTGCATAAACTTCCTCCTTTTAGAAGTCACAGGCAATGGCCTGTTCTGGCGACAAGGTTCCGGCCCCAAAAGGTCGGCCTTTTGTCATCCGCTGTACATCGTTGGCATCCTCCGTCAGGCTTCGCCTGCCATCTCCTTCTGAAGAAAGAAACCTAAGGGACAAGGCTCCTTTTTCAAAGGAACTGTCAGCGAAGCTGACTGAGGATTGCCCTACAAGTTCCTACCAAGAAGCTTTCCGCACACCCGGAATCTGGCCCTTATAAGCCAATTCCCGGAAGCAAATCCGGCAGACAGCGTAGTCACGCAGATAAGCGTGCGGGCGTCCGCAGATTTTACAACGGTTATACCCACGCGTGGAGAACTTCGGGGTCGCTTGTTGCTTCAAAATCATTGATTTCTTTGCCATGTCCTCATTCTCCTCCTTACGCTTCGGTAATGAACGGTGCACCGGTGAGTCTCAGCAACTCGCGGGCTTCTTCGTCCGTCTGGGCGGTGGTGCAGATGATGATGTCCATACCCCGGATCTTCTCGATCTTGTCGTAGTCGATCTCCGGGAAGATCAGCTGTTCTTTGAGACCCAGCGCATAGTTCCCGCGCCCGTCAAAGGCGTTGGGGTTGATCCCGTGGAAGTCACGAACACGCGGCAGAGCCACGTTGAAGAGGCGATCGAGGAACTCCCACATTTTGGAAGCTCTCAGCGTAACCTTCACGCCGACGGGCATGCCCTCGCGGAGCTTAAAGTTCGCGACGCTCTTCTTCGCCTTCGTCACAACGGCCTTTTGGCCGGTGATCGCGGTGATGTCTTTCGCAACTGCATCCAGAGCCTTCACGTTATCTCTGGCGTCCCCGCAGCCGACGTTGATTACGACTTTCTCAAATCGGGGCACTTGCATGACGCTCTTGTAACCAAATTTCGTCATCAGGGCGGGAGCGATTTCGTCCTGATAACGTGTCTTCAATCTAGGCAATTGAAATTCCCTCCCTCTCCTTAGATTTCCGCGCTGCATTTTTTGCAGACCCGGACTTTTTCACCTTTTGCGTTGAACTTCACGGCATGCCGTGTCGGCTTCGAGCATTTCGGGCAAACCCGCATAACCTTTGCGGCATAGAGCGGGGTTTCGACCTTGATGATGCCGCCCGGTTCGCCTTGCTTTCTCGGCTTCTTGTGGCGCTTGCTCACAGAGATGCCTTCCACAATCAGCTTCCCGTCTTTCGGGTCTACAGACAAAATCTTGCCCTCTTTGCCCTTGTCCTTGCCGGAGAGGACGACTACGGTGTCATTCTTTTTTACAAACATTCGCTCGTCCCTCCTATATTACTTCAGGCGCGAGGGACAGGATTTTCATGTAATCCTTATCTCTCAACTCCCGGGCCACAGGGCCAAAGATACGCGTTCCGCGCGGGTTTTTGTCGTCCTTGATGAGCACTGCGGCGTTTTCGTCAAACCGGACATAAGTCCCGTCTGCACGGCGTACGCCTTTTGCAGTGCGAACGATGACGGCCTTGACCACATCGCCCTTCTTCACTGTGCCGCCGGGGGCCGCCTTACGGACAGAGGCCACAATCACGTCGCCAATGTTGCCGTACTTACGGCGCGAGCCGCCTAGGACACGAATGGTTTTGATTTCTTTGGCGCCGGTGTTATCGGCAACCTTCAGATAAGATTCTACTTGTATCATGCCGGCACCTCCTTACTTCGCTTTTTCGATGATCTCCACAAGCCGCCAGCGCTTATCTTTGGAGAGCGGACGGGTCTCCATGACCCGTACACGATCGCCGATACCGCATTGGTTCCCCTCATCGTGGGCTTTCAGCTTGATGGAGCGCTTCACGGTCTTCTGGTAGAGCGGGTGGGCCACACGGTCTTCGATGAGGACGACAACAGTCTTATCCATCTTATCGCTGACGACTGTACCGACCCGAGTCTTTCTAGCTGTTGTTCTCTGTTCTGCCATCTCAGCTTACCTCCCCGTTCTGCTGCTGTCTGAGCACCGTCTTGACGCGGGCGATATCACGCTTGACTGCCCGAATCTGGATGGGGTTCTCGAGCTGCTTGGTGGCGTGCTGCATACGCAGGGTGAACAGATCTTTTTTCAACTCGCCCAGCTTCGCTTCCAGCTCAGCGGGTTTCAATTGACGTACATCGTTAGCCTTCATCTGATTCACCGCCTGTCTCAGTCTCGCGCATGACAAACTTGGTCTTACACGGCAATTTGTGGCTTGCGAGACGCATCGCCTCACGTGCCGCTTCTTCGGATACGCCCGTAATTTCGAACATGATCCGGCCGGGCTTTACGACAGCCACCCAATACTCCGGGGAGCCTTTACCCGAACCCATGCGGGTCTCGGCGGGCTTCTGCGTAACAGGCTTGTCGGGGAAAATTTTGATCCAAACTTGACCGCCTCTCTTGATCGAGCGGGTCATCGCGATACGGGCCGCCTCGATCTGGTTGGAGGTGATCCAACAAGGCTCAAGCGCTTGGAGACCGTATTGCCCGTAGGTGATGGTGTTGCCGCGTGTGGCTTTGCCTGTCATGCGGCCCCGAAACACTCTACGGTATTTCACTCTTTTGGGGAGTAGCATTTACTCGTCTCCTCCTTCCTTTGCCGGAGCGTCCGCTGTCGGCGCTTTCGGTGCCGCCGGACGGCTGCTCGGGTTTGCGTAGGTGAAGCTACCGCCGGAGCGGTCTCTGTTCATCTCGCGGTTGTCACGGCCAAAGCCGGGACCGCTGTTGCCGCCCTGCGTTCCGCTCGGACGACCGCCGCCTTGACCACCCTGGCCGCCACGGTAGCCACCGCCACCTTGACCGCCTTGCCCACCACGATAACCGCCGCCACCGCCCGGACGACCACCACGATCATTCCCGCCACCACGGCGATCTCCACCACGGTCACGGTCCGAACGCTCACGGCGCTCCTGCGGAGGTTTGCTGGTGTCCATCGTACGTGGAGTGGTACGCAGGGTTTGGCTCAGAACCTCACCTTTGTAGATCCAAACTTTCACGCCGATACGACCATAAGTCGTGTGCGCCTCAGCAAAACCAAACTCGATGTCCGCGCGAATCGTCTGCAGCGGAATCGTACCCTCGTGGTAGCTCTCGCTCCGTGCGATTTCCGCACCGCCGAGACGACCGCCAACGGTCACTTTGATCCCGCGCACGCCCATCCGCATTGCGCGGCCCATGGCGTTTTTCATCGCACGACGGAAACTGATCCGACGCTCCAATTGGCTTGCGATGCTCTCCGCAACCAGCTGCGCGTTTGTATCCGGAGACTTGACTTCCACAATGCTGAGCGAAACCGGCTTACCGATTTTCTTCTCCAGCACCAGACGCAGACGCTCAATCTCCTGTCCACCCTTGCCGATGATCACACCGGGACGAGAAGCGTGGAGGTAGACCTTCACGCGCACGTTGTCGCGCTCGATCTCGATCTTCGGAATCCCAGCGGCATAGAGGGCTTTTTTGAGGAGCTCACGGATCTTGTAGTCCTCAACGATCAGATCGCCCACTTTGTCAGCTCTGGCATACCAGCGAGAATCCCAATCTTTAATAACGCCGACCCGTAGGCCGTGTGGATTGATTTTCTGTCCCATACTTAAGCACCCTCCTTCTCTCTGACCACAAGCGTGATGTGACTCGTCCGCTTATTGATCCGATACATCCGACCGTGGGCACGCGGCATGCCGCGCTTGAGAATCGGGCCGCCAGTGGCAAACACCTCGGCGACATAGAGGCTGTCTGGGTCCATCTCGAAATTGTTCTCCGCGTTTGCCGCGGCGCTCTTGAGGAGCTTCTGCAGATATTCACTCGCCGCTTTCGGGGTCTGTGAGAGAATCCCCTGCGCGGTCCGCACATCTTTCCCCCGGATCAGGTCACAGACAATCTGGACCTTGCGGGGCGAGATGCGGATAAATTTAGAATGTGCTCTTGCTTCCATATCTCTTTCCCCCTTATCTTCCGGTTTTCGAGCCAGCGTGACCTTTATAGGTCCGCGTCGGAGCAAATTCTCCGAGCTTGTGGCCTACCATGTCCTCGGTGACATACACCGGCACATGTCTGCGTCCATCATGGACGGCGAACGTATGGCCTACGAACGAGGGGAAAATGGTAGTCGCTCTCGACCAAGTCTTGAGCACCTTCTTCTCGCCGCCCGCATTCAGATCGTCGACACGTTTCAACAGCTCTGGCGCCGCGAACGGGCCCTTTTTAATACTTCTACCCATAATTACGACACCTCCTACTTCGCGTTACGCCGCTTGACAATGTACTTGCCAGTCGGGTTCTTCTTTTTTCTCGTCTTGTAACCGAGCGCCGGCTTGCCCCAAGGCGTAACCGGGCCGGACCGTCCGATCGGAGCTCTGCCCTCACCACCGCCGTGGGGGTGATCGCAGGGGTTCATGACCGAACCACGAACCGTAGGTCTCCAACCCATGTGCCGTTTCCGACCAGCCTTACCGATGGTGATGTTCGCGTGATCCGCGTTCCCCACCGAGCCGATCGTCGCCATGCAGCTGATCCGCACCATGCGATACTCGCCAGACGGCATACGGAGTTGAGCGAGGTCGCCCTCTTTCGCCATCAACTGAGCCGCGGTACCCGCCGAGCGAACCAACTGGCCGCCGCGTCCGGGATGAAGCTCAATGTTGTGGATAATCGTACCCACCGGAATGCTCTTAATCGGCAACGCGTTGCCCGGCTTAATATCCGCGGTCGCGGAAGAGAGCACGCTGTCTCCGGCCGAGAGGCCTTGCGGAGCCAGGATATATCTCCGCTCCCCGTCTGCGTATTCCAGCAGAGCCAGGAAAGCCGTGCGGTTCGGATCATATTCGAGACGGAGCACCTTGGCGTCCATATCGAACTTGTTGCGCTTAAAGTCAATGATCCGGTATTTCTGCCGATTGCCGCCGCCGCGATGCCGGACGGTGATCCGCCCTTGGTTGTTGCGGCCCGCGTTCTTCTTCAGAACTTCAGTCAGCGACTTTTCTGGTCTGGCCTTCTTGTCCACCCCGTCGAATCCGGAAACGGTCATCTGCCGTCTCGCAGGAGTGGTGGGTTTGAAAGATTTAATTGGCATTGTCTATTCCTCCCTTACACCATTCCCTCGAAGAATTCGATGGTCTTAGAATCGTCTGTCAGCCGAACGATGGCTTTCTTCCACTCGGCGGTCCGTCCAGCGGGATTGCGTCCCTGCTGTTTGACCTTACCTTTGACCCGGAGCGTGTTGACTTTATCAACCTTCACGCCGAACACCGTCTCCACGGCCTTTTTGATCTCAATCTTCCCTGCATCTCTCGCCACTTCGAAGACATACTTTTTCATATGTGTCTGTTCCATGGACTGCTCGGAGATGATAGGACGCACGATTACGTCATATGCGCTTCTCATTAGGAGAACACCTCCTCAATCTTTACGAGCGCCGCTTTGTCGATCACGAGCGCCCGTGCGTTCAAAATGTCGTAGGGGCAGAGGATTCCGCCGAACGTGACCTGCACACCCTCAATGTTTCTCGCGCTCTTGTAAATCTCTTCGTTGCGCTCCGGGGTAATCACGATGGCTTTCTTCCCGCCGATCTCCAGCTTCTCAAGGAGCGCTGCGATCTTCTTCGTCTTGATCTCGTCCAGATGGAGCGTATCAATCACATAGATCGCCGTCTCATTGGCCTTCGCCGACAATGCGCTGAGGAGTGCAAGGCGCTTCACCTTCTTGTTGAGGCTGTAGCTGTAATCCCGTGGCTTCGGCGCGAAGGCCAATCCGCCGTGGGTCCAGTGCGGAGCTCTGGTGGAACCGGCGCGGGCGCGGCCCGTACCTTTTTGCCGCCAAGGCTTCCGTCCGCCGCCGGAGACTTCCGCACGTGTGAGCGTGCTTTGGGTCCCTTGCCGACGATTCGCCAGATGGTTCTTCACAGCGGCGTGCAGGACGGCCTTGTTCGGCTCGATGCCGAAGATGGCCTCGGAGAGTTCGACCGTACCGATTTTCTCGCCTGCCATGTTATATACGTTTGCAGTTGGCATGTTTCTCGACTCTCCTTTCCTTAACCGTTTTTAACTGTAGTTTTGAGATACACGATCCCGCCCTTAGGACCGGGAATCGCGCCGCGAACCGCGATCATGTTGAGTTCCGGGTCCACTTTCACGATGTCCAGATTCTGAACCGTGACCTGCTCCGAACCCAGTTGACCCGCGCCGATCTTACCCTTGAAGATCCGACCCGGATCGGTGTTCGCAGCCATCGCACCCGCATGTCGATGAACCGGGCCACCGCCGTGAGACATTCTGCCGCGCGCCGCGTTGTGCCGCTTGATAACACCGGAGAAGCCCTTACCTTTGGAGATGCCGGTCACGTCGATCTTATCTCCCTCGGCGAAGGTGTCAGCCTTGATCTCGTCGCCGATGTTCATGTTCTCGGCGTCGTCCAGTCTGAACTCCTTCAGGTATCTTTTCAGACCGACACCCGCTTTTTCCAAGTGACCCCGCTCTGGTTTGGAGAGCTTACGCGCTTTCTCGTCCGCGAAACCGAGCTGTACGGATGAATAGCCTTCCTTCTCCTTGGTCTTCTTCTGCACCACAGTGCAAGGACCCGCCTCAATGACGGTGACAGGGACGACCTTCCCCATCTCATCGAAGATCTGCGTCATGCCGACCTTTTTGCCGATGATTGCTTTCTTCATACTGTCTGTTCCTCCTCGTTCGGCGCTACTATTTAAGGTAAGCGCCAGGTTATTGGTTGACGGTAAGGCCCATCAACATGACCTGATTAGCACTGTAATAACGGCCATTGGGTGTCCGCTTTTTACAGTTTAATCTCGATTTCGACGCCTGCCGGAATTTCCAGGCTCATCAGGCTTTCCACGGTCTTCTGTGTCGGTGCCAGAATGTCGACCAGACGCTTGTGCGTGCGGCGTTCAAACTGCTCCCGGCTGTCCTTGTGCTTATGCACGGAACGCAGAATCGTGACGATCTCCTTGCGCGTCGGCAGCGGAATCGGTCCGGAGACCGCCGCGCCCGTGCGCTTCGCTGTGTCCACAATACGCTCTGCCGCCTGGTCGATCAGTTGGTGATCGTAAGCCTTGAGTCGAATGCGGATCATTTTCTTTGCTGGTGTTGCCATGTGTGTCTTCCTCCTTACAAAATGATTGTAAATCGGAGCCTTTCGTGTCCACCGTTCCGTGCGTATCATTCTTGTCACAAAAATCAAATCGGCAGATTCTGCCGATTCTTTCTCTGTCCAAGCGATATACGCAGTGGACAAACTCAGCCGCCCGATCATCGGACATACTCCACGAAAGTTACCTCGGTCCCCCGAGCAATCTCCCGCTTCATCGCATTTCCACGCGAATAGACAAACTGTGTCCATTCGACGCTTTGATAGAATACCAGAACTGCTAGGCGCTGTCAAGCCTGAATCTCTATCTTTTTGAAAAACCTTTCATTTTTAGCCTGCGGCTCGTTTTGCTCGTTGCGTTGAGGCGCCTTACTTTTTTTGCCTTGCCCAAAAAAGTAAGCAAAAAAATGCGCGTCAGGGGGCTTTGCCCTCTGACGACCCCCTTTGAACGTTTGGCCTGTGTGCGTTCTGGACGTGTGGTTCCGCCTCGTCCGGCGGAGGGTTGTGCGGTGCTAGACTTGCTCGGACTGCCTGGCCTTCTTGAGTTCCTCGGTAGCAACGTCTACGTACGCCAACGCATCATTTTCCACGGACTTTCTCCTTTCCTCGGTGATTTTGGCCCCACCGCCTCGCGGGCCATACATGTGCCTTGAAGATATAGCAGAGGTGTGCTTATACTAGGACATGCGGCGGGGCCTGCGAAGGTCATGTATGGTCACCGTACGGTTATGCACCAAAAAATCGGCTATACACGAGAGATAATTCGCTTTTCCGTGGTGGATCATCCCGCATTGAAAAATTGCTCAAAAGCAACATTGAAGCGTATGTTCAACTCATGCCCGCGCTCGACTTCACGATCTTAGAGCGAGTAGATGCCGAACACCACCACGTCGTATCCGTCAGAGCGGCTTGCAGCAACAAAAGCAGAGCACAGATAGAACCATAGGGGGTACGCCTTACGTCTCTATTAGGACGGAATCGCTCATCATGAAACTCCACTTTCAACAATTAAAGATACGCCAGCAGAAATCTCTCTGCCGACGTATCTTTCTATTTTAGATAAGGCCTATGCCCTAGGTTCGTCTAGCACATGGACATGCAGTGCGGCATGTACCAACATACGGGCGTTACGATCTCTAACGCTCGAACAGGTGGCAAGAACAAACCCCGGCTGTTTGCCGGGGCAGTTTCGAGAAGATTGGCCGTCACAACGTCGTTCGGATCGAGCAGTATAGGCGCAATCCCAAGCGTTTGTCCAGCGCACGTTGAATATTTTGTATACCAAAGTTTCGCCGCCCGCTGTGACTATCGTAATCTCACGATGCTCACTCAACAGGATAGTTTCCCGAGGTCCTCGCAATCGAAACCTAATCCACAAAATCGGGATTGATTGCGGAGAACTCATGTCTATACATGCGCCGTGCGGCCGCTCGATTGAGGCGGCGCTAGGCGGGTGCTCTTCTGGAAAATCCGCAGGCGGACGCTCAACGTGGCATTCAAAACTGGTCCACAGCGCGGCATATTCGCTCCGCGCGGTGACATCATCGCGCCAATCCAGCCAGCGTGCGCCGGAGGAAACACAACCATCCACCGTCCCGTCAGAAACACTGCAAAGGGCATACTCCGCTGTCATCCGGATTTTCGTTTGTCTATTCGTTTTCCCATGTGCTGTCCTACAGGCGTTTGCCCAGATAAGCAAACTTTTTCCGATACCAGTACAAGATCACGCCGCTCATACAGCCAAGGCCAAGTAAGAGCGTAACCATGAGGGATGCCGTTCCGCGAGCGTCCCCGGTTGGCGGGGCGATCGGCGGCTCCGACGGTGTGGGTGTCGGTGTATGTATGTGAGGCGTTGGTGTGGGAGTCGGCGAGGGGGAAGGCGATGGAGACGGAGAGGGCGATGGCGAGGGTGAAGGGGACGGCTCCGGCGGGTCCGGTGGGTCCGGTGGGTCTGGCGGGTCCGGCGGGTCCGTTGGCGTTGGCGGGGGCGGTGGTGGCGGTAGTGCGGGTCCGTACCGATTCAAGATTCTGACCGCGGCATCACTCTCTGGCCCGAGGTTGACGATAATCGGCAGCGAATCTGCCCCTGATCCAAAAACTGTGGAATTATAATACGCATCGACCGCCACCCACCCTACGCCAAGGAAGTTAAATCCGGGCGCGTTAGTGAAGTTGATCTCCGTAACGCTGTATTCTCCGACTGCGAGCCCTTCCAAACGAATCCCCGCAATGGCTTGGGCCGCAGTCAACCTGATTTCCCAGGAGCCATTTGAAAGTTGCTGCCAGCGGCTGTCTGGATTAGGCGCCTCTTCGCCTTCCGGCCCTACGATCACAACCGCAAATCCCGGTGGGAACACGCCCGGAGGCAGGCCGTCGAATTCTTTTATTACATATAAGGCCGGCCGATTGTCTGAAAGAGGGATGTATACATTGACAAAGTCGATGTATGCAGTTGTCCCAGACACCACGAGTATCGTCCCCACTTCGGGCTGCGGGAGATAGAGATACCCGCTCACCGCTCCCCCGGTTTTCGTAACGGTATACGCCCCCGGCGGCAGTTCCAGGGGGGCTGTCAGTTCCCATCTGTTTTGCCCCGCGTTCCAAATAAAGTCGTCTGGGGTATTTGGAAGCGTAAGGGTGGCAACGTTAGTGCCATCCGAGTTGTATACCGCGAAAACAAGTGGAGTCATCGTCGAAAAATCGATTTCATTCGGTGGCCACTGCAAGGGCGTTCCGTCAAAAACAAAGGCTTTTGTGATATCCAGCCAACCCGGCAGCTCGACCCGCAGCCGCCCGTTGTTGCCCAGCCAATGCAAGTCAAACCGGCTTGACTCGGTTTCTCCGGGAGGCAAGTATAGGAAGGAGCGGTCATAGGACACGTACTCCGCCGTTTGTGTCGGACCCCGAGTCGGCTGCTTGAAGACAATATTTTCTCCGTCATAGCCGGGCCGGCCTTCCAGATAGAAGGGGTTGAGCGGATGGGGCTCATAGAAGGCCAAGCTGACGTTCAAGGGTGTCGGTACAGACGCGGGCGTCCGGTTGTTACGCCAATAGTTGGAGTAGAAGTAAATCGAATCGTCCGGCCCCGGGTTTGCGGTTCGGTACGCGGCGGATATCCCCGCGAGAACGCGCACCTGATCCAGTCCGACTGTGTATCTCACTTGAATCGGCTGTAAATTCCCGGTTACGATACCGTCGTCATCAACCATGCGCATCGGAATGAGACTTCCTGGGATATACCACCGTATGACCTGGTCACCCGCTGTCAACGTGCGGTTCGTAGGTACCTGCGCACCGCTGGGGCCGACAGGAGGTGTAATAATCTCAGTAAACGTACCGTCTATTAATGCGGTGATGACATGGAAGGTAATGTACATCAAATCAGTCTGCCCACCGGGGACAATGGGCGGAATATCGCCAAACATGGGGAATACCTGCACCCGAGCCGCCGCATTTGGGGCTGCGGATGCTGGGAAGCCGAGGAAATTTCTGTTCGCATCCGCGTAATAGAAGATGTAAGTGATATTCCCAGCTTGGATATTGTTGTCAATCAGAGCATCTACTATATCTTGCGCAACGTAGAATGGATCAGCGGGAGTGATCCCATAATTCAAGTGGTGATATAGGATTGCTTGGTAATCGCTTTCTACGGTTGAATCATTCAGGTCGAATCCGGATCTGGAATAATAGATGCCGTCAAAGTACAGCAAAGGCCCATCCCGAAACTCCATATATTCGCCCAGCACATCAGAAAAGACGAGCCAGCCACTCCTCTCCGGGTGACCGTCATCCTTCGTGACCGGAGAGGTGCTTTGACCTTGGATGCTAGTTGTGATGGCGCGGAACGCCTCTCGCAATTGTTCTAAGTTTGTGGCCGGGAAAAACTCGTCCGCATATTCCAAATCGTCGTCGGTCAAATAGGGAATTAAAGGGTTGGGAATGAGGTTTTCGATATTCACTGTACTCTGTGAAGAATCCCAACGATAGATAGGATACCCCTGTCGAAACTGCGCAGTGAAGTACCCAGTTGCCCCGCCGGGGCCGGCAAACGCGGCAAGCAGTTCGTCCATAGTGGGCGTGCCTGCTGTAGGCCCCATCGTGATGGCGCTGGGAGGCGCCCAATTCGCGGGATCCATCCGAGACCGTATCCCTTGCTCGACCAAGGCGGTATTTGCGGGGATCGGATTCATCGTCGCATTGATGAGTTGTTGTGCCGCCACGCCATACGCCCCCCCGGGCTGGGTGCCGACACTGATGGTAAAAAAGCCCACCGAAGGGCTAGGCTGTCCGACCTGTCCGTCTACCACACCATTAGGGAAATAACGCTCTTGCACTGTCCGTTGTCTGTAGGCGGCGGTTAGGACAGTCATCACAGCTAGACCCAACTCGCCATAACTCCCGTCGCCATAGAATGTACCGGTGGCTGCCGTGAGCTGGTTTTGGCCAGAGTTCGGCGCAATCGGCCCGACGGTAACCGGGGCAGGGGAATCGAAATAGAAATCGGGCCGCCCCATCGTCGGTTCGCCGTCGGTAATCAAGATGATATTCGGTCTGCGCGTGACGGTAACTTCAGTGATCGTGCCGCTGGTGTCTGTCATGGGTACGACTGCCGTGGTGAGATTGGCGGGATCCTCCAAAATCCGAGCGCCTTCACGTATGCCCCACTGCGTCGGCGTCGAACCTTGGACGAGGATATTGCGGGGTGTGCCGCCAACCTCCACGCGCAAATAGTACGGACTTGCGGCGGGCTGAAAGGAGAAAAAGCTACCGGCCGCGGCAGTATAGCGGCCCAGCGGCAGGACGTGCTCAACTCTGGCGGAGCCACCAAGCGCGCCGCCGTATGCCACAACGGCAACCCTGTTTTGCGGATTTGCGTCTAGCAATATACCGATGGCCTCATTCAGCGCGTCAATCAGCAAAGATATGCGGGGAACCCCGTCGACGCCGAGCAGGGGGTCGCCCATACTGCCGGACACGTCGATCACAAACACGGTGTCCGTGGGGATTGCAAAACCGCTTGTGACGTAGAACGACTGGCTCAAGGCGGAAAGGGTGAGAATAAAATCATCTGTACCCGTGCCTTCTTCGACGCTTTTATCGGTCCATATGCGCCCGTCTTGTACATGCGGCACATTGTTCCAGCCCATGTCGTCATTCGTGGGCGAACCACTGAACGTGGGCGGATCGGCAACCCGTTCAGTGATTGTCAAGAAAGTAACGGCAGGCGCGATGTTGCTATTGTATGAGGTGTTTGACGGTATAGCCGTCACAGCAGTAAGCGTTGAATATACTAACAGGGCAGCTAAACACATGCTAAGGAGTCTCTTAAAGGGGATAGTTCGCATACTTGTTTGACGCATAGCAATCTTCCTTCCTGAAACTTTTCATATATTTTTGCTGATTCATGGAAAATATTGTTACATTTTTTATTATATAATACCGTTACGTAATTATTATGTCAAGTCCATTTATCTCGCCTCTTCGCGCCTGCCGAACGAGAAGGGCCGCCTATAGCAGCTTTACGCTCCGGTTCCCCTTGTCTACCGGGCGCATCGCCCGGTAGACAAGGGGCGGCTTTGACACGGCCTTGGGTTCTTCGATAAATGCTATTTCCAATGAATCTGCAAAGTATGCGCTATGGAGATCTTGTTCAAAAGTGGGCAAAAAACAATTCAAGAGAAACTATGGTTTCTCTTGAAAATCTCTTCCTTTTGACTTTGTACTCGTGCCAACACACGCTCGTGTGTTGGCGCTTCGTTTGGCGGAAGGGTATAGCGCTAGGGAGCGGTCACTCTCCTAGCGCCACCGTTTTCACAGTAAGTCGCTTGTCTCCGGAAATTCCTTTCGCGGAGGATGTAGCGTCGCCTACTGTGGTGAGCCCAGAGGCAGTTTTAAATGCCTCTGGGTGCGTGCTGTGTCGGAGGTTGTCACCTATACCTATGTCGATCTCGCTCCTTTCCTCAAGGTGCAAGCGCGGCAGGTGGCACTTGGCTTCGATATAGAGCACAGATAATCTCTATACTCAAGACGAGGGGGCGCATTTTGCGCCCCCTCTAGACCCCTGCTTAGTTGGTACGCTTACGCGGCTGAGGGGTGGAGATGTCCTTGTTTATCGCGGACGCAAAATAGCTTCTGGCCTGGAATCGGGCCGCTCCAAAACTCTCCAGTCGCGTGGCTGGATCACTGCGAGCCATGTGCTGAATACACCATCGGCTTTCATCTCGTATTGATAGGAGTTAGAGGCACACTGCAGATATAAGTAATACCAC